>Ga0272444_10000522_pt1 | contig 40286 bp, 42 predicted proteins | sample SSMForm13_FD_201033 | JGI IMG/M metagenome (GOLD analysis project Ga0272444, IMG submission 201033) | Marine sediment archaeal communities from Little Sippewissett salt marsh, Falmouth, MA, United States - SSM-Form-13 | ecosystem: Environmental > Aquatic > Marine > Wetlands > Sediment ... | reverse complement strand
GTCAGGGGCAGGGAATACGGCAGGGTGTCCACGTAGGCGCGGGCGACCCTGCCCGAGAAGACCGTGGCTCGGCTCTTCAACGTGGTCCGGCGCACGTGGCCGCTGCTCACGGTGACCTCGCAGGGGTCGCCGGGCTGGTGGACGCGGTTGAACCGCGTGGCGTCCACCTGGGCCTTGTGGCGCTGCTCCTTGGTCACCGGGGCTTCCTTCATCCGGCCACCCGCATCACGCGCACCACGCGCCCGCGGAACAGCAGCCGCCCGGCGGCCCCGTCCTCGCGCCGGAAGGAGAAGGTGCGGTTGCGCCTGCGCCAGCCGAAGGACAGGGGCCAGGCCGAGCCGGGCCGCGCCCGCAGGACCACGGGCCGGGCCCCCTTGAGGCAGTTCACGAGCATGAACAGGAAACAGTTGCCGAACATCACCCTGGTCAGGACCTTGCCGTCTTCCGTGGCCATGGCGGCCTCCTTGGGTTGAGGTGATCCGTATGGGGAGGGACCGGGGCATGGAGGTGTCTCTGCCGATCCGCGCAGACCGACGGGGTTACGGTGTGGAGTCCCCCGGCCCCTCCGCATACGGGCCCGCTCACCGCTGCAGTTCCGTTTCCAGGCGGGCGCGCACGGCGCCCAGGCCGGTCAGCAGAGCGAAGACGGGCATGAGCAGGTCAAGGACCTCCTTCTCGGCCTTTTGCACCTCGTCCAGGTCGAAACTTCCGTCCGCGGCCCCGTCGGCCACGGCATCCACGGCTTCGCCCGCCTCCTTGATCACGTTGGCCAGGTAGCGCATGGCCCGGGCCGGATTCACGGCCTCGGGCAGGTCCAGGTCGCTGGCCCCGGCCAGGTGGAAATAACGGGCCAAGGCCCACAGCAGCAGCAAGGGAGTGCCCATGGCCACGGACAGGGACGGCACCTTGGAGAAGGTCACGAAGTAGCGGCGGTCGGACGGGTTGGCGGCCATGGCCCGGTGGATCGTGGACACGTCCATGTTCAGGGCGTCGGCCCAGTCCTCGTGGTCGCCGACGGCATGACTCTTGGCCAGTTCCAGGGCGGCCTGGAAATTGAGCCGCCCCAGGTCCTCCAGGCAGCACGACGGCAGGCAACGTCCGCCAAGCAGTTGTTCCAGGCCATCGAAAAAGCCCTTGGCCATGGTGAGTCCCCTCCTGAAGTTCACCTTGCCTGCCCGGTCCCATGTGGGCAGAAAGGCGTCATGCTTAAAAGTTTTCTAGGCCGCCGCCCGCCCGTTGCCGGAATTGGGCTCGGGCAGCAGATGCGCGGGGAAGCCCATCTGCTGCATGGCCTTAAGGTGGCGGGCGGGGGCGCGATCGCTCTTGCAGATCTTGGACAGCATCTGGGGAGAGACGCCCAAGGCCGCGGCCACCTCGCCCCTCTCGATGCCGTAGAGGGCAAAGAACGCTGCCAGCCTGTCTTGACGGGTGGGGGGACGCAGGTTTAGCTTTAAACCTTCATTGGGCATGAGGCCTTGCTCCGTTTCGAGTTTTCGAGATTACGGAGCCACGTTTACGATAAAACTTGAAATGAAGTCAAGTAAAGTTGAAACCAAAGTGCAAGAAAACTATATCGCCAGGCCCGAAATGACCGATTTCTCGAAACGACTACGCGAATTTATCGAAACAGCGGGGCTTGAAAAAAAGGCCCTGGCGGCGGCGGGCGAGCTCAGGCCGTCCACCATCACGGGCTACCTCAAGGGAACGAGCCAGCCGTCGGCCGACGTGGTCGGGGCCTGGGTGCTGAATTTCGGGGTCAACGCCAACTGGCTGCTGACGGGCATGGGACCGATGTTTCTGGAGGAAGCGGCGACAGCGGCCGAGGCCGCGCCGGGGCAAGGCCTGGTCGATCCCGTGGCCCAGCGCATGGAGACGCTGGTCAAGCTGCTCAAGGACAACGGGGCCGACGAGCCCACCATCCGCCGCGCCCTGGTGGACCTGGTGCGCGGCCCGGCCCGCTACGGCTCGCCCCTGGCCGAGCCCGCGATGCCCTACGAAGCCGTGCAGGAAGAACGGGCCCCCTACGGCGACCCCGACGACACCCCCCCGGACACGGCCGCCGGGGGCTCAGAGTGATCCCCGGTGGCGGCATGGGATTCCGCCCGGGGAGACACCCCCTGGCGGTCATCCAAACCAACGGAATCACAAAAATTTTTTACGCTGACGAATAGCCTAGGCTATACCAGACGACCAGACAAGGAGACTTCATGCACCACATCTCCTGGCTCCGACTCCAAAACTTCCGCTCCTGCAAAGACATCGAATTCGACCTCTGGCGCTACACGCCCCTGGTCGGGCACAACAACGTAGGCAAGTCCAACGTCATCCGTGGCCTGATTTGGCTGCTGAACAAGAGCGGCCTCGGCGAGAAGGACTTCTTCGACACGAACAGCCCGGTGGTGGCCACGGGCCGCATCGAGGGCATCACCGAGGACATCCTCGATAAACTGGAAGCCAAGAATCGGAAAAAGATCGAGGACTATGTTGACAACGGCACGCTTTGGATTCGCCAAAAGCAAGAGCTCACGACGACCCCAGCTAGTCAAATAACGGTATCCCTCCTTACCCCAGGCAGCGACCCCACCGATGCCGACTCCTGGAAAAATCCCGCTGGCATCCCCGCAGCCATGAAAGCCCTGTTCCCGGAGCCTATCCACATCGAGGCCATGGTCGACGCGGTCGAGGATTCCGGAAAGTTCAAAGCCGGGACAACCATCGGCAAGCTGCTCGGCGCCATCCAGGGTGCGGTGCAGGCGGCACGGGAAACCGAACTCAAAAAGGCCGTGGACGAACTCAAGGACATCTTATCCGCAGACGGCGCGGCCAGGCCCCAGGAGTTAACGGACATCGACGAGGCCGCCACCCGCATCCTCCAGGGCTACTTCCCCGACCTGAAGCTGCGCACCCACATCCCGGCACCATCCCTGGAGGTCATGTTCAAGAGCGGCACTATCCAGGTCGAGGACCAGGCCCTTCCCGGCTGGCGCGGCATTGATTCCCTCGGGCACGGCGCGCTCCGCTCGGTGCAGATGTCCCTGGTGCAGTGCCTTGCCGAACGGAACCGCGACGGCGGCGGCTCCTCGACATGCACGCTGCTCCTGGTGGACGAGCCGGAGCTCTACCTCCACCCCCAGGCCATCGAGCAGGCCAGAGAGTCCCTCAAGCGCCTGTCCAAAGCGAACTATCAAGTGGTTTTCTCCACCCACTCCCCCATGTTCGTGGAGGCCGAGGACGTCCCCAACACCCATGTCGTCTTCAAAGGCGACGACGGCGGGACCAAGTGCAGGACGTCCTTTGAGAAGGCCTACTATGCGCAGGCCTGCAAGGATGGACCGACCCAGACCGAGATTCTCTTCTCCCTGGATCACGCCAGTAAGATTCTGTTCTGCGAGCGTGCCCTGATCGCGGAGGGGCCGACTGAAAAACGTCTTCTTCCTCCCCTTTACCGACTGCACCACGGCCGGGGCATGGGCGGCGACCGCCTCGCCCTGGTGATCGTTGAGGGCAAGGACAGCATACCAAAGACCCGGGCCATCCTTCGAGCCATGGGCATTGAGGCCAAGATTCTGGTTGACCTGGACGCCGCTTTCAATGGTGAAAGCTTTTGCTCCCCCGACAACCCGGACCGTCAAGCCTGCGAGGCGGTCCTCGCCCGCTTGAATAAAAACAGCAATGCAAACGGATGCAAGGCCATGTGCCAAGACCCGATGGTCGAAAAGAACATCAAGGCCTTGCACGACAGCCTGAAGGCGGACGGGATTTGGATTTGGCCGGGCGGAACAATCGAGGACCATCTCGGTCTGGACGGAAAGAAACCGCGCAACCATTCTGCGTTCAAGGCCCAGTTAGATGCTGCGGGCATGGCGGCCGTTGCCGACCAAACCACGGTGAAGACTTTTTTGGACTGGGCAGCAAGCTGACGACGGAGGCCCCGCATGAAACGAGGCATCGCCATCCTGGCCCTGTGCGCGGCCGTGTTGTGGGGCGTGATCCTGCTTGTCCCGGCCCCGGACAGGAAGGACGCCGGGACCACGGCCCGGGTCATGGCCGTCAGCCCGGGAGGCCTGGCCGACGCCTACCAGCGCAACGAGGTGGCCGCGGACCAGCGCTACCGCGACCAGCCCGTGATGGTCAGCGGCATGGTGGCCGAGATCGGCCGCGGCCTGGCCGGCGGGGCCTACCTGATCCTGACCGGCCAGGGCGGCGCGGTGCGATGCGAGTTCCCCGGCAAGAGCGAGGGGCAGGTCGCCGCCCTGGCCAAGGGCCAGAGCGTCACGGTCCAGGGCACGGGCGCGGGCCTGTCCATGGGCATGCCCCGGCTCAAGGAGTGCGAATTGCCATGACCCAATTGCGCGTCCTGGCCCTGCTGGCCGTGGTCCTGGCCGCCCTGCCCGCCCTGGCCGGCCAGCGCATCCAGGCCAGGTGCGTCTACGTGGTGGACGGCGACACCATCGCCGTAGAGGTCGGAGGCCTGCGGTCCACGGTGCGCCTCATCGGCATGGACACCCCGGAGCGAGGGGAGCCGGGCTACAAGGAGGCCAAGGCGTTCACGTCCCGCGCCGTGCTGGAGCGCGACGTGGTCCTTGAGATGGATGTCCAGCCGGTGGACCGCTACGGCCGCAACCTGGCCTATGTCTGGGTGGACGGCCGCATGCTCAACCTGGAGCTCGTCCGGGCCGGGCTGGCCGTGCCCGCCACCTACCCGCCCAACGTGGCCCACGTGGACGAGATCAGGGAAGCCGGAAACAAGGCCGGGACTGACGGGGAAGGACTCTGGTCGCTTGGAACGGAAACGCGTGAAGGGCACCGTGAGTGAGCCGTTGCCCGGTAACGAAGGAGACGAGGCAGCGGAAGGACCGGAAAGCAAAAGGCGGACCGTGGTCCGCCTTGCTGGTGTTCTTCAACTTGTTAACGACTTGTTGAAGACCCCATTTCTCCTTCTGCTACAAAGGATGCATTGACCGTAGCCCAAAACGGCACGCAAGACAAGGGGGTTGCCATGCCATACAGACTCGCCCTGGACCTGGGCACGAATTCCATCGGCTGGTGCATGCTGGACCTGGACCCGCGGGATCGCCCCCGCGGCATCCTGGGCATGGGCGTGCGCATCTTCCAGGACGGCCGCAACCCCAAGAACCAAGCCTCCCTGGCCGCCGACCGCCGCCTCAAGCGCCAGATGCGCCGCATGCGCGACCGCTATCTGCGTCGGCGCGGGCGGCTCATGGACGCCCTGGTCCGGCACGGGCTCATGCCAGCGGCCGAGACCGAGCGCAAGTCCCTGGAAGCCCTGAACCCCTATGCCCTGCGCGCCCGGGGCCTGGACGCCCCGCTGACCTTGCACGAGCTGGGACGGGCCCTGTTCCATCTCAACCAGCGCCGGGGCTTCCGCAGCAACCGCAAGGTGGACAAGGACGAGGAGTCCGGCAAGATCAAGCCCGCCATCCAGAAACTGCGGGGTCTCATGGCCGACTCCGGGACCCGCACCCTGGGCGAGTTCCTGAACCACAGGCACGGCAAAGGCCTCACCGTGCGCGCCAGGCTCCAGGGCAAGGGCGCCAAGGCCGGGTACGATTTCTACCCCGAGCGGTCCCTGGTGGAGGAGGAGTTCGACGCCCTGTGGTCGGCCCAGGCCGAGCACCACGCCGAACTCACCCACGAGGCCCGGGAGGAGATCCGGGACATCGTCTTCTTCCAGCTGCCCCTCCAGCCCGTGAACCCGGGCCGCTGCACCTTCGAGCCCTTGGAGCAGCGAGCACCGGCGGCCCTGCCCGTGGCCCAGCGCTTCCGCATCCTCCAGGAGCTCAACCACCTGCGCGCCCAGTCCCCGGAACTGGAGGAGCGGCCCCTGACCTTGGCCGAGCGCGATACCCTGGCCGGACACCTGCTCAAGGGCAGGGACCTGACCTTTGACCAGGTGCGCAAGAAGCTCAGGCTCCCCGAGGGCTGGACCTTCTCCCTGGAGGCCGCGAACCGTGACAAGATCAAGGGCGACGGCACGGCCAAGGTCCTGGGCCACAAGGGCCGCTTCGGCCCGCGTTGGCATGGCTTCTCCCCCGAGGACCAGGAGCGCCTGGCGGACCTGCTCCTGGACATCGAGGACGAGTCCGAGCTGCTCGGCCTGCTCACTGCCGATTGGGGCCTGGACCCGGCCCGGGCCGCCAAGGTGGCCGACGCCCCCCTGCCCACGGGCTACTCGCGCCTGTCGCGCAAGGCCCTGCACGCCGTGACCCGCGAACTGGCCGCCGAGGTCGTGCCCTATGCCGAGGCCGTGGTCCGGGCCGGCTACGGCTCCCACTCCCAGTTCGACACCGGCGAAGTCTTTGAACGCCTGCCCTTCTACGGCCTCGTGCTCCAGCGCCACGTGACCTTCGGCAGCGGCCATCCCGCCGACCGGGCCGAGGAGCGCTACGGCCGGATCACCAACCCCACGGTGCACATCGCCCTGAACCAGGTACGCCGGGTGGTCAACGAACTCGTCAAGGCCCACGGCGTCCCCGCGCAGATCGTGCTGGAAGTGGCCCGCGACCTCAAGAACGGGCCCCAGGCCCGGCGCGAGATCAAAAAACGCCAGGCAGAGAACCGCAAGGACAACGAACGCCGGGAGCAACAGCTCAAGGAACTGGGCGTCCCGGTGACCCGCGACGCGCTCCTGCGGATGCGGCTGTGGGAGGAACTGGCCCAGGACCCGGCCACCCGCCGCTGCCCCTACACCGGGGAGCAGATTTCCATGCGCCGCCTGTTCTCGGCCGAGGTGGAGGTGGAGCACATCCTGCCCTTTGCCCGCACCCTGGACAACAGCCCGGCCAACATGACCGTCAGCCTGCGCCGGGCCAACCGCTACAAGGAAAACCGCACCCCGTTCGAGGCCTTTGGCCGATCCAGGGACGGATACGACTGGGAAGGCATCCTGGAGCGGGCCAACGCCATGCCGCAGAACAAGCGCAAGCGTTTCGCGCCCGACGCCCTGGAACGCTTCATGGAGAAGGGCGACTTCCTGGACCGCCAGCTCGTGGACACCCAGTACATCTCCCGGGTGGCCCGGGAATACCTCTCCTGCCTGTACGCGCCGAGAAGGTCCGCGCCGGTCTGGGCCACCCCGGGCAGGCTCACCTCCCTGCTGGCCGCGCGCTGGCTGGCGCACGGCCAAGGCGCTCCGCCCGAGCCCGGCCGGTACCGCCACCTCGTGCTCACCCCGGAGGGATTCGTCCGCAAGCAGCGCATCGACCATCGCCACCACGCCGTGGACGCAGCGCTCATCGGGGTCACGGACAGAGGCCTGCTCAAGCGCGTGGCCGACCTGCGCGCCCGGGAGGTGGACCAGGGGGTGGAGCGCTTCCTGGCCGATTTGGCCGAGCCCTGGCCCGGATTCCGGGACCAGGTCCTGGAGGCGGCCGAGGGCGTCGTGGTCTCACACCGGCCCGACCACGGCATCGGCGGCCAGCTGCATGACGAAAACCCCTTCGGCATCTTGGATGGCAACGGCTCGCCCGGGAACGCCCAAAAGTACGCCCCGATCTCCAAGCTGACCAAGCCCGACCAGCTCCTCAAAGTAAAAGGCAGGCGTCTGCGCGCCGAACTGTTGAGCGCGGTCACCGGCCGCAGTGTGGGCCAATGCATCCAGGACTTCAACAGATGGCAGGACATGCAGAAAAAGGAGGCCAAGGCAGAGATAAACTCCATCGTCGGCATGGCCGATACAGACTTTACAGAACAAGTGGCCGCGTTCGCCGCCCGCAAGGGCATGCGCCGGGTGCGGCTGCTCGAGACGGTGGCCCTGACCCCGATCCGCGACAAGTCTCGCTTGGCATACAAAGGGGTCAAGACCGGCAGCAATGCGTTTTATGAAATCCGGCTACGTCCGGACGGAACCTGGGACGGCGACATCGTGTCCCGGCTGGACGCGCACCGGCCCGGATTCAGGACCCGGTGCGAGGAACAGGGCTATCCGCTGATCACCCGGCTGTTCAGCAATGACATGCTGGAGTTGAACGAAAACGGCGAGCGAAGGATCGTCTATGTAGTCAAGCTGTCCGAAAAGCAGATCGCCCTAGCCGAACACCGCGAGGCGGACGTTGACCGGCGCAAGCCCGACCCAAAAATCTACAAGGGCAGCCCGGTCGCGTTGCAGAAGGCCGGCGCGAGGCCCATCTACGTGGACCCCATCGGCAGGGTGCTCTACCCGGAGGTGCCCTGCCATGCTGCCCCAGGCGGTGGAGATCGCCGGTAACAACCGGCACCTGTGCAAGGAACGCGGCTTCCTGGCCGTCCACGACGGCGGGGAAAGGCTGGGACGGATTCCTCTGGTTCCGTTCCAGGGCCAAAACCCGCCGGAAAAATCCAAGACAACTCGCCCTGTTCTAGCTGCCGGATGCCGTTTTTGAACGGCCAAACCCCCTGAAAAGCTTATTTTTCAGGGGGTTTGCTGGAGGTGGAGCGTAGCAGACGGGGAAATGGGGTCAAGCCGCAACAAAGGCAGCGAGGGCATGAACGCCCTGCGCAGCGTAGCAGACGGGGAAATGGGGTCAAGCCGCAACCGCTTCTGCCTGCCGCTCGTGGTCGTCTGTAGCGTAGCAGACGGGGAAATGGGGTCAAGCCGCAACGGACAGGACAACCGAGCATCGGCAAAGTTTAGCGTAGCAGACGGGGAAATGGGGTCAAGCCGCAACTCAACAAGCTCCGCGTCCTCCGGTGTCCCGAGCGTAGCAGACGGGGAAATGGGGTCAAGCCGCAACAGCTTGGAGCCTCGCGGATCGTGTCTATGGAGCGTAGCAGACGGGGAAATGGGGTCAAGCCGCAACACGCTGTAGGGTGATGCCCTCAAAGTCCCTAGCGTAGCAGACGGGGAAATGGGGTCAAGCCGCAACGACGGCGGTAAGCGGCTGGACGAGGAATTCAGCGTAGCAGACGGGGAAATGGGGTCAAGCCGCAACCACCACGGCAAGCTCGGGCGTGTCGAAATCAGCGTAGCAGACGGGGAAATGGGGTCAAGCCGCAACGTGGGGTCGTTGGCGCAGGCGACGGTAACGAGCGTAGCAGACGGGGAAATGGGGTCAAGCCGCAACGATCACAGAGGCCGCATGGCTGTTCTTCTGAGCGTAGCAGACGGGGAAATGGGGTCAAGCCGCAACTAAAATTCGCATTCCGTGCATTCCTTGTCTAGCGTAGCAGACGGGGAAATGGGGTCAAGCCGCAACAAGGGCCGTTGAGTATACTCTACATCGGCGAGCGTAGCAGACGGGGAAATGGGGTCAAGCCGCAACCTTATGCACCAATCTGACAGATATGGTTTTAGCGTAGCAGACGGGGAAATGGGGTCAAGCCGCAACGAGCTTCCCGAAGGATACGATGCTGAAAAGAGCGTAGCAGACGGGGAAATGGGGTCAAGCCGCAACAGGCGAAGCGGCGGGCCAACCCCGTCGTCCAGCGTAGCAGACGGGGAAATGGGGTCAAGCCGCAACCCGGCGGCCAGCATGGAGCCTGCGGAATAGAGCGTAGCAGACGGGGAAATGGGGTCAAGCCGCAACCAGCTCTCGTAGCCACTCCAGGCCGCGCCCCGGGGCCTTTGCGCCCCCCTACTCCGGCTTCACCGGCCACTGCACGGCGTCCGGGAAGCCCGCCTGTCCGGGCAGATCGCGCAGGGCTTGGCGGTAGACGTCCCAGGCCGCCACGTCCTCGGCGTTCATGGAGGCCCGCACGTCGGCCAGCCCACAGCAGTCACACTCGGCCAGCCTGCGGTTCCGGATCGCCCTGATCCGGGCGGCCTCGTCCTTGTTCGCATCCGGTCCAATTCGCTTGATGGCCATGGTTAGTCGCTCCATTGTCCTGCATGCGCATGAAGGCGCACGTAATCGTCTCCGGTTGTCGTTGCCTTGAGCACCATATCCGTCCCCGAAGGCTGGCTGGAAAGATCCACGCTCCCGGCAAGGACTACATAACCGTTAATGCTGATGCCCTGGTCTTCGAGCGTCGCGGCCGTCCAGGTGGTTCCACCGTCGCGGCTCATGGAGTACGCCAGGTCGTCGCCGCCCTCGGCCAGGGCGACTACCCAGCCGTCATCCGGCTGGGCCGCGGCGGTGACGGCCTCGGTAATCAGGGTCATGGCGTCACCGACGCCCGAATGAATCTGGAAGGGGATGTCCCTGGTGGACTGGCCGTTGTAGGCCGTTTCAAAGCTATCGGTCAGCCAAGCGTTGCCTGCATGGCTGGGCGAGGTGTCGATGCCGAACATGATGTAATTGGACGAGTCGCCGCCATCCTGGAAGTCGATGCCGACGCAGATGTCCCCGGCGGCAATGGCGGGCAGTTCAGGGAACGTGAATTCCACCCAATCCCATGCCGAATCGGAAATGGTGGACACGTCCACCGGTTCGGACACGGCCAAGGCATTGCCCGTGGGCACGGCAGAGGAGCCCAACGTGCCCGTGGCCTCGTAGATGCGGCAATAGAGGTTGCCGGTGGGCGAGCCGTAGCGCTTGAGGGCCACGCAGACCTTGGACAGGTCGATGCCCGAGGACAGGTCGAGGGCTTGCCCGATCTGTTCGTTGTTCCCGGCATACATATCCCAATTGTCGTTGCGGTTGGACAGGGCGTATTCGCTTTCCAGGGTGTGCGTGACCGACCGCGTGAAATGGTGTTCGTCGGCATTGTAGAGGTAGTTGGAGCTAGCCGAGTCGTCGATGCCGGTTTCGTCCTCGAACTCGTCCGCAAAGCCGTCTACCATGTCTTGCACGCTCAGACCGTGCTCGATCATCATCCTGAACAACAGCAGGGCGATGTTCAGGCGGGCCGTGGCGTCGGCAACCTCGGGCAGCATGGTTTGCGGCAACAGCCCGTTCGCGTCCAGCACGGGCACGTCGCCCTCCCCGGTGCCGGTATCCACCACGGCGGCCGTGCCCAGATCGGCTTCATCCGCCTTGGCGTCCAGGGCGGCCTGGAGGCCCGTCACCTCGGCCACGGCATGCCCGTGCATCTGCACGCGCTCCTCCATGGCGCTTCCGATCCGCACCAGGCGCACGGGGCGGGCGGGATCGTCCAGGACAACGTCGGCCTCCCCGACAAGCCCGATGTCGTCCGTCCCGTGCTTCAGCGTCACGGGCCGGGCCGCGCTGACGCAACGCAGCTCCAGGGGCCACCCCTTGGGCACATGGGTCAGATCGATGGTCTCCAGGTCGTCGGCCGAGGCCTCGCCCTCGGTGTCCACCCGGATAAAGACGACGCCGGCTGGCGGCGAGATCTCGCCCGAAGCGATGGTCAGCTCGATCTCTTCCCCCACGTGCACCCCGTCCGTGCGCGGGTCCGGGCCCCACTCGACCTTGCTCAGGGTTTCGGGCACGGCGCAGCCCATGACGGTCACCGTGGTCAGATCCGTGCCCGACTCGTAGCTCGCGGCGGCCACGTGGCCATGCTCCGCGTCGTTGATCTCCACGGCCCGGCCCACGATGGCCACGGACGTGTGGTCCCCGACCACGCTGAACTGCTGGTCCCCGACCCTGGCCAAGGTATCCGTCTCCTCGATCCAGTCGGCCCGGCCCATGCTTGTCTTGTGCCCGCCGTCCGCGTCGTGCTCCACGGCCAGGAAGGCGGCCAGGCTGGCCGCATCGAAACGGGCATCCTCCACCTCGGCGACCAGGGCCTGGAACACGGCGCTCAGGGCCGTGTCCTCCACCCAGCCGTTCTCGCCCTGTTCCGAGTCGTCGGTGTAGGTGTACACCGCAAAATCTCGATCGGAACGCACACAGGACTGCCCCGCCACGGGGTTGTCGGGCCACGAACCGCTGGACAGGAACCGGTTGCGCAACAGGGTCAGGTTGCCGGAGATCTTGCCGGGCGCGTCGCCCAGATCGGTATCGGTGGTGATGCTTTCCCAGGCCATACGAGCCTCCTTCTAGGCCGGCGAGGCGGTCACGGTGACGTCGGCGGTGCGGGCCACGCCCGTGCCGCCGTCGATGAATTCCAGATTGAACCGGTCCGACTGCTTGGTCAGGACCGGGGTAGCCGACGCGCCCTGGACCAGGGTTTCCACGGTGAAGCCCACGTGGTTGGCCAGGTCCATGTCGGCCAGGACAAACTCGCTGCCGCCCACGGGGACGGCTTGGTCGCGGAGGGTCACGGTGATCTCGGGCACGTCGGCCTCATGGGGCATGCTGGTGATCTCCACGCGCGTGTTGGCGGCCTCCAGGGCGAAGGCCGCCGCCAGCCGGTAGGCGCGGCCGCGCAGCCGCACGGGCCCCTTGTAGGGCTGCCAGTCGCCCCAGACCAGGTCGCCGTCGGCCAGGCGGTAGCTCAGGGTGCGCAGGGCGTCGGAAAGCACCACGTCGAAGGTGCTGCCGCGCATGGTCCGAAAGGTCTTGCCGGCCAGGTCGCCGAAGGTGACCCCGGAGCGCACGGACGTGGCCTCGGACTCCACGCGCAGGTCGAAGTCCATCACCGCGCCCAGGTCCTGCACGGCGCTCACGTGCTCGGGCGAGGAGCCGTCGCCGAAGGTGTGCCCGGCCAAATCGCCGAAGGTGTGCCCAGCCAGGTCGCCGAAGGTCAGGCGGGTCAGGCGGCACAGGGCGGGCTCGCCGGTGACGGGCCCGGTGGCCATGTAGACGAAGGCCCCCGAGGCCCCGGCCGCGGCGGTCGCGTCCACCTCCTCGGCCTCGTGGACCAGGTTGGGCACCGTGGACAGGCGCACGTTGACCGTCACCGAGGCGGCGTTCACGGAATCCATCTTCGACGTGTCCCAAGCCTTGACCAGGACGGTGAAGGTCCCGGACTTGGGCGGATACCAGCGATAGCGCTCCTTGCGGGTCCGCCCGCATTCCGGCTCGGCGTTTTCCCAGTCGGCGCCGATGCGGACCTCGTAGCCGTCGCGGTCCGAGTCCTCGATCTGGTCCCAGACAGCGACCACCGAGTCGCCTTCCTGCCAGGCCACCAGGCCGGTCACGTCCGAGGGACGCAGACGCTTGCCCAGCAGTTGCACTTCGACCACGGTGTCCAAGGCCGAGGGCGGCGAACCCGTGGTCACGCAAAACTCCCAGACCGTGGTCTGGTTCAGGTCCACGGACTCGAAGCGCGGCTGCAAGGTGGAACCGCGCAGGGTCCACGAGCCGCCGGACGGACGGCGCCACACGCTCCAGGTCAGGGCCGCGCCGCGCCAGGACAGCTCCACCACGCTGCGGCCCGTGCCGTCGGGGCCGGTGCGCCAGAACTCCTTGGCCGCCAGACCGCGCACCCCCACGAGCAGGGACTCGTTCTCGTAGTCGGGGATGACGTCCGCGCCCTGGTTGATCTCGTCGCGGTACTCCAGGCAACGCAACTCGGCGGTCAGGTCCGAGGCGTCGATCTCCACGTCCAGGATCTGGAACTTCTTGGCCACGGACGTCGTGGGCCCCACGCTGAACTCGGTGAAGCGCGTGGGCGCGGACGTGGGCCACTCGCCGTCGATGTAGATCGTGCTCGTCGCGGGGTCGATCCAGGACACGGACACGGTCTCCAGCCGGTCGTCCTCCTGATGGCGCAAGAGCAGCGAGTAGGTCCGGCTCCAGTCCATCTCCAGGTTGTCGTTGAAGACGACGACGGCGTTGGTGTAGGCCTCGGCCACGCGGCCCCCAAAGCCCCACTGGGGCAGGTCGTGCTGCACCCAGATCACGTCGCCGGGCAGCGAACCGACGGCCTCGACGTCCTCGCGGAAGGAGATGGTGCGCAACAGGTAGTGGTTCTGGCGCAGGATCAGGTTGGCGTGGGCCACGGCCACCTCGCGCCGGTCACAGGCGTAGAGGGTGACGGACAGTTCGCGGCGGCGGTCCGTGTTGGGGTTGAACCAAGGCGAAGGGACCTTGATCGTGGTCCGCTCCCAGTCGTTCTCGCGGTCCCAGAAGGTGACCACGACGTGCGTGCAGCGCTCGGACTTGCGCAGGTAGACCTTGTTGAAGCTCTTGGCCACGATGGAGCCCACGCTGTAGAACCCGCTGGGCTGGCGGGGCCTGCCCGAGACACAGCCGTAGACCCGGCCGCGTTTGATGACCGTGAAGCGGCCCAGGGTCTCCAGGTACTGCAGGGCCTTGTCCAGGGTCATGCGCTCGTCCAGATAGAGCGAACAGGTGATGTCCAGCTCGTCGCACCAGTCAGCGGCGTCCAGGAACTCCTCGTAGCGCACCAGGTCCACGGGCCAGCCCTTGCCGGCGTCGGGGTCCGTGAGCAGGAAGTAGGCGGCCCAGGCCGGGTTGTCGGCGGGCAGGTCCACCCAGGCCTCGCCGTCGTACACGGGCACCGTGGAGCGGCGCAGCGTGAACGTGGTCCGCAGGTCGCCCGAGATCTCGTCCGTGGCCACGGTGCGCGCGGCGGCCTTGGCCATGCCCGGGTGGCGCAGGGAGTCGGGAGTGATGGTCTGGACGTACTCGATGTAGCAGGTGGCCCGGAACCTGGTGTCCGAGGGCGACCCCTCGCTGCCCGGCCGATGCGGGTCGGCGGCCAGGCGGGCCTGGATCTCGTAGGAGCCCGCGGGCAGGTCCACCTCGTTCCAGGCCCGGCGAACCACGGACTGCGTGGCCTCGGTGACCACGTAGGTCCCCTCTCCGAAGGCCCGCCACTCCCCGTCCTCCTCGCGGATCTGGATCTCGATCTCCACCGTCATCTCGGACAAGGAACCGCTGCCGAGCACATACCAGAGGCCTTCGCTGAACAGGATGCCCACGCCCAGGCCCCGCACGTTGTTGCCGCTCACGGACACGGTGGTCCAGTCGTCCACCTTCAGAAGCCGATACACCACCTGATCCTCGACCAGTGGGCTGAACCAGGGGATGGCCTCCTGGTCCCAGGCGCCCAGGCGAATCTCCAGTTCGGCGTCCGAGTAGTAGCTCAAGGGCGAGTCCTGCAGCTTGCAGTCCTCGACGGCATCCACGGGGTGGCCGATGCAGTAGCAGACGTTGAGGATCTGATTCTCGCCGTCCGTGTCCACGTAGCGGTAGAGCTCCGGAGGCACCACGTTGCCGCGCTCGCCGAACATCACCGGCAGCATCTTGCCTTCCACGTCGGGGTTGGACTGGCGCTCCCACGAGTAGGTGGGCGACGACTCCAGGGCCGGAGACAGGGACAAGGACGGCAGCGACACATCGGCGGTCGCCGTCGGGAACACGGACTGGACAGCCAGGCCGCCCAGGGTGCCCACGGCCAGGCCGCCCAGGGAAGCGCCCCAGGACCCAGCGGCAAAGGACGAACCGAGCACCGGCCCCAGAGCCCCGGCCGACACGGCCACGGCGGCCACGGCCACGGCCAGCATGGCCACGGTCTGGGCAGCGTTCTTTCCGCCTCCGCTGCCCCCGCCGCCCAGGGGCCGACGCTTGATCTCCACCAGGCTGCCGGGCATGGGGCAGACATCGTCCAGCAGCTCCACGGGCACGCGGCGGCCATCGATCTTGACGATCCAGTCCTCGGCCACGATCTCGCGGTCCGCGCCGGGAAAGCGCTCGTTGACGTAGGCCATGACGGGCGCGCTTGGCCGCGCGGTGTAGGTGTCAACCGTGCGCGAGCCGACGATGTCGAAATGGTTCGGGACCGCGACGAGGGTTACAGGCTCCACAGCCAGAACCCTCCCTGAACCTTGCGCCACAGGGGCGAGTCCAGGCGCTCCACCTGCACCTTGGCCCGCTCCCGCGGCAGGATGTGCACGAACAGGCCGCCGCCGATGCACGTCCCGAAGTGGCTGTAGGCCTCGGGCCACTTCTCGTCGAGGCAAAAGGCCACGATGCAGGGCGGATCTGGCCGCTCCAGACGGGCGAACTGCGGGCGCAACCCACGGGCCGCCCGGTCCTTGGCCTCGGTGTCGAAGGCATCGCAGGCCACGTCGGGCAGATCGCGGCCGTACTTGCGGTGCACGGCCATGGCCAGGCCCAGGCAGTCGAAGAAGGGGCGGCCCGTGGCCGGGTCGATCTCGCCCCTGGCATCGGACCTGAACTCCGCTTGCAGAAACTCCTGCACGTCCAGGACGCGCGATCTGGGAGCTTTCCGACGGCGTTTCATGCTCCACCCCACTGGCTGGCTTCGTCCCAGAACTTCCGGCAAGAGGCCTTGGTGTGATCGCACTCGGCCACGTGTTCGCACTGCTCGGGCCGGGTGAAGCGGCAAAAATTCCTGGACAGCTGCTGGGAGATGTCCTGGCCCATGAGGTCTTCGGACCCCAGGTCGAACACGGCCCACTCGGAGTCCGTGGCGGTCTCCAGGTTTTCGTAGCGCTCCTCGAAGACCGGGTCCTCGCGGTCCAGGTTCTGGGAGTGCACGGCGTACAGGATGACCTCGGCGCCCACGCCGCCGTCGGCCTCCTCCAGGTAGGACTCGATGGCCCGACTGGCGTTCTCCACCTCGGCCTGCAGCCCGGTCTCCGAACGCGTGCCCGTGCGCCGGATCTTGCCCAGCTTAAGGGGGGCCGCCAGCCAGATCCGGCCCGATCCCTCGGGCCACTCCACGTTCTCGTCCCAGTCCGCGACGCGCAGGGGGTTGGTGTCCTCGTAGTCGATCTCCACCAGGACGATGATCCCGCCGTCGCTTTGCAGGGCGTTCTTGATGGGGACGAACCAGGCCGGAACGTCAGGCATGGCGCTCTTCCAGGGTCACGGTGACGCGCCGCTTGCGGGGCCGCTTGGCGTCGCGGGAGTAGGTCAGGCCGTCGGTGGTGTAGCCCACGGTGAACGCGGCGCCGGTCTCGGGGTCCGTGACCTCGAACGTCAGGCCGACGTTGGCCGCGTAGTGCGCCTTGAGCACCTGCCACTGGGCCTCGGGAAGCAGGTTCCACTCGAAGGACACGGGCACTTCGCGCGCCTGCGCGGCGGCGGCCCGGGTCTTGACGAAGCCGCCTTCGCTCTCGGAGCGGTGCTGCGGCTTGACCACCTTGCCGTTGATGCGGTTGGGCGTCTTGATCTGTGTGCCCCATGCCGGGAAGTCAGACATGTCCGCCTCCTACCCCTTGAGAACCAGTTCCTTGAACTGGCGGCGCACCGTGGCGTCCCGTCGCAGGGCGCTCAGGAGCACGGGCACCACGATGCGCTCGCCGTCCATGCGCGGCGTCCCCGTGGTGGCCTGCAGGGGCGTGCCGCTCTCGTTCTTCAGTTCCAGGCCGAGATGGACCTCGCTGACCGCGCTGGCCAGGGTGCGCTGGGTCTGCCCGGCGGACACCACCCGGCCGGGCATGGACATCCGCAACAGTTCGGGGCCGTCCTCGCCCACCAGGTAGACGCCGCCGGCCCACACGCCGCCGCCGCCGGCCCTGGCCATGCTGCCCGTGGCCGTGTAGTTCGCCAGCATCTGAGACCGTTGCGAGGAGGTCATGGAGCCGCTGGAGGCGCTGAACAGGCCGCTCAGGGAGGACATGAGCCCGGCGCTGAGTTGCTGGCCCGTGACGCTGGCCACGTAGCGCAGCATGGCCAGGGCCGCCTGGCGCACGTAGTCGGTCAGGTCGGACACCCGGCCCGTGACCGCGTCGTAAAAAAAGTCCTCGAACGCGCCGGCCATGGCCTGGCTGGTCTCCACGGCCAGGCCCTCCATGACCTCGAAGCCGCTGGCCACCTCGGACTGGATGCGGTCCATGCCGCTGGACCAGCCCGCGACCAGGTCGTCGGAGGCGCGCAGTTGCTCCTCAAGGACGGGCTCCCAGATTTTCTTGATCTCGGCGGCGGCCCAGGCCTCGGCCTTGGTCTTGTCCACCCCGGCCTCGATCCAGACCCGCTTTTGCTCCTGGACGGCCGAGATGGCGAACGAGGTTTCGCCGTCAACCTGCCGCCGCCAGGCCTCGCCGAATTCCTCCTGCAGGGCCACGCGCTCGTCCAGATTCTCGCGGAGGATCTTCTGGCCCTCGTTGAGTTGGGCGAACTCCTCCTTGAGCCGGGCCATGCGCTGCTCGTGAAAAGCCTTGTCCAGGCGGTCCTGCTGCTCGGCGCCGCCGCCGCTGCTTGAGATGGACCCCTTGCGGCGCAGGGCGTTGTACTCGCCCGCCAGGGCGCCCTCGGGCAGGACCGTGCCCAGGGTGGCGCCGCCGCGCAAAATGGCCTCGTCACGGGCCTGGGCCCTGGCGAACAAGGCCTCCCGCTGTCGCTCCATGTCCTGGCGGTAGCCCAGGCCCATGCCCGCGCCGAAGGCGGCCCCACCCAGGGCCCCCCAACGGCCGGCCGCCAAGCCGCCGCCGGCCGCACCTGCCAGGGCCCCCAGGACCTCAGGCGGCAGCTTGCCCAGGGCCTCGGCCGCCCTGTTCACGCCCCCAGCGAACCGGGCCCCGTCATCGGCCAGAGAGGCCACCTTGACGGCCATATCGCCCAAAGCCACACCCAGCTCCCGGGCGGCCTTGGCCATCTCCGGGTCCTTGAGCATCGTGTTGACGTCCTTGAGGCCCTCGTTGACCCCCTCCAGGAAGGGGTCGCCGGCGGTGCGCTCAAGGTCGAAAAGGCTGGTGCGCACCCTGGCCAGGTTGGCCCGCAGACGGTCGGAGGCCTCGGCGGCCGCCCCGCCGAAGGTGCGGCGCAGCTCCTCGGCGAAGCGGGGCAGGAACACGTCGGCGTAGAGCTCGCCCTTGTCCAGGGCGTCGTCCAGCTCTTCCGTGGTCATGTTCATGGCCCGGGCCGCGATCTGGAACGCGCCGGGCAGGACGTCGCCCATCTGCAACCGGAGCTCTTCTGCCTGGACCTTGCCCTTGGACATGATCTGGGCCGTGGCCCGCAACACACGGTTGGTGTTGGCCGAGGTCATGTTCATGCCGCGCGCGCCGATGGCAATGCCCGTGAAGATATCCCGGACCGCCTGACCTTCCAGGTTGGTCTTTTCGGCGGCGGCCAGCACGCCCATGTAGGACTCGGCCGTGTCCTTGAAGACCATGCCCAGGTCCTCGGCCACATCGCGCACGAAGCCCATCTCGGCGCGGCCCTCGGCCATGCCTCCGGAGGCGGCCTTGAAGGCCCGGCCCAGGGACTCCACGCTGTCCGAGGCGCCCAGCAGGCCCTTGAGGAACAACCCGCCGGCCAAGCCGCCCAGGGCCGTCTTGAGGGAGAACAGGTCGCTCCAGAGACCCTTCACGGACATGCGCAGGCGGCGCATGCCCTTGGAGAACTGGTCGCGCAGACCAACGGTGATGAAGGTGCTAGGCATCGTCCTCGTCCTCGTCTTCGTCCTCAGTCGCGGGGAACCCGTCCTTGTCCTTCTTGGCGTTCAGGTAGGCCGTCCACTCCATCTCCAGGAGCTGGATCTTGCCGAAGAGCCCGGGCTTCTTCATGTCCAGGCCGCTCCATCCGGCCACCTTGTCCAGGGCCATGTAGTCCAGGCCGATGACCCCGAGGCCCGCGCCGCGCATCTGGGTGAAGACGTCCAACCAGAGCGCCAGGGCCTCCCGGTTCGGGGGCCAGAGGAAGGGGGCGGTGTTCTTTTCGCATCCGTCGCACTCCCCCGTCTCCCACCCCCGGCAGTAGTCGCAGACCTTCTGGCGCTCGGGGTCCCGGTACCAGCGCCAGACGCGGATCAGTTTCCCTGTTCGGCCTCCGCGGTCTTGGTGACGATGCACAGGAACAGGTCGCGGGCCTCCCGGAACGACAAGGAACGCAACTTGCGGACCAGGTCCGCGTCCTTGCGCTCGAAGACCATGTCGAAGACGCTGTGCATGGCCTTGAGCAGGATCGCGCCGTCCTCGGCCTCGGCGACGTTGATGCCCTGGTCCAGCAAGTCGGAAATCTCATCCCAGCCCAGGGCGCGGACGGGGAAATCGTCCGGAATCTTCACGGGGACCTTGGGCGCGCCGGTCTTGGTGACGTCGTTCTTGGGCATCACAGGTACTCCTTGATCTCGTTGCGCAGGGTCACGACCATGGACGTGCCCTCGCTGTTGGTGTCGTTGAAGGGTCGCCAGTCCAGATCCAGGACCACACCCTTCTTGTCCCGGATGGGCGGGGTTTTGGTGGCGAAACGCACCTCGGGCCAGAACCAGGTGATCCGCCACGGGCTGTTATCCATGACGGCCCTGAAGCTCCCCCTGGCGCCGGTCTCGGCCATGTCCGCCAGGACCGTATCCTTGAACAGGGCGCTCAGGGTGCCCTCCTGGATCAGCGGACCTTCGTCCAGGGAGCCGCGCACGGCCTTGGCTCCGGGCGTGGACGTGAACGTGTAGTCGTCGCCCTCGAGATCGGGGTTCAGGTTGACGCCGAAGCTCTTGATCTTGCCGTCCACGGCCGCGCCGTTCACCTGCACGGCGATGCGCTTCTGGAGAAACTTGCGATACGGGAGCCTGATCACGGGGGCCGTGTCCTCGCTCCCGTACAGGGCCGTGGCGCGCCGATCCTCGGACGCGCCCATGACGTCCATGGAGGCCATGACGGAGCCGCCGGCCCCGGCGTTGGCGTCGAGCTTGAGGCCCGAGATCTTGCAACCGCCGTTGCGGTAGAACCGCGACCGGGTCGGGAACCAACGCTCCGGGCTGAAGCTGGGCTGCTCGCTGGGGACGTTGTACGTCTTGTCCCAGAAGAAGGCCGTCGCGGTCTCGGTGCCGTCGAAGGTCTCGGACACGTAGGTGGCCGTGACCAGCAGCTCGTTGACGGTGGTGCCCGCGAGCACGATGTAGGTCGCGTCGTAGCTGGTGGTGCCGGCCACCGTGATCTCGGCGCCGGGCGGCAGGCCGTGACCCGTGGCGGGCAGGCCCACCTTGCCGTCGCCGGCGTCGCGGGCGTCGGCCTCGGCATCCAGGGAGACCTGCAGGACGGGCTCGGCGATTTCGTCGCCGTCGAAGCTCTCGGACACGTAGGTGGCCACGATGACCAATTCGTCGGCGGAGGTGTCGATGTCCACCACATACACGCCGTCGTAGCTGTCGGTGCCGTCGACGCGCACCTGGCGGCCGGCGGCCAAGCCGTGGCCCGGCGACGGCAGGCCAACCTTGCCCGAGCCCTTGTCCGCGGCCGCGCCGCCGTTGGTCAGCACGGCGGCCTCGGCCCGGATCAGGGACACGGGGTCGCCGAGCAGCATCAACAGCCACCAGCCGAACATATGGGCGTCCACGGGCACGGAGGTCGAGCCGTTGACGTCGAACGGCCCTTCGTCCGGTTCCGAGGGGTTGCGGTCGCCGTCGCCGGTAAAGGTGGGATCGTCGCTCAGGTCCTCGCCCCCGGCCACCTCGTAGCTTTCGATGCGCATACGGTAGGGCTGCGGGGTTTCGGGCAGGACGTCGAAGCTCTGCTCCCGGGCCACCACCACCGACGCGCCGAGTCCTTTCTGGTTCTTGGCCATATCGTCCTCCTCAGATGGGGTTGTCCACCGTGACGGTGATCTCCATGTCCAGCTCCCAGAAACCCGACTCGGGATTCACGCAGCTGAACTTGTTGCGGCCGATGCTGTACTCCTGGGCCAGGGTCTCCAGCACTCCCATGACCACGGGCTTGAACCCGCCGATCAGGAGCTTCTGTCCCTGGTAGGCCACCCTCCGCCCGGTCTCGGTCACGGTGCGGTCGGACAGGCCCAGGCAGACCATGACCGTGTAGGACTCCACCTCGTTCTCCGCGCCCTCGTCCCCGCCCAGGGGGTCCAGGGCGATGAACGGGCAGTCGTTCCGGCTGGGCGCGTTGTGCACGTTCAGGCCTTCCCATATGCCCGGGGCGGCCCCGGCGTTCTCCTCGCACCACCCGCTTACGGCCAGGCTCGACTCCAGGGCGTCCGCCCAGGACTTCACCAGCTCGGTCAAAAATTCGTTTTCCATGCCGTCCTCCTAGGCGGCCCTGCGGTAGCGGCGCGCGCCGCGTTGCAGGTAACCGTCGATCTTCTTCTCCATGTAGTCGCGGATCTGCGGCCGGTAGGCGCGCAGGAACGGAGCCATCACGGGCCTGGCCGGGATGTCGATGGTCCCGGAAGGGATGGGCCGATCGGCCCCGGCGAACAGGCCGCGCATCCTGGGCGTGACCTTGAGGCTTTCCCCCTCCTGCAGCCGCTCGGCCAGCCGGGCCGCGTTCCAGGACAGCCAGCCCACGTGCACGGCGTCCTTGGCCTTGGACCGGGCGTAACCGATGGCCTTGACCAGGCGGCCGTAGGGCCAGGGCGTGGGGTCCTTGAGCCGGAACACCTTGCCTTCCTTGCCGTGAAACGCGCCCGCGGCGTCCTTGGCCTGGTCCAGGTAGCGCTGCCGGGTCAGGCGCGAGAGCTCGGGCCAGGACGCGCCCGGGGGACCGCCCTGGTAGATGTCTTCCTGCATCCGGCCGCGCATCCACCAGCCCACCGAGGCCAGGGCGCGCCGGAACTGCTTGGGGAACTTCTTGGCCAGCCAGACCAGAAACGGCTCGCTGGAGTCGCTGACGTCGATGGACAAAAGGCCCGAGCGGTCGCCGTACAGCTTGTGCGAGCGGCCGCGCATGGTGACCGTGGCGACGTGGCCGAAGTCGCTCATCGGCCGAACCTCCCTCGGGACTCCGTGCTGGCCAGGATCTCGTAAGCCACCGGCGGCGGGCCGCCCAGGGGCTTCACGTGGCGCACGGACCACTCCAGGCCGTCGAACTCGATGACCTGGCCCGGAGCGGGCTCCACGGTCAGGCCCGAGGCCAGAACGCCGAACCGGGCCCACCTGGCCCGGTCCGAAGCGACGGTGGCAAGGGCCTCCGAGGGCGGCCGCCCCACGCCCATGTCGTCCACCAGGGCGGGGATGTCCTCCTGGGACTCCAGGACGATGTCGTGGGCCTCGCCCTCCATGGCGAGCATCCAAGCGAAGCCGTGGGCCAGGGCGTCGTCGACCAGGCTCACTTGGCCCTCGCGTCAAGCATGCGGGTGATGAGCGGCATGACGTTCTTCACGGCCCGCTCACCGAACAAAAAGCCCAGGACCAGGACGTTGATCGCCACCAGGGCCATGCCCTGCGGGGTCCAGCCGCCCTGGGGCAACGTCAACGGCACGTTCCAGGCCCCCGAGAAAACCATCCAGTCCACGGCCAGAGCCCCGAAGCCCCAGGCCGGACGCTGGCAACCGCGCAGAAAAATCAGGATCGGCCCCAGGATGGGCAGGGTCCGGAGGTCGGCGGCCGTGCCCTCATGTTCGGCCAGGCGCTTGTCGAACTCGACTTCGGCCTGATGGGCCAGCTCCAGGATCCTGCGCTCATGCTCCATCTCGGCCTGGCGAACGGCCTGGGTCATCTTGGCCTTGTCGGCCTCGGACATGTCGGGCGGAAAGTAGGCCTGGATGGTCTCGGACACGGCGTTGACCATGCCGCCGCCGAGCAGGTTTGCGATGCTGGAAAAGATGCCCATGCCCGCCTCCTTGGTTGATCGTTTCACTCAACGCCCGACCACGAGCACCCCGTCGCGCGCGGGGTCGTGGTTGCCCACGTCGAAGTGGAACCAGCTCATGTCCGGGACCCGCTCGATGCGGCAGATGGGGGAATAGGCCTCGGCCCGGGCATCGGCCGCGGAGCGCTCGGGCCGCCCGGCCGCCTGCCAGGCCAGCAGGTCCTCGCGCACCTCGTCGGCCGTGACGTCGCGGAACTTGCAGTCGAAGGCCCGACCGAAGATGTGCTGCGAGAGCCGGGCCCCGGTGCCGGACCCCATGGGCCTGAGCCCCGACAGGCGGAACGAGCCGCCCCAGGCCCAGTCGTTCACCGTGAGCGGGCCGAAGCGGCGGCGCAGGGCGTCCAGGCAGACCAGGGCCCGGGCGTCCAGGGCCAGAAACAGCCGCTCGCCGTAGTCCTTGTTGGCCTCGTAAAACTCGGGCCAGACCAACTCGCGGATCTCGAAATGCTCGGGGACGAACATCACTTCCCCCCGTTGCCGTTGCCGGAGGCGTTGAGGATCTTGTCAAGCTCGTCCGGCTTGAGGTTCAGACGCACGGCGATGCTGCGCACCATCTGAAACAGGATTTTCTTGGACTGCTTCTCGCCCTCCTTGAACTCGGCAAAATCGGCGCGCAGATCCTCGACGGACGCCTTGATGCCCTTCTCGCGCAGGGCATCGGCCTTGCAGTCGCTCTGGTGCTTGGCGTCGCAGGCCGTCTTGGTCACGAATTTCGACCTGGTCACCAGGTGCACGATCACGCCGCCCAGGATGGTGAACAGCAGACCCAGCAGGGCCAGGTGCAGTCCGTCGAGTCCTTCCACGCTCGCCTCCTTGTCTCGCGTTTGGCCTGTCCTTCCGGGGCAACGAGGATGGTTCCCCGCTCCCCCGGAGCCCGGGACCGCAGTCCCGGGCGGGGGGGACCCTCATCCCTCGGAGGGGATCGGGGATGAGACAAGGGCGGTCCGCACGTCGTCCAGGTTGTCCTCGGACACGGCGGTGAGCACATTTTCGGCGACCCAGCCGGGCTCGGAGCCGAAGTGCCAGGCAAAGACCCGGTCGAACAGGCCGTTCTCGGCGGCCTTGAGCCACTCGGGCCGGTACTCGGCGTAGCGCTCCTCCGAAAGCTGGGCGTTGATGAACACGGCCTGGTAGCCGCTGCCCAGGCGGTAGCGCAGCAGCAGGGCCACGGCCAAGCCGAGCATGGCGCTGGACGCCACCTTGGTGCGAAAGCGCCACGCGAAGTCGGCGGTCTTGATGTCCTTGACCGAGTGGACCTGGATGTCGTCCGCGTTCAGGTCGGCGCCCTTGCGGGAACGCATCCAGTTGTAGAGCTCGCCGGTCTCCAGGGAGGCGGCCAGGTCCACGTGCTCGGGGCAGTCGGCCAGGGCCGAGTTCACGGCCAGGATGTGGCCGGTCACGCCCTCCTGTGCGCACATGGCCAGAAACCGGGCCGCGTCCTCGGCCGCGCCCTCAACGGGGCACAACACCAGCACGGCGTCGGCGGGCTTCAGGGCGTCGGCCAGGTCGCCCTTGGTCAGCTCGGCGTTGGCCAGCAGCGGGGGCAGGACAAAGGGGGCCACGGCCTCGGGCTCGGCCCCGTCCTCGGCGTACTCGGCCAGGCCGGCGTCCACCAGACTCTTGGCCTCGGCCTCGGACACCCCGACCACGGCGCCGTTGCCGTGATTCTCGCCGCCCAGGCGGTAGGTGCAGCCCTTGATCTTGATGCTTCTGGTAGACATATCCACCTCCTAGACGACTTTGGCGTAGAAAAACGCGTCGGGCTGCAGGGGCTGGGGCAGGGGCCGGGTCTCGGCCAGCAGCTCCAGGAACGAGGGGTCCCACTCGACGCGGGCCTTGGTGAAGATCTCCATCTTGCGCCCGCCGGCCTCGAGGTCCTCGGGCAGGCCGTAGTCGATCCGGCCGTTGACCGAGGTGCAGCCCATGAGGATGTAGTCGGGATCCATGAAGGTCTGGACCATGCCGTAGGCGTCGGGCACACTGCCGCCGTAGCGGTAGATGTCCAGGCCGCCGATGTTGCCCCGGTAGTATTCGCCCACAGCGACCTTCCAGGAAGCGCCCTCGACCCGGCGGGTGTCCAACTCGTCCTTGACCCGATCGTTGTTGCGGAAGGCCTTGGACGCGTTGGTGCCCATGACCACCACGTCGGGTGACAGGCCGCAGCTGTCGAGGATCAGGTCACCCCAGCCCTCCAGGTCGTCCACGGGATCCACGCCGTCGTCGGTCCACTTGGAGCCCGACCCCAGGACCACCTTGTGCTCGCTGGGCATGCGGTAGTCGATGGTGAAGGCGATGTTCTCCTGGGACACGGACAAGACACCGCCGCACACGGCCTTGGAGCACATCCACTCGGCCGTGACGTCGGAGTTGTCCCTGAGCAGGTCCAGGTTCTCGGCGATGGTCTTTTCGATGTCTCGCTCCGTGGCGGTGGCGGCCATCTGCAGGCCCTCGCCGGGCTGGGTGAAGTCCAGCAGTTCGGGAGCCGTGAACTTCTGCTTGGGCCTCAGGCGCGGGGCCTGCACGGACTGGACCTCGCGGCCCACCTTGGCCACGTAGATGCCGGCGTCGGCCGGGCCCACGAAAGGCAGCAGGCGGCGGCCGTGGACCAGAACCTCGACGTCCAGGTGCTTGGCGGCCACGGGCGTGCGGCGGCGGAAGAACAGGCTCTCGAAGAGCCGGTGCACGCGCGGCCGCTTGTTGATGACCCCGGTCAGGACCCGGGTCTCGAAGGCGGGGATCACGATGGACATGGCGTTACCTCCTTGTCCTTGGGGTTAGAACTGGGTCAGGACGTGGATGCCCCGGGCCTCGAGGGCGGCCACGGCGTCGGCGATGTCCGAGGCCTCGGCCGTGGCGTCCCAGGTCAGGCCGTCCTTGATGAACTCGCCATGCACGTAGGCCGTGGCCTTTTCGTCGGCGTCGGCGGCCACGTCCACGTCCTCCACGAGGATGGCCACGGGGTCCTCGGAGCCGTCCTCGGCGTCGTGCACCCAGGGGGCGTGCTTGCCCGTGGCGGTGACCATGCCGAGCACGGTACCGGCCACCAGGGCCTGCGCCGCCCCGGTCTGAACCAGGGTGACGGGCTTCATGATCGGGGGATGACCGCCCACGAACTGCGCCGGGGTCCTGGTCTCGGAAGCGAATCCTAAGTCTCTGGTCATGGCGAACCTCCTTTACTCCACGCCATGCTTGGCGATGCGGTCGATAAGGGCCTGGGTCTTGGCTTCGGCGCTTTCCTTGCCGGGCTTGTGTCCGCCCGGCTTGACGTCGGCGGCAGCGCCATCCTGATCGATGGCGGCCAGGATGGCCTGGCGGTCCGCTCCCTGTCCGTGGGTCTGATCCAGGCCCTGGACCACGGCCTTGGCCTGCTCGGCGTCAAGGCCGCTCTCCACCAGCGGACGCACGGCCGAGGCGGCTTCGTCGCCGAGCACGGCAGCGACCACGCCCAGGACGTTGTCGCGGGCGGCCAGCACGCCCTCCTTGCGGGCGGCGGCCAGGGCCTCTTCCGGCGCCGTCGCGACGGCCGTGGCCGCCACATCCTGCCCGCCGGCGGCCGAGGCGGCGTCGGGGGTCACGGTGTCTTTCGTCATCGCCTTGTCCTCCTTCTGAGAGATGAATGAGATAAGGTCCTCGCGGCCCATGTTCCGGGCCACCAAGTCCAGCTCCAACGCGGCCGCTCCGCGGAACCACTGGCCGTCGGCCCACTCGCCGTGCTTGGCCGGGTCCAGGCCCAAGGCCTTGGCCACGTCGTTGGTGAAAAGGTCGTAGACCTGGTCCAGCCGCTCCTGGAGATACGCACGGTCGCGGTCGGACAGAGGGGCATCGGGATGCCCGGCGGTCTTGAGCTTGCCCGAGGAAAGCCAGGTGGGATCGATGCCGTACTTCTCGTTCCATTTGGACCAGTCCTCATGGACGGTGTAGACGCCCACGTGCCCCACACGGGCCGCCGGTGTGGCCGTGACGTCGCCGCAGGCCGAAGCCAGCCAGAAAGCGCCCGAGGTCATGGTCCCGGCGGTGTAGGCGTACATGGGCTTCTGCTTGGCGGCCTTGACCAGCCAGGCGTGCATCTCGTCCAGGCCGCTGACCGGACCGCCCGGGGAGTCGAAGTCCAGCAGGATCGCTCGCGCCGAGCCGTCGGCCAGGGCGGCCTTGACCACCTCGCGCAGGCGCTCCATGGAACTCACGGCCGTCCAGCTCCAGCGGGGCTGGCGACGAACGATGACGCCGGTGATCTCGATGACGGCCACGCCGTCCTCCACGGCGTAGGGACGCGAAGCCGCGTCGTCCTTCTCGCCGCCCGAGGTGAACAGCCCGGCCACGGCCTGCGCCGCCCCGCGTGCGGCACGGATGTGCAAGGGGGGCGGTCCCTCGTAGAAACGGCCCACCCGGGCCGACTCGGCCACCAGGGCCTCCAGGCTCTCGGGCAGGATGGCCCAGGGCTCCTGCAGCATCTGGCGGAAATGGTCCATTCAGTCCTCCTTGCCTTCGGCTGTGGCTGCGGCCCGTTCGCGCTCCTCCGAGGCCGTGACGGCCTCCAGGACCTCCACGTCCGTGGAAAAGGCCAGGCCATGCTCCCGCTTGACCTCCTCCTCCAGGGCCCGCTGCTCCCAGGTCTCCTCCCAGTCCTGGCCCTGTTCGGCGATGAGATCCGCGTAGGTGGTCAGGCCGGCGTTCAGGGCCACGACGTTGGCCTGGATCTCCTTGACCGGGTCCACGTAGCCGCGCTTGGGGCCGATCCACCTGGCGCTGAACCAGGCCGGATGCAGGCCGCCGTTCAGGTAGATGTCGGGCGCGCCCTTGGGGATGGTCCACAACCCCAGCAGGAAGGCCTCTTCCTGGACCAGGCGCCAGACGCGCTGGCACAGGTTCCACTCCAGCCAGAAGCGCCAGCGGCTGAAGACCCGCCAGGCTTCCAGCAGGGCGGCACGGGCGCTGCTGTAGTTGGTCTTGGAAAAGTCCTTGGCCAGAATCTCGTATGGCATGCCCGTGGAGGCGGCCATGACGCGTAGGATGAGGTAGGCGAAGGCGTCGAAGTTGTTGCCGGGCCGGTTGGACTCCAGGGGATAGGGGCGCTCCCCGGTGTTGCCGTACAAAAACTGCCCGGGACGCACGTTCTGATGGCGGACCACCTCCACGGCCCCGTCCTGGCCAACCTCGGTGGAACGCCCGATTCCTGCCTGGGCATCCGCCGGGTTCTGCGTGGCGATGAAGAACGGCGTCGAGGCCGTGACGATCTGGGCGATGAGCTCGTAGCTCAGGGAATCGTCCATGTGCCGGAACAGCTTGGCCGCCGGGCCGAGGATGCTGCGGCCGCGCGAGGTCTCCTCGTCCTTGTAGTCGAAGCCGTGCAGGACCTGGGGGCGATGGCCGCGATGCGTGGGCACCCTGGTGAAGCGCGAGGACGCCATGTGCCCGGCCAGCCACTCGTTGCGGTCCGGGTTGGCGATCCAGTGCGCCAGGGCTTCGCCGTTGGGCCCCTGCTCCACGCCGTCCAGCAGGCTCTCGTCATGCTTTCTGTCCGAGGGCGTGCACAGGCGGGCGGGATGGACGTCCAGCAGGCACGTGGAAAAGGTGCGGCCGGGCTGCCTGATCTGGCGGACCAGGTAGAGATACTCGCCCTTGCCGAGCATCGAACGCACGGCCAGGTACTGCAGGGCTCCGAAGGGGGCGATGCCCCTCACGTGCGCCTCGGCGCACCACAGATGGTAGGCCCACTCCAGCTGCGCCTGGATTTCCTTGGCCTGCTCGGGGTCCAGGCCCAGGACCTTGTGCTTGATCTGGGACTGGGGCAGGAGCCCGCACCCGCCGGAGACGTTCAAGGCCATGGTGTCGACCACCGACGCGGCATGGGCGTCGTTGGCCACCAGGTCCTCGGCGCGGCGCATGGTCAGTTCGCGCTCGGCCAGCGAATCCTCGTGGCTGGCGCGAACGGGCCGCCAGGTGCGCACGGTCTTGGCGTAGCGCCCCGAGGTGGTCCGCACGCGACGCACGGCCACCGGGGCCACACTCCTTCTGGGACGGCCGCGACTGGGCATCACGTATGCCTCACAACGGCGGCGACGGTCCTGGGGCCGCCAGCGCCCTGCAGGGCCTGCAGCTCGCGTTCCAGCCACTTCAGCTGCTTCCGCAGTTCGGGCAGGTCCTGATAGGTGAACGTATTGTCGCCGCGCGTAACGGACTTCATGCCCGTGACGGCCTTGATGGTGTCCTTGGTGGACGCGATCTGCTCAAGGAGTTCCGCTTCGGTCCATACGCTCATGCCGGCCCGCGTAGCCGATCAGCGGGGGCGTTGTCGTGGACGATACGGACGCTGCGGAGAATGTGGACAAAAAATGAAATGCGTTTGTCTTGAAAATCGGAATGTTGAACATTTTTGCTCATCCGAAATAACGAAAAGTCGAATTTTTCTTCTACTCCTCCTTGATCGACTTCAGATAGTTCTCCAGATCCGCCTCGTACACTCGAATGCCCTTTCGGGTTCCGAAACGCTCCGCCTGGATGGTTCCGGCGTTCACCAGGGCATAGAAATGGCTCTTGCCACAACCGATGCGCTCGCAGCACTGTTGCCAGTTGAGCTTTTTCCCCTTTCCCTTCTTCGACACATCGCCCTCCTATTTCCCTATGAACCAGCCGGGCAGCCCGTTGCCCGACGCTTCCGCAAGCCGCTGGCCGCCCGCCACGGCCGGGGCCTCAGTTGTCGAGTCCTTCGGCCCGACATCTTTTTTCGCCAATGCTTCCGGAGCGTGGCCAGGCCGTTCCCGGTACCTGTCACGGATGAGGTACCAGCCCACCATGGCCATGACCTCGGCGTCCCAGTAGTCGGACCGCTTGTAGTTGGGGCATCGCCAGAAGCCGCTCTTTTCATCCACATACTCGGCGCACATATGCCGGGCATAGTCCTCGGACACCTCGCTGTGCAGGGCGAAATGCCCGGGGTCGCCGGCCGGGATCTGCAGATGCGTGGCCAAGCGGTCCTTAAAGAAATTGCTGTGCACGTTGATGCGCTTGAGCCCCGCCGGATAGGGCTTGTCCGTGCCGGGGTAATACTCCACCTTGCGAAAGATGACCGGCTGGGCCTGGGTCTGTTGCCCCACGTAGGGCAGGATGCGACGCGGAAAGCGCCGACAGAAATCATACACCTCCAGGGTCCGGTGCCCACGCGAGTCCTGGACGGTCAACTCCACCCAGTGCTCGTTGCCTGCAGGGTCCTTGAACGGGGCCGCCCAAAGCAACTGTGCCAGCAATTCCCACTCACTGCTGTCGCTGCCGATGCCGGGCTGCAACGTGCCTTCCTGCACCAGCCAGGATGTCCACGCCATCCCCCAGGCCCAGGCGCGGACGACGTAATAAAACAGGCGTTCGTCCTGGGTATCGACTCCCGCGGTCAGAGCCGCCACCACAGGCAGGCCATCTTCTTCGGGTCCGGGCACGACTCCACGCGGCCGGGCATCCCGCAAGGCGAGCACTTGGTCTTCGTTGCGGGACACGGAATAAATCACCCACGGCTCAGCCATGAACGCGTTGGAAAAATTCTTGCGGGCGTTGATGTCCTTGAGCCCTCGCAAATGTTCGGCGATCGCGGCCGACATGCTGACCGTCTCCACGATCAGCGCCGAATAGTGAAAACCGATGCGGCTGGGGCGTTCGGCGTCCAGGTAGGTGAACAGCTCCACCCCTTCGTCAGTGATCCACTTCCCTTCCCTGGCGGCCTGGTCGCGGTCCAAGTCCGTCCAGCGACACCCCAGAGCCTCGCATTCATACCAGGCCAAACGCTTTGACTCGATCTTTTCGGGATCCCGTTCGTCAGCCGGTATCTTCACCTGCTTGAAGCGCATGACCTGGAAATGACCGCAGAAAGGGCAACGCACGGCGTAGCGGAACACGACCTGGCAGCTGTTCAACCCTCGCCAGATTGACCCCTCCTCCACCGTTGGGGAGCACGCGCGCAACACCAGCTCCGAACCGGAATACGTCCGCGTCCGCAGCTTGCCGAGCCTGATGGGGTCGGTCTCTTTCTTGAAGGTTTCCGGCATCTTGTCTTCTTCGTCAAAAATGACATACCGGATCGGCTTGGAGGCCAGGGCGGACACCGACGACCCCCACCCCGGATAAAAAAGCATGTGCTGCAGGCGCAGGTTCAAAGGAGACTTGTCGTCATCCTCCGCCGCCAGGTATTCGGCCAGGACAGGCGTCTTCTTGATCATCGGCCGGATGCGGTCCCGGCACATGGTCCGCGCGTCCTTCTCGCCCTGCATGATGTACATCGTGGGCCCGGGACGCTGATCGATGAGATACGCGAAGACCGAGAACAGGATCTCCGTCTTGGCGGTCTGCGGCGGTGCGCATATCACCTCCTCACGGACACTCGGAAAAAGAGCCGCATTCATGGGGCCGACGGCATACGGGGCGTTGACGTTCTTCCAGCGCTTGTCCCGGTGGGTCACGGGAATATGCCGCTCGTTGGCCTCGTTCCACTCGCTGACCGTGACCCGTCTGGGGCGGCGGAAAATTCGCCTGGCCGACAAGGGGAACTCGAACAGCGCCTCACTCATCGGCTTCCGCCTCCTTGGCCTCCGGCGCATTGGGAATCTTGTGCTTCACCCTTTGGCTGAACCCGTGGAGCCAGTCCAGGCTGACGTCCAGCAGCCAATCCTTGACCTCGGGCTCCCTGGCAGGATCGCCCCCGCAGCGATAAATGATCTCCTTGGTCCTGGTCTCGAAAAAAGTCACCTGGGAATCGCGCAGGATGGAGGCTGCCGCCCCCATGTTCTGGTTGTATGTATCCACCTCGATCAGGCGCCCTTCCTCCCTGTCCACCTTCAACTGCTTGAGCCGGTTATCCAAATCCTCGTTGTCGGCCTTCGTCCTCTCCCGACGCATCCGGAGTTCCCGGGCCTCGCGCTCGTCGGCCTTGTCGTCGTCGGTCGCCCCCTCGTATTGCAGATAGGACTCGGCGTAGGCCTCCACCGAACGGAGCGAGAAGCAACCGTCGGCCTCGGGTTGCAGGAGCCTGTCGTCCACGTCGCGGTATAGCTTGGACTTGGAGACCTTCCACCCTTCCGACTCAAGATGGCGCAACACGTCCGCCCTGGTCCTGAAGGTCTCCACAGCCCCCTCCTTCTCCCTGAAAAATTCTTTCAGCATGGCCTCGGCCTTCCTCAAGGCGTCAAGGCGCGAAGTCGTGGCCCCCTCAAGCAGGCTGCGCTTGGCGTCCTGCACAGCCTGCGTGTAGACGGCCAACGATTGGGCGTCCGACTCGTCCAGCGCGCGGATCAGATCCTCGCGTGACACGGTCACAGCAAGCTCCCCTGGACAACTCCCGTCCACTCGGGCAGTTCAAAACCGATCCGCTCCATGACCACTTCCGCCAGCACCCTTCGGTGGCATTGATCCGACTCGACTTCGTAGCAGCACAGGATGGGGTTCTTCGCCATGCTTTCGGCGCGGGCGAGTACGCTTCGCAAATCTTCCGGACGCGGGAAACGCAGGGCCAGTTCCTCCCTGTAACGCGCCCGCCAGTCACCTTTCGCCCATGGATTCTCAGGGGCCAGTTCAAGGATACGCGGCCGGCATCCCCAGGACTTGGGGCACTTGCGGGCGATGCATATCTTCCTTTCAGCCGGAGCCTGCGACCCGAAACAGCTCGTATAAATCATCCGTACCTCGACATAACTGTGGCCGGGAACCGCAAGGCCCCCGGCCGGTGTTTACTGGATGTACGCAGGCTCTTCGCCCACCGACGACAGGAACTGATCCACAGGCTCGAACCCCTCCGAGGCCTCCTCCGGGTCCACCTGAAGCCAGTCCGGCCGGACGGCCCGGCCTTCTTCCTCGCGCAGGCGCAACGGCATGACCAGCCCGATAAACTCCGGGTAGGCGTGGTGGATGACCACGACGGGGTCGAAGGGTCCGCCGTTCACAAAGCGCAGCGCCTGGGCTTCCCGGCCCGACTTGAAATCGAACTTGGCCAAGTCCGGGGCCTTATAGCCCACCACCTGTCCGGGCTCGCTCCCCGTGGCCGTGCCGAAGGCCCGGTCCAGCATGACCTGCCACTCGGGGAACTCGCACTTGGCGGTGGCCGTGTAGGGCTCGATGTAGTGTTCGAGTTCGCCGTCGTTCTCAACGACGACGCGCCCCTGACGCATGGTCACGAAACGGGCGCGCTCGTTCCAGCGCTTCTTGCACGCTGCGACCAGCCCCTTGGTCGGGCGAAGCAGGACCGGCTGCGAGGCCTCGCCCTCGGCATCGAAAAAGACGCCGAGTTGGTAGCCGTTCAAGGCCACCAGATAGACGCCGCCCTTGGGTGCCGGCTCCACGGAAATGTAGGACAGGGCCTCCATTTCCGGGTCGGGGCTCGTAAAATCGGCCAGTAAATGCACATATTCGGCGTTCACCCGCAGGGGGACTTCAACGCCTGTGGTCAGCAATGATTTCCTCATGTCGCTCTCCTTTTTAGGGCTTCACGTGGACGGTGCCATGTCGCAGCCCGACGATTTTTCTTGCGAAGCCGCTGGCGGCAGCCCGCGCTTCGCGCCAGGTTCCCCGAAACAACACCCCATGGCCGGAGATCTCGAACCCCCAGAGAGACACTCCGGAAGGCCGTTTGCCATGGACTTTTTCATACTGGCTCGTGTCGACTGCGATCATCGGCCTTCCCCTGGAAGCATGACGATGATGGCAGACCCTGTTGCGCCGCCGCGACCGGACACGGCCTTCAAGGACGTCAGTCCCGACCCGCTCCGGACATTGAAAAGGGTTTCGTCTTGGCCATCGGCCGCAGCCGCGACCAAGTACGCCCACAGCAGCAGTCTCACCCTTGCGGGTTGTTCATCCGAGGACACCGACCCTACGGCCGCCGCCCAGGCCCCCTCAGTCAAATGGACAGGGCACAGAATCCCAAAAGCCCTGGCCGCCGGGGATACGTCCAGCAAAACGCCCCCCCCTTGGACCGGGGCCCGGCTTTGGGAAACACAATCCCTTGCGCCGTGCATGGAAACCTCCTTGGTATGATGGTTTATCTTGTAATCATCATACCATATTGCCCTGCTTGGTCAAGTTTATTTACAATTATAACAGCTAGTTAAATCTTTTTCGCCACTCTGCCAACGCCGTTGCAAGGGGGCGCTGGCCAAGGGCCGCAAAATAGTTCAACGAGAATCCGCTCTCGGCTTTTTTCCTTGTGTGCAGCTTGAATATTCCCCGATACTTCATGGAGACCGGATGCTGTGAAAACGCGGTGGTGATCGCCCAACCGAAGCGCTCCATGAAACGCTCGGCCAGGACGTCGGCCACCTCGCACGACAGCAACAGGAACAGCACGAGCTTGGCCAAACGCTTTTCCAACGAAGGAACGGCCAGGTCGCACATGACGTAGATCATGGGGCTGGCCTCGGGAAGCTTCCATTGATGAGAACTGGGAGCGAAGTCCGCCTTTCCCACAAGCCGCCCGTCCAGGGCGAACCCCAACGACAGGCTGACCCCTCCCTCGAAATAGTCCACCCGCTTGGACAGAAAGAGCTCGTTCAGGCGCAGGCTTTGGGGCAAGGTCAGGCGGACCAATGAAACGTCCTCGGTTCCGGCCACGCGACGATCCGCAGGCCAGATCGGCCCGACGGGGGAGCTCTTTGCCGTATGGCGCAGAATAATCTTTGGGGACGCCCGCCTGGCCAGGACCCAGGTCGTCTTTCCCCGCCCCCTCGGAAGCACGGCCACGGGTTCGCCGAGTATGGCCCGAACCTCGGGCATGTCCTTCTCCAGGACCACGAAATAGGATTTGAACTCGGCGACCGCCGCATAGAGTTCAAGGCTCTTGTCCGTCATCTCCCGATATTGCGGAGGATGCCAGGACACGACTTCGCCGAACAGCTTTTCCAGCTTTTCGTAACCGCGCTTGTACGTCGGCGGGAAGGCGAACACCGTCTCGTCGCCCCCGCGCCCGACCAGAAAATCGAACCCGTCCATGGGCACGTAGTCGACAGGGGAGACATGCGCCTTGAAGGTCTCCAGCTTGTCCCGGGTCTTGCTCAGAAGCCCCTCCCATTCGAGGACATGGGTTTTGAAGGTCCGCTCCTGGAACGGGTTCTTGAGTTGCCAGCACTCCCGCAGATCGAGAAGCAACGCCACGGAGGCCGCAAGATCCAAGGACGTCTCCGTGCGCAACAGGCCCCGAAGATGCTCGGGGCAGCTCTCGGACTCTTGGGCGGCCAGATTCTTGTCGGAAAGAAACGCCCCTAGCGCACTGGTATACAGCGACACGTCGCACGCCTCGATGGCCCCGGCGTACCCCCCGGAACGAAGGACCGAGGGCACCGTAAAGTTGCCGGCCCCGACGATCAGAGCCGGCCCCTGGATGGACCCGGCATAGGTGGCCAGAACCCGCCTCACACTCGCGGCCACGGCTCCAACGAAGCTCATGACGACCCCTCCCGCAAGGTGCGTTCGGCCAGATCGATCAGACATGCCATGGCCAGGCTGGCGTTCTTGATGTTCTCTTTCCTCTTGATTCGCTGGAGCACGTCAAAGAACTTCGCAAACTGCTCAATCTCGCACAGGTATATCTCCCTGCTGGCCTGGCAGGCCTCCAGCTCCCGGACGATCTGTTCCACGCGCTCCGCCTCCGAAGTCGTAAAGGCGAAGGTCACGGTCTTGGTCAACGGCTGGGGCGTGGAGAAATTCACCAGCTTGATCTCCTCCAATTCCCCCACCAGGTCGGAGGACAACCCGGCATACAGGCGGTCTGCGATGCTATCCACTTTCGACCAAAGCGCGGCCAGCACCTGCTTGTCATCGTCGCCGGCCAGGGAGTTGTGGGACAGCTGGACGGCAACGGCCGCGGACTCCTCGATGTCGCCCCGTAAGACCATCACCAGGGCCCACTCCAAATCCGCCCGCATTGCCGCCTGGATACGATGGTTGCCGCTCAGGACCTCCAGGCGTCCATCAGGCAACTCGCGACAGAGGGGGACGCTGGACAGGCGCCCGTCCGCTTCCAGGTTGGCCACCAACTGCTGGAAAACCTCCTTCTTCATGTATCTCGCGTTTGTGGCCCTCAAAACCACCTCGCTTGGCCGAACAATCCGCAATGTTGCCGATTCGTTGAATAATGCCTTACCGACTTCATCCAAAACCGCATTCCGTGCCTCGACCTCTTCTGGCTTCATCCGACCACCCGTGCTATGCCTCTTCCGTCCGCGCGGACCGAGGGTTGGGTGTTTCACCTGGTCGGATGCTCGTTCATCCGGCCGCGAGTCGGGATCGCCCTCCCAGGCTCGCAGCCCTCGCCTCTTACGACGCCTTCGCCAAAACCTTTCTCCTCACATGATCCGGCAGGCCAGTGACCACCCACCGCAGCACGTCATACTTGCCCACCATGTCGCCCGGGTCCTTGCCGTATTGCGTGGGCACCATCCAGCGCACGGCCTGGGGATACTGGCCCTCCCAAGAGAATTTCCAGGGCTTGTCGGTCTCCACGTCCCAGCTGTTCAATGCTCCGGCCCGGTCGTTGTCCAGGCAGTTCAGAATCAAGTCGCTCCTGGCCAGAATTGCTCCGGCCTGGGCGTCCGGACGATTCGAGGCAGACCCCGTGCCCATCACTCCGATGCCTAACGGATTGACCAGCCAAGCCACCATGGCCGCGTCCCGTTCGGTCTCGATGATCATCCACACCCGGAACGTCTCGCGGCCGTAGACGAAGTAACGAACGCTGCCGCCATATGTGTTGCGATATTTGTCCTCGGGCTTCGGCGGATTCTCCTGCCGAACCTTGATGCCCACGACCTTGCCGCTCACAATATTCGGGATGACCAGGCCCTGGGGAATCCAGACGCATTTCTCGTTTCCGTTTTCGTTCTCCGCGTATGGCAGGCCCCAGCTTGTCACCTTGAAAAATTGCTGCTTGTGACACCATCCGAGCCGGAATGCCTTGGCCGCTTCCGGAGGAATGCCCCAGGCGGCAAGACGATCCAGGGCGGCCGCGTCCTGCCGTAGCGCCAGGGCGCACCTTAGGACCACCTGTTCGGCCTCGCGCATCCATTTCTTCGGGGGATCTTCCGAAGTCCTGGCGAGCCAGGATGGTGCCGGCGTATCGACGCGCCTACGTCCTTTGGGCCGAGACAGCTTCGCCCCCGGCGCATGTTTGGTCATGAACTCCTTGAAACCTTCGGGATCATTCTCGTCGCGGCCCTGGGTCAGATTGTAGAGCCCAATGATATCAGTGGCATTGCCGCAACCGTAACAGCGCCCCAAATCCCGGTCCGGGTCATACAGAAACGCCCCGCCAGGCGTTTTTTCCGGATGCTCCGGGAAAGGACAATACGCCCCGACCTGATCGCCCGTGCCGTGAGACAGGCAACGCCTGTCATTCACACCGGCCAGAATGCCTCGGGCAATATTGGCCAGCCGGGCTGCCGAAAGGTGGTTCTGAGCGGCCCCCACCCCCCTACCTCCAAAAATGCAACAAAGGTCTAAAGGGTCGAAAATCCGATCCGCATTCGCCGTAGCCGGGAGCCATAGACCATTCCAGACTGTTCACCGTTGTGATCATCTGCCGCAAACTCCTCATTATATCGGGGTGTTCCTTGTTACTCGCAGACCGTTTAGACCTTTTCGGAGCCATTTATGCGCATCAAGGCGTTAACCGTTTTGCGTCCTTTTCGTTTAATCCGACACCTCATTACCCATCCAAAAAGGTCTAAAAGGTCTACCGGTGGTGGCTAATAATCCGCCATGTTTACTCTTTAACCAGACAGACCATTGCCGAAACATGGTCTGTGGACCGTCTGCAAGGTCCTCATTTCTTCAAGCCCAGGAAGCGCCGGATTTCTTCCTGCTCGTCGTCCGAAACGAACCATTCGTCCTTGATCTTGGCCCCGTAATATTTGACCACGTTGCCCGACTTGTCCCGCCTGAGCCGCCTCATGAGATCCGCAGCCACCGCCTTCTGGCTCTTGATGTACTGCCGACTTATGGAACGCTCCTTGCGGCACCACTTGACGAACGCGAAATACAGATCCTGCGCCTGCTCCACATGGTCGACACCTTCCTCCAGGGCAACCTCGAACCACTGACCCACAATGTCCTGATCGTCCCGATAGTCGTCTGTCTCAAAGCGCACCCGGGCCGGTGGCGTCAGGTCTCCATCATGAATGAAGCGCCTGGAGCAACGCACCACCCAGGCCAGGATGCCCGACCATTCCTGCTGCAGCATGCGCTCGAATACCGAGGGGGCGATGGCCGGGTAGATATGCCTGGTCGGGTCCACAAGGTGGGCATCCTCCGGGCCGACGAACCTCGCATCAAAGGGGATGATGCGCAGGCGATTGAAGAAGGCCGGATCATGGCCACGGACATCGGGGATGACGTTGGTATGCAGAAACAGCTTGGCTATGCTCTTGAACTCCACCAGGTCCTTGAACAGGGTCCGCGCGGAAATCACGTCGGACCCCGTGAGCAGCTTGAGCATGTCCATGGAGAATTTGCTCCCCTGTGGGGCCTCGCTGGTGACGATCATGCGCAGGCCGCGGACCTTGACCATTTCAGGGTCTGGCCCGGAGCCCTTCTTGTCGCTCTCCAGCATGGCCCGTACCGGGATGGAGCCGGCATACTCTCCGAGCACGGCCTGGACGGTGGACATGATGGTGCTTTTGGAGTTGTCCGCTGACGGCCCATGCAAGCAATAGAAGCCTTTCTCCAGAACCAGGCCCGTGGCCGCGTAGCCGATAAGGCGCTCAAAGTAGTCAACCATCTCCTCGTCGCCGCAAAACGCCTTCCACAGACCGTCGATCCACGTCGGGGCCTCCACGTGCAGGCCGTGGAACTTTGCCGGGGAGCTCTTGTTGATGAGCATGTCCCGGGTGCCCGGATGTATCTTCCCGGTTTCGAGATCAACCACGCCGTTGGCGCAGGCCAGTAAAGTCGGGTTGGCGTTCCATCCCGAACCGTCGATGCCCATGCTGTCATCGCCGGCCGTGGCCGCCGTGAACACGCTCTCGCGCCGGTTGGGCGTTCCCCGGATCTCCCGGGCTCGCCCTGCCAGGGCCTTGGGCTCGGCAAAAAGGCGGTTCTGGACGGCCATGGGCTGTTCCTGCCAATCCGGATTCTCCTTCTTGATCTCCTTTCTTCGCCTCCTGGCCAAGTCGTCATAGTGATCGGCCAGATCCAGGAGCACTCGGTGCACCTGGTTCACTTGGTCCTCTTTGAAGCAATGCCCCTGGAAGCGGTACCAGAGCCGCAAGGTATGATCGAAAACGAACTGGTCTCCGCAGGCCTCCTGAAGCAGCTCGGCGTCCCCGTAGTGGTTCCGGTGCAACGCGGACAGCAGGCGCTTCTTGCTGAAGGAGGCAGGTCCTCCGTTTCCATGAGCGGCGGCCTTCTTGCCCTTGGTGCTCTTGGCGGCCTCCTCGGCCTCCATGAGCATTGATTCCCGCTCAATGGCGACCTCGATATGGATACTCTCCCGCAGGGCCGCGTCAGGGTCGGGCAACAAGACCATCGAACCAACAGCTTGCCCTCCCCCCTGCACGGCGGGGTTGTCGGCAGACAAGTATCTGTTTTTATAGCCCATTACTGCGCGCTCCGAGTGTTACCGTTTTGCGAAACGGTAGCATGACAAGCACGCAGTTCGACAAACTTCCCAAATTCCCAAAAAGTATTTCCCATCCGGCGCGCCGGAGGCCGAGCCACGGGGAGACCCCTGTTTTCTGAGACGGCAGAAGGACCCGCGCAATGGACTTGAATCTTTAGACCTTTCCGTTGACACATCAAAGAGGGGTGCGGGGAGAGGCCTTCCTTGCAAAAACGCGAGGGGTAGGGACTAGATAGGGACCAGATGTGAGTAGCACAAAAAAAGCGGGTTACATCTGCCGCTTGTAGCAGATGTAACCCGCTGTAATTACTTGGAGCCAGCGAGGAGACTCGAACTCCTGACCTGCTGATTACGAATCAGCTGCTCTACCAACTGAGCTACGCTGGCCTATCGAAGGGAACCCTTGATAGCCGAGGCTCAAGAGACCGTCAAGACCAA
>Ga0272444_10000521_pt1 | contig 40332 bp, 31 predicted proteins | sample SSMForm13_FD_201033 | JGI IMG/M metagenome (GOLD analysis project Ga0272444, IMG submission 201033) | Marine sediment archaeal communities from Little Sippewissett salt marsh, Falmouth, MA, United States - SSM-Form-13 | ecosystem: Environmental > Aquatic > Marine > Wetlands > Sediment ... | reverse complement strand
TAGCGCGCATCTTCCGACGGCAGACGGAAAAATGATTCATCTTCGCCATTGCAGCGTGCCCACTCCGAAACAGGCGGAGATATACGGCGCCCTGGGGATTGCCGGCATGCCTTTGAAGAGCGTAAAGATAGAAATGTAAAGAAGTAGTGCCCATAAATTTGATCCCTAAAACCCAAGCCAATAATATCCTTATATTTATGCTCACAAGAAGGTTAAACTTGGGTTAACAGGTTAGCACATTCGATTTGGGATTGTAAGTACCATATTGTTTGGATACCAAAGTATAGACGCAAGGAATTATATGGAGTCAAGAGACAGATAGTGGTGGATACGATCACGCAATGGGCTCGGATCAAGGGGATAGAGATGATAGAACCTGAATTCACGGCTTAATGTAACGAGGTTGGCGGGGCGATCCCCATTGCCTCATAAAGCTCGATCTGTTTCTTTGTTGCTTCCCCTACGCGCAGGTCATACCCCGGGTACTCAAAGCATTCAATGATGTCCAGTTCATCCAGAAGCTCATGCATTGTATATTTTTTGAAAAGATTCGCCTCTTGCATCTTCTTTTTGAGATAAGAAAGGAAAATCAGCGCGATAAATTCCACGAAGAGCTTGCCGTCCAGACTTTGATCGGAGGAAACCGCCGTGCGGTTGAAATTCAGTCGCTCTTTCAAATTTCCGAATGCCTTTTCAACAAGATCCTTGTTACGGTATATTTCCAGGGCTGCGATAGGTTCCCTGACCTCGTTGCTGAGCAACACAAAGAATCCATAATTCTTTCGTGCCTCAAGAAGGGCATCCTCTCTGGCGACAACCTTTGTCCCTCTTACCGGGGTGGCGGTCGCAGTAAAATATTTGGCGTAGAGCCTGTCGTGTTCCGGAAGGGGTGTGCCGCCTTCCAATTCCTCCTGCAGACGACACAGCAGGGCGTTGAAGCTCTTTTCATCCTCCAGCGCCCGTTCACTGTTGAAATAGATATGCATATACATCCGGCGTTTTCCCTTAAGAACATCCCCCTTGTAGGGACGCTCCCGGGAATAGTCCCAGTCTATTTTCGTGGTGCAGGCATAGAGATCATGTTTCTGATTATAGTGTGTCCATGTACGGATCGAATCGCGCACGTTGTCCAGCTCGGCCTTGACGAACGTAAGCGACTTCTTTGCGGCAATCAGAAATTTCAGGTGGTGATAGTACAGGTCGTTAATGTTGGCCTCGCTGTAGAATCCCCTGTCCATGACCAGTTTGATCTTGTCATAGCCCAAAAAATCGATGTCGGCCAAAAGATTCTTCACGGTCTTCACATCGGGGATATTGCCCGCAAGCTTTCGGTAATAAAAGGGAAGGTTGGATTCTTCCCCGAACAACAGCGCGAGATTAATCTGGGGAAGCGGTTCATGATCTTTGTTCATCCCGTATCTGACCTGACGCAGGCACCTGGAGTAGCTTGATATGGATGCCGTGTCATAGGCCCAATATTCTTTCTCAATCCGCCTTTTCCCCTGCAGACGGAAAAATCGATGCGTGGCGTCTTCGGAAATGGAGGCGAACAACTCACTGCTCCTCTGAGAAGGGATGTTTCTGCCGTAAGGGTGTTTATGCGTGGCTGCCCATTTCGGAAAGCGGCTCAAAGGATTCCTGTCCTCCATGATGAGGTAGTAGGCCGTGGACAATATCTGTGTGCAGGTAGCGGGAAAGCATTTTTTCAAATCCGCAGCAATCCCGAGCTTTTCGCCGATGGCGTCAAAAAGGAACGTCGCCCCGTAAAAACTGCGGGCTACCTTCTCTATAGGGACCGGACCTCTTTTATGGACCTTATCATGATTGCCGGGATCACCGGCAGCTCCCCTTTTTCTCGTCGGGATAATTTCCTTTGTTTCGGGATCAACCCTTCCTATGCATCTACGTGTGGCACGAGACTGTTTTTTCTCTTTATCCCAGTAGGATAGCGATTCATAGGCATAGGTAATTCCCGTCTGCTTGCTGGTCTGATATACAATGGCCGCCATGGAACACCCCCTTCCCCAGTCATCGTTACATTACGCCGGGAAGGCAGGATAGAAGGGCATGCGATGCCCGATCATATCCATCTGTGTTTGTCGATACCGCCGAAATATTCTGTAGCAAATGCCATCGGACTATTGAAAGGAAAAAGTGCATCAGAGGTGATGAGCTTTATCTTAGGAACAAAAATAGTCGAATGGTTCGTGGGCGTACATTTTGGGCGCGAGGCTACTGCGTCAGCACAGTTGGGTTGGATGAATAAACTGTCCGAGAATACATAAGAAACCAAGAACAAAAAGATAGGCTCCAAGAGGAACCATAACCATGAATCATTAAGCAAAGACTTGTTTAGCTGGTATGAGACCCCCCTTTTAGGGGGGGCTCATGATACCACCAGTTCACTGGTGGTATTCATTATTCAATATCCTTAAAACTTATTGACAAAAAGACCAGACAGCCATTTTCATGGACTGGAAGAAGTTGGCCAACTCTCGGTTCGCTGAGGGATGTAGAAGCATCGTATGAGACTGAAATCACAGATTACTTCAATCAGCCATACGGAGAGGGGGTGGAAAAATGAGTCCACGCCCTTTAAGACGTTCACAAGTGATTTCTCCCTTTGGGGTAGGAGCTATGGTCGATTCCCCTGGTCCTGTTTCTCTTATTCATTGTGGCTTGGATGCTTGGCCTTTTGATGAGACAAATCCGAATCATATGGAATTCATTATCGATGACGAAAAGAGACTTTTGAAACGACTTGGAGTCAAGTATTTGGTGTCACCTCCCGACTTCAGACTACCATATCAAGGTGACGACATCAGAGTCTGTGCTGTTGGTGGCGTCCGTTCCGATGACAACCTTGTTTGGAAATTAGCAATACTAAACAGGCATAAATAAACCGCTTAAGGTGACCAAAGAAAAGCCATGCCCTTCATTCGACAGCAAGGGCATGGCTTAACATGAAGTGTTATTTGAACGAATATTCTTACTGTTTACATCTGTCAAGATCTGCAGGTATCGGCTGTGCACAAATATCTGCCGGGACCGTAAATACCTTTCCATAGGATGCCGCATCATCAAACCATGGGTTGGGATACTCGAATTGTGACACGAAAACATCCCTGACAATCTGATGATCGCAGGCCCTCATTTTGACGACGCCGTTGAAGGTCTTGTATTCATCACCTTCCCAAGTGGTTATGATCTTTTCAGGATCGGTGCTTCCGGCCTCTTCGATTATACCGATCAGCCAGTAGCTGCTTACCATATTTTCACCATAGACTCCGCCAATCCATTTATAATTTGCATGGTCGTAGGGTCTTGTCCATTTGCTCTTCCACAGATTATGCCAGATTTTATTCAGCTTCTTGAAATCGGGGTTGTCAATGGAAACCATGTGTGTGTTCCCGTTTACCATGGTTTTCCCCGCTTCAGGACCAATGGCCTGCAAGTTCGCATACGTATCGGCATAGAGATTTGCGATGGGGAGGTCGACTCCGAGATTATGGGCCTGTACGACCAAGTTCCCGCCGTCTGGCATCCAGTCCCCCGTGTAAATCACCTCGGCGCCCGCACCCCTCGCCTTGGTCAGATAGGGGGCGAAATCCTTCATAAACAGGGGATGGTACTCATCACCGACGATTTCATGATCCGGCTTGTACTTCTTGAGAGCAGCTTTAAATGAGTTGGCAATATCATGGCCGTAAGAATAGTCCTGGCAAAGGATGTAAAATTTTTTCTCCGGCCGTTTTGAGTAGTAGTAGGCCATAGCCTGACCGAACATCGCCGTCGTGATACACGACCTGAAGGTATAGCGGCTGAAGTTCTGGGCGTTCATCAGCGCCTCTGAAACCCCCCGGTCATTGAGATGAATCGTTTTGTATTTCTTGGCAACGTTTTGAATTACCAGCGTGAGATGGCTTCCGGGTGTTCCTATCAGAACATCGACTTTATCTTCCAGACAAAACTTTTCCGCCACTTTCTTCGTCATTGCCGGCTTTCCCTGTGTGTCGCCAATCATGACACGAATTTTCTTCTTTTTGCCGTCGACAATAATGCCGCCTCGTTTGTTGATGTCATAGGCGGCCCACTTGAGCGACATAACATTGAGCACACCGTTTTCCGCACCGGGTCCGGAGAAAATATTCATGTAGCCGAGTTTAACGACGTCACCCGCCGGTTCGATTGACGCCGCGGGATCAAAACCCGACATGTCGGAGAGCTTGTTGACATCGAACGCCGGTATGGACAGAGCCGTGCCGGGAAGCCCGAAACAGAAAGCCAGTAACATGAAGGACAGGAAAAAAACAGAAAACTTGAAACTTGTAACTTTTGTTCGCATACACTCACTCCTTTCACCTTTTCATATTAAATAAAGGAGCCCCTGAAACGATGTGCATATGGCGTTTTCGATGACTCCTTTTGATGGGAAAATGAAAAACGCGAGAAATATTATAATGAGCCATTATACTGTACGGCTAAGGTTATGTATTGTAAACGTAATACTACGGCGCATAGTAATCTAGGGATAGGGCGGTGTCAAGGAAATTCAAAAAAATCTGGATATTCGACATAAGCACAAGCTCAAAGAGCAAGTCGCGATATAAGTTGCGCCATAAGGCCACAGATGCTGCATAGAGCGTTCTTCGCGCCAAGGTAAGGCAGTAATAGCTTGAATGAAAATACAGAGGCTGAAGATGGCCGACATTTTTTTGAGAAAAACAGGGGATGCTGTAAAATGCTTGCAGGTCTACAGATAATACGAGAGAAAATCGTCAGGTGGATAGCGGAACAATGCAGGACGAACAATTTCTTTGGATCAAGACGAGCTTAATGTTCACTCAAGCAAGGCTCCGTGTCTGCACAAAATATCTTCCCTCGTGATTTTGTGGGGAACTCCACGGGGTTTCAAAACGGTCTTGCCGCAGAGAATCAGGATTTCATAGAGATAAAATATGGCGTAGCGGTCATGGTGAAAGACAATACATTTATTAGAATTTTCCTGCCGCACTTTCTGGCGGAACTTCCTGATGCCTGTATCTTCGCCTGCGTCTTCAAGATCTTCCTGCTTAATCATCCAGTCACGGAAGGCCCTGGTCAGCGCCATGGTCAGAATGGTGAGATAGGCATGGACTCGAAAACCGGCCTTGCTGTTTTCCGGCGGTCTTTTGATGAACCATCCCTGTTTTGATTCCCTGAACAGCGAGTTCTCAATTTCACTGCGAGCGTCATAACCATCTTAAACCTTCAGCGGCTTGTCGACAGGCCCATTGGTCAGGATGACCATCGTTTGGACATCAGGATTCTTTTCCCTGTATGGATCATGCAAAACAACTACTGCGTTAAGGGGATTTGGCGTGAAATCGTTTCTGTTTTCATGGCTGCCGCTGCCAAGCTCACCGTAAAACCCGGCGGTGGTCAACCCCTCAAGTCCCGCAACATCCCAAGTGTCGATGACCTGTTTCCTGTTCGTGCCATGACCCATGATCCTCTTGCGCTCTCTTGCGACACGGTTGCCTGCCTCCACCAAGGAGAGGGCGTCATCATAGACATATTGATTTGACTTTGCCGGAATATAAAAGATGATCCCCCTGCTGTCGAGCCACCATAAGAGCTTACCGCACATAAAACCGCGATCCATGGCAATAGATACAATCCTGGCATGTTCTCCAAGGTTGGCAACGGCCTGCTCTATAATCTCTATTGCAAGAGAAACATCGTGGGCCTCAATAGTGGCAAAACACATGGCGATGGGAAGACCGCTGTTGGATTCCACACCACCCATATCTTGAAACCAAACACCGTGACCCTGATTTTTTTGATTCTTCCCCATCGTCGCCTGAGTTCGGGAGCTTTTTCCTTGGTCACCTTGCCCCGGTCCTTGCATTGCTCGGTGGATTCAAGGTCGGAGGCATCAAGCAATGCCTTTATTTTACGAGGGAAAAATGAATTTGCCGCCAATATCGAAATGATTTTATTGAAAACCCGCTCCAGAGTCTTGCCGGCAATGGCAACAATAAACGATGCTATAAATTCTGGACAAACCGGCCCTCGTATCGCAGGATTGTTTTTGTCCTCCCAGTCCGTTTTCGATTTATCAAGACTTCGCCGGTTAACACCCTCCTTGACTTCATGGCCATTAAATCCTACGAGACGCATAAGGAATTGAGATTGCAATAAAACCGGACCGGCATGGTAAAAAAACTTTAATCCTGCTACAATGCGCATCAAGTAGATGAGCATAACTGCAGAAAAAAGGACCGGACCGGGCTCTGCCGCTTACAACGACGTCGCGGGGCAAGCTGTTCAAGAACGTTCATGATGCCGAGTTCGTCCAAAAAACAGAAAAATTCATCGAATAATCCGGCAGCGCCGAGGCCGTATATTTCTTGGACTTCCTTGTCATTGGCAAGTTTTACAGCGATTCCGGCCTGATCTCTTTTGGCAGTGTGCCAGACAAGCCGCTTGCATATGGTTTCTGATGCGTTTTTGATGATGTCCATGGTCACATCCTACAGCGCACGGCGGTATTTGTCAAGGGGCGTATGCTATATAACTAACAGATATTATTAAATAATACTGCGGTCTCACCTGCCTTTTTCTGACGTTTTGCAGAAGGTGGATGTGGAGGGGCATGTCATCCTTGAAGGTCGTTGCAAGAAGGTACAGCCAAGGGGCTTGTGGAACCTGATTTGAGCAAAGCGCAAGAGAAGAATGGATTTTTGCTTTTTGCGCCTTTATTAAACTTTTTCTGATTTTTTTCAAAAAGAATGTGGCTTATGTCGAATATCCAGGACGTTTATTTGTTCCTTGACATATGTCGGAGCTGTGTTACAGAAGTAAAAATAATAACACACCGGCCGATCCGGTGTTGTTTTTTTGCGCATTGGTAGCACGATTGTTGTTTTTGTGATATGGAGGGCGCCTTGGTGAAACAGTTCAGGAATGGCGTACGCGTTGTGGTTGTAGTGTGTATGGTACTGTGTGCGGCAGGTCGGACCGCCGCAGCGCAAGAGGAACCACCGGCACTGCTTGACGAAGTGGTGGTGACGGCATCGAAGACGGAGAAAGCCGTGGACGATGCACCCGGCGCGGTTGTGGTGATCACGGCACAAGAAATGGCGATGCGCACTATCGAAACGGTTGACGAAGCGCTTGCCTCTGTGTCAGGCGCCTTTCAAAGGCGGAACAAGGGGCTGATGGATTCGACAAGTTCCCTCTACATGCGAGGATTTAACGGCGATCAATATGTGCTGGTTCTTCTCGACGGCCAGCCCCTCAATGATGCCTATGCGGGCGGCCTTGAATGGGGCGCCCTGCCGGTTGGCAATATTGAGCGAATCGAAGTGGTGAAAGGCGCGGCATCGGCCCTTTACGGCGGTAACGCCATGGGAGGGGTCGTGAACATCATTACGAAAACGCCGGAAAAGAGGGAGGCGCGCATCAGCGCCGGCTATGGAAGCCACGCCACAAAACGGCTCCGCCTTCATGCGGGTGATCGTTTCAATGATGTCCTGAGCATGCGTATCGGGTATGAGGTCGAGTCGACGGACGGGTACGAAACGACGCCCGTCGTCAGGACGATATCTGCCGGGGCAGGAACGGTCGCGGGGGGCTATGGTACGACGGATAAATACGGCAATGCCACAAAGTGGGTTGTCGGCGACAGGGGGAAAAACGGCGCCGAAAGAAGCAGCATCGATGCAAAGCTGTCCTATGATTACTCCGATAGGGGAAATCTTGCCTTCAGTTTTGTAAAAGGGCGTCATGAATACGAGTACGACCGTCCCAATTCGTACATGGGGACGTTTACCGGATCGGCAATTGCCGGCACGGGATTCAAGGCAGCCTTCAGTCCCAACAATTTTATCGATTACACCGGCATCGGCCGCAACGACACGGAGGTCTACACCCTTTCCTTCAAAGAGCTTTTCGCAGAATGGCAGGTGGATGCACAGATCGGCATGGTGCTCACCGACGACCGTTACACAACCGAATCGGGCGGGGCTGCCGCCGCCTATGACGATTCGCCCGGCAGTCTGAAAATAACCGAGACAAGAACGTTGTTTTCGGAAATTCGCACCTCCGTTCCCCTCGGACTGTCTCATATGCTTACCTTGGGTGCATCCTACCGTACCGACACATCGGATACGGATGATTATAACGTCCCGTTCTACCGAAGTTTTGAGGGGCGAAGCGGAAGCACCTTCTACTCCGGCGGCGAGGACCGGATCGGCGCCGTCTTTGTGCAGGACGAATGGCACATTGCCGAACCCTTCACGGTGTTTGTGGGGGGGCGTTTTGATACCTGGGAGGTAACCGATGGCGCATCGGGAGTGCCCGGCGCCGAAAGACGATACGAAAGTACGGACGATTCACAGTTCAGCCCGAAGATTGCACTTGTCTGGAGCGCGTCCGGGGATATGACGGTACGGGCATCGGTGGGACACGCCTTCCGACCCCCCACACTGTTGGAACTGTACCGCACCTGGACGTCCTGGGGAACAACGTATCAGAGTAATCCCGATCTGAAACCGGAAAAGGTATGGGCCTATGAAATAGGGATAACCAAGTATTTCTTCAACAGGAAAACCACACTCGCGCTCACGGGGTACCGCAACGATACAGAAGATCTTATATACTACCAGACAAGCGGCGCCACCAGGAAGAGAATGAACGCCGGAGACGCGAGAACCTACGGTCTGGAATTCGAGGCATCCCAGAAGCTCACGGATAGAGTGACGATCTGGGGAAACTACACTTTCACGAATGCAAAGATACTAGAGAACCCCACCGATCCGGCAAGTGAAGGAAAGCGTGTGACGGGGGTCCCCCGCACGACGGTGCGGATAGGTATCGATGCGGCACACAAATGGTTCGAAGGGAGTCTGGTCGGGCGGTATGCCGGTAAGATATTCAACGATTCGGATAGCGGAGATAGGGCGGAAGGGGTATACAGTACCTATGAATCCTACATGGTGGTGGACGGTAAGATTACGTTCAAACCGCTCGAGTGGATGGACCTCTCTTTCTCGGTGGAGAATATATTCGATAAGGAATACTACCGATATTACAAGGGGGACGGCCGTACCTGTTTTGTTGAGATGACGCTTCACTACTGATTACGTATAGGGAGAGTACGTGCATCGCAATGTAAGGAGGTTGATAATGGCTTTTCTGTGTCTGTTCTTCGCCGGAGGGTCGGTGCAGGACAGTTGGGCGGGCACTGATGTGCCGACGCACACCATTGTCGTGACCGATGCCCGTGGCAGATCGGTGAATGTCCCCCTCCCGGCGGCGCGTGTTGTCCTGTTAAATTCCGATGCCCTGGAGGTGGTCGGCGCCCTGGGCGCCATGGACAGGGTGGCGGGCGTGTCGCAGGCGGTGGCCGCAGATCCGTTCTGGAGGGACCGGCTTGGAAAAGCGCAGATCATCGGCCGCTGGAACGCGCCGAATTACGAGGTCGTCGCCGCCCTGAGTCCCTCGGCCGTGATTGCCTATGCCCATCAGCCGGGAGACGAGTTGGAACGGAAAATGGCCCCCTTCGGAATTCCCGTTGTGAGGCTCGATTTCTATAGAATCAACACCTTAAAAAGAGAAGTGGCGACGCTGGGCCGCATTCTTCAACGGGAAGAGGCAGCCGCCAGACTTGTTGAATGGTACCGGCGTGCGGAACTGTCAATTGAAGAGAGGGTGCGGGACTGCCCGGTGCGCCCCAGTGTCTACATCGAGAGCTATTCCGATTATCATACGGCCGGACCGGGTTCGGGGGCCCACGAAATGTGCATCCTCGCCGGCGGTCGCAATATTGCGGAAAAATTCACCATTCCTTATTCCGAAATTACCGGCGAATGGGTTCTTTCTCAGCAACCGGAGGTGATTGTCAAAGCGGCCCACACCACCGGCGGATCGTCAAAGGATGCATTAAGGCAGCTCAGTGAATTGCGGAACGGAATAATGACGCGGCCGGCATGGGGCTGCCTTCGCGCCGTTCGGGAGGGCCGGGTCTATGTTATGGCAAGCGACATCTGGACGGGTCCCCGGGCGATCATCGGAATAGCCCATATGGCGGCATGGATCTATCCGGAACGATTCAGGGGGTTCGATCCCGAAGCACTCCATCGGCGCTACTGCGAGGCCTTTCAGAGTGCGATCTCTGAGGGGTGCTACGCCTACCCTGTAACGGGGGGAGAGCAATAGTGGCCGGTGAAACAGGAACTCTGATCCATCGCTACGGGCGACTGCATGTCCGAAAGCTTTTCCTCCTGGCTGTCCTTTTCGCGGTGACGATCGGCTTTGCCCTTGCAGGGCTTACCCAGGGCCCCGCCGATCTGGGGTGGAAAGGGGCAATTGAGTCGCTCTGGAAAAACACCGGCGATGGCCATGCCATTATATGGAACCTACGGCTTCCGCGGATCGTGATGGCTATAGTGGCCGGGTGGGGACTGGCTCTGGCGGGCACTGTCTTTCAGGCGATTCTCCGAAACCCCCTGGCATCTCCCTATACCCTGGGCATCGCGTCAAGCGCCGGCTTCGGGGCCGTAACGGCCATCGTATTCAGTACAGGATTTTATAATGAATACGTAATTGCCGGGAATGCCTTCCTCTGTGCCCTTTTTTCATCCTTTTTGATTCTGGGAGTCGCCCGCATGAAAGGGGCTGCCACGGAAACGCTCATCCTTGCGGGCATTGCGATCATGTTTCTTTTTTCTTCACTCAGCTCCCTCTTTCAATACATGGGGACGAGAGAGGAAGTGCATGCCATCGTATTCTGGTTCTTCGGCAGCCTCTCCAAGGTGGGGTGGAAAGAGATCGGCATGGCATCGGCCATGGTGTGTGCGCCCTGCCCGTTTCTGTATAAGATGTCCCTCGACTTCAATCTTCTGGCCGTCGATGATGAATCGGCGGTGTCCATGGGAATCAATGTAGGGAAAACGCGGCTGGTGGGGCTGGTGCTGGCGTCGCTGATTACCGCCGGGGCCATTTGTTTTGTCGGCGTTATCGGCTTTATCGGTCTCGTATCGCCTCATATTGCCAGGATGCTTGTCGGCGGCGATCACCGCTACCTGTTTCCGACAGCCGCCCTGATCGGGTCATTGCTGGTGCTGGCTGCCGATACAGCAGGGAAAACCCTGTGGGCGCCTCAGGTGATTCCCATCGGTATCGTCACCTCCTTTATCGGTGTGCCCTTTTTGTTCTACCTGCTGATGAGACGCAGGAGGGAGTACTGGTAATGCTGACGATTCGAGGTCTCGGCGTGTCGTACCGGGAAAGGCGGGTTTTGAATACTATTGATGTGGATCTGGCAGCAGGCGAGATCATGAGTATTGTCGGGCCGAACGGTGCGGGAAAAACAACACTGCTGAAGTGTCTCGTCGGCATAGTGTCGCCTCGCGATGGGACGATATGCATCGATGATCGGGATGTGACCCGTCTGAACGGAAATACCCGTGCCCGCCATATCGGATATATGCCGCAGCGTTCGCCCTCGCGGTTTCCCATGACGGTATTCGACGCTGTCCTGATGGGACGGCGACCCCACATGGTGTGGAAACCGTCGCGACATGATCTCGAAGTGGTTGAAACAGTCATTACCGCAATGAATATTCACCATATCGCCTTCAGGGATTTTGATTGTCTCAGCGGCGGCGAACAACAGAAGGTGCTGCTGGCAAGGGCCTTTGTGCAGGAGGCGGCCTATCTCCTTCTGGATGAACCGACAAGCAATTTGGATCTGAAGCATCAATTCGAACTTATGGAAATGGTTGCCCACATGGCGGCTGCCGAATCGCGGGGGGTGATGGTGGCGATGCACGACCTTAATCTGGCCTCGCGCTATTCCGACCGGATCGCCATACTCAGCGGGGGACGCATCTGTTCCATCGGCAGCCCCCTTGAGGTGATAACGCCGGACATGATAAAGGACGTATACGGAGTGGCCGTAGCAGTGACGCCCGTCAACGGCCGCCCCTACATCGTGCCTTTAATCGATACAGCGACGGACAGGCGGAGCGATACGTGAAAGACGGACAGACCACAATAGAAGAATTCCCCCCTATCGGATTGTACCATACCCGATCGGATCGAGTGTTTACTGATGTCGGTGAATATCGGGCCTGGTATGAAGCGCGCCCCTGCCGGAGAGGTGATTCTGAGTACAAGGGCGCTGTGGGCATTTTTTTCCCCCAGTCCCTGCTGGTGAAGAAGGATCTGAAACTGGTCGACAGTCTTATCGGTGCGCTGGAGGCGAGAATGATCATGCCCGTTCCTCTCTTTTCGAAACGGAGGGAATACGCCGGTCCCGATGCCCCCGATGCCGCCGAGGCGCTCGCGCAATTTCGCGGCGTTGATTTGATTATCAATTGTGAATCGTCTTTTCTGCTGCCGAACGCCCCCGGAAAGGCAGCAGGCGGGACTATTCTGGAAGCGCTGAATGTTCCTGTCCTGCAGACCGTCTACTCAAGCGGAAGGACCGAGGAAGAGTGGCGCAGCCATCCCCAGGGGGTACAGGCGTCGGGGCAGATATACTGGGTGGCGCAGCCTGAATTCAACGGCGTGATCGAACCGGTAGTGACCAGCGCACGGGATACCGAACACGACGATCCCTACGGATTTCGTGAACCCATTGTCGAGCGCATCGAGTATTTTATGAAACGCGTTGAGGCATGGCTGAAACTGGGCAGCCTGCCCGCTGCAAACAGACGGGTGACCTTTCTCCTCCATAAGAATCCCTGTGCCGGTGCCGAGGCCGCCGTTGCCGGCGGCGCCGGTCTGGATACACTGGAAAGTGTGGTGCGTATCATGCACCGGATGAAGCAGGAAGGATATGATGTGGCAGACTGTCCCGAAAGTGGAGAAGCGCTTATCCGCATGATTATGGAGCGTAAAGCCCTCTGTGAATTCCGCTGGACCACCGTTGATGAAATCGTGAAGAAGGGGGGCGCCATTGATCTGATCGATGGCGATCGTTACGGCGCCTGGATTGATGAGTTGCCAATGGATGCCCGGGAGAAGGTCATTGCCGCCTGGGGTGAACCGCCGGGCGAGGCGATGGTGCATGAAGGCAAGCTGGTCGTTACGGGGATTCGCTTCGGGAAGATACATGTGCTTGTGGAACCGAAACGGGGGTGTTACGGTGCCCGATGTAACGGAAAAGTGTGTAAAATTCTCCATGATCCGACGATTGCACCTACACACCAGTGTCTTGCCACCTATGCCTGGGTGAGGGAAAATTCCGACGTGATCGTTTCGGTGGGAACCCACGGATACATCGAATTCCTGCCGGGAAAGGGCGTCGGTCTTTCCCGGTCCTGTTTTCCCGAAATCATCGTGGGGGCCCTGCCTCATCTCTACCTCTATACGGTGAAAAACTGTTCCGAGGGAATAATTGCCAAACGCCGGGCCTACGCGACGCTTGTCGATCATCTCGGTCCGGTCATGGAACCATCGGGGCTCTCCGATGAAATGGAGACACTGGACGACCTTTTGACCCAGCATGCACGGGCAGACGATTTTGATGAAGAACAGAGAAAAGATGTGCTTATGGAAGAGATTCGTACCGTTGCGATACGGACGAATCTTATCGAAAAAGACAGAGAGATCCCTTCGGATACGCTGGCAGCGCTGCTCCATGAAAAACTGAATCTGTTCCGGGAGACCCAGATCGGTGCGGGACTGCATGTATTCGGACAGGCGCCCGATGAGGAGCAGACCGCCCGCATGCTTGTGTCAATACTGCGTTTCGATTCGGACAGGCCCTCCCTCCGGCGATTGATTCTGGAGATCATGGGATATCGGTACGACCATATCATCGATCATCAGGAAACGCTTATAGACGGTATGACCGGAGGCCGACACCTGGACCGGGCCGCAGGATATGCCCTTGACCTGGTACAACGGGTGTTGAAAGAGCAAGAAAGAATTCGGGATCACATTGTCGATATCATCCCGGTGCGCGATCCCGCCCCCATCGATGCCCTGGTGGAATTACTTATATGGGCGATTCGGGATGTGGCCCCGAAGCTTGCCATGACAAGCGGAGAAATTTCCCAGCTGCTTCGCGGTATGGATGCACAGTATATACAGCCGGGTGCCTCCGGTCTCATCACGAAGGGGAAAATCGACGTGCTGCCCACGGGAAGGAATTTTTACAGTGTCGATACCAGGGCGATTCCCACAGGCGCCGCCTGGACCGTGGGCATGAAAATGGCGCAAAACCTTCTCCACAGATATCTCCATGAAGAGGGGCGATATCCCGAAAATCTCGGTATGGTGCTCTGGGCCGTCGATGCCTTTCGGGCCGACGGCGAACAGATTGCGCAGATACTGTATCTCATGGGCGCCAGACCGGTGTGGTCGGAGGCGGGGCAGGTCATGGGAACCGAACCGATTCCGCTTAAGGAGCTGGGACGGCCCCGTATCGACGTCACAATCCGGACCAGCGGCATCTTCAGAGACAACCTTTCCCCTCTGATCGAGCTGATTGATCGCACCGTGCGTACGCTTGCTTCGCTGAACGAACGGGAAGACTATAACTATATAAGAAAACACACGAATGTTTATCTTCACAGCGGGAAGGACGGAGAAAACGATGATGAAATGATCCGCCGGGCCACATACCGGATATTCTGCAGCCAGCCGGGGGCGTACGGCGGAGGGGGGGTGCAGTACATGATTGCATCCAGTGCCTGGGAGACCACTGAAGATCTGGGAGAGCACCACATCGAGCATGGCGGGTACGCCTACGGCGAAGGGACATGGGGACGCATCTCGCGGGGAGAATATGCCGATCGATTGCGTACCGTCGATGCAACGTACAATAAATTGTCCTCCGATGAATCCGACCCGCTCGACTGCTGCTGCTTTTATGATTTTCAGGGGGGGATGACCGCCGCGGTCAAGACCGTTGCCCATCGCGATCCCAGGGTGTACTGGGGCGATACCCGCGATCCGCACCGGCCCGAGACCCGCCATATGAAAGACGAAATGGAGCGAATTGCCAGGACGAAACTCCTGAATCCTCAGTGGATCGAGCATATGAAGCAACACGGGTACAGAGGGGCCGGCGACATTGCGAAAAGGGTGGGGCGCGTCTATGGATGGGACGCCTCGGCGGAGGTGGTGTCGGACTGGATCTTTGATGACATCGCAAGGACCTTTGTGCTCGATGGAGAAAACAGAAAATTTTTTGAGGACCACAATCCCTGGGCGCTGGAGGAAATGACGCGGAGGCTTCTCGAAGCGGCATCCCGGGGGATGTGGACGGCCGATACCGATGTGCTGGAAAAGCTGAGAGGCCACTACCTCGAAATCGAGGGGTGGATGGAGGAGTCCATGGGGGATGTGGCCGGCGATTTCCAGGGCGGGTCTGTTGACGTGATCACGAAACGAAACCGGTAGCAGTCACGTGGTGCATTTATGAACGAACCCGGGGCGGTGGGGAACATTATTGAACAGAGCCTGATAGATACGGGGCACATGGCTGGCCCGGTTCTGACGGTCATGTTCCTGTCTCTGTACTTATCGCAGGTGCTGATTGAACTGGGGCTGCTGAAGAGGGTGGAGTTTCTCGGCAGGCCTTTTGTCCGCTGTGCCCGCCTGCCCCATGAAGCCGCTGCCGCTTTTCTTGCCTCCTTCGGTTCGGTTCTTGCCGGCAATGCCGTCACGGCGCAGCTTCATCGGGAAAAAATTCTCAGCAGTCGGGAGACCCTGCGGTCGGCGCTGCTGAACACCACGCCTGTTTATCTGAAGGAGTCATTGACCCGTCAACTTCCCGTCATGATGCCGCTTTTGGGACTGAAAGTCGGACTCCTCTATATGGGAATGTTTCTCGTCACGGGCGTCGTAAAAATCATAATCGTGATTTTGTCCGGAAGAGTCGGTGTCAGGGCGCCTGCTTTTCAGGCGGCGGTGCTCTGTGACGAGCGAAAGGACGCTGGTGAAAGAAAAGACCGGCGACTGTCCCGTCTGTTCCGGGATGCTCTCGTAAAACAGGTACACATATTTTTACGGGTCGGAAGCATTTTTGCCGTTATGACATTTTTCATTTTTTTACTTATTAACAGCGGATGGGTCGTCACTGTTTCGAGTTTTGTGAAACCTCTGACAACATGTATGAATCTTCCCTCGTCGGTGGTGATACCTGTAGGAACCTATATGTTCAGTTCCGTTGCAGGGGCATCATCTATCGGTGCTATGCTCAGCGACGGAGTGCTGAATACCCTGCAGGGATTCGCGGCATGCATTCTGGGAAGCTTTCTCATGCTTCCTCTTTTTGCACTGAGATACTCGCTTCCGCGGTATGTGTCCATCTTTGGATTCTCTCTGGGGACAAAGATACTGCTCGTCTCCACGGGAATTGGCATGGGGATCCGCGTGATATTTCTGCTGGGAGTGCTCCGGTTTCTTTAGCGGTACACGTGGGCGCTGCCGATGGACCCGGTTGATAAACCGATGGTATTTAAACTTATATTGGATGAGGAGTATGTCTATGAACACACAACCGCTTGACTATCCCTTTACCGCGATCGTGGGGCAGGACAGGATGAAGAAGGCCCTGGTCTTGAATGCCGTCAACCCCAAGCTGGGGGGAGTGCTTATCCGTGGCGAAAAGGGGACGGCCAAGTCAACGGCCGTGAGGTCGCTCGCGGCCCTTCTGCCCGATCTCGATGTCATCGTCGACTGTCCTTTCGGTTGTGATCCGGCCGACGAAAAAAGGATGTGTCAGGAATGTCTCAACCGGCTGGAGCGGGGAGAGGAGTACACGGTGCATACACGAAAAACGCGGCTTGTCGAATTGCCCGTGGGCGCCACGGAAGACCGTGTCATCGGCACTCTTGATCTGGAGCATGCCATAAAGCAGGGAGAGAAAAAATATGAGCCGGGTCTTCTTGCGGCGGCGCACCGGGGGATTCTCTATGTGGACGAAATTAATCTTCTCGACGATCACATCGTGGATGTACTGCTTGACTCGGCCGCCATGGGGGTCAATTCCGTCGAACGGGAAGGGGTATCCTACACCCACCCCGCCGAATTCATCCTCATCGGCACCATGAATCCGGAAGAGGGCGAACTGAGGCCGCAGCTTCTCGACCGTTTCGGTCTCTGCGTCCACATCGAGGGGATCGCTGATCTGGAGAAGCGCGTGGAAGTTGTCCGAAGAAGAACAGCCTATGAGCAGGATCCCCGGAAATTTTATCGCCTCTGGGAGACGGAGGAGCGGGCGCTTCGAGAGCGGATCATTGATGCGCGGGACAGACTGGAAAAGGTGGCGATCCCCGATGAAATGCTCTACCTCATTGCCAGGATTGCTTTGGACATGCATGTCGACGGTCATCGGGCGGATATCGTAATGATGAAGGCATCACGAACACTGGCGGCACTGCGCGGCCGCATCCTGGTCTGTGAGGAGGATGTCCGCGAGGCTGCGGAAATGGCGCTTCAGCACCGGATGCGGAGGAAGCCCTTTCAGAACCCCGGCGTCGATGAAGGAAAAATTGCGGGGATTATTTCGCACTCTCACTATCACACACACGAATACGTTCATGCGCATGCACATCATCACAGGAAGTAAATGATCAAAAAATTATACTCAGACGGGGAAAGTGCGGGGCTAGAGGTGAAGCAAAAAAGGACAGGCAATGCAGGTGAAGTGGCATAAGAAAAATCTTTATCCCCTTACGGCAATCGTCGGTCAGGAAACGATGGTGAAGGCGCTGATATTGAGTGGAATTGACCCTTCAATCGGCGGTCTCCTGATCAGGGGCGAAAAGGGCACGGCAAAATCGACGGCGGTGCGGTCGCTCGCGGCGGTACTGCCGGATATTGACGTTGTCGCAGGCTGTGCCTTCAACTGTGACCCCGCCGATCCCGAGCATTTCTGTCCTGATTGTGCAAAGAAAGCGAAGGGGGGTATCCCCCTCGAGGCAGTCAAGAGGCGGATTCCTTTCATCACCCTGCCTCTCGGTGCCACGGAAGACCGTGTGACGGGAAGTCTCGATATGACCAGAGCGGTGAGAGAAGGGGCCAGATGGTTCGATCCGGGGCTTCTCGCGGCGGCGCATCGCGGGATTCTTTATGTGGATGAAGTGAATCTGCTGGATGATTCTCTGGTCGACATTATCCTCGATGCGGCAGTCTCAGGCATAAATGTGGTGGAGCGGGAGGGTATTTCCTTTCGTCACCGCTGTGCATTCATTCTCATCGGCACCATGAATCCTGAAGAAGGAGAACTGAGGCCCCAGTTGCTTGACCGGTTCGGCATGTGTGTTGCCGTTGACGGCATAGGGGACCCTTTCCTGCGCGTGCAGGTGATGAAGCTGAAGGAACGCTACGACAGGGACAGCGAAGGCTTTATCACGGCATACCGGCGCCGTCAGGCGAAAATTGCCGAGGAGATCATTCTTGCCCGAAAAAGGCTCGTTCATGTGACAATCTCCGATGAAACGGTTGTGCGGTGTGCTGAAATGGCCACCGAGGCGTCCGTGGCGGGCCATCGGGCCGATCTGGCGATGGTGAAGGCAGCAAAATGCATTGCCGCCTCTCGGGGCGTTTCCGTAGCAACCGAAGATGATGTGAGGGAAGCCGCGGACTACGTGCTCTTTCACCGTCGAAGAGAAGCGCCGCCCCGCCGGCCCGAAGCGCGCGATCGGGAACAGGGCGGCAACGATCGATCCGATGAGGATGATACCCCGAAGAAGCAACCGGGGAGTGAGAAGAACGATCGAACCCCTGCAGGTGAACAGGGTGCGCATGAATCAAATCACGGGGCGCCGCCTGAATCCAATGCGGAGACGAACGGCGGTGAGACAGTATTCGCGACTGGTCACCCTTTTCCTCTCTCTCGAATTCCGCAGAAGAAGGATCGCATGCTTCGAAAAGGATCGGGCAGAAGGACGGTCACACGCACTCCCTCGAAAGCGGGCCGCTATGTGTTCAGCACCATGGAAAAGCGGACCGATGACCTGGCGTTCGATGCGACCCTGAGGGCGGCGGCGCCTTATCAGCCTGTGCGGAAAAAGCGGAATGTGGCCATTGCAATCGAAAGGGGGGACATTCGGGAAAAGCGGAGGGAAAAACGAATAGGAAATTTCATTGTCTTCGTTGTGGATGCCAGCGGCTCCATGGGGGCGGCCAATCGCATGATCGAGACGAAGGGCGCGATCCTTTCCCTGCTTCTCGACGCCTATCAGAAGCGCGATAAAGTATCCATGGTCGCCTTTAAGGGTGACCACGCGGAGGTGCTGCTCCCTCCCACAAGCAGTGTCGAGCGTGCCCACAGACTGCTGGACGAGCTGCCCAGCGGTGGAAAAACGCCCCTTGCCGCCGGTATTTTTCTCGGATATCAGCTTATTCAAAACTACCTGCGAAAAGATCCGCACGTCGTCCCGCTCCTGATTCTCATATCCGACGGAAAGGCAAATGCCGGTCTCGATGGCGGGAATCCTCTTGCCGAGGCCATGGCTGCCGCTGAAGAGATCAAAGACGATGGGCGTATTCGATCCGTTGTGGTGGATGTGGAAAAATCGGGGCTCATCACCTTCGGCCTTGCACGAAAGCTTTCGCAGTGCATGGGTGTGGACTATTTTAAAATCGACGATCTCAAGGCTGACAATCTTCTTGATTTCGTGGAGACCTGCCTGTAAAAAAAATAAATAGGGAAACGGCCGCTTCCCGCACAACAGGCGCCGTCGTGAAAAACGGCTGGGCCGCCGGCAGCACGGGACATGCGGCACGTAATAGTATACATGAGAATATGGGATATCAATCCGGGCTATCTGAACCGTCAAAGTCTGCTCGCCGAGCACCGTGAGCTGCACGGCATTATTGCGATCATTGTACACTGCAAAAAGGGTTATTCCCGTCATCCCGAGACGATACGCTGGGTCGGTCATCTCGGTGCGCTCCGGCAGCGCCATGCACTGCTCGCCTGTGAAATGGCGCTGAGGGGATTTACCGACAGAACTCCTGTAGCGGTACCGTCGCACGAAGAGGCATGGCCGCATACCTACATTGACGAACCGGGCAGGCAATTTCAACTGCTGAAACTGAAATATGTGAAGAAAGAAGAGGGCAGGATTCCACTGCCGAAGAATACGCAGGAGCTCTGGCGCCATCACAAGTATTCAGTGCTCGCCCGTAATCCGAATATTTACAGAGGTATCGGTCGCGAGATAGCCGAAATGAAGAGGGAATTCAATGAGTTGGCAAAACAATTGACAGAATTGCTGAGAATGCCGCCGAACGAAGGGGGCATCAGGAATGCAGTGCAGCATATGTGGGGGTATATCTCGGGACCACCGCCGTTGGACGATGACGTCAATGCCTGGCCACTGCGCAGACTGTTGCAGGAAACGCAAAAGAGGGCGATGGCAACGGGGAATTCATATGTGTGCAATTCCACCTCATTGGGCGAATTGATGGTGTGGGTGCCGGAGGGGTAATTTCCGGGCGATGCGCCACGTTCTTCCTTTCGCGGGTATCCGATTTCAGCCTGGCATTCGTGAATTATATGGTAGCGTTCGAATGAAATTCGTGATAGGGCGTTGTTGGGAATTAGTGGCAGATGCACATGATTCGATTGTAAATTCTTAACTATCGTCAGTAACACACAACATCTAATTTGAGGAGGTATAGTATGTCGTTCAACTCATTGGTTGATACCCGTGATCAAAGGTTTGTCCTTTTCGAGCTTCTGGAGCTGGATAAGTTGAATCGGTATGAGCGCTTTCAAGATTTCGACCGGTCCATTTACGAAGATACCCTGGACCTTGCGGAAAAAATTGCCGTTGAGGTGTTTTATCCGTCCAATGCCGACGGGGACAAGATAGGGCTCAAATATGATCCCCAAAATTATAGCGTCACGGTGCCGGAATCGTTCCATAAGGGATTTCGGTCGTATGCGGAAGCGGGGTTTCATACGCTGGCGTTTCCTCAGGATGTAGGCGGTATGGGTATTCCCTCTACTATTTCAATGGCGGCGGCGGAGTATTTTAACGCTGGCAATACATCGTTGACCATGTATTGCGGCGCGATTACCGGCGCAATGGCCCTTATCCTGCCCTTCGGCTCCGAAGAATTGAAGAAGATGTTTCTTCCCAAAATGTTCGAGGGAGTATGGGGAGGCACCATGGCCCTTACCGAATCGAGCGCCGGTTCTGACGTGGGGGCCCTCAAGACCAAGGCGGTCAAGCAGGCCGACGGCACCTATCTTATTACGGGCCAGAAGATATTTATCAGCAATGGTGAACATGACATGGCGGAAAATATCATTCATCCGGTGCTGGCACGGATTGAGGGCGACCCGGAAGGAACGAAGGGCATTTCCATCTTTATTGTTCCGAAATACCTGGTGAATCCGGACGGATCCCTGGGCGAGCGCAACGATCTGGTCTGCGCGGGCATCGAACACAAGATGGGTCTCAAAGGAAACGCCACAACGACACTAAGCTTCGGCGACAACGGCAAGTGCGTCGGGTATCTTTTAGGGGAGGAACGCCAGGGTATGCAGATCATGTTCCATCTCATGAATGCAGCCCGCATTCATACGGGTGTACAGGCGGAGGCATGTTCAAGCGCCGGGTATCTGCACGCCGTCACCTATGCCCGCAACAGGGTTCAGGGCGCCCATATCACGCAGATGATGAATAAAAGCGCCCCGAAGGTGGCCATCATTGAACATCCCGATATCAAACGATCACTTATGTATATGAAAAGCACCGTTGAAGGCATGCGGATGCTTTGCCTCTTCCTTGCCTACCATGAGGATGTCATGAACGCATCAAAAGATCCGGAAGAGGTAAAGGCGGCGAAGGGGATCGTCGATATTCTCACGCCTATCGTAAAGGCGGGTATTTCAGATGAAGCCTGGCTGGTGACATCCGAAGCCATGCAGGTCTATGGCGGATATGGGTACTGCCAGGAATATCCCGTCGAACAGTTTGCACGAGACGTTAAGGTGTTCTCCATTTACGAGGGGACCAATGCCATCCAGTCCCTCGATCTCCAGATGCGCAAGCTTCTGCTGAATCCCGGAATGTACAATTACGGACAGCTCAGAGAGCGCATGAACGCCACAATTGACAAGGCCAGGGGCATCGTGGACGAAAAGTATATCGAGCCCGTCGTGAAAGGGCTTGCCACACTTGACGAGGTTATCGAGATGATGAAGGGGCAGATGGGTGAAGGTAAGTTCATGGCACTGGTCCTCAACGCCACGCCGTTTCAGCAGGCGATGTTCCCCCTCATTGTGGCCTGGTTGCATCTGTGGAGCCTGACCGTTGCAATTCCCACGATGAACTCCATCCTTGGCGATGCCAAGGGCGATGAGCGGAAGAAGAAGATCGCCGAAGATCCCGAAGCGGCCTACTACAACGGCAGGGTTTTGTCAGGGCAGTTCTATATCGGCTCAGAGTTTCCCAAATTCTTCGGCCGGATCGAATGCATCATGAACAATGAAAATGCGGCCCTGAAGGCGGAATCGGCGAATTTCACCGGAGCGCCTCTGGAGTAGGAAAATAAAAACTCACAGGGCCTCATGCCGTGAGGGCATGAGGCCCTGTACACGTGGAAGGACGTATTTTTGCATTTTTTTACTTGACCACGTAACGTCATCTACAATATCATACCGGTTTTTCACGTCTATTGTAAAAGGAGCAACTCCTTGAAAAAGATGAAGAAAAGACCTTTGTGCCTCCTTTTTTATTCGGGTCTTTTTTTGCTTCTGTTCGCCTGTACCGGCGACTACCATACCGGTTACAGAGCTTTTCCCGTCACTGTTCACAACACATCGCAATACATCACGAAAATCATGGCTGAAAAGAACATGGTTGGTGTAAGCATCGCTCTTGTAGACGATGGACGCATTGCCTGGGCACGGGGATTTGGGTGGGCGGACCGTGAAAATGGTGTGTCTGCACGGGCGGATACGCGCTACATGCTCGATTCAGGCTCCAAAACACTCACCACCGTGGCCCTGCTGCAACTGACGGATCAGGGGCTCCTTTCTCTTGAAAAGCCGGCCACGACCTACCTGTCCGAGTTTCAGCTTCTCCCCCGATTTCCAGGTCAAATGCAGGATATTACGGTGGAACGACTCCTTAACCACCATTCGGGGATCCCTGGAGACATCTACAACGGGGGATTCGTGGAAGAGGCATGGAATGAATGGGGGTGTGACCTCTATACCGATTGGCTTTTTCACTGCCTTGCGAATGAGTATCCCAGTTACGCGCCGGGGGAAATATCGGTGTACTGCAATACGGGATTTGTACTTGCCGGTGAAATTGCCCGACGCCTCGGATCCCGGAGCGGCGAAACTTTCAATGAATTCATGATCCGGCAGCTTTTCAGTCCCCTTGATATGCGCGATACCTCCTTTCGGGCATCTCCCGGAACCATGGCCGTTGGATACATGGACGGCGAGCCTGTGCCTTACGCGGAGACAAACTGCGTATTCGGCGCTACCGGAGGGGCCGTCACGACGGTTCTCGACATGGGGCGTTTTCTCGCCATGATATTAAACCGCGGGAGAAATGCGGCGGGAGAGCAAATTATCATGTCCGATACGGTGGATCGCATGGGTCAGGGGGAACGAACGCCTTTGGACTGGAATTCCTATTCAACGCCTGGCCTGGGTCTCGACACCATGGATGATCCTGTGATGCGCTACGCGGGGCGGGCATGGACAAAAAACGGCAGCACAGGACATTTCAATTCGTTTATGGAAATACTGCCGGACCTGAATCTCGCAGTAATTGTGCTTGCCAATTCCGACACGGCACAGTGGGCCGTCTATTCAATTGCCCGCAAGTGTCTGAAACAGGCCGTCGAGGAAAAAACGGGCATGAAGCCCACGCTGCCTTCCTATCCCGACATTCCATCAGAGACGAACCCCGCGTTCATTGCCGGGACCTATGTGAAAAAAAACGGCTATGATCGGATTGCGGACAACCTCGACGGGACCCTCTCATGGGTGAAAGACGCCCACACCGCAGATCCGGAGGTGAAAACACTGACCAGTGAAGGAGATCTCTGGGCCGTTGCGGGTGCGCCGGAGCGCCTGACCTTCCGTACCGTCTCATTCATGGGGATGGACCACTTTGTAATGATACAGGTGGGGAGCGACACATCGGTGGTGGATGAGAGTGTGTTCGGCGGGTATGTGACGGCCATACTGAGTGAAAAACTCAATATTCCGGCGATTCCCGCTGCATGGGCGAAGCGGGCGGGGCGTCGATGGCTTATAGACAACATCCCCTTTAATGACCTGAACTGGGATGGATGCCCTTTTCTTGCGGTGGAGGATGTCAAAGGGGTGCTTATGGTTCGTCAGGGCGCCAATCTCCAGGCAATGTTCCCCCGGGACGATTATCTGGCCTTTGTGGACGGTCTCGCCAACCGGAATGGAAGCGCTGTGCAGGTGAAAGACGATGCAGGTATGGAGAAACTGCAGTTTGTCGGTTATGAGGCCGTTCCCATTGAACAGGCGCCTCTTCTCTCTTCCGGTGATGCGGTGAGCGGTACAGTGGAATTCCACAAGACCGACTGGTATCGCTTCGATTCTCCTGTTAGAGAAGCGGAGATCACCTTCTATATTCCCGATGGCGCCGACGGCTATCGACTGCGGCTTTTCAATTCCGATCTTGCATTTCCTATTGCCGAAGGAGTGGATGTAATATCCGCCACAGTACAGGAGGGCGCCTTCTATCTGGCTGTCTGCCGGACGCCTGACGCTTCTGATACCTATACGCTTCTGGTAAATCCCTGATTAAGAAAATACTAATAGCCAATTCATTAACCTATATCAATGAAGAAGCAGGTGATTCACTCTATCATCCCTTCCCACCGGAGCCCTCTCCTTTCTTCATTCGGCGGGTGACCGGAAAACACACCGTACAAGGAGAAACGTGCGATGACGATTCAACAGGCGCCCAAGGGACGGCTTGCTCTATTTCCTATATCAATTTTTTCCATTACCCTCGGCCTGGGAGGATGGACGATTGCAACCCAAAAGCTGGCAGCGCTGTGGTCGTTCTCTCCATGGATGGCCGCAATGCCCTTGGTTTTGGATATTCTTATCTTTGTGGTTCTTTTTTTATTGTATGCTGCCAAGGTATTTATCTATCGGGAAGAGGTGCGTCATGAATTAAATCATCCCATCAAATTAAACTTTTTCCCCACGATTTCCATCGGGCTGATCCTGATGAGCATTGCCTTCCTGGACTTGCATTCTCTACTTTCGCGGGGGCTCTACGCCGTGGGGGGCGTGCTGCATCTCTCTTTCACGCTCTATATTCTCAGGGATTGGATTGTCCAGGAACACTATGAGATCCATCACATGAACCCCGCATGGTTCATTCCCGTGGTAGGCAACATTCTGATCCCCATTGCCGGGGTTGCCCACGGTGTGCAGGATCTTTCGTGGTTCTTCTTTTCCGTGGGGATTGTTATGTGGATCGTGCTGTTTGCAATCGTCACCTATCGGATGATTCTGCATCACTCGCTGCCGGACAGACTGGTGCCCACGCTGTTCATATTGGTGGCGCCTCCGGCAGTGGGGTTTATTGCCTACGTGAAACTCACCGGCACTCTCGATCCCTTCGCCAGGATTCTTTATTTTTTCGCCCTTTTTATGATTCTTGTGCTTTGCACTCTCTTCGGAAAATTCAGGAAAATACAGTTTTACCTTTCATGGTGGGCCTATTCCTTTCCTGTAGCGGCCGCGACCATTGCCAGTATGCTGATGAGCCGGATGACCGGCAGCATTGTGTATTCATGGCTTGCATCTGCCCTTTGGTGCCTCCTGTCGGTTCTGATTATGTACCTTTTCTTTCACACAGTTCTCAGCATTACGCGAAAAGAAGTCTGTGTCGAAGAGTAAATAAAGATTAATGACTGCGGTCTTCGGCGCTATTTGGGACGTTCATATATTAGTCGAGAAAGGATATGATTATATGGCGTTCTCTTCCCGGAATCGCTTCAGATCATCGGGACCGTACCCGAGAAGATCGCAATAGACGGCCTCGTTGTCCTCTCCGAGGAGAGAGGCCCGCCGGGTGATCTTTCCCGGTGTTCTGGAGAGCTTGATCTCAACGCCCGGCACCGGCACCTTTCCCGTGCCGGGATAGTCAATTTCCACCAGCATCTCCCGCGCCGCCACCTGCGGGACATCGAGTGACGCAGGCACATTGTTGACGGGGCCGCAGGGGATGCCGGCCTCGTCAAGAACGGCCATGGCTTCGGCGACGGTTTTATCCCGGATCCATGCATATACCACTTCGTTGATGGCCGGATAATTGCGATACCGCGCCAGATTGTCCTTGAAACGACTGTCGGTGATCATGTCTTTTCGGTCAAGCACACGGCACATGCGCCGCCACAGATTGTTTCCCACTATATTGATCATCAGGAAGCCGTCTTGAGCGGGGGCGCTGCAGCAATAGGCATAGAAGCCTCCGTTGCCGACGGCCTTCCGCACTTCTCCGCCTATACGATATTCGGCGGCACATCCCGATGCAGTGGCTATCCCGAAGGCGACATCAAAGAGTGACACATCGACTAATTGCCCCAGGCCGCTTTGCGTGCGTTCATAACAGGCCATCACGGCGCCGAGGGCCGCCCGGGCGCCCGTGTTGAAATCTATATATGAAGGGCCCGACCGCAGGGGATCACCGTCGGGATATCCCGTATAGCTCATCATTCCCGACATGGCTTGGGCGATGGCGTCGAAGCAGGGGCGTTCCGCGTAGGGACCGTTCTGACCGAAGCCGGATACGGCCACCACAATCAATGCCGGATTGATTCCGCTCAAACGATCGTAATCGAGGGTTATCGCCTCCTCTGTTCCCTTTGGATAATTATGCACGAGGATATCGAATTTCTTTACCAGTGCATCGAGGAGTCCTTTCCCGCTTTCCGACCGTAGATTAAGGGTAATATTTTTCTTGTTGCGCTGATAGGACAACCCGTAGATCATCGGTTGACCGTCGGGGGCAAAAGGACCCAGTTCACGGTCGACCTTGCCTCCAGGAGGCTCAACGCGAATGACCTCCGCGCCATGGTCCGCCAGGCACATGGCACAATAAGGGGCTGCAATGTAGCTGCCCATATCCAGTACGCGTATCCCCTCAAGGGCTCGTTTCATCGTGTGCTTCCCCTTCTTTTTTCTGACTGTGTTTTCCTGTTGCCGGTCTTGACTTTCACAGGCCTTCCCATCTTACGGTATCGAGCCGCTGTTGATGGTCAACATATTTGTTCAAGGCGACGGCCGCGCTACGGATCGACAAGAATACGGCAAACCCCGATTTGGCAAGAGAATCTCGTATCTCGCAGGCCATTGCCCGCGTCTTTTCGCTGGCATAGGAGTGTAATACAACGGCAGCCGGTTTGGTGTTTTTGTTTTTTAAATCAAGGATCAGCGATTTATAGGATGCCATCACCGATGCTTTGTCCGTTTCACTGACCAAACCAAAATGGTCGAACGCTATGTGTATAACAGTAAAATTCACCATGTCGTCGGCCTCGATCGCTTGTATGGTAGCAGCAAAAGTTTCCGGGCTCTCAAAATTATTCATATCGACAGGATTTTTAAAAATCCGGCCGGCCTCGGAAGAATAGAGACTGATTAATTTCTGCCTTGACTGCCTGGAGAATTTGGGTAATGACAGACCCGCCCGAGAAAATTCATCTGCAAGAATAACGCTGGCGCCGCCTCCAACTCCTGCGATCACCGCATTTTTTCCTTCAGGGGGGCGCATGCATGAAAAAGCCACAGCCATATCGATCATTTCCTCGATGCTGTGGACCTGGATGGCGCCGACCTGCCTTAGAAGCCCGGTCCATACGTGAGTGGAACCGGCCATTGCCGTGGTGTGTGAGGCGGCAGCTTCCGCTCCTGCTTCAGAACCCCCAACCTTGAGAATGATTAGCGGCTTGATTTTTGCGGCAGCTTTAACGGCGTTCAAGAAGCGGGGGCCGTCTTTGATTCCCTCAATATAGGCGGTGATAATCTTTGTGTCGGGATCGTGAATTAAATATTCCAGATAATCCGATTCATTGAGATCGGCGCCATTCCCCATGCTGATTACCTTGCTGAAACGGATCCCTCGTGAATTTCCTTCGGCGAGGGTATGTGAAGCATTCCCGCCACTTTGAGAAATCATGCCGACCGATCCGCTTTCCTTTGATACGTCAGGGTTAAAGGTCAATCCACCTTTGGGACAATATATCCCCAGACAGTTCGGACCAATAATTCGCACTCCTCCCTGGCGCGCAATATCCAAAATCTCTTCCTGAAGCTTTTTCCCTTCCGTGTTTTCTATCTCGCCGAAGCCGGAGGTAAAAAAATGTACGGCCTTCACCCCCTTAGCGACGGCATCAGCTACCAGTTGGGGCGTGTTCCGGGAGGGGACCGCGGATATGACATAATCCACCTGGCCGGGTATATCGGCAAGTGATTTGTAAATCTCCCGGCCCATCACCTTGCCGCCGCTGGGATTAAGTGGATAGATCCTGCCCGGATATCCGAAATCTACCAGTGCCTTTAAGTACATCAGCCCGGCATTAAAGAGCGCATCGGTGTCTTTCACTCCCGCAATAGCGATCGACTCGGGATGAAATAAAAAATCAAGATCAAAAGCCTCCATCGGTACCTTCCTTCCTGATCAGCCTGTGTCATGTCGGCCTTGTCGTTTTTTTGCATAGGATTTGTCGCATATTTTTTCTTAAAAAGAAAGTAAATGACTGCGTCCATGGTCGAAAAACTGAGCGCATGGTCGGACCACAAGCTGATCACCGGTAGATACAACCGGACCGGTTACCGCTCTTCTTATCGGCCGGCACCCCTCTTGTATGCTCCGCTGTCTCATCTTCAGGGTCCCCCTTATTCCCTTGACAAATCTTTTGCGGGGTGCAATTTTCTGTGCGATGCGAGTTCGTTCGCATTCCCTGCCGGATTTCATTCTAAGGACACAACGCAAAGGAAGGGGAAAAGGGAGTATGATACCGAATGGGGCAGGGATGGTGTGCTGACGCAATTCTTTGCACACATGGCTGGCCCGAATAAGGGCAACGTGCAGACGCAGACGGCCGATCAACTGGAAACGCTGGAACAGAGGATTTTCCAGAGCGGAAAGGGTGCAAAAGTACCGGCATAACTGAGTATGAGGGAGACGGTAAGCTCCTGTAATAAATAATCGGAATGAAGAAAATGGATGGGGAAAAGCTCTGGACCGGAGATTTTATCACGGTGTCCTTCATTAATTTCCTGGTGTTCTTGATACACCTGTTATTGATGGTCATCATCGCTTTTTATGCCGTAGATAAATTTCATGCGACTACAAGTACCGCAGGACTTGTTGCGAGTATCTTTATTGTCGGCGCGTTAATCGGTCGATTTGCGACCGGTCATTTTATTGAGGATATAGGCAACAAGAAGGTGCTGATTGGCGGCGCCATATTTTTTATTGCCACGGCAGTATTATATTATTCGTCAGCGATTACGTTGCCGCTATTAATTATAATCAGGCTTTTCCACGGAATCGCTCATGGAATAACCAGCACGGCCACCGGAACAATAGTCGCCAAGATTATTCCCGGCAGTAAACGCGGGGAAGGTATCGGTTACTATGGTATGAGCATAATACTGGCGTCGGCGTTAGGCCCTTTCGTGGGGATCCTTCTGCTTCAGCACGTAGAATTCAAGACGGTTTTTCTTGTTAATTTGATACTGGCCATTATTGCCTTCTCCATATCTCTGTTTGTGAAGGATCCGAGCTGTAAATTTCCGGAAACGACCGGGGCACACGCGGTAAAAAGCTTTCATATTTCTAATTTCTTTGAATATAAGTCCATTCCAATTTCAATTGTTGCCTTAGTTGTGGGGTTCACGTGTTCTATTGTGATGGCATTTATGTCTCTATATGCGCAAGAAATTCAATTGGAAAAAGCGGCCAGCGTGTACTTTGTCGTATCTGCCATAGCAACACTGATTTCGAGACCTTTCGCCGGACGCTTATTTGATCTCAGAGGTGCAAATTTTGTTGTATATCCCTGCCTTTTTATTTATGCCATTGGCATGCTTTTGTTCAGTCAGGCATACAACGGCGCTACGTTGCTATTAGCCGGTGCAATCATAGGTTTGAGCTATGGAAACTTCATGTCCAGCGCTCAAACCATTGCTATAAAAGTAGTCCAACCGCACAGGTTCGGGCTGGCAACAGCCACCTACTATGTATTTTTAGATTTAGGAATTGCCACCGGGCCTTATTTACTTGGATCCTTGATCCCGGTCACAGGATACCGAGGCCTCTACTTAATGATGGCCATTGTGGCACTCGCAACCGTTCCTCTTTACCATTTTTTATGTGGAAGAAAAGTGTCGACCGGCTAAATTGTTGGGATACTGGTTTTGTGTACTGCAAATCTACCGATGAAAAGGATGAATGAAATCCAGGAGGGATAAGGGATGGAAACGATTTTTCCATTTGTGATTACTGTCAGCCGCCAGTTAGGGGCCGGCGGGATGTATGTGGGAAAGCAACTGGCAAAAAAGTTGAATCTCTTTTATGCGGATCGTGCAATCATTCGCCAGGCCGCCACACAACTTTCGGCATTGGAAGAAGTTTTGGAATCACGCGAAGAGAAAGTGTGTTCATTCTGGAAATCGTTCCAGCAGTCTTTCACATTCGGGGCAACCGACGTATACATCCCGCCGGAGATCAACATCCCGACAAGCCGTGAGCTATTTGAAACTGAAGCAAAAATCATACAACGGATTGCGAAAGAATCTTCAGCGGTCATTATAGGAAGGTGCGGGCCTTACGTGCTTCGTGAACACCCGAATCACATCAACGTATTCTTACATGGTAAAATAACGTTCCGCAGAAGTCGTATTCAGGATTTGTATCATGTACCGGAAGGGACGGCAGAGAAAATGATTGCCCGAAGCGATAACGACAGGGCCCGTTATCATCGGACATTTACAGGCAGGGAATGGATGGATGCACGCCGGTACCACATTTCCCTGGACACCAGCGCAATAGGGCTTGATAAAAGTGTTGAACTTATAGTGAAATATACGGAATCGATTATGGTGTAAGGACAGAGTCATGTCTTCAGGTTTTACACGTTTTCGATGTTGTTGTTCAGACTGCACCGTTGATGCGCTGACTTCGGCATAGGATTGCAATATGATCTCGCATGAAGAGAAGGTCCACAGGGTATCCAGGTTTTTGAGAGAGTACAAGGGAAAGGCGCCGCTGTCTCTCAAAAAGAAGGCAGTTTCCCACGAAGTTCCCAGGCCTTCAGACCGGAGAAACCTGGATCGAAAGGTGGACATACATGATTTTAATGAGATTCTTTCGATTGACAAGAAGAGACGGATCTGCATTGCGGAGCCGGGGGTAACGTTCGTTGATCTTGTCCGGGAGACTATGAAGCATGGTCTTATCCCGATAATTGTTCCGGAACTGAAAACCATAACGATTGGTGGCGCAGTCGCCGGATGTTCCATAGAATCGATGTCATTCAAGTACGGCGGTTTCCATGATACATGCCTTGAGTACGAGGTCATCACCGCAAATGGCGAAGTGCTGCGTTGCACCCCCGACAACGAGAACAAGCTTCTGTTTCAGATGGTGCACGGTACGTTCGGGACCCTCGGAATAATCTCCAGGCTGAAGTTCCGATTACTTCCGGCAAAGCCCTTTGTCAAGGTTGCCTTCGAACGCTTCGACAACCTTGAGGATTACAAAAAGGCGATATGGAAACATTACAGAGAGCAGGACATTGATTTCATGGACGGGATCATCCACTCGCCTAATCTCTATGCCCTGAGTGTGGCGGATCTTGTCGATGAGGCCCCTTACACACATAGATACGACTGGGTCCGGGTCTTTCATGTCAGTACAAAGAAAAAGGAGGAGGAGTATCTCAGGACGATCGATTACTTCTTCAGATACGACAAGGGGGTAACGCATACATGGCCCAGATCGTTCATCGGCAGGCTGCTCCTCAGAAAATTCTTAGGTTCCGACTTTTCTTTGAAGATGGCGGACAGGTTCAAGAAGGTCCTCCCCGCCAGAATCATTCCGATTACCGTCGATGTGTTCATACCCTTTTCCAAAGTCGGCGCGTTCCTGGATTTTTACACCAGGGAGGTCACTCATTATCCACTCTGGTGCGTCCCGTACAAAAAGGTGCGGGATTACGAATGGATATCTGACACACTTGCCGAAAGTATCAGAGACGAGCTTTTCATTGACCTGGCCGTGTATGGGATGAAAAATGCGGGTGACAAGAACTATTACCGCATTCTCGAGGAAAAGCTTATGGAAATAGGGGGGATAAAGACCTTGATTTCGGGTAATTATTACACAGAGGAAGAGTTCTGGAGGACGTGGAATCGGGAGAATTACGAAAAGGTCAAGAGGGTAACAGACCCGGACGATATATTCCGGGATCTCTATACCAAGACCTGTCTGACAACAAGGGGATTGGGCAGGTAACGCCCGCAAAGTGAAATCATCGGGACAGAGGGGCGCCCCCTTGCTGACACATGAAGAGAGGTGACTATTGAGGGATCTTTTTGGGAGGTTTTTTGAACCTCGAAGCGTTGCTGTTGTCGGGGCTTCTGCCACGCCCCATAAACCGGGAAACGATATCATCAGAAATATGGTGGCTAATGGGTATGCCGGAAACATATTTCCCGTCAACCCCAGGGGCGGAGAGATATTTGGAATACGAGTCGTTTACTCAATTCGGGATTTGCCTGAAAACGTGGATCTGGCAATAATCATCCTTCCGGCAAAGGCGAACCCCGGCGCCATACGAGAGTGCGCAGAAAAGGGGATCAAGGCGGTGGTCCTTGCAGCCGGTGGATTTTCCGAAGTCGATGCGGAAGGCCATGCATTGCAGGAGGAGCTTGCGAGGATAATCAGGGAAACCGGCATTCGCGTTATTGGGCCCAATACCTCCGGTCACACGTCGATGCCTCACAGGTTCACTTCCAGCTTCTTCCCTCTGGGTAAAATCCCCAGGGGGCCCATATCTTACATAGCGCAGACAGGAAATTTCGCCACCCATACCATGCGCCACATAGCCACCGAGGAACACTTCGGGGTTGCCAGGGTAGTGGGGCTCGGAAACAAACTGGACATTGATGAAAATGACATTCTGGAATATTACGCAACCGACGCCGAGACCAAGGCGATCTTTGTATATCTGGAAAGCTTCAAAAACCCTAAGCGTTTTATGGAGATTGCCGACGAGGTGACAAGATCAAAGCCGATCATTCTTCTGAAAGGGGGAAGTACTCCCGAAGGGGCAAAGGCGGCAGTAGCCCACACGGCAGCCATGGCGTCGAATGGCAGGATTATTGACGCCGCCTTGCAGCAGGCCGGCGTCGTCAGAATTTATGAATATTCGCATCTTTTTCTTGCCGCCAAGGTATTGGCGTTCATGCCCCTGCCCAGAGGCAACAGGGTTGGCTTCCTGGCGCCATCGGGAGCGCAGCTCGTGTGCCTGACCGATGTATGCCGTCGTGATTTAGGTTTGGATGTGCCGGAGGTGGAAGAAGCAACCCGGCGTCGTCTGCAGGAAATCAGCCCATCCTTTATAAGAATGAGAAATCCTGTGGATATCTGGCCAGCTGCGTCGGTTGCAGGGGTGTTGGAGGCGTATAGGGAAGGAATGGATATTCTGTTGAGCGATCCAAATATCGACGCGGTCGTGCCGATTCTCCTGCTGACCGATGAGACAGGGGTTCCTCCTCTCGATTTCCTTGTCGATTTATCGCGAAAATACAGAGACAAGCCGCTACTGGCAACCTTCAGCGGAGAGAAAAAGCACCGGGAAGCGGCAAAGGCCTTTCTCGAACCGAGAGGTGTCCCGACCTTTCCGCTGATCGAGGAACCGTTCAAGATGCTCGGTATACTCGCCGAATGCAGACGTGCCAGGGATCGTCTTGCCTGCAACCGGTCTTGAATTGCCGCCGTCCCTCATTATATAACGGCGCTGTAAAACGTCATGTGTATAAATGGTGAGAGGAAATTTAGGGGAGGGAGGTTTTTATGCCCCTGTAATAACTGCTAACTCTTTTACCGACGCGGGGTTACATTATGAAGCGTACCGTCTATTTTGTTTCTGAGAGTACAGGTATCACGGCGGAGGCCTTGGGAAACAGTCTGATTTCCCAGTTCGATAGCATAGATTTCGAACAGGTCTACATGCCTTTCATCAACACTGCCGATCGTGCAGTTGCCCTGACCGAGAGGATGCATGAGGCGGCTGAGCGGGATGGCGCGCGCCCGATCTGTTTCGCAACGATTATGAACACTGAGATACGTAACATCCTTCAAAGGGGGAACTGCTTTTACATTGAGCTTCTTGACTGTTTCATAGATACTCTTGCGATGGAACTGGGGGTCACGCCATACCGCAGGGCAGGATTAAGCCACGCGATTACCGGGCACCGTTCCTACACGAAGCGTATTGAGGCCATCAACTTCGCCATGGTCAACGATGATGGGAGCCAACCGGAAAACTTCCAGCGGGCGGATGTGGTGTTGATCGGAGTCTCCCGGGTCGGCAAGACGCCGACCTGCCTTTATCTCGCCATGCACTTTGGTTTGAACGCGGCCAACTACCCCCTCACCGAAGAGGATTTCGAGCGAGGTGATGTTCCCGATGTAGCGTGGAATTGCCGCCATAAGCTCTTTGGTCTGACCATTGATCCCCAGCGCCTCCACCTGATTCGAAAGGAACGCTGGGCCGGGAGTAAGTATGCCTCACGCAGGCGTTGTGAGGATGATGTGCGCCGTGCCGGTATGATCTTCAACCGACTGGGCATTCCGGTATTGAACACCACCAGTCAGTCGATCGAGGAGATTTCTTCTCATATCATACGTTTTTTGAAAGACGATATGGGCTGAATGCAGAAAAACCGAGGCTGCGACACGCCTCGTTTGCTTCACGAGGATCGGAATGGATTGGGGGATGCCGCTGCTGCCGGGGGAGGGTTTTCACGTTCAGGGTCTGGGTGGGCTTGCCGGTGCAGGAGGATAATTTCCAGAAAGGCCTCGGCGTATTTCTCCATTTTTCTCCGGCCGACGCCGTGGAGTGCCAGGATTTCCTCCCTGCGGCAGGGCTGAAGGCGGGCCATCTCCCGCAGGGTCCGATCATGGAAGATAACATAGGGCGGCAAGTGTGCCTCATCGGCAAGCGCTTTGCGTTTCTTCCGAAGCGCCTCAAACAATTCTGCATCAAAGACTTCCATTTCGTCTGTCTGAGCCCGCTGAGCGGCACTCCGTTTCTTGCCTTGTTCCTCACTCAAACTGCCGAGAAAAGGTTTTTCGCCTCGCAGGATGTCCCAGGCCTTCGAGGTCAGTTTGAGCGATCCATGTTCATACTGATAGAGCAACAGGCCCTTCTGAATAAATTGCCGGGAGAGGCGGCGCCATTGATCAGTTGTATAGTCTTTGCCGATGCCGTAGGTGGAGAGCGCCTCGTGCCCGAATTTGAGAACCTTCTGAGCGGTCGAACCTCTCAGGACGTCGATCACATGGTTCGCACCGAACATCTCGCCTGTTCGTTTCACGCAGGAAAGAAACATCTGGGCCGGGATGGTCAAATCGACCAGAGAGGTCCCTTTGTTCCCATCGCGGCAGTTGTCGCACATGCCACACCGTTCAGCCACTTTCATTTCACCGAAATAGTGTAACAGAGGAACGCGGCGGCAGAAGTCCGTCTCGGCAAACCCCAGAAACTGGCTCAGCAGGATCCGGGCTACCCGCTGTTCCTGCTCCGTTTTTTGCGCGATGAAATACTGGATCTTGTGCAAATCCCCGTAACTGAAAAGCAGCAGACAATGGGATTTAAGTCCGTCCCGACCTGCACGGCCGATCTCCTGGTAGTAGTTTTCGATGCTTCCAGGCAAGTCGTAATGAATTACGAAGCGGATATTGGGCTTGTGTATCCCCATCCCGAAAGCGATGGTTGCCACGATGATGCGCACATCGTCGCGACGGAAGAGTTCCTGGGTTTCCCTGCGCTCCTCTTCCGTGAGTCCTGCATGGTAGGGTCGGGCGGTATACCCGTGCCGGTCAAGCGAGGCATGAAGCTCTTCTGTCTTTCGCCGTGTGGCGCAATAGATGATGCCTGATTCGTTGGGATACGATTCCAGGATGTCCAGAATCTGATCGAGGGGTTTTTCCTTCGGCGCCACCTCCAGAAACAGGTTCGGCCGGTTGAAAGAGCCGACAAACACATCCTTGCCATCGATATTCAGGCAATGGCAAATATCTTCACGAACGCGCGGCGTCGCCGTTGCCGTCAGTGCCACACAGCAGGCGTCTGGGAAGACGGAGCGAGCCTCCCCCAGTTGACGGTATTCGGGTCGAAAATCGTGTCCCCACTGGGAGATACAGTGCGCCTCATCGACGGCGAGACACTCCACCTCGAGATCTTTCAAAAGGGCCAGAGTGCGCGGCGCCAGGAGGGCCTCCGGCGCCAGGTAGAGGAGCTTTGCCTGTCCCTTACAAAGTTTTGTCACGTTTTCTCGATACTCTGCCGGAGTCAACGAACTGTTAAGAAAAAGGGCAGAGACACCGCACTCTTTGAGCTGGTCGACCTGATCCTTCATCAGGGAGATGAGCGGGGACACAACGATCGTCAGGCCACCAAAGAGCATACCCGGAATTTGATAACAGAGGGACTTCCCCCCTCCAGTGGGCATCACCACCAGGGCGTCCTCTTTCTGTAGAAGGTGGCCGATTATCTTTTCCTGAAGGGGCCAGAACTTTTCAAAACCAAACACGTCTTTAAGTAGTGATCGTGCGCGATTCATGGGGTCACGCACCGAAGATGCATAGCCAACGAACCTTCTCCCTTGTTTGTACTTTCACCTGTTTCATCCTCACGGATAGTGGCGCATTTTATCGGAGTAGACACTGTGCGTCAAGCGTCGACGGATGACCGCGCAGACGTAGCGGAAAGATAGCTGAAGGGCTCGCAGACAGCATAGACCTTGCCGTGGAGCTCCAGGGTCCTGTGGCAGACGAGCACCGCATCCCTTCATATGCGCCATAATCGTATATTATCATTGATTATTATACGATATAAACGTATAGAAAACCGTAAGGAGGATTTGGTATGTCTGATGAGGCAGTGCATTGACAACAAAACAAAAAAATTGTTCGAGAAGACAGAGGCGGAGCAAAAACTGACCATCAACAGCCTCCATGACATCGAAAACCTTAAAGCCTTGATGACTGAATGAGATTACAGAGCGCTGACGTTATGAATTATGAGGAATTGTGTGAAAAATATCTGGCTTTGGTTGCCGAGAACAGGTCTCTGAAGGAAGAGAACGAAATCCTGAAAGCAAAATTGGGCATTTCGGAGAAGGAGAGTGTTGATTTATACCCGGATTCCCAACATCTCCCGTCTTCAGAATTGGATACGCACGAAATCGATCTGCAGCCAGTATTTTCAACGTATGCCGATCCATTGGAGAAGATCGGATTGTTCAGATCATTATTCAGAGGGCGGCATGATGTGTATGCAAAGCGATGGGAGAATCGCGATGGCCGGTCCGGATACAGTCCGGTCTGTTTGAACGAGTGGAAATCCGACTTATGCAGGAAGCCGGCGGGCAAATGTTCTCAATGTCCACACCAATTGTACGAAAGATTGGATGAGAAAATAATCGAGGCCCATTTGAGGGGGAGCATCGTTATAGGCGTGTATCCCCTCTATCAAGACGAAACATGCCATTTTCTGGCGATAGATTTTGATAACGATGGTTGGCAAGATGATACATCCACACTCAGAGACGTGTGTCTGTCCTTCGATATTCCGGTGGCGATGGAGCGTTCGCGTTCGGGAAACGGCGCTCACGCCTGGTTTTTCTTTGAAAACAAGGTTCCCGCCAGCGTAGCGCGCAAGTTTGGCACTGCACTGCTCACCGCCTCCATGAACAGAAGACATGAAATACCCTACAGATCCTATGATCGTTTGTTCCCGAGCCAGGATACGATGCCGAAGGGCGGTTTTGGAAACTTGATTGCCCTGCCGCTGCAAAAAAAGGCACGAGAGCAGGGTAATAGTGTGTTCGTCGACGCAGCATTCAAGCCCTACGCGGATCAATGGGAATTTCTATCTCAATTAAAGAAACTGACAAAAGGTGAAGTAACTGCCCTTATACGAAGGTTGTGCCGTGGAAATGAACTCGGCCTTTTACAAGGAGATGACGAGTCTGACAAACCCTGGGAAATGGAACGGATCAAGGTAACAAAGCGCGACTTCCCGGTGAAGGTCGATATCATCAAAGCAAACATGCTCTATATTACAAAAGCGGGGATATCACAGAAGGCATTAAACAGATTGAAAAGATTGGCCGTCTTTCAAAATCCGGAGTTTTATAAAGCGCAGTCCATGCGCATGCCGACCTACAACAAACCGCGGGTAATCTGTTGCGCTGACGAAACCCCTGAGTACTTGTGCCTGCCCAGGGGTTGTGAAAAGGATATAGTAACCTTGCTTCATGATGTAGGAATCAAGACCGTATTATTGAATAAAACCAATCCCGGGAGGGACATTCAGGTTGAGTTTAATGGGGAGCTTAGAGATGAACAGCACTGTGCAGCAGAAGAGTTATTGAAGCATGAAAACGGCGTACTTTCGGCAAGCACGGCCTTCGGCAAAACAGTTATTGCATCAAAACTGATCGGTGAACGGAAGGTAAACACACTTATATTAGTACACCGACAGCAGTTGCTCTCGCAATGGGCGGATAAAATGGCGGAGTTTCTGAAAATCAACGAAACACTGCCGGCACTGGAAAAAAAGCGAGGGCGAAGAAAGCAGCAGAGCCTGATTGGACGGATTGGCGCTGGAAGGAATAATCCCAGCGGAATTGTCGATATCGCGATTATGCAATCTTTGATCAGCAACGGCGAAGTGAAGGAACTGATAAGAAATTACGGCATGGTGATTGTTGACGAATGCCATCATGTTCCGGCATTCAGTTTCGAGCAGATACTTAAAAGCTCCTCCGCACAATATGTCTATGGGCTAACAGCCACTCCAGCAAGGCAGGATGGGCATCATCCGATTATTTTCATGCATTGCGGACCGATACGATACAGAGTTGATGATAAGGCGCAGGCGGATAAAAGACCTTTTGAACATTATATCATTCCCAGATTCACACACTTTCAAGCCCCATTCGAAAACGATGAGAACGCATACGCGATCCAGGAACTGTACTCCGAAATTACTGGCGATGAATTCAGAAACGAGTTGATTGCCGGTGATGTGCTCAAGAGTTACCAAGAGGGCAGAAATTCACTTCTCCTGACCGAAAGGACCGCTCACGTTGAATTGCTCGCCAAAAAAATAAGGGAGCACATACCGGACGTCATTACGCTGATCGGCGGCACCGGCGTAAAGGAAAAAAAGAAAGCGTTGCTGGATATTGCCGAGGCGCCGACCGATAAGCCCTTAACGCTGATCGCCACAGGAAAATACATCGGCGAAGGCTTTGACGAACCTCGGCTTGATACGCTGTTTTTGGCAATGCCCATATCCTGGAAAGGGACCCTGAAGCAGTATGCAGGCAGACTCCATCGACTGTTCGGAGGAAAGCATGAAGTCAGGATTTATGATTATGTCGATATCCATGTAAGAATGCTGGAGAAAATGTACAACAGAAGGCTCTCCGGCTATGCATCGATCGGATACAGGGCAAAAGCCGAAGACTTTGCAGATGAGTCTGCGGACATTATCTTCGACAATCAGAATTTTATTCCCGTGTATCAAAATGACGTGATGAAGGCGGGAAGAGAGATCATAATTGTAAGTCCCTTCATAACAAAGAGGCGAACACTGCAAATGCTGCAAATCATGCACCCGGCGTTGAAGCGGAATGTCGAAGTTACAATCGTAACGAGGCCGTCATCAGACTTTACGGAAAGGCGCGCCCTGGAAGAGACATTACATTTGCTGCAAACATCCGGATTAAAGGTGGTGTACCAATCAAAAATCCATCAAAAATTTGCAGTCTTGGACAGGAAAGTTGTCTGGTATGGAAGTATAAATCTTTTGAGCTTCGGTTATTCGAAAGAAAGTATCATGCGGCTGGAAAGCAGCAATATCGCCAATGAACTGATGAGAAGTATGGAGGCGTTGACGATCGTAAGGTGACCGCAACCGGCAAACGTTATCATTGCGCAATACAAGGTATCAACTTCAACGAAGCGGAGAAGGTACAATTGAATCTTACGCTTTCCATTGCCGATGAGTAAATACACACGGATGGGGATTACTGTGGAA
>Ga0272444_10000518_pt1 | contig 40533 bp, 39 predicted proteins | sample SSMForm13_FD_201033 | JGI IMG/M metagenome (GOLD analysis project Ga0272444, IMG submission 201033) | Marine sediment archaeal communities from Little Sippewissett salt marsh, Falmouth, MA, United States - SSM-Form-13 | ecosystem: Environmental > Aquatic > Marine > Wetlands > Sediment ... | reverse complement strand
CGGTACCGTCGACGGTGAACGTGTAAATTTTGTTTTTGTCGCCGGTAAAAGCGGCGGCCGGGCTCAGGGCGACCTGCGAGGTGGTACCGGACGCCAGTGAAAGCGTCTCGGGGCTGTCGAACAGGGCCGTATCATAGTTCAGATTGTAGCCGCCGGTGAGGTTCGACGTTACGGAAATCTTGTTATTGAGACCGGTTTCGTCTCCCGTGAGGATCAGCCGGTAAGGGTTTGAAGTCGAACCGTCGTTGATAATGTTAGCAGTCACCCCGGCGTCGGCGGCGTTTATAGCGGCCTTGATACCGACCAGGGAGTTGTTGCTGGCGTCGATAGTGATTGTCCGCACCGAACCGTCACCCAGAGACAAGGAGATAGTCCCCGTCCCCATAGCCGAGGCCGACTGGTCGTCAAACCCCTGCGAGGCGATCTGGTGATTGCGGGCCAGCGAAAGTACCTGGACATCGTACGAGCCGACGCCCACCCGCCCGGTGGTGGTTGCGTTAATGTAAGAATCGTCGGAAATCGACACCGATGCCGCGTTGAAAGTGGCGGTTTTGGCAAGACTGCCCACTGAAGTCTGAAGGGCCAGCAGCTTGGCCTGTAGCGACTTGAAGGCTGAGACAATGTTGGTTTTTTCGGCTTGTTCGTATTCGAGAAGGACCGCCGGCTGGCGCTCCAGCTCCATGATAGCGTCGATGTATGAGGTAGTGTCTATGCCCGAACTGATGCCGTCTATCGAGAAACCTGCCATGAGGTACCTCCTATATCCCTCTGAGACATCACTGTCTCGCTATCAGCCGTCCAATTGCTTCCGGGAGGGGTACGAGACCCCTCCCGGAAATCCTATCGAGTTGACTAGAAGAGCGACAGAACCACCTGAGGAACCTGGTTCGCCTGAGCCAGCATGGAAGTACCGGCCTGGACGAGGATCTGGTTCTTGGTGAATTCCGACATCTCCAGAGCCATGTCAGTGTCACGAATCTGCGATTCCGAAGCGGTCAGGTTCTGAGCCGCGATCCGGAGGTTACGCAGGTTGGATTCCAGAGAGTTCTTCTGGAAGCTACCGAGTTTACCACGGGCGGTGGACACTTCGTTGATGGAGGCGTCGATAATCGACTGCGCATCCTGAGCGCCCTGCGACGTGGTAACGTCGATCTGCGACAGCGACAAGAACATATTGCCGGCGAGGTTCTTGCCCAGCGAGGAGGCAGCCATTGTGCGCACGCCGATGGAAACCGTCTGGCCGACGTTCGGACCTACCTGGAATACCAGGGACTGGTCGGTGTTGTTGATGGTCTCGGTGCCACCCTGGGAGGTGAGATCGAGGCTCATCAGGACCGATTCACTGCGGTCGGCGTTGAACACGGTCTGCTCGATACCGGCCGTGACCGAGGTCGCCGGGCCGCCGTCGAGACGGACGTCGAACTTGGCCGCATTAACATCGAGCAACAGGTTACCGAGGTTGATGCCGTTAACGGCCGTACCCACCGTCAGGGCGATGGAGCCGCGACCGGCCTCACCGGTAGCCTTGTTGTAGATCGTCGTGGTGCCGGTCGAAGCGTACTTGACCGCCGCGATCGAGCTGGTGTAGTTGTCGAAGCTGACCAGAGCATCGGTACCGGCGTTGGCCAGCGTATCGGTCGTCAGACCGAGGACGTTGCGCAGGTTACCGGTGGTGGTGTCAGCGCCGGCGTTCAGCTTGATCGAATAATCCGAACCCTCGTCGCGGGTAGCGAACTGGATCTGGTTGGTGTTAACAACCGAGGCCAGGATATCGTTGGTGGTGGCGCCACCGGCGATAGTACCGAAACCGCCGTTACCGCCGGCGTCGGTGCGAAGAGCGTCGTTGATGGCCGTTACCAGGTCGGCCGTGGTGTTATACGTATCGTTGGCACCCGCGCCGCCGACCGTAGCCACACCGCTGCGACCGCTGGTCCACTGGTCGGTGACGACGTCGAAGCTCAGGTGACGCGAGGAGACACCGCGCGCGTTGGTCGTGCCGGTGACATCGAAAGCCTCGGCGGTACCGGTGGTGTTGGAGACGGAAACCACGTCGAACGAATACTGCGCGCCAACGTTGGCGGCGGAGATGTGGACGTAGTGGGCGTCGCCGGCGGTACCGGCAACCGTGAATTTACCGGCCAGCGTGGCATCGGCATCGAGAGCGGCCTGGAAGGCGCTGGCGATGTCGGTGGCCTTTTCACCGGCGGTCACGTCGAACGTGACCGTGATGTTACCGGTCGGGGATTCGCCGTTCTCCTGATAGTTCAGGGTGACGGCGTAGGTGCCGGCGGTGGTGGCGTCGACGGTAGCGACGGCGGCGGCCGAGGTCAGGTGAGCGGCTGAAGCCGTGTCACCAAGCGTCAGGCCGTTGCCCCAGGCGTCTTTCACGTTGAAGGCCGTGGAGGTCTTCTTGGCGACATCGGAAGCCTGGACGACGTCGAGATTGTGAATCCTCTCGCTCAGGTTGTAAGGATCACCGTCGGTGTTGGCCAGCGACAGACCCAGCGAGCTGGTGTTTATCGTAGCCGAGGAATCGGCGGTCTTGGTGGCCGTGACCGAATGCTGACCACTGGTCAAACCGGATTCCTTGATGTTCAACAGCGTCGAGTTGGATGTCGTGATCGTGGCGATGTTGTCCTTGGAGCCGTCGAGCAGCTTCTTGGTACCAAACTGGGTGGTCGCCGCGATACGATCGATGGTCTTAATGGCGTTGTCAATCTCCGCCTGGTCGGCCTTCAACTGGTCAACATCGTTAAAACCTTCGTTGGCCGCGTGAATGGCCAGTTCTCTCATCGAGATCAACAGGTTGTTGATTTCCGTAAGAGCGCCTTCAGCGGTCTGAATCATCGTGATCGATCCTTCCGAGTTCTGGATAGCGCGGTTGAGACCGGCGATCTGGGCCCGGAACTGTTCCGAAATAACGAGGCCGGCCGGATCGTCTGAAGCAGCGTTGATACGGAAGCCGGACGACAGCTTCTGCATCGACTTGTTCAGCGCGTTAGTCGTGCCTGCCAGGTTTCTGTTGGCGTTCATCGCCGCCAGGTTGTGGTTAATGCGAAGTGACATTCGTCATTTCCTCCTTGAATATGTTTCCTTAAGGTTTCCTTACCATCGTTCTTTCGTGGTTAAGTTGACCTGTCACTTCCCATGTTAAGCGGTCATCAGGGCGGTGTGTCATTCCAATATACACCCAGAGGTCCATATTTCCCTCTGCTATCCCTCCTTTGCTATCATGCGTACCTTACTCCCGGTTCATCTGAATTTTATATAGTGTTATTCGGCACTTAATCGCCCGACTTAACGCGTTCGGACTCTTTTTTTTGCCCCCCCTTAAACGGCCAAAATCAGGCCTGACCGACGGTCTCAGAAAGCTGTCGTACCCTCTGTAGGGCGGTGGAATTCTCAGGATCGATCTGAAGTACCCGGCGATAGCCTAGAATCGCCGCATCCTTATGCCCCATATTGAGATAGCACTCAGAAAGGCCCGCCAGGGCGGTCGGGTCGTTGGGCCGGGACTGCAAAAACTTCTCATAATAGGAAATCGCCGGCCCAAAATCCTCCACGCTGGCGCAGAGACCGGCGATTACCTGCAGGAGCTCAATCTCAGTCGGGTTCACTTCCAGGAACTTCTCCAGCGCCCAGATAGCCTCTTTGGCGCGCCCCAGCCGGGCCTGGGCCACGCCCAGATTGCGATAGGCCGTGTCCAGCGGGGGCGATTGACGCAGAGCCTCCTGATAGTACCTCACCGCCCCTTCCAGGTCTTCGCAGCGGAAGCTGCAGTTTCCCAGCTCGTTATAGACTGAAGAGGTCCCCAGGCCTTTGTCGACCATCTGGCAATAGATATCCGAGGCTTGTTCATAGAGCTCTCGCTCATAATAGATATTGGCCAACTGCCTCCAGAGATCGGTATTACTGTCGCCGGCCAGTTCCAGGGCTTTTTCGAACTGCCCGGTGGCCCTCTCGAGATTTCCCTGGCGACGGTAGGTCTGCGCCAGCCGGGTCAGGATATCGACATCGTCCGGCCGGAGGTCCAGGGCTTTGAGATAGTACTTCTCCGCTTGCAGCCAGTCCTGTCTCTGTGTAAAGATGGCCGCCAGGCCGAGGGCGGCATCGACCGATTCGCAACTCAACTCAAACTGCCGGTGAAAATGTTTCTCGGCTTCCTCCAGCCTGCCTTCCGAAAAGAGAATCCTGCCGAGATGAGCGTTGGCCTCAAGATGCCCCGGCCTGAGAGCCAGGGTTTTCTCGTAGTACTCCCGGGCAGTAGCGGTGTCGTCACGAGACAGATAGATCAGGGCCAGGGCGTAGTAGGCCTCGACCCGGCTGTCGATATGGAAAAAGATTATATTGGTAGTTTCCCGGGCCAGCTCGAAACCGGCCTGAACCTCGATGTACCTGCGATATCCTTCAATAGCGGCGTCGAAATTCTTCAACTTCAGACTGGCGTGACCGATCAGGAACAACGGGTCGAGATAGTCCGGTTTGAGGTCCAGAGCCCGTCCGGCGGCCTCAAGCGCTTCCTCGAATCGTCCGGTATAGAAGTAAGTCCACGCCAACTGGTCGAGGCACATAAGATGGATATGGCGCTCCCGGGGTTCGTCCGGGCTGGTCAATTCGACGCCGCGGGAGGCGTGTTTGATTATTTCCGGGGCGTTCTCAACGGGGAAGCCGTGTTCACCGGATCTCAGGAGCTGGGCCAGGTTGAAATGGGCAAAAGCGTTGTCCGGATTTTCCTCAAGCTGTTTTTCGAGCAACTCTCTCGATCGCGCCAGCTTCTTTTTCATCTTTTCCGGATCGAGCCCGTAGCCCAGGTGTTTGAGGCGAACGCCGGTGCGCGAGGATTTGACATCATCGGGGATGTCGAGCTGGTTGTGGACGATCCCCTTGTAGCGAAGATTCAGTTCGCGCTTGAAGAAGCGATCCGACGGCAGGAACGTCTGATGATCCTCATTGTCGCCGTAATAGTTCAACACGTTGATCGACAGCAGGGGGAATTCGTTTTGGTTGAGCAGACGGCGTATCGCCGGAACATCGTCCGGGAAAATGCGCTCGTCGGCGTCTATAATGAAAACCCAATCGCCCGTGGCCTGTTCGATAGAATAGTTGCGGTGCTTGGAGAAATTGCCTTCCCACGGCTGATGAAACAGCCGGGCGCCGTAGGCCTGCGCGATTTCGACCGTACGGTCGGTCGAGCCGGTATCGACGATTATGATTTCATCAACCCAATCCCGAATCGACTTCAGGCAGTCCTCCAGCATCTCCTCCTCGTTCTTGACGATCATGCAGGCGGAGACCGAGGCGGCCCGGTTGCAGGCTTCCTGCAGCATGCGGAGTTCCTGAGCCTGAGGGCATCTCTCCAAACCGGACGCTATCGTCTCCCGGGCCTTGTCGGACTGGCCTTTCTGGATGTACAGGTTGGCCAGATTCAGATAAGGCAGGTAGTTGCCGGGGTCGCTGGTGACGGCGTCTTGAAACACCGAGACGGCTTCTTCGATCCTGGCCGTCTCCTTGAAGGCTATGGCCCGGAAGTTCTGCAGCTGGGAGCGATGCTGCGGTGACAGCGTTAGGAAATCGGTTGCCGAAGGTCCATTGGCCGTCTCGTAGATTTCGAGATACTTTTGCCCTGCCTCCAGAGCCGACTCGTATTCACGCAGCGAGACCCTCAGAAAGGTCAGAGCGTAATGGAGATCGAGGGAATAGGGCAAGGCCTTCAGAGCCCTTCGCAACACTTCTTCGGCTTCAAGCAACCGACCGGTGCGGACGTAGCCGAAAGCGAGAAGGCGATCAAACCGGGCGTTGTGCTCGGTATCGATAAACGGATAGCTCGATTCCAACGGTTGAAGGGCGGAGAGCGTTTCGGCTATCTGGCCGCGGGAGTTCAGGTGCTCGGCCAGATTCAAGACCGCCTCGGTGTTTTCCGGCTCCCGCCGGGCAGCTTCCTGAAGGCGTTCGAGCGTCCGATCGGTCGGTTTCCCGGAGGCTGCCGCGTTTGTTTTCTTCTTGCCCTTCATACTTTATATCCCGGTTATCTGGTTACTTGTCAGTCTTGCCAGCAGAGCGGAAATCTCCGCCGTTTTCTCTTTATTGTCGTAGCGACCAGCCACGAACTGCCGATTTTCGGCGCGCATCTGATTGATGTCCACACTCTCCAGGGACTTGACCAGATCCAGGCATTCGTCCGGGTCGTTGAACATGAACCGTTGTGGATAGAGCTTTTCCGCTCCATACCAGTTGTGGATCAACGGGACAAGACCGGAGGCCATCCCCTCGGCGATGGAATAATGGAAAGATTCGAACAGCGAGGTCGAGATCACGAAACCCTTGTCGGCGTACCAGCCCGGCATATCGTCGATCCATCCGTCGAAGTAGACCGGAAGCGGGTTGTTTTTCAGGAAGTGATCGAAATAGACCTTGAGGCGCGGATCCTGGTGAGTGCCGGCGACGTGCAGTGTGAACTCTTGATCATACCGGTGCAGCTTCTTGAAGCAGTATAACAGCAGGGCGGGGTTCTTCTTGTAATTGATGTATCCCACCGAGGCGATTTTTTTGGAGTGCGGCTTCTCGTCGGGAATCGAGTACTTCTCAAGATCGAGACCGTTGTGGATAACGCTCGTCTCGATCGGCGCGCTTACCTGCTGCCGGAAAATCTCTCGCACCGACTCGTTAACGAACAGCAGATGATCCACGTGATCCCAATTGACCCTCGCGGGCATGTTGGTAAACGCTTCATAGCTGTGCAGGCGGCACAAAGTCCGGCAGGTTCTGGGCAGCTTGCTGGCTTCGATTATGAGCTGGTCGCACCATTCGAACCAGGCGAGGTCGGCCCAGGTCATCATATCACGCATTTCGTCGAGGCTCTGCCCCTGAAAAGCGCGGATATCGTTCTGCCCCGAGAGGTCCTTCATGATGTCGGTTACAAAAGTCTGCTGGCTGGCGAAAAATGCGATCTTCTTGCCGGTGACCCGGGCGGGCCTGTCCGCGGTGGTAATCACGGGGATTTCCTCGACCTTCGGTTGCTCTTCCAGGGCGCCGTCGAATATTTCCTGCCAGCGGTTGACCTCGGCGCGGGACAGATCGGTCAGTCGGTCGGAGCGCTGCTGTCTCAGGAGGAGTTTGCGGCCCGGCTCAAGGAGGTTCTGTTCGAGGCAGAATCGCATCGCGTTGTTGCGGGCACGGGAATCGTTGGGGTCAATCTTGAGGGCACGAGCGAAGGCTCCAAGGGCACGGCCGGGCTGCCGGATGTCCGACCAGATAACGGCCATGTCGTTGAGGAGGGCGCTGTTGTCGGGATCAAGCCGGCGCAGACGTTTCAGACGAGAGAGAGCTTCACCCGACCGCTCCAGCATCACCTCGACCAGGGCCAGATTGTAATTGGCGTCGAAATCGTTCGGATCAACTTCCACCCCCCTCAGCAGGTGTTCGCGCGCCTGGACCGGGTTGTCGAGCTGCAACGCCACCAGGCCGGCCGTAACATGCACGCCTGCGGCGGTATCGGCGCTCTCGGTCAGTTGAGCCAACAGCGGGTAGGCGTCTGACAGATTGTTGTCCTGAAGAAATTCGTTGGCCCGAGAGGTGAGTTCCTCGACAGAGAGTCCGGAGAAATCTTCGGGCGTGGCGGGCCGGTTCGACTGAATGCGTAACATCGATCTCCTATTTCCGCTTCTACCGCCGGTTCCGGGCGGCTGCTGTTACCTGGGGCGCCGGCCGCTGAAGCGCCGGGGATTGCCCCCTCTGCCGGTGCCCGTGCCTAGCGAGCGCCGACCAGTTCTTCCCGATGAGTCAGGGTCGCTTCAAGCGTATCTACAGCTTCCAGAATCGAATGTCTGACCGCATAGCTGGAATTGACCAGGACCAGTTGCTTGGCGCGGTTGTTCTCGGTGTTGATCAGAATCGGACCCTGGAGGTTGGCCGAGATCTCTCGGGGATCTTCCGGAATGGTCACGACGACATAGGTCTCCACCGAGTGCACGTCGGCCACTTCCAGTTCGGCGATCTCCTTGGAGTTGATCTCGATCCGGTAGTCCGGGAAGAAAACGATCGGGTTCAGCACCAGAAAGGCGACGGCTGGATCCTCGGTCGATTGCAGCCAGTGAAACGGCGCCAGGTCATCCATTTCGACCAGGCAGAACCGCTGCAGGGACTCGAATCCGAGGATGGGTCGTTCCATAGAGATGACTTTGTCATCGGGCACCTCCAGAGGTCCGAACCGCAAGCTGTTGATGATCATCTACGCTACCCTTTCTTGAGCCCTAATCGAGAAAGTTCATAAGGCTCGGTTGTATGATGCTGGCCGCGGCCCTCAGGGCCGCCTGATAATTCGTTTCGTAAGTCGCCAGATCGGTTATCAACTGCGTCATGTCACCGTCCTCGACTTCCGCGAGGAGTCCGGTAAAACTGAGACTCAGATCCACCAGCCGGCTGTCCGTAGTTTCGAGGCGAAGGGCGGTCGAGCCGACCCAGGCTCTCTTCTCCAGAGCCTGCGTGACTGCGTTGTCGAAATTCTCCAGGAGCATACCGACCCCTTCGGCGTCGTTGTCCTCCAGGGCGTTGACCAGGGCCAGCATAGTGCCGGACATGTCGCTGGAGCCGTAAAGACCCATCGAGCGCGCCGCCCGGCCGTCACCGACATCTTCGATCAGCAGCGATCGGTAACTGTCGGCGTTACGGATCTGTATACCTTCGCCGGAGTCGTTTATCGAGGCCTCGACCCCCAGGCTGGAGCCGTTGATGAAATCAAGAACGTCCTGCACGGTCGTAAAGGCAGAGTCATCGAGGTCCACCGTCAGGCTTCTCTCCCCCTGCCAGATGACGAACTCACCCGAAGGTGCGCCGATCCGGTTATTGAGGCTTGTTAAGAGCGTATCCGCGGTCAGCAACGGATCGAGATCGCTGCCGGCCGTGTCGTGATGGTACACCCCGGCCAGGCCGAGATCCGAAGCCGTGCTGCCGGATATCTCGGTAATCTCGTACGAAACTTCCGGGTTCAGATCGGCGCCGACGAGCAGTGAGCCGACCGAACCGAATATCCCGAGCTGGCTGGCCGTTTCGTCTTCGGTCGATATGTTTTCGATCGAAAGGCCCAGCGGTACGCCGTTGGTATCCGCTATTTCCAGCCCGGTGCCGGCGGCGTTAATACCCATGGTGACATTGGCGATACCGGCCGCGGCCGCCTGGGCATTGAACTCGCTGATGATCTCCCCCACAGTGGTCGCAGCCGACAGGTCTATTACCGCGTTGATCCCGGCGCCGTCGGTCAGGCGAATATCGCCCAGGGCGGGTGTCACGCCCAGGCCGTTGTTGAGACGATTGACAACGGTATCGGTCGAGATCAGACCGTTCTGGGTAGTATCGACCTTCAGGTTGTTGCCCTCGTCGCCCAGCGAGACAGTCATGCTTAACCCGTCGGCGGCCAGTTGGGCGTTAATAGCGTTGATGGCTTCGTCGACAGTCGTGGTCCCCGAAATATCGATAGTCGACGTGTTCGACAGGTCGTTAAGATCGGTCACCGTGAACGTGCCGGTCCCGAGATCGATCCCGTTACCGCCGTTCAGGTCGGCCAGCAGCGTATCCAGGGTGACGCCGACGTTGAGATCGGCATCCTCACCGAGCACCGAGAATGATTTCAGAAAGGCGTCGGCCCCGTTGATGTTGACTCGCTGGCGCATCGAGGATTCCACCTCGAACTCGATCGTACCGCTGTCGCCTTTGTAGACGACACCCTGGCTGGAGAATTCGAGCGGTTTGATCTTGGTTTTGAAGCCCGAGAACATCTGGCGGCCGTCGAGCTGGGTGTTGGCCAGCTGCATGATCTGGTCGAAAATCGACTGGACCTCGTCGGCCGCCGCTTCCCGCGCGGCCTCATCGTAGGTCTCGTTGGCCATGGCCACGGCGATTTCCTTGGCGTCCGACAGGAGGTCCTTGACATCGGCCAGCACCGAGTCATAGGTGGACATCCAGTTGGAGCCCTGAGAGATGTTCTTGCGGTACTGCTCGATCTTGGACAGCTCGGTCCGGTAGTCGAGGTCCCGCAGGGTTCCCAGCGGGTCGTCGGAGGGCTTGTTGATCCTTCGTCCCGAGGATACGCTGGACTGAAGATCCAGGTATCTCGCGAGGGATCGCTGCATGTTGAAGGTGACCTGGTTGGCCACCATGCTGTTGGTCACACGCATCTGGCTAAGTCCTGTGTCTCCGGCGTTTCATGATCGAACTCAATTGTCGGGCCTGGAGCCTTTGTCGGGGCGGTCCTTGTAATCGACAACCGAGGGTTTGTTTTTGCCGACTTCACCGGCGATCTTGCCCTTGATCATTTTAACCATACTGAGCAAATCACTCTTGACGTTGTTGGCCGCCTTACGGTTTTCTTCCTGTATCTTGACATAGATCTCCTCGCGATGCACAACTACATCGCTGGGAGCTTCTATGCCCAACCGTACCTGGCGTCCTCTAATCCCCAGCACCGAAACTCGAATTCGGTCGCCGATGGTGATTGATTCGCCCAACTTCCTTGTTAGAATAAGCAAATCACCCTCCGTGGTGTCCGACGCCCCGCTCGGGGCGCTCTAAATTAGTTTCCCACTATCCCCATTCCTCGAATGACAATATCCAGGGCTTCGTCCATAGCCGTGATCACGCGGGCCGCCGCGTCGTAGGCATGTTGGGATCTAACCAGGTTGGCCATCTCCTCGTCGAGAGAAACGCCCTGCACGGATTGTCGCTGATTATCTATCTGGTTCGATAGCAGTTCGTAATTGCTTGTAAACGAATTCGCCTCGCGGGCTTCCACACCCAGGGTACCCACCAGGCTGGTATAAAAGTCGTTGATAGTCATCGAACGATTGCCGGTCACCTCGGCGTTGCGAAGATCGGCGATGGCCAGCGAGATAATATTGTCACCGTCCGTTGACTGCGAGGCCGCGATCCGGTTGATATCGTTGACGATCTCTTCGTTGATCCGAATGTTCGAGGCATCGGTGAAATTGGGGTCGAAGAACGACACTCCCGTCGTACCGTCCAGACCGTACCCGGTCTCGTGAATGGCGTTAACCTGTTCCACGACCGTCCGGGCCAGTTCGTTGAGCTGGCTCAGGTAACTCGGGATGATCTTGTCGCGGGTCTCGATCAGGCCGGCCAACTGTCCGTCCTGGTTGGTCAGGCGGACCTCGGTGCCTTTCCACACCATGTGGTGGGTCACCTGGCCGCTCTTTATCTGGGCGGTGGCATCGATATCGATAGTCGCAGATCCGTCGACCAGGATCATCGATCCCATCGCCACTATCGTGCTGCCGTCGTCCTTATCGATCACGTTGACGTCGATGATATTGGCCAGCTGATCGGTTAACTGATCGCGTTGATCCCGGAGATCGTTGGCTTGTTCGCCGCCCAGTTCGGCCGCCTTGATATGCTGGTTAAGTTGCCCGATTTCGGTGGTCAGGCGGTTGACCTCGGCGGTCAGGCTGGTTAGGTCGTTGTCGGTGGAGGTTCTCAGCTCGTTGATCGAGTTGGCCAACTGCTGGAAACTGTGGACCAACTGGTTGGCCGTGGCCAGCACGCTGTTGCGGTTGCTGGAGGAGTCCGAGTTGGTCGAGAGTTCCGACCAGGAGTTCCAGAACTCGTTGAGCATGTCGTTGAGTGAGCTCTCCTGCGGTTCGTTGAACAACGACTCTATCTGCTGCAGTGCTTTGTCTTTGTAGGTCCAGTTACCGAGCGCTTTCTGCGACTCGCGGTATTGCTTGCCGAGAAATAGATCCTTGATACTCCTGACGTCGGAGACGGTTACGCCGGTGCCGATCGAACCCTGAGCGGTTTGTTCCGGCCAGGCGCTGGTCATGTTCACCCGCTGACGGCTGTAACCGGGCGTGTCGACGTTGGCGATGTTATGGCCGATGGTCTGCAGCGTGACCTGGTGCGACAACAGGGCTCGCCGTCCGATTTCCAATCCCTGGAATAGTCCCGCCATTATATTCTCCTGTCCACCACGACTGTCGAATGCCCTTCGGGCGAGCTTCCATGACGGTCGTAGGTCCGGTCGGGGTTGTTGATCTTCGACAGCATACGCATCGTCCGGGCGATAAACTCCCGCGACTGATTGAGGAGCATCGCATTGGTGTTGCGCGCCTCGTTGATGCGGTCGTTCAGGCTGAAGATTATCTCTTTGAGCTGCAGCAGACGTTCGGCCTGATCGCGATCGGCTATCTCGAGAAGACGCGACACCGTTACATCACCGTCGATAGCGGCCTCGGTCTTTATTTCATCGATGATCTTTTCGCGGATACGGTCGAGCCGCTGGCTCTCGATGATCTTCTGACGCTGAAGTTCGGTCACCTCGTTGAGGGCGCTCACATCGTTGGATACCAGCATTTGTTTCTGCTTGTCCAACAGGGCGAGGAAGTCCTCGAAGAGGTGGGCTTCCTGACCGATCACTTGTAGCAACTGGTTAATCATATTCCTATGTTCTCTGCAAACTTCCTGTAGTCTGTTCATCGGCTGAACAACTCGTCGGCTTTAGGCTGCGGCTCGCGTATTTTAGAGGCCGCTTCCTCGACCAACTGGTTGACCCGCCGGACGTAGTTCCGGGTTTCGGTAAACGGCGGCACCCCGCCGTACTTATCGACATTGCCCGGGCCGGCGTTGTAAGCCGCCAGGGCGGTGTCCAAATCGCCAAACCGGTCGATCATCCGGCGCAAATACCGGCTGCCGGCCTTGATATTCTCCCCGGGATCGAATACATCGGCCACCTTGAGATCGCTGGCGGTGTCATCGATAAGCTGCATCAGCCCTTTGGCGCCGGCTTTTGAAACCGCTTTTGGATCCCCCCCTGATTCGGCCCGGATAATTGAGGCGATGACGGTTGAGTCGATCTTTGTCTCCTCGGCCGCTTCGTCGATATATCTGCCGTATTTTGCCAGGATCGGGTCCTCCGGCTCGGCCCGGGTGATTCTCCGGGGCGCTGTTTCAAGGGGCAAAGCGTCGCCGGGCTTTTCCCGCAGTGGTATCTGTTCCTGATTTCTCTCCGGGAGATCAACAGCTGCGGGCTGTTTCAACTCCAGCGGCTGCGCCGACGGCCGCTCCAGGGGCTTCATTTCGATCGGGGTTGCCTCCGGGTTGTAGCGGGCGTCGATCAGCTTCTCCATCGATTCGTACAGAAGGTCCGAGATGGAATTGTGACCGCCGAACTGGGCTTTGCGCCCGATCTCCATGTCAAACAGATCGGTGAAAGTATCTTCCCCCATGCCGCCGGCCAGCGGGGTGTCCTCGGTCAAACCGTTTTCCGGAATCGTGGCGCGCATCGTCTTGAGCATGTAATAGACGAAAAACGCCTCGAACTCCTTCGTGGCCTTGCGAAGGCGCTGCTTTTCGGCGGCTACATCGCCCGGTTTGGTTTCGGCCAGTCGCTCCAGCGATCCGGCCCCGGACGCCAGCGGGGGCATGACGGCGGCGGTTGACATCAGAGTATTACCAGGTCTGCCCGAAGCGCTCCCGCCTGTTTGAGCGCCTGGAATATGGCTATAATGTCACGCGGCGTGGCCCCGATCTTGTTCAGGGCTCCGGCTACGTCCGAAAGCGTGGCCGATCGATTTAATTTCACGACTCGCGCCTGTTCATGGTCGACCGCGATGTACGGCTCCTGAGTCACCACCGTCTCCCCTTCCGAAAACGGCTCCGGCTGGGAGATAATCGGACGCGACTGGATATTGACCGTAATCGTACCGTGGGCAATAGCCACCGGCTCGATCGTCACATGCTGACCCGCCACGATAGTACCGGTCTTTTCGTTGATGACCACGCGGGCGATGTTGTCCGGGACCACGCGAAGATGCCCGATGTCCGACATGAACTTGGAGCGCAGGGTCGGGTACATGAAGCTGTCCGGGACTATTACCTTGATTGAACCGGCGTCGACAGGATAGGCGACCGTGCCGTACTTGATGTTGATCCGCTCGGCCACCCGATGAGAGGTTGTCAGATCGGGGCTGGTCAAAGAGAGGAAAAACTGCTGCTCGGAACCGGGCAGCGGTGCTATCGGTTGGGTGACTTTGCCGCCGCCGGGTACGCGGCCGACCAGGGTGTAGTTGTTAACGATCTTGTTGCCTTCGTCGACCTGGACGTTAAAACCGCCGATCGACACCGCACCCTGGGCAGTCCCTCGCACCTGACCGTCGGGATCGGACAGCGGCGTCATCAGCAACGATCCGCCCTGAAGGGACGTAGCGTCGCCGATCGAAGACACCGTTACGTCGAAATACGACCCGGCCGTCTGCAGGCTGGAAATCTTGGCGGTGACGATCACGGCCGCGATGTTTTTTACTTTGAGCTTTTTGGTGTCAACCGTCAGGCCCATCCGCTCCATCATATTGGCCAGGGACTGGGTCGTGAACTGCGTCCCGGTACCGTCGCCGGTACCGTCGAGTCCGATCACCAGGCCATAGCCGAGCAGGTCGGTTTCCTGCTGATCCTGGAAGGCCACGATATCCTTCACCCGCACCTGGTTGGCTTCAGCCGTCAGGGCGTACATGAGCACGAGGCCCACCACCAGGGCCAGGGTAAAGGGGGTGGTTATTCTGGCGTATAGAGCCGCAAACATATTCCCTCCTAGAAGACCCAGTTGAGCAAACGGGTGAAAAAGCCCGGCCGGGCGGCGGTGTTGGCGTTGCCCTTGCCGGTGTAAGAGATTTCCGCGTCGGCGATCAGGTTGGACTGAATCGTGTTATCAGCCGAGACATCGCGGCCGCGCACGACACCGGAGAGGTGAATGGTCTCATCATCGCCGTTGATGCCGATCACCCGGGTACCTTCGACCACCAAATCACCGTTGTTTCTGACCTCGACTACCGTGACGGTGATCTTGGCCATGATAGTCCCGGTGCGGAGGTTTTCCCCCTTGCCGTCGAACGTATTGCTGTTGTCGGCCTTGCCTCCGAACAGGGGGATAAAATCCAGGGAGCCGATGCCTGGACCGCCGGCAGTGCTGATCTGCGTGCTCTTCTCGGTCTTGGACTCGACCTGGTTGGAGGCGCGGTTCTGCTCAACGATGTTGACGGTCAGAATATCCCCGACGCGGTGAGCCTTGATATCCGAAAAGAGAGACTGGCCGCGTCCGAAATCCTGGCCGTACACTTTCAGGGAGAAAGGCAATAACAGAAAAATCGCCAGCAGGATGAGTAGGCGCTTGAAATTCATGATAACATCCTCGAATCCTATTCGTTTACGGATCTATCGCGACCGACCGGTCGTCGACCACGCGGGCCTGGACGATCTTGCCGGAGGCCTTGTTCTTTACTCGGACCATCTCGCCCGTCCAGCCGGTCTGGAGAACCGTACCGGGGGCGGTGATGGCACAGACACCGTCGTCGTAGACAATCGAAACCTCATCGCCAACTTCAATGTCGGGGATCGGTTCGACGGCGCCCGTTGTCAGGATCTGCCCTTTGCGTAAGTTCCTTTTCGAGCGACAGCCCGCCAGTCGGGCCGGGTCGCTGACAGCCTGTTCGCGGAGGTTGGTAACGTCCACGTGCTGAAGTTCAAACACCTCTTCGGTCAGCAGGTCGTGCCGGCTGACTTTGTCGACCGCCACCAGCACTTCGTCGAACCGGCTCACCCGCATGCGCACCTCGCCGCGGTCGATCGTTTCGCCGTCATGCGTAATGGTGGCGTAGACGGTGAAGGGGCCGCTGGGCTCACGCTGGCTGAACGCCCGGAGCGAAAGATCCTCGGGGTCGACAAACCTGGTCGAGAGGCGGTTGGAAGAAATCTCGATGGTCGTCTTTTCGGGGTCCAGTTCGTACGTCTCCAGGACGCGCGCGCGGATAGCCTCCTCCGTGTCCATGGCGCGGACAGAAAGGCCCGTGACGAGGGCGACGAAAATCAGCGGCAGGGTGATATGGGTTCTGCTGAAGCGCATGATTATCTCTTCAGGTTGTTGGCGATACCGGCCATGTCATCGGCGGTCTGGATCGCCTTGGAGTTCATCTCGTAGGCGCGCTGGGCGACAATCATGTTGACCATCTCGTCGACCACCTGCACGTTGGACATCTCCAGGTAACCCTGGTTGATCATGCCCAGCCCGTTCTGACCGGGGACATCCGTTACCGGATCACCGGAAGCACTGGTCTGGACGAGCAGGTTCTTGCCGATCGCGGCCAGTCCGGCCGGGTTGATAAAACGGGCCAGCTCGATCTGGCCGATCTCGGTCGGGGCGTCCTGACCGTACTGCTGGACTTCAATCGTTCCGTCCGAGCCGATCGACACGCCCGTGGCATCTTCGGGAATGGTTACCTCGGGAAGAAGGAAATACCCCTCCGAGGTCACCACCTGACCGTCGGCGGAAAGCTTGAAAGCCCCGTCGCGGGTGTAGGCCGTGGTGCCGTCGGGAAGCTGCACCTGAAAGAAACCGTCGGCCTCGATCGCCATATCCAGAGCGTTGCCGGTGGCGGACAGATCGCCGGTCGAGAATTCACGCACGGTGGCGGCCGGGCGGGTGCCGTAACCGATGGACAGACCGACCGGTACGGCTGTTCCAAGCCCGGTGGCGCTGCCGGCACGGCGGAGATTTTGATAGAGAACGTCCTGGAACTCGATTTTGCTTTTCTTGAAGCCGGTCGTGTTCACGTTGGACAGGTTGTTGGCGATGTTGTCGACATTCATCTGCTGACCGGCCATGCCGCTGGCGGCGGTACGCATTGCTTTGATCATGTCGGCACTCCTATGTTTATCGTTTCTGTCTTCCTATCGATCGCCGCCCACTCTCTGGAAGAGGTGGTTCAACGACGCGTCCTGCGTCTGCAGAGCCCGGGCGTTGCTTTCATAAGTCCTGAAAGCGACCATCATATCGACCATTTCCTGGATGACATCGACGTTGGAGGTTTCGCGATAGCCCTGGCGGATGGTGGCGCTGATCGGGTCGATCAACTCCTCACCTTCAGGCACCGCAAAGAGAGAGCCGCCGAGACGTTCGAGCGAGTCGACGTCGGCCACCGCTTTGACCGTCACCCGGCCGACAGTCAGTCCGTTGACCTGGACTTCGCCGTTCTGCCCGACCGACAGCTTGCCGCTGCCGACCTGAATGGGCCCGCCGTCACCTGTCAGCCGGAAACCGCCCGACAGCGAGAGGTATCCATCGGGATCGACCACAAACGCGCCGGAGCGAGTAAGGGCAGTCGTACCGTCGGCCGACTCTAGCGTGAAGAAGCCGTCCCCTTCGATAGCCAGGTCGAGCGGATTGTCGGTCTTGTCAAAAACACCGAGGCTGTAGTCGACGTGTATCCGGCTGTCCAGGGTAGTCTGCCAGTCGTTGGTCCGAGGCGTGATTTTGCGTTCGGCCTTGGAAAGCTCACGGCTGAACATGACGTCCTTCTTAAATCCGGCGGTTCCGGCGTTGGCGATGTTGTTGGCCACCGCTTCCTGCTTCTTTATCTGCGGAAGCATGCCGGACGCTGATCGGTACAGACCTTTAATCATATAATCCTCCGCTTTAAGCATAGCAGGCGCTGTGCCGAACCCGACCTCTCCCCCGTAATGCATTATGTAGTAATAGGTTACCTGCGCGACGCGGCGTCCTGCGGAAGGCCAAATGAGACGTGTTTGGGAACGTATTTCGAAGATTCCCGGAAAACTTTTCCGGGACTATCCGGGCGGGTTCGACTTCAGCCGTTCGTGCTTTTCTTTGGTGGCGAAGATCAGCCGGTCCATAGCGGCGTGAAAGCGGGCGTCATTGCAGGGTTCGCCGTTGGAGCGCATATAAAGGGGACAATCCGTCTTGTACCCGTAACATTCGAGGGCTTCGGCCAGGTAACAGTTGTTCACGTAATGGCAGCGCACCGCCGGCTTGATTTTGTGCTTCGGGCTCACATTTTGGAATATCGGCACAAGGGCCCTCTGACTGAGCTTTTCCCGGTCTTTTAGCTGCCTGAGGGCCAAGATAGGAAACCACTTGCATAGGCTCGGGGTATCAGAAAAAAGGCGTTGTAGCCTCCGACACCTGCCGGTATATTGTCTCTATCAGGGACTGTCAGGATTAGCAAGCGTTTACGAGTCTGCACATCGACCGACCGGTATTTCTTCCAAGTTTTCCGACAGAGGCGGGGAAAAAGCACGGATTTTGCTCAATGAGGCTTATCAACCTATGGGTACGAATATGAAATATAAGCTCTCCGTTTTGCTGCTGGCTCTGACGGTCCTTGGTCTCCTCCCCGGCTCGGCTCAGACCGCTGTCGATCCGAACAGCCCGGACACGTTGATAGTCGACTCGGTCACCGCCTTTCTGTCCGGCACCGGGATTCTTCCGGTATCGTTCGTCAACGACGAGGTCCTGGATGCCATCGAGATAACTCTCCGGCACCAGGAAGCCCAGCTCGCCATCGACTCTTTCTCTTTTGTCGGCGGCCGGTTGACGGCTGACAATTCCACTCGGATAATCAGGATCAGCGACGACAAGCGGATTATCACGTTCAGCTATTTTGCGTATGAAGCTTCTGCCCTGCTCCAGCCGGGTCGAGGTCTGGCGGGTAAGATCTATTTCTCATATCCGGTCAGCATCGGCACCAAGGTTGTCCCCGTTGATACCGTCACCTGGGAACCTTCGCCCGCCATCGAACACGCCACTTCGTTTCGCGCCGTGGATTCGACCGAAGGTTTCATTCCCGAAGTCACCCGCGGCTATCTCGACCTCAAGGAGACCCCCTCGTCGTTTGACTCGGTCTGGATCGACAGTGTCGGAGTCGAGGCCGGTATGCCGGTGTCGGTAGCGGTGCACGGCTTCAACGAGCGACCGCTGTCGGAGATCGATATTGTCCTCGACTGGGGTTCGGATTACCTGATCTACGACAGTACCTCGTTCGCCGGTACGCGAGGAATCACAGCCACCCGAACGGTGCAGCCGAGCATCGCCCAGAGGACCCTGTACATCAGCCTTGAATACGGCAATACGGTACCGCTCGCAGCGGGCACCGGTCCGCTTGCTGTCATGTATTTTACCGCGGCGTCGGGAAGCCCGGATACGATGATCACAATTGACTCGACCACGGTCGGTCTCGTTACTCGAACCAAGTTCCAGTTGACCGATCTCGACGGCAGCGTTCGTTTCACTCCGCTCTTCACGCCCGGCATTGTCGAGATAAAGACCAGCACCGATGTCGAGGATATCACACCCGATGGTCTCCTGCCGTCGGCGTACGCCCTGTCACAGAACTATCCCAACCCGTTCAATCCGACCACCCAGGTCGAGTTCAGCCTGCCGACCGCCAGCCAGGTGGAACTGGTGGTGTACAATGTGCTCGGACGAAAAGTGAGAGAGCTGGTCAATCAGAAGCTGCCGGCCGGGACGCACCGCGTCGAGTTCGACGGACGTGCCGAAAGCGGCAACCCGGTGGCTTCGGGGGTTTACTTCTACCGCATCAAGGCGGAGGACTTTGTACAGTCAAGGAAGATGATTCTGATCAAGTAGACGGCAGTAAAAAGACTTCTGACGTGTCTCATTGGGACGGCGAGGACTCTCGTCGTCCTTTCTTTTTGTTGCGCCGGTCGCTGACCGAGGCAACTTCGTCGAGTTCCTTCTGATCGGCCTTGCGGATCTCTTCGAGGTGACGCTTCTCTTGTTTCTCGCGCAACATCTCGAATATCTTGCGCTCCCTGGCCGCTTCGATCAGTTTTCCTCGTCGGACGTCTTCTTCCTTGCGAAGGCCGTGCAGCAGCTCGGTTCCGGCCAGGCGGTCGCGCTTCAGTTTAACGAGATAGCGCGAGCATATGAGGGCCTCGGCGATGGAGATACTCCCGGTGAGGCGTGCGCGCTGAGTATCGAGGGTGCTGAGGCGATGGTGATCCATCTTCTGCAGGCTGTTCTGCTGGGCCATGACTTTGGCCTGGGCATCGGCGTGCTCCTTCTGGCGCTCTTTCTCCCGGTGCTTCCGGATATTGAGCAGCGGCTCCAGTCGGAATCGGAATTTCTTGGCAGCCATCAGGCGATGATCTCCCGCATTCGGTCCAGGACTTCCTCGTGCTCGCAACTTTCTTCGATGCCCTGGCGGAAAAGCTCGTTGATAGCTCCGATACGTTCGATAGCGCGGTCTATCCGGGGATTGGAGCCTTTGGCGTAGGCGCCGATGTTTATCAGATCCTCGGCCTCCCTGTAGGTGGCCACCAGTTCCCGGATCTTTCCGGCCAGAGTCAATTCCTCTTCGGTGACAACGTCTTTCATCAACCGGCTAATACTGTCGAGACACTCCACGGCCGGGTATTGATTCAAAGCCGCCAGCCGGCGCGACAGCGACACGTGACCGTCGAGGATCGAACGCACGGCATCCGAGACCGGCTCGTTGAAATCGTCAGCTTCGACCAGTACGGTGTAGAGACCGGTGATGGAACCTTTGTCGTTGCAGCCGGCCCGTTCCAACAGCGACGGCAACAGGGCAAACACGGAGGGAGTGTAGCCCTTGGTGGCCGGGGGTTCGCCGGCGGCCAGGCCGATTTCACGCTGAGCTATAGCTATGCGGGTAATCGAGTCCATGAGCAGCATGACGTTCTTGCCCTGGTCGCGGAAGTGCTCTGCAATGGCCGTGGCCGTCATGGCGCCTTTGATTCTGATAAGAGCGGGTTGATCTGAACTGACGGCAACCACCACCGAACGCTTGAGTCCGGCCGGGCCGAGATCACGTTCGATGAACTCCCGGACTTCACGGCCGCGCTCGCCGACGAGGGCAATGACGTTGACATCGGCCGAGGAGTTCCGGGCGATCATGCCGAGCATCACCGATTTTCCGACACCGGACCCGGCAAAAATCCCCATCCTCTGCCCTTTGCCCACCGTCGCCATGGCGTCGATCACTTTGACGCCGGTGAGGACTCTTTCGTTTATTCTGGCGCGGCGCAATACCGGGATGGGATCGGCGGCTACCGAACGAGTGACACTGCTGGTGATGGGACCTTTACCGTCGATCGGTTCCCCCAGACCGCCGAGCACGCGGCCGATCAGGGCGTCGCCGACGGGGATTCGGGGCTGGTCGGAAGTCGATGTGACTATCGCACCGGGATTGATTCCGGTGATACTTCCGTAAGGCATGAGCAGAAGACGGTCATCCCTGAAGCCGACCACTTCGGCGAGAACCCTGGAGCTGTTGTCGTAATTTTCTATACGGCAGAGACGCCCGATCGAGATGGCAGGTCCGGCCGATTCGATGATCAGCCCCACCACCTGGGTAACCTTGCCGTATCTCTTTATCGTGCTGGCGCGGGAGATGCGGTCGGCGTACATATCGTAAGGTACATAGCTCAACGGTCTCCTCCGCCGGACTGCAGGGTGTCGGCGACTACCTCGAACTGTGATTCCAGCCGGGCGTCGATATCCCCCGTAGGAGTTTCAATGAAGCATCCGCCCAGGCGGACCCTCGGGTCGGCCTCGAACTGAAGGTCTTTTATCGAAGTGGAACCGGACAAAAACCTGTCCATATTCTGTTCCACCAGAGGCAGGTAATCGGGGTGGACTTTGATCCGCAGCCGCGAACGATCCACCAGGTTGTTGATGACCGCCTCGATCATAGCCACAGTGGCTTCGCGGTCAATGTCGAGCGCGTCAAACGTGACTTTTTTGCTGATCTGAAGTACCAGCTCCAGGATTTTCTGTTTGGCCTCTTCGAGCATCGAGGCGCGCTGGCCGACGGCGTCGCTGATGGCGCCCTCAAAGCGCTTCAATACCTCCCGGGCTTCATCGAGGCCCTTGTCCAGACCCTTCCGGTATCCTTCGTCATAGCCTTCCTGTCGGGCCTTGCGGCAGTCCTCGTTGAGCTTCTTCTCGAGGTTGGAAACCTCGAGAATCGGGATCAACTTGGCGCCGTCGGGACTGGTAATAACCGACACCACCGGGAACAGCTGCCCCAGCCTTATTTCGGCGTTGGCTTCAGCGGTGGCGTCGAGCTGCTTGTCGCCGATAGAGATCGCCGGGCCGTCGGTAACATATCTGATAATCTTAGACAATGACATCCTCTTTGCCGCCGCGGCCGGAGATGATAACCTGGCCTTCTTCTTCGAGGCGGCGGACAGCTTCGACAATCCTGCCCTGGGCCGCTTCGACGTCGGAGAGCCGGGTCGGTCCCATGAACTCCATCTCTTCCTTGATCATAACCGAGACACGCTCGGAGACGTTGGCGAAGATCTTGTTCTTAACCTCGTCGCCGGCCGCCTTGAGCGCCGTGGACAGGTCTTTGGTCTCGACCTCCTTGAGCAGGCGCTGGATCGACCGGTCGTCGAGCAGCACCAGATCGTCGAATACGAACATCATGTTCTTGACCTCGGCGGCCAGATCGGGATCTTCCGCCTCCAGCGACTGAAGGATATTCTTCTCGGCCGTCGTATCGACCAGGTTCAGAATCTCGGCGATCGTCTTGGCGCCGCCGGAGACAGACAGGTCGCGGCCGGAGTCGGCCCCGAAGTGGGCTTCGAGCGTCTGCTCGATATCTTTAAGGATTTCCGGCGAGATTTTCTCCATGGTGGCGACGCGCAGGGAAACCTCGGTCTGAAGTTCCGGCGCCAACTCCGATAGGACGGATGCCGCCTGGTTGGCCGAAAGCTGGGTCAAAATCAGAGCGGTGGTCTGGGGGTGCTCGTTCTGGAAGAAGCCGCTGAGTTGCTTGGGATCGATATCCTTAAGCAGGGAAAAACCGGTGGCCTTGAACGATGATTCCAGGCGCTGCATTATCTCACGGGCTCGACTGGCCCCGACCGCCTTCTGCAGAATCTCCGAGGCAAAATCGACACCGCCCTGGGAGATATACTGCCGGGCCATGAAGATATTGTGGCACTCTTCGATAACTTTGGTTTCGATCTCCACGGGGACATCCCGGAGGTTGGCGATCTCAACCGTTATCTTCTCGAGTTCGGACTCGTTCATGCCTTTGAGGACGAGCGCCGACACTTCGGGTCCGAAAGCCACCAGGGCAACGGCGGCTTTCTGCTGGGCGGTCATCGATTCGTAGTCCATACCAGTCCTACTCGATCATCATCGTTTTAATGACTTTGGCGATTTCATCCGGTCGATCCTTCGCCGTCTTCTGCATGTGGTCAACCAGCCGCGGCTTTCTCTTTTCCGGACGGATCGGCTGGTATTCCTCCTCCGGTTCGCTCTCCTGGTCGGAGCTGTGGGCCTCCATGATTGCCGGTGCGGGCGCCGGTCTCGGGGCGGGCATCAGCGCCCCCAAAGCGGTGAACAACTTCTTCGATTTCTTCTTCAGGATAAAAAGTCCCAACAGGGCCAGCAGGACCAGGCCGATCTTCTTGGCCAGATCGAGGTAGAATTCGCGAAGGTACATTGAGTCCAGGGCCTCACGGTCGGTTTCCAGATCGCGGCGATCGAACGGCGTGTTGACTATTTCCAACTGGTCGTTCCGCTGCGGGTCGAATCCGACCGCGCTCTTGACGATAGCCGCTATGCGATCCAGGTCCTCCTGCGGCCGGGGCTGGTAGACGCTTTCGATCTCCCCCGCCTCGTTCTCGACATCCTGATAACTGCCGTCCACCATGACCGCCACGGAGAGGCGTTCTATGCCGCCGACGGCGTTGATGATATGCTCCACCGTCTTGTTGAGTTCGTAATTCGTAACCGTAGTCTCAGAGCTGCCCTCTTCGGAGCTTTCCGCCGTTTCATCGCTCTTGTCGCTGTTGCTGTTGGAGGTCTTGGTGCGTTCTTCGCTGCGAACCGACGGCGTGTTGGGATCGAAAGTCTCCGAGGTCCGCTCGAGTTGCTGGAAATCAAGATCGGCCGTCACCCGCACGATCGATCGTCCCGCCCCGAGCACACCATCGAGCAACGACTGCGATTTATCCTGAAGATAGTCCTCGACATTCTTGCGTACGTCAAGCTGGCTGCTGGACAGACCGGCCACGGGGTCTTCATCGCGTCCCGACGACAGCAGGTTGCCGTCGTAATCGATAATCGCGATATTTCCGGGCTTGAGACCTTCCACCGAGGCCGCCACCAGATGAGAAATGCCCGCGATCTGGCGCTTGGAGACGCCGTTATTGCCCGCCAGTTTCAGCAGGACCGAGGCCGAGGCCTCCTGTTTGTCTTCTTTAAACAGGCGGTCCTTGGGCATGACAATATGTACCCGGGCGGACTGGACCTCGTTGAGCTGTGTAATAGTCCGCGTCAATTCCCCTTCCAGGGCCCGCCGGAAATTGAGGTTCTGGAGGAAGTCGGTCATACCCAGGTTGTTCTGATCGAACAGCGAATAGCCTATACTTCCCGACCGGGGCAGGCCGCTCGAGGCCAGGGATATCCTGGCGCTGTAGACCTCGTTCGAAGGTACCTCGATAGCGGTACCGTTGGACGAAAGCTTGAACGGGATTTTGTTGTCGTTGAGATAGTTGACGATCTCTCCGGCTTCGGCCTCGTCAAGGTCCGAATACAGCCGCGAGTAGGTCACTTCACCGAGCCAGCCGACCATCAGGATAATCCCCACAATGGTACCGGCAATGACGCCAAACAGCATCATCACCTGGCTGGGGCTCATCCGGCCGACGAAGCTTCCGACAGACTTGAAGAAATCTTTGAAACTCTCCATCATAAATCCTATTTATCACTCCGGTCCGACCTTCCATAGCCGGACGCGCGGGTCGCCGTCGTTACATCGGCATTCTCATAATTTCTTTGTAAGCGTCGACCAGCCGGTTACGAATCTGTAACAGCAGTTCCGTGCTGATCCCGGCCTCCTCGGCTTTGATCATCACCTGGTGCAGTTCGATCGGCTCGCCGGCCACAAAAGCCTGCTGGGCCGCTCCGGCCTCTTTCTGGGCTTCGTTCACCGAGGAGATCAGATCGCTGACCAGCTCCGCAAACTTGGAGCCGCCGACTTCCTTCTCGGAGTTGGGACGGTTCACGCCTGGGCTGGTCGGTTCGATCAGCCCGGGGATCAGTCGCTGGGTTGGCAGTATTGATCCGGCCATCATCACACCTTTACGTCGACAATTGAACCCAGGGCCGGGCTGTCGGCGGTTTCACCGTCGGCTGCGAACTTCGCTCCGAAACGACTCGAGTCGGCGTATCGGGCAAAAAGCAGATCAAGCGCCTGGCGTTCCTCGACCGACAGATACTGGGCGTAATTTCCGGAGGGTCCTTTGATCGCCACGGCGGACTTCTTAAGCGAAGTTTGCGGTTCGATCAGGACGGATTTCTCGACGCCGGCGTTATCGGCTTTCGGAGCCGGCGCTTGCGGCTGACTCTGTCGATTCAACTGCTGGTAAGATTGAATTCCTATCGGGTTGATTTTCATCTCTTACTCCTGAACCTTCCTATATGTCCAATGCATCGTTTGCCATTTTCTTGGCCGCCGAAATAACCGAGGTGTTGGCCTCATAGGCCCGGGAGGCGGTCATCATGTCGACCATTTCAGTGATGACATCGATATTCGGCATCTTGACGAAACCCTCTTCGTCCGCGTTCGGGTGAGTGGGGTCGTGCACGAGACGATAGCCGTCTTTTGATTCCTCGATTTCCTTATGATCCACCGAATTGACTTCCGATTTGTTCTGAGCCGAGAGAGTGCGGCCGTACCTGTGACCGCTGTGCGTCCGGGCCAGGGCAGTACTGGCTTTTCCAAGGGCGCTCTTGAACGAGACCCTTTGCTTGTCTTCGCTGATGATTACCCGTTTGCGGCGGTAGGGTCCGCCCTCGGCGGTTTCGGTCGTTTCGGCGTTAGCCATGTTCTGAGCAATGACGTTCATCTTGGCGCGCTGGGCCGAAAGGCCTCGCGAAGATATCTCGATTGCGTTCAAAATTCCGCCCATAGTCTAGGTCCTATTCGCTTTTTATGGCGTTGCGGAGCCCCTCGAATTTCATCTGAAGCAGCCGGGCGCCGGTGGTGAACATCAGCTCGTTCTGCGCCATTTTGGTGACTTCGCGGTCGATATCGACCGAGTTGATCTCACCCACGCCCACGCGCTGCCGGCTCACCTTGACCGGTTTCTCATCACTGCTGCCGGTCGGCAGATGCGCCCCGTGCGTGCGAACGCCTTCAAGATGGCTGCCCTTTTCCCCGATCCGGGCCAGTTCACCTTTGAAGTCGATATCCTGGGAGCGATAACCCGGTGTCGAAACGTTGGCCACGTTGGTGGACACCAGCTTATGCCGTTTGCTGGTGAGGTCCAGGAACTTCTGATAGTCGTTGACCCCGATCTTTTCGAAAATGAAACTGGTCAGCTTATTATCCATAGTTATCGCAAAACTAAAGTTTTCCACGCTGTGACATTACAAGAGTGATGCCAACATCTCCCCCTGATGCATATGTGGCTGTTTAGCTTGGAGTTAGCGAGCAGGGTCGGCGGCCGTACGGCCGCTGTGCGAGGCTGGCAGGGAAACTATTTCCCGGCCCCGCCGGAAGTTATTGCTGATTGTCGGCGTCGGAAAAGTAAAGCTGTGAGGTCGGTTCGGTCAGGGTCAGTTCCATCGCCAGAACAACCACATCGACCCGACGGTTTTTGGCCCGGTTCTCTACCGAGTTGTTCGGCTTAACGGGCCGGAACTCGCCGTAGCCCAGCGCCGAGATACGGTCGGGCGCGATGCCGTGGTTGTCGCTCAGATATCGCACCACCGAGGTTGCCCGGGCCGACGAAAGCTCCCAGTTGGACGGGAATATGGCGGTCTGGATCGGACGGTCATCGGTATGCCCTTCGACCCGGATATGATTCGGACGGTCCTTCACCTGTTCGGCCACGAGGTCAAGGACCTCCATGGCCCTCATCTTCAATTCAGCCGAGCCGACATCGAACAGCGTCGACTCCAGGATGTGGATCACCAGGCCGCGCTCGGTGACCTCGGTCTGGAGTTCCTCCTGCCGTCCCAGTTGGCGGAAACGCTCCTCGACCTTCTGTTGGACGAGCCGGAGGTTCCCGAGCCTGAGCAGGCCGTGGCCGGTTTTGTCCTGTTCTATCTGCTGCCTGAGAACGGAAGTGCCGCCGCGTAATATCGTATTGAGGGCTTCGGAGACTTTCCCGAATTTCTTGTTGTCCACCTGGGACATGGAATACATGACAATGAAGAAAGCCAGCAGCAGCGTGATCAGGTCGGCGTAGGTCAGCAGCCAGCGTTCGAGGTTTTCATCGGAGTTGATTTTCCGGCGGCGTCGCACGGTCAGATCTCCTTGGGTCGATTCTCCGGTGCGATAAACGAGCAGAGACGGGTGCGGATGTTGCGCGGGTTGTCACCGGACTGGATCGCCACCACGCCCTCCATGATCAACTCCAGGTAAGCCATCTCTTCGTCGTGTTTCATCCGAAGTTTGTCGGAAACCGGGAGGAAGAACAGGTTGGCCAGTCCCACACCCCAGAGGGTTGCGATAAACGCGGCGGCGATGGCGCTGGCCATCTTGGAGGCGTCCGAGGTACTGCCCAGCGCGTGCACCAGGCCCAGAACCGTGCCCAGGATACCGAGAGTCGGCGAAAAGCCACCGGCTTTCTGGAAGAAGATTATCCCGCGTTTGTGGCGTTCCTCGAGATAGGCGATTTCAGTTTCGAGGATCTCGCGGAGCACCGTGACTTCGGTTCCGTCGATAAGAAGCTGCACAGCTTTTCGGAAGAAGGGCTGTTGGATCTTCTTCATGTCGGCTTCAAGACCAAGGATACCTTCGCGGCGAGCTTTCTCGGCCAGCCTCACGATATCATCGATAACTGGACCGAAACGATGTTTGGGTCGGGCAAAAGCCAGCCGCAGGAACTTGGGGACCTGAAGGACGGTATCAACCGAGGTGGTGACAATAGTGGCGCCCATAGTACCGCCGATGACGATCAACATGGGGGGAAAAAGAAAGACGGAATTGAGGTCACCGCCTTCGAGCGTAAAAGCTCCCACGATAGCGCCTAGCGACAGGATGAGGCCGAATATGGTTGCGAGATCCATTTGACTCCGTGTCGTTTACACCGGTTGATCGCACACATTAATGCGACTGGGGCAATCCACCCCATCACTGCTGTTATCGGCACAAAGTTGAAATAATTAGCGCCGGCGGTTATAAAGGCGGGTTTTTTTGCCGCGGCGAGCGGGAAACCGGATCGGGAATTACTCCTGCATCTGGTACTCGGCCAGCTTGTTGCGGATAGTCCGGGGCGACACGCCCAGGGCCTCGGCAGCCTTGGTCTTATTCCCGTTAAACTTCTCCAAGGTCTTAAGTATCAAATACTTGCTGCCCTCTTCCAGCTTCATGGGGATACGCAGCCCGTCTTCGACCGCTCCCACATCGCCCACAGCCAGCTCTATCGGGAAGTCGGAATCGCTCAGGTACTCGGTACGCGAGGTCACCACCGCCCGTTCGATCATGTTTTCCAGTTCGCGGACATTGCCCGGCCAACTGTACTTTATCAATAGCCTGAGGGCGAGCTGCTCGACCCCTTTAATATTCTTGCTGTTTTCGGCGTTGTACTTCTCGATAAAATGCTCAACCAGCAGAGGGATATCCTCCCGCCGTTCCTTGAGGGCAGGCAAATGGATCGGGATGACGTTCAGCCGGTAGAAAAGATCTTCACGGAACTTCCCTTCCGAGATGTACTGCTTGAGATTCCGGTTGGAGGTCGCGACTACACGGACGTCTACATTAATAGTCTGGCTGGAGCCGACCCGCTCGAACTCGCGCTCCTGGATCACGCGAAGCAGCTTGGATTGAAGGTTCAGCGGCATTTCGGAGACCTCGTCGAGAAGCAGGGTTCCCTCGTGGGCCAGCTCGAATCTGCCCCGGTGAGTTTTCTTGGCGTCGGTGAAGGCGCCCTTTTCGTATCCGAAAAGCTCAGCCTCGACCAGGGTCTCCGGCAGGGCGGCGCAGTTCAGCTTGATGAAAGGTCCCTCACGGCGGTTGGAGCAATAGTGAATCGCCCGGGCCACCATTTCCTTACCGGAGCCGGAATCGCCCGTGATCATAACAGTCGAACGAGCCATCGCCACCGACTCGATCAGTTCAAAAATCTCCTTCATCACCTTTGACTTGCCGACAATGTTCTGGAATTTGTGTTCGAGATCGCGGCGAAGAATGGCGTTCTCCGATTTCAGGCGGATCATTTCGGTAATTCGTTGTAGGATGTGCTCGACCGTGTCCGGGGTAACCGGCTTGAGCAGGAAGTCATAGGCGCCTTTCTTGATGGCGCTGACCGCCTTCTCGACGGTGCCATAGGCCGTCATGATGACAACCACTGTTTCGGCCGAGAGCCTCTTCACGTGCTCCAGCAGCATGATACCGTCCATCTCGGCCATCTTGAGATCGGTTAAGACGATGTCAAAGGACCGGGAGTTAAGTGTGGCCAGAGCCTCTTCACCGGAGAAGGCCGTCACCGTCTCGAACCCGGCCCGGTTGACCGCTTCGGTCAGATATTCGTTCACATAACGATCGTCGTCCACCACCAGCACCGAGTACTTCATCAGCTTCTCTCCCTGTACCTTCGCTGTCGCCGCATCAAACGGCGACTCGGACAATCCTTGTCGGCAAAAGTAAAACAAACCGCGTTCCCTCGCGGTACTCCTTATCCAGCCTGATCTCTCCCCCGTGAGCCTTTAGAATCTTCGAAGCTACCGCCAGGCCAAGACCGTTGCCCCCGGCCTTGGTCGTAAAGAAGGGCGCAAAAGCCTGTTGGGCAGCCTCGGCCGACAGCCCGGGACCGTTGTCGCCCACCGTCATTTCGAACACCGTTTCGTCCGGGTCCAGAAGCAACTGCTCACCGTACAGCTCGGCGGCCGATTGACGCGGCATCAGCCGATAGGCGACGGTGACCTCACTGGCCCCACTGCAGGCTTCGCAGGAATTCGTAAATAGATTGTACAACACCTGCCGGAAAAGCACCGGATCGATATGTAATTCCAGAGGTTCCTGCCGGGGCGGCAGGCCGGGCTCGATCTTGATCTCCATCCGGCCGGCGAGGTTCACATTTTCCCGCCTGAACTGCGTCACGGTACCGCTCAGGAATTCGTCGAAATTGACCCGCTCCCGATTGAGCTCTTCGTTCCGGGTGTAGTTCAACAGGGTCGTTACGGTGTTGTTGAGGGCCTCGACACCGTCGGTGATCTTGGTTATGAGCTTCTGGCGGGGATCATCCGGTTCCATATCCCGCTTGAGCAACGATCCGTAACCCAGGATTCCGGAGAGCGGATTGCGCACCTGGTGGGCCACCGTGGCGGCCATCTCCCCCAGCGCGGCCAGAGTGTTGAGCCGGGCAATCTCCTGCTCCATCTTCTTGATGCGGGTCAGATCGTGGAAGACCTCCACGGCTCCGCCGGCCTGGTTGTCCTGATCTCGAAGAATGGCCGTTGACACCGACACGACAATCCGGGAGCCGTCGGCCAGCTTCATCGTCTTTTCGACCGAATCGACCGCCTTGCCGGTCTCGGCCGCCCGCATAGCGTTGGCGTCAAGCAGGTCCCCCGGCGGGATAACTTCGCGATAATGCTTCCCCTCGGCCACCCCCTGCGGTATCCCCAGCATCAACGAGGCGGCCGGGTTGAAATGCGTGATCCGGCCGCTCTGATCCACCGATATGACGCCGGCCGACAGCGAGTTGAGAATGCTGTTAAGGAATTCCGTGGCCGCCAGGTTGCGGGCCGTCAACTCCTGCATATGGAGGTTGGTTTTGGCCAGCTTGTCGTTCTGGGCAGAGAACTCCTCTTTGAGTTCGATGTAATTCCGCTGTAAGGTGTTGATAATTCGATTAAAAGAGGCGTACGAGTCGGCAAATCGGGAAATATCTTCCGAGGTCTGAGCCGCCGATGATGTCAGTATATCCTGCTTGTCACTCATAGTCTTCCTACAGCTACGGTGACAGCAAATACGGCCAACCGGAAAATTTTTCAACTAAAACTTATTTCAAAAATAACTGACGATCTCGGCTGCGATGCCGTCGATCGGTGCGATATGGTCGACAAGTTTGGCTTCAGCCACCGCCCGGGGCATGCCGTAGACAACACTTGAGGCCTCGTCCTGGGCGATCACGATCCCGCCGCCGCCCTTGACCTTACGGGAGCCCTCCAGCCCGTTGGAGCCCATTCCGGTTAGAATAACGGTCATAATATTGGCCCCAAAAGCCTCAGCCACCGAGTTCAGCATAACATCCACGCACGGCTTGTAGATAGTATCCGAGGGTTCCTCGGAGACCACCGCTCGCGCCCGTCCGCCGTAGCGCTTGACGGTCAGGTGCTTGCCGCCGGGCGCGATCAGCACTTTGCCCGCCTCAATCGGGTCGCCGTCGCCAGCCTCCCGCACGGTCACCGACGACAGGCTGTCAAGCCTTTCGGCCAGGGACTTGGTGAAAGTGGGCGGCATGTGCTGGGCGATAACCATCCCCACCGGCAGGTTGCGCGGCAGGGCGGAAATGAGGGTCTGGAGGGCGGGCGGCCCGCCGGTCGAGGACCCCAGGGCAATTATGTCTATCTTCTTGTGACGCTTGGGAGGCGGCGTGTACGCCGGTTTGGTCAGGGGGCCGGCGGCCACCGGCACGCCGTCTCGGGCGTCGCGAAACGATCGCCGGGTACGGAAACGCGCCATCAGGATGTGTTTGCGGCTGACGATATTCTTGATCTTGGCCAGCAGTTCGTCCTTGATTTTGACGATATCCAGGCTGACGTAGGACATCTGCTTGGGGATAAAATCAACCGCTCCCAGTTCGAGGGCATCGAGAGTCGCCCGGGCGCCGTCGGTCGTAACCGAGGAGACCATCATCACCGGCACCGGGTCGCTGGCCATGATCCGCCTGAGCGCCGTCAGGCCGTCCATCTGCGGCATTTCGACGTCCATCGTCACCAGGTCCGGTTTCAACTGGCGCACCTTGGCGATGCCTTCCTCTCCGTTGCGGGCGGATCCGACCACCTTGATCCCCGGATCTGATTCGAGCATCATGGTCAGGGCCTTGCGCATGAAGGCGGAATCGTCGACGACGACTATCTTTATGGGAGCTGTTTCTTTGGTCACTGATTCGTTCCGATCAACTCAATTTGCGGGCCAGACCGAACAAGCCCATGAGATCAACTATCAGCCTGATGCGGCCGTCGCCGAGGATAGTCGCGCCGGCGATGCCCTCGGTGGCGCCCAGATACTGCCCGAGGGATTTGATCACCACCTCTTCCTGTCCGAGGAAGCGGTCAATGATTAACCCCAATTTGCGGTCGGCCAGGCCGACTACCACGATGTACGGTTTTTCGGTCGTCACAAAGCCGCTCCGGCTGCCTTTGAGCGTCTCACCCAGGTTGATAACCGGGATAACCTCGTCGCGGAGCCGAAGGACCGGTTTTTGATTGACGTAGGAAACATCGGACTGATCCGTTTTCACCGTCTCATGAACCGACGAAAGCGGCAGGACAAAAACCTCGCCGTCGGACTCGATCAGAAGACCCTGAAGGATGGCCAGGGTAAGCGGCAGTTTGATCGTGATTGTAGTGCCTGCACCAACGGTCGATTCCAGTTCAATCAATCCGTTCAGTTTCTCAATGTTGGTTCGCACGACATCCATGCCCACACCCCGACCGGAGACGTCGGAGACGACTTTGGCGGTCGAGAAACCGGCCTCGAAGATGAACCGGAAGACTTCTTTATCCGACATTCTCTCGACATCGGTCTCGGTGGCGAGGCCGCGTTCAACCGCTTTTGCCCGGATCGCGTTGACGTCAAGTCCCTTGCCGTCGTCCTCGATCGCTATGATAATATTGGAACCTTCCTGCCCGGCGGAGAGTTTGACCACGCCCTCGGCCGGTTTGCCCCTGGCAGTGCGGTCTTCAGGCAGTTCAATGCCGTGGTCGCACGAGTTGCGGATGAGGTGCACCAGCGGATCGCCGATCTCTTCGATGACGGATTTATCGAGCTCGGTCGACTCGCCGGAAATTTCCAGGCGAATCCGCTTCTTGCTGTCGCGGGCCAGGTCTCGAACCAGCCGGGGAAACTTCCCGAAGACTTTCCCTACCGGCTGCATCCGCATCTTCATAACGGCGAGCTGCAGTTCGGACGTGATGTAGTTAACGGAAGCTACGGTGCCGTTGAGGGCATCGGAAGACTCCCCCGTCTCCTCCTGCTTGTTGATCCGGTTAACGGTCTGAACGAGGCCGTTCCGGGCCAGAACCAGCTCCCCCATCAGCAGCATGAGCGAGTCCAGCCGGTTGACGTCGACGCGTATAGTCTGCTCGGCCTGCTTTTTGGGGACGGCTTTCTTTCCCACCCGTGCGGCTGAGCGGGAGGCTCCGGCCGAAGGCCTGTCCGGTTCTCCGTCGGTTTCCTCCGGCGCGCCCGGGGCTGCGGCATCGGCGTCCTGACAGGCTATCAGACGGGCGATGATATCCGAAAGGTCGGCCTCTTCGCCGTTCTGCTCGCGTACGTTGTCGAGGAGGGCTTTCAGAATGTCGACCGATTCCAGCAGCAGATCCATAATCTCCGGAGTGACGGTAAGTTCAGATTTGCGAAGCTTGTTCAGAACATCTTCCATCTTGTGGGTCAGGTCAGTGACCTGCTCGAAGCCGAGAAAACTGGAAGTACCCTTGACGGTATGGGCCGCTCGAAAGATCTCGTTAAGCAGGTCGAGATCCCCGGGGGCTGTTTCCAGTTTCACCAGGTTACGGTCGAGCGAGGCAATCAACTCGTCCGCTTCGACCAGGAAATCGTCAATGATTTCCTTCATATCATCAAGTTCAACTCCAATGTCGTCGTTGGCCATGGGACTGCTTCCGCCGTCTACTTGTGGTTTTTCTCAAAAAGGGAATCGATGTCTTCCTGATTCGTCTTGCGGGCAAACAGGTCGGCGTGCGGGTCGTAGGCGCGGGTTTTTCGACCGGCCTGGGCTTCGCGGTTGGATCGCACCGAGTCTCCCATTGCGGCCAGGATGGAATCCAGCTTGATCTCGATATCTTCGAGGATCGAAGCGGCGTGGTCCATCTGCTGGGCCGTGATATCCTGAAACTGCAGCGAATCCATTATCATGTAAGCGTCGTTGAGGTTGCTGTTGGACATGTCGATGATGGCGTTGAGCATGGAAATCGCCTCGGCCTTCTGGCCGGATTCGATTTTGACCCTGGCCTCACCGGCACATCTGATCAGTTCGTCCTCGCGCTGGGTTATCTGCTCGATCTGGTCAAGCATCTGATGGGCTGCGGCTTCGGTCTGCTCGGTAATCTTGTCGAGCTGATCGGTGGCCAGCGGAACTTTCTCGTGTGATTCCGCCAGGGGGCGCTTGAGTTTCTTGAAACTGGCGACCAGTCCGGAAATGGAAGTCGTCAGCTCGAGTATTTCTCGCTGTATTTTGGCCTGCACCTTGTTTGAGGCTGCCATATTTACCTCCGTAATCGCCGCTGCTAACCGGCGAGGGTTTGATCGATTTTCGCCTTGAGAGTGTCCGGTGTGAACGGCTTTACGATGTAGTTGTTCACGCCCGCCTTCATAGCTTCCACAATGTCTTCCTTGACCGAACGGGTGGTCACCATCAGGATCGGCAGCTTCTTGAACTCGTCCATCCCTCGAAGGATGGTCACGAACGTGAGCCCGTCCATCTCCGGCATGTTCCAATCGGTGATTACGAGATTCGGCTTCTCGACTTTCATCTTGGCCAGGGCATCTTTGCCGTCGTTGGCTTCAATGACATCGGTATAACCGGCGCGCTTGAGCGTGTTGATGATAATGCGACGCATGGTCGGGCTGTCATCAACGGCAATGATTTTAAGATCGGCCACGGTTCCTCCTCTTATCCGTCATCAATAGGTTTCAGTTTAGATACTTGGAGACTTCCGACAGCAGCACCGACGACTTGAACGGTTTGACCAGATAAGAACTGGCGCCGGCTGTTATGCCTCGTTCCCGATCTTCCACCCCTTCTTCAGAGGACAGGATGATAATGGGAGTCTCCTGGTGCTCCTGGTTCTCCCTCACCGCCTCGATCAGGCCGTACCCGTCGAGGTTCGGCATGTTGAGATCGGTAATAATGAGATCCACGTTCTTTTCCAGGTGGGACATCTTTTCCAGTGCGTCCATACCGTCCCGGGCGGTCAGGACGTCGTACCCTTTTCCCTTCAGGGAAAAGGAGAGGAACTTGACCACCGTAGGGGAATCGTCGACTACCAGAATCGTCTGATTCATACGATATTTCCTGTATTCTTAGAATCTCTTGCGTTCATCGTTCTACGGTCTCCGGTTTCTTTATCCTGCTCAGGAGGTCGAGAGCCCGCGAGGCGCCTCCGACAGCGCCCGTTCTGGCCGCACTAACCGCGGTGCGCTCCGCCTGAGCGGCCGTGGAGATCGCCGTCCCCACCGCTTCCTTGCGATAGACCAGGGCGTTTTTGAAATAGACCAGCTTGAAGGCCTTCGAGATACCGTGGAGGGTCTCGGAGTGGCCGATGTAGAGATATCCCCCCGGTCGCAACGAATTGAAGAAGCCTCTTACGAGTTGCTTTTTCACTTCGTCCGAGAAGTAGATCATTACGTTACGGCAAAAAACCACATCCATGTTGGACATCATCGAAATCTTGCGCGGTTCGTTCAGGTTCAGGTGTGAGTACTTGACCAGGGCTTTCACCTCCGGCCGCACCCGGTATTTGTCATCAACCTTCGTGAAATACCTTTCCAGCAGGTTCGGCTTGATATTGCGAAGTGTGAGGCCCGAATATTCGCCCTTGCGGGCGTTGTGCAGAACCTGCTCGGAGATATCGTTGGCGATGATTTCCACGTTCCAGCCGGTCAGGTTTATGAGGCGTTCGAGCAGGATAATCGCCAGAGTATAGGGTTCCTCCCCGGTGGAACAGCCGGCCGACCAGATCCTGATAGACTTCGGCCCCCGTCCTTTGATTTTCTCGTCGACCATCTGCGGCAGGACTTCGTCGGAAAACGACAGCAGCTGCGGCTCGTTCCGGTAGAAGCTGGTTTCGTTGGTGGTCACGAGGGCCATCAGGCGATTGAATTCGTTCAGGGAAACGTCGTACTTGACGTGATAGAAATAGTCCCGCACGGTCTTGATGTCCAGCTCGGTCATGCGTTTCTGGAGCCGGTTTTTCACGAGGTACATTTTGTTTTCCGCGAAATACATACCGCTCTTCTCGTGAATGAAGTCGCGGATCATTTTGAAGTCGTCGAGCGACATCTGGATGTCAGTCTCAAGGTTCGATATCATAAAGCACCCTTTTCCACGGCACCGGCCGCGCCCCCAGGAATCAGCTTTCCTTCTCGGCCAGTTTCGATTCAATCAGCTTGTAAAGCTGATTCATGTTGAAGGGCTTGATGACATAGTCCTCCACCCTGTTTCTCAGGGCCGAAACCGCGGTTTCGACCGACGGGAAGCCGGTCATGAGTACCACCGGTAAATTGGGATGAGTCTGCCTGACCCTGCTGGCCAGGGTCAGCCCATCCATTTCCGGCATTTTGATGTCGGAGAGAATAAGATCAATCGACTTTTCGTTCAGCACTTCCAGGGCTTTCTCTCCGTTCTCCGCGACAGAGATACTCCACCCCTGCCCCGTGAAGAAGTCATAGAGAAGATCCCTGATAAGCAGCTCGTCGTCGACCACGAGAATGGACGGCTTTTCCATTATTAAAGACTCCCGATATTGGAAAGTGCCAGTTCCGCCGCCCTGGCCAAATCCTGGTTTTTATCGTCGCTCAGGTCCTTGAGGACCGGTACCGCCTCGCGGCATTTCATCTGAGAGAGCGCCTTGGCGGCGGCAATCTTCACTATATCCATATCATCCTGGAGGTACGGCATGATCAGGTCAGCGTACTCGCTGTCGGCCAGGCCGCCTATTGCCGTAATGGTGTGGTATCTCACCCAGACATCGGCATCGTCAAGCAGCAGACGGACATCGGACATCGCCCGACGCCCCTTGAGTGCAATCAGGGCGCTGACCGCTGCCTTGCGGACGGCCGGGTCCTCATCGTTGAGGGCCATTACAATGGGGTCGGTATCGGTGGCCGTACCGATCCTGGCCAGCGAGCTGATAGCGGATCTTCGCACGCCGGCGTCAGGGTGATTTATCGCCTTGGTGAGCGGTTCCACCACGTCCTGTTCGCCGATCCAGCCCAGGGCTGTAACGGCCAGGCGCTGGCGCTCGACATCCTCGTGGTACAGGTCGGCCGTGAACTTGGCGACCACACGAGTCCCGCCTATAATAATCATCGAACCGACCGTCGCCTCCCGGACATCGGCGTATTCATCGTCGAGACCGCGGGCTACGAAATCGACATCATCCTGAGTGCACAGCCAGCCCAGGGCCGAATAAACGGCTGCCCTGACATGACCGTTGGCGTCGGCGGCCAGTCTCTTCAGGTGCGGCACCGCCTCCATATATCCGGAGACACCCAGAATGTAGACTACCTTCTGCCGGATTTCAGGCTCATCGTTCTCCAGCATGGGCAGGAGATCGGGCGCCACATCGACATCGGCAAAAAGCCTGATTACATCGAGCAGCTTTAGCTTCAGGCTGTTCGAGGCGTGCGGCAACTTTGTGATAATCGGACGGGCTGCCGCCGGTCCGACACTACCGAGAATCCCGGTAATCTGCTTCAACCGTTCGTCGTCGACATAGTCGATCACCTCGAGGAGTCCCTCGATCACCTCGCTACCGAACCAATGGCCCAGCCGCGACAGCGTAAACTCGGTGATGGCCTCATCCTGGTTCTTGATGCCCTCGAACAGAAAGCCGGTGAACTGGCTCAACGGAACGTCGAAATCCACCCGACCCTCGTTCTTCATACTGATGTCGATAACCGCGGTCATGGCGGTTTCCGCCACCGTCTTGTTCTCATTGTTGAGGAAAACGGACAGGTGATTCAGCGAGTCGGGTCTGCCGATCTTGCCTATAGCCTCGATAACAAGGCACAGCAGCATCGGATCTGCCGTCTCCAGGTGGTCGTAAAGATAGTCCAGAGCGGCCGGGTCACCGATCTTGCCGAAAGCCTCGATCGCCGGCAGCCGGGCATCCTCGATCTTATCCGCAACTGCGACGAGATCTTTGATAGCCGCCGGCGAACCGATTTCGCCGAGGGCCTCCGTGGCCGAGCAGACAACATTGGCGTTTTCGTCCCAGAGCGCCTGACACAGCGCCTTAATGGCCTGGTCATCCCCAATGAGACCGAGTACATCGCAAATGAACTTCCGGACATCGTGGTCATCGGCAGCGATATGCTCGACCAGGGCCGGCACGGCCGCCGGACCGATCTTGACGAGGATCTCCGAGGCCAGATTGCGGGTCCCGATATCCTCGTGGGCCAGAAAGCGGATCAGCAGTTGGGCCGCGACGTCCCCTTTGATGTTGCAGAGACGGTCGGCTGCCAGCTCACGGATACCCAGGTCGGGATCCTCGATCGCCAGCACCAGTCCGGCCACTGCCTCGTCTTCGGCAAACTCACTCAGCTTATTGACCGCTTCTTCCCGCTCGAAGAAATCGGGGGATTGCAGCCTGGCCAGGAGTCCACCGATCTGTCCTGCCACGTTAGTCATCGCCTAAACCCCTTTTCTTGGCGGCGCGATCAGACCCTCACCGGCGTCACCTGGAAAGAACTCAGCGCCTCTTCCTCGGTTGAGTAGATCTCGAAAATGTGAGAGAGCTGAGTGATCTCGAAAATCTCCTGAACATAGCTGGCCGGGTTGGAAAGGGTCAGACGACCCTTGATCAGCCGGACTTCTTTCATAATCGAGACAAGAGCTCCCAGGCCGGAGCTGTTTATGAACTCCACCTCGGCCAGGTTTAGATGGATCTGTGTTTTGCCGTCGGTAAACAATTGCTTGATCTGGTCCTTCAGGGTTGACCCGTTGGCCAGGTCCAGGCGGCCGCTAAGACTGAGAACGGCCACTTCGCCTTCATCTCGCATTTTGATATCCATGGACTCCTCCAGGTAAAATCAGATATTCGACAACGTATGTTTATTCGAGCGCAAAAAAGTCAGCGTCACCTGCAAGCCCCCGTCGGTTCCTTCTGTAAAGCTGGTCGAAGAAGCGAAATGTTTGATCAGATCGATGCCTCGGCCACTCTCGGACTCCGGAGTTGCCGGTTTCTTGTTCTCTATATCGTTCAAGCCTCCCTTTCCGGTATCAGATATATCGGCAACGACATCGGTTTCGTTCACCGCCAGCCGGACCTTAATGAGCTTGTGGGGGTCCAGCCCGTTGCCGTGAATCAGGGCGTTGGTGAACGCCTCCGATACGGCCAGGAGCATGCGCCGGATCAGTCCGCGCTCAACCGCTTCCCGGTTAAGGACGGCGGTCAGGTCGTCCAGCATGGTGTCGACCGACCGCGGCGTCGAGGGGTATGTGAATTCCTGACTGGTCATAGCTGATTCACTTTCACCTGAAGAATTGTGAAATCATCGTGGGTATCTTCAGAGGCTCCCCGGGCGAAAGCATCAACCCATTCTTTCACTTTCAGGCAGAACTCCTTGGGCGGTAAACCGATCTCCGAAGAGAACACCTGTTCGGCTCGCTCTCGCCCGAACAGATTGCCACTTTCGTCCATCGCCTCCGTCAAGCCGTCGGTAAAAAGGAACAGGCGGTCTTCGACCGCCAGGGATCGTTCCCCGTGCTGGTAGTTTATCCCTTCAAACTGTCCCAATATCGGCCCCCCTTCGCTCAACTCTTCTATTCTCTTCTGCTTGTTATTCCATAACAGCCCGGGCATATGCCCGGCGTTGCAATAGGTTAGCTGACGCGCCTCAAGGTCGAACCGTGAGAAAAACAAGGTCACGAACATCTCCCGGTCCTTGATAATCTGCCGCGCCATCAGATCGTTGACCGTATCGGCCAGTCTGGAGACGCTGATCGTAGGATCCCAGGCCAGCACCGATTTGATAATGGCCGAACAGGCCGACATCACCAGCGCCGCCGGTACGCCCTTGTTGGAGACATCTCCGATAATGGCCATGAACTTGCGATCCCCGAGATTGAGAATCTCATAGAAATCGCCGCCGACCTCCCGGGCCGGAAAATAGACCGCGCCGATTTCGATCCCGGTGATATCGTCGATATCCTGCGGCAGGATGGTCTCCTGAACCTGCCGGGCGATAGCCATCTCCTGCGCCACCCGCTGCTGTCTCAGCTTATCTTTGATCAGTCCGGCGTTTTCAACGGCGACGGCGACAAAGTTCAGCAACATGCCGAGAACTTCGCGGTCCTCCTGACTGTAGGTTCCGCCGCCGGACTTGTTGATGATGACCATGACCCCGAGACATCTCTCCCGGGTCTGGATGGGGCAGGCTATCACACTGTCGAGCACGATGCCTTCCGAAGAAACGATATCCAGATCGGAAAGGACGATTGTCTGACGCTTTTCGAAGCAGTAGGTACTCAGGTCAAGACCGTCCTCGTAGAGCAGCGACTTGACGAAGCTTTCACTGACACCCCAACTGATCTTGGGTTTTAGCTCCCCCCCTTCTTCGATAAGAATCAGGCCCACTTCACCGTCGACCAGGCGCAGCGCCATGTCCATCGTAACCGACAGAACAGCATCAATTTCAAGGATGGCGGTAATCACCGCCCCCATTGTCGCCAGGTCTCCGAGCTGAGCCTTCTGGGTCGCCAGTCTGGCTTCAAGTCCCTCTATACTAGCGGTTTGCTCGGCTGTCGTCATGTTCAGAA
>Ga0272444_10000517_pt1 | contig 40543 bp, 44 predicted proteins | sample SSMForm13_FD_201033 | JGI IMG/M metagenome (GOLD analysis project Ga0272444, IMG submission 201033) | Marine sediment archaeal communities from Little Sippewissett salt marsh, Falmouth, MA, United States - SSM-Form-13 | ecosystem: Environmental > Aquatic > Marine > Wetlands > Sediment ... | reverse complement strand
TCATCTCAGCCCCCGGTCACCGGCGGGAACAGGCCCACCTCGTCGCCGTCCTGCAGCGGCGTGTCGGGACGGGCCATCTCCTGGTTGACTGCGAACAGCACGCGCCCGGCCAGCGCCTGTGCCCAGGACTCGCCACGTGCACTGAGCAGTTCGGTCAGCTCACCGACCGTTGCCGGATGCGCCTCGATGCTCTCGCCCTCGCTGCCGAAGGTCTCGCGCAGGCGCGCAAAATAAAGTACCCGGATCATGCCAGCAGACTCTCAAACGACCAGTAGTTCAGTGCACTATCGGCAGGCAGGGTCGAACCTTCCGGCACCTCGATGACGCCATCGGCCCAGACCGTGCTGGTGAGCACGTCCGAGCCCTGGCGGGGGAACAGCTCGGCCAGCGGCAGGGCGTCCGCCTGGTGCCGCAGGCGCACGCGCATGAACTCGCGACGCGCCAACGGCCTGTCGATGGCGCGCGGAAAACGTGCGCGCGCCGGCGGCGGGAAACTGTCCTTGCGCCCCTGCTGCACGCGCAGGAACGGCATGCCGAACAGGCACAGGGTGACGAAGGCGGAGACCGGATTGCCTGGCAGGCCGATGAACGGTGTGTCGCCGACGCGGCCGAAGGCCAGCGGCTTGCCCGGCTTCATGCGCACCCGCCATAGCGACAGTTCGCCCTCGGCCTCGACCGCCGCTTTGATGTGATCCTCCTCGCCGACCGACACGCCGCCGCTGGTGAGAATCAGGTCCGCCCTGGCCGCCGCCTCGCGCAGCGCCTGCCGGGTGGCGACGAAGCTGTCCTCGACCTGTCCCAGGTCGATCACCTCGCAACCGACCTGCTGCAGGGTCGCGGTCAGGGTGTAGCGGTTGGAGTTGTAGATCTGCCCGGCCGCCAGCGGCCGGCCCGGCTCGACGATCTCGTCGCCGGTGTTGAGCAGGGCCACGCGCAGGCGCCGCACCACCTTCACCTCGGCGACGCCGAGCGAGGCCAGCAGGCCGACCGCCTGCGGCAGCAGCTTGTCGCCGGCACTGAGCACCGTTGCCCCCTGCGCGATGTCGTTGGCGCGCGGGCGCACGTTCTCGCCCGCTTCGATCCCGCGGGCGATACGCACACTGTCGCCGTCGAGCTCGCATTCCTCCTGCATCACCACCGTGTCGGCACCGAGCGGCAGCGGCGCCCCGGTGAAGATGCGTGCCGCCGTACCCGGCGCCAGCTCGCCGCCCGGGTGACCCGCCGGGATGCGCTGGCTGACCGGCAGGCTCGCCCCTTCGGCGCTTGTGTCGGCACTGTTCAGCGCATAACCGTCCATCGCGCTGTTGTCGTAACCGGGCACGTCCAGCGGCGAGACCACATCCTCGGCCAGTACCCGGCCGAGCGCCTCGCCCAGGTGCACGGTTTCGGTCTCACGCAGCGGCCTGGCCGCGGCCACCAGCTCGGCACGCGCCTGGTCGGCGCTCAGCATCTGTCCGCCGGTGAAACACCGGTCCGGCCTGCTCATGATTCGGTCAGCCGCGGCATCAGTTCGACCAGGTTGCACGGCCGGTAGTTGATATCCAGCTGCTCGCGCAGCACGCCTTTCCAGGCGTCCTTGCAGGCGCCGGTGGAGCCGGGCAGGCTGAAGATGAAGGTGCCGTTGGCCACACCCGCGACCGCACGCGAGGCGATGGTGGAGGTGCCGACCGTCTGGAAGGAGATGTGGCGGAACAGCTCGCCGAAACCCTCGATGGTGCGGTCGAACAAGGGCGCGACCGCCTCCGGGGTGCCGTCGCGCCCGGTCAGGCCGGTGCCACCGGTGGTGATCACCGCCTCCACGTTTGGATCGATGATCCAGCGCGACACCTCGTAGCGGATGCGGTAGATGTCGTCCGGCACCAGCAGGCGCTCGACCACTTCGTGGCCGTCTTCGCCGGCCATCTTCACCAGCGCATCGCCGGAGGTGTCGTTCTCCAGGGTGCGGCTGTCGCTCACCGTGAGTACCGCCAGCTTCACCGGGCGGCGTTTGCTTTGTTCAGTCATGGCTGATCCCGTGGACCCTCGCAGCTTGATCAGGGAGCAGACTTTACCAGAGGTGAAAAACAGCGGTCGCCCCACAAACTGCAGGGCGACCCTGCAGGCGGCAGTCGATCGTGCGGCGGCACCCGATCCCCCTATCTCACTCGGCAGACGCCTGTGACATATCGGGCAAGGCATGCGCGATACCCTTGTGGCACTCGATGCAGGTCATGCCGTCGGCGAGGCCCTCTTCATGCTCGATCTGCGCCGACTCGCTCTGCAAGGCCAGGTTCATCGACGCGGCATCGTGGCAGTTGCGGCATTCGCGCGAATCGTTGGCCAGCATTTCCTGCCATACCTTTTGCGCCATGTGCAGGCGCCTGGCCTCGTACTTGTCGCGCGTGTCGATGGTGCCCAGCAGCTTGTGGTACAGCTCACCGGTCGCCTTGATCTTGCACTGCAGCTTGTGCCACCACTGCTGCGGCACGTGGCAGTCGGCACAGGTGGCACGCACGCCGCTACGGTTGCTTTGGTGATGGGTCCCCAGGTACTCGGCGTAGGCGTAGTCGCGCATCTCGTGGCAGGAAATGCAGAACGCCTCGGTATTGGTCTTCTCCAACGCCAGGCCGAAGCCGGCCCAGGCCAGGATACCGAGCACGAAGGCCAGCAAAACCAGCGATACGGAGCCCCTGATGGTTTTCGATTTGCCGTCCATGATGTTCCCCCCTTCAAGCTGTCAGCTGGCTGTGGACCAGCGGGAAGGCTTCTCGGCCAATGGACGGTTTTGCCTCTGACATGCCCCGAAACAGATTCAGGCGCCGCCCCATGCCGGGAAGTGCCGCTGCAGCTGTTTGCGCCCCCAGCGACAGGCAACCAAACTGTACCGGCATGTCCAAGCCCGGAGAAAACCAGCTCGCCACGCGCTGGGATGACATCATCCCCTGCGTTCGGTCGGACACCCGGACTTTCCACAAGGCCAGCTTGTCCCGCGTGCACCGACTCCACTCCTACCTTTAAGAATAGACCCGGAGAACATCGACACAATCAAGGTCCAGGTGATCGCGCCACCGATCGCCGGCATCCCCACCTGCGCGGCCATAGCACGCGCGCAGTTTGCAGGTTAAGCTTCGCCCATGAGCAGCAAACCCCATCGCGACACCATCCTCGTCGAGGATGCCGAAATCCTTTCCCACCAGGCCTTTGCCGGCGACCAGTACGTGATGCGCGTGCACGCCCCCGGCTGCGCCGCGCGCACCCTGCCCGGCCAGTTCGCGCACCTGACGGTCGATCCGCAACGCCCGATGCGCCGCCCGATCTCGATCATGCGCGTCTCGCCCGAGCAGGGCTGGGTGGACTTCCTGTACAAGGCCATCGGCGAAGGCACCGCCCTGCTGGCGCAGCGCCAGGTCGGCGAGAGCATCAGCCTGATGGGGCCGATCGGTGTGCCGTTCGATGTGCAGGAGAAACGCCCGCTGCTGATCGGCGGCGGGGTCGGCATGCCGCCGATGATCGCCATCGCCGAGTCGCTCAAGGGCGGCGACACCCAGCCGTTCGCCATCCTTGGCTCGGAGGTGCCCTTCCCGTTCCAGCAGGTGCCCTCGCAGATCATGCTGCCGGGCATGCCGCACGGGGTGATCGGCGCCATGCCGCTGCTCGAGGACTGGGGCATCGCCAGCCGCCTGGCCAGCCTGCAGGGCTATCCCGGCTGCCATGAAGGCTATGTCACCGATCTCGCCCGCTTGTGGCTGGATGCGCTGGACCAACAGGCGCGCAGCGAGGTCGGCGTGTACGCCTGCGGCCCGCACCCGATGCTCGAGGCGGTGGTGCACATGGCGCGCGACTACGGCCTGCCGGTGCAGGTGTCACTGGAGGAGTTCATGGCCTGCGCGGTCGGCGGTTGCGCCGGCTGCGTGGTGGAAGTGGCCACCGATGAAGGCCCGGCGATGAAGCGCGTGTGCGTCGACGGCCCGGTGTTCGACGGCTACCGGGTTTTCGACTGAGCCTCTTTCTGAGGCTCCCCAGGCCTATTCCATGCTGAGGCCGACCGCGTTGCGGTCGCGCTGGCGGCTGCCCGGCCGCCCCTCGCCGAGCTTGATCATCAGTCGCACCTCGTTGGCCGAGTCGGCGTGGTGCAGCGCATCCTTCTGGGTGATCTCGCCGCGCAGGTAGGCCTGGTACAGCGCCTGGTCGAAGGTGATCATGCCCTGCTCGGCAGAGCGCTTCATCAGGTCCTTGAGCTTGGAGATCTCCCCCTTGGCGACCAGGTCCGCCGCCAGCGGGGTATTGAGCAGGATCTCCACCACAGCGCGCCGCCCGTTGCCGTCCGGCCGCGGGATCAACTGCTGCGCGACGATGCCTTTGAGATTCAGCGACAGGTCCATCAGCACCTGCTCGCGCTGCTCTTCCGGGAAGAAATGGATGATGCGGTCGAGCGCCTGGTTGGCGTTGTTGGCGTGCAGGGTGGTCAGCACCAGGTGGCCGGTTTCGGCGAAGGCGATGGCGTGCTCCATCGCATCGCGGGTACGGATCTCGCCGATCAGGATCACGTCCGGCGCCTGGCGCAGGGTGTTCTTCAGCGCCACCTCGTAGGACTCGGTATCCACCCCCACCTCGCGCTGGGTGACGATGCAGCCGGCATGGTTGTGCAGGAATTCGATCGGGTCCTCGATCGAGATGATGTGCCCGGAGCTGTTGTGGTTGCGATGGCCGACCATCGCCGCCAGCGAGGTCGACTTGCCGGTACCGGTGGCACCGACGAAGAACACGATGCCGCGCTTGGCCATCGCCAGGTCCATCAGCAGCGGCGGCAGGCCCAGTTCCTCGAACGCCGGGATACGCGTCTCGATGCGCCGCAACACCATGCCCACCGAATCGCGCTGCACGAAGGCGCTGACGCGGAAACGCCCGATACCGCGCGCACTGAAGGCGAAGTTGCATTCCTTGGTATGCAGAAACTCCTCGCGCTGCTCGGGGCTCATCAGCGAGTGGGTCAGCTCGCGGCTCTGCTGATCGCTGAGGCGGGTCTTGGAGACCGGCGACAGGCGCCCGTCGACCTTGATGCTCGGCGGCATGTCGGCGGTGATGAAAAGGTCCGAGGCCTTCTTCTGCACCATCAGGTTCAGGATGTCGTTGAAATCCATGCTTTGCTCCTCCGGCGCCTATTGTTACACCACCCGCCGAGCTTGCAGGCGGGCAGCGGCCTGAACTGTGACCGGCATCGCCCGGCGGATCAGTTGAAGGCGTCCTTGTTCATCGCCCGCGCCATCGCATCCTGCCTGGAGATCACGCCCTTGCGCAGCAACTCCTGCAGATCCTGGTCGAGGGTCTGCATGCCGAACGACTGGCCGGTCTGGATCGCCGAGTACATCTGCGCCACCTTGTCCTCGCGGATCAGGTTACGGATCGCCGGCGTGCCGATCATGATCTCATGCGCCGCCACCCGGCCGCCACCGGTCTTCTTCAGCAGGGTCTGCGAGATGACCGCGCGCAGCGACTCGGACAGCATCGAGCGCACCATCGCCTTCTCGCCGGCCGGGAACACGTCGACGATACGGTCGATGGTCTTGGCCGCGGAACTGGTGTGCAGGGTGCCGAACACCAAGTGGCCGGTCTCCGCGGCGGTCAGGGCCAGGCGGATGGTCTCCAGGTCACGCAATTCGCCGACCAGGATGATGTCCGGGTCCTCACGCAGCGCCGAGCGCAGCGCCTCGGCGAAGCCCAGGGTATCGCGGTGCACCTCGCGCTGGTTGATCAGGCATTTCTTCGACTGGTGGACGAATTCGATCGGGTCCTCGATGGTGAGGATGTGGCCGTACTCGGTGTCGTTCTTGTAGTCCATCATCGCCGCCAGGGTGGTCGACTTGCCCGAGCCGGTCGGGCCGGTCACCAGCACCAGGCCGCGCGGGTTGTCGCAGATCTCCTTGAACACCGCCGGGGTGCCCAGCTCTTCCAGCGACAACACCTTGGAGGGAATGGTACGGAACACCGCCGCCGCGCCACGGTCCTGGTTGAAGGCGTTGACACGGAAGCGCGCCAGGCCGGGGATCTCGAACGAGAAGTCCACCTCGAAGAACTCCTCGTAGTCCTTGCGCTGGCGGTCGTTCATGATGTCGTACACCAGGGCATGCACCGCCTTGTGGTCGAGCACCGGCACGTTCACCCGGCGGATATCGCCATCGACCCGGATCATCGGCGGCAGGCCGGCGGAAAGATGCAGGTCGGAGGCATTGTGTTTGACACTGAAGGCCAACAGTTCGGCGATATCCATGGGGTTCCTCTTTCAAGCGGGTGACTGGGTTCGCGCTGCCAAGCGGCAGGAGATCAGGTTATTGTTATCGTCCACGAGCAGGGTTTCATAAACATAACGAATCTACCTCCCATGATGAAGTGGGCCTGAGCAGTAAATGAGCGACATTTCACAATCACTGGCGCGCGTGCATGCACGCATCCGCAGCGCCGCCACAGATGCCGGCCGCGACCCGAACACGATCCGCCTGCTGGCGGTGAGCAAAACCAAACCCGAGGCGATGCTGCGGCAGGCCTATGCGGCCGGGCAGCGGGCCTTCGGCGAGAACTACCTGCAGGACGCACTGCCCAAGATCGCGGCACTCGAGGCGCTGGACATCGAGTGGCACTACATCGGGCGCATCCAGAGCAACAAGACCCGCGAGATCGCGCAGCATTTCGCCTGGGTGCACGGCCTGGACAAGCTCAAGCATGCACAACGCCTGAGCGAGCAGCGCCCGCCGGAGCTGCCGCCGCTGCAATGCTGCATCCAGGTCAACCTCAGCGGCGAGGCGAGCAAGGGCGGCGTCGCCCCGGATCAGCTGCCGCAACTGGCCGAGGCGGTGGCGGCGCTGCCGAGGCTGCAGCTGCGCGGCCTGATGACCATGCCCGACCCGCACAGCAGCCGGGCGGAGCAGTCACAGGTGTTCGAGCGATTGGCGCAACTGCGCGAGCAGCTGAATACTCGAGGTCTGCAGCTCGATACCCTGTCGATGGGCATGAGCGGCGACCTGGAACTGGCGATCGCCGCCGGCGCCACCCTGGTGCGCATCGGCACCGACATCTTCGGTGCGCGCAACTGAAGCGCAGTGGACAACCCGGCGGCCGCGGGCTGCTAGAATCGGCACCAACAACAGCCAGCAACAGACAGCATGAGCAACCCGAACATCACCTTCATCGGCGCCGGCAACATGGCCGCGGCCCTGATCGGCGGCCTGATCGCCGACGGCACCGATCCGCAGCACATCACCGCCAGCGACCCGGACCCGGACAAGCTCGCGGCCCTGGCAGACAGCTTCGGCATCCGCACCACCGCCGACAACAGCCAGGCGGTCGCCGCGGCCGAGGTGGTGGTGCTGGCGGTGAAACCGCAGGTACTGCAGAAGGTCGCCGAAGGCCTGCGCGAGGCGGTGCAGCAACATCGCCCGCTGCTGGTATCGATCGCTGCCGGGGTACGTTGCGCCACCCTCGACCAATGGCTCGGCGGCGGCACCGCGCTGGTGCGCAGCATGCCCAACACCCCGGCAATGCTGCAGGCCGGCGCGACCGGCCTGTTCGCCACGGTGCGCGTCAGCGAACGCCAGCGCGAACAGGCCGAATGCATCCTGCGCGCGGTCGGTCTGACCCGCTGGGTCGAGGATGAGTCGCTGATGGACGTGGTCACCGCGGTCTCCGGCAGCGGCCCGGCCTACTTCTTCCTGGTCATGGAGGCGATGGAGGATGCGGCGCGCCAGCTCGGGCTGGACAGTGAGACCGCACGCCTGCTGACCCTGCAGACCGCCCTGGGTGCGGCGCGCATGGCGATCGAGAGCAGCGACGACCCGGCCACCCTGCGCAAGAAAGTCACCTCGCCCGGCGGCACCACCGAACAGGCGCTGCTCAGCCTGGAAAAGGACGGCCTGCGCGAGAGCTTCGCGCGCGCCCTCGGCGCGGCGCGTGACCGGTCGGTCGAATTATCCCAACTGCTCGGCGAATCCCGGGAGAAGCAATAACCCATGGAAAGCACCTATTTCACCAACCCCCTGGTCTTTCTGGTCGAAGTGATCTTCGGCCTGTACGCACTGGTCGTGATGCTGCGCTTTTTGCTGCAGTGGGTCCGCGCCGATTTCTACAACCCGCTGTCGCAGTTCATCGTCAAGGTGACCACCCCGGTGCTCAACCCGCTGCGCAAAATCATCCCCAGTATCGGCGGCAAGGATACCGCCTCGCTGGTACTGGCCTGGCTGGTGCTGACCCTCGAGCTGCTGCTGGTACTGGCGATCGCCGGCCAGGGATTCCAGCCCGCGGCGGCCCTGCTGCTGGCGATCCCCAAGCTGCTGCAACTGACCATCAACATCTTCCTGTTCAGCATCCTGATCATGGTGATCATCAGCTGGATCAACCCCGGCAGCTACAACCCGGCGATCGGCGTGATCCACAGCCTCACCGAGCCGCTGATGCGACCGGCACGGCGCGTGATCCCGGCGATCGGCGGCATCGACCTGTCGCCGATGGTGGTGATCATCGGCCTGTACCTGCTGGAGATGCTGCTGATCCCGCCGCTGGAAAAACTGCTGCTGTCGCTGCTGTAATGGGCTGGCACCGCTGGCAGGACGACGACCTGCTGCTGTGGCTGAAGGTACAGCCCAAGTCGAGTAGCAACGCGTTTGCCGAAGTGCAGGGTGATGCGATCAAGCTGCGCATCACCGCCGCGCCGGTCGACGGCAAGGCCAACACACACCTGATCGGCTGGCTGGCCAAGGCCTTCGGCGTGGCCAAATCGGCGGTGAGCATCGAGAGCGGCGAGAGCCAGCGCCACAAGAAAGTGCGTATCCAGGCACCGCGCAGACTGCCGCCGGCCATCGCCGCGCAACTGCACGATCGGCCCTGACAGCGCCGCCCGCACTTGCATAAGCCCACCGAATAGGCATTAAATGCCGTAAGTCGCTGGTATCTGGTAGCTGGCGCGAGAACAAACAACAACGACCGGCTCGCCCGGCATACGACCTTGGAAACCAGACCCATGGCGGACACCCAACTGGCCCGGCAGCTGAACGCCTTCACACAGTGGAAGCAGCGCCAGCGCAAGACCCTCACACAGCTGACCCCCTGGCTCAAGCAGCAGGGCCTGTACACCGCCGAGGCGCACCATGCCATCGAGCGTTCCCACCAGGCACTGGGCGACGACAAGATCACGGTGGCGGTGGCCGGTGAATACTCACGCGGTAAGACCGAGCTGATCAATGCGCTGTTCTTCAGTGATTTCGGTCGGCGCCTGCTGCCCACCGATGCCGGGCGCACCACCATGTGCCCGACCGAGATCTTCCAGGACAGTGCCGCCGAGCCCTATCTGCGCCTGCTGCCGATCGAAACCCGCCACCAGGATGCCAGCCTGCACAGCTTGCGCCAGGACCTCTCCAACTGGATCACCCAGCCCCTGCAACTGGACGATCCCGCGGCACTCGAGGCGCAGTTGCGCGAGATCACCGCCAGCCGGCGCGTGCCGCTGGACGAGGCGGTACGCCTCGGCCTGTACCGCGCCGAAGCCGCCGAACAGGTCCCGCACCAGGACGAGCTGGTGGAGATCCCCAAGTGGCGCCTGGCCCAGATCAACTTCCGCCACCCGCTGCTCGCCCGCGGCCTGCGCATCCTCGACACCCCCGGCCTGAACGCGGTCGGCAACGAGCCGGAACTGACCTACGAGATGCTGCCCGATGCCCAGGCGGTGCTGTTCGTGCTCGGTGCCGACACCGGGGTGACCCGCTCCGACCTGGAGATGTGGCAGCAGTTCGTCAAGCGCCCGGGCAGCCAGCGCCGGCGCGGCCTGATGGTGGTACTCAACAAGACCGACACCCTGTGGGACGAGTTGCGCCCGCAGCAGGAGGTGATCGCCAGCATCGACAGGCAGTGCCGTGAAGTCGCGCGCGTGCTCGATGTCGGCTATCACCAGATCTTCGCCGCCTCCGCGCACAAGGCGCTGCTGGCGCGCATCCGCGGTGACCGGCCGCTGGAGCAGCGCAGCGCGATCGAACAGGTGGAGAAGCACCTCTCCGATGCGATGGTGCACAACCGTCGCGACCTGATCATGAACGAGTACACGGAGACCGTGTGCGGCGCCCTGGAAACCCTCGAAGGCATCGTCAGCACACGTCACAAGCGCGCCAGCAAGCAGCTCGACAGCCTGGGCGGCCTCAGTGGCCAGAGCGAGACCGCCATCGCCCACATGCTGCGCGAGACCCAGCGCGACAAGCAACGCTACCAGCTCAGCGTGGAGGCCTACCGCGACAGCCGCATCAGCTTCCAGCGCCATGGTGAGACCCTGGTCGAGGCGCTCAACCTGAACACCCTGGACAGCGTGATCGAACAGGCGCGGCAGCAGATGAGCGGCGCCTGGACCACGCACGGTCTGCGCGAGGCGATGCGCATCCTGTTCGACGACATCAACCAGCGCATGGAGACGGTCAGCGCCCAGACCCAGTCGATGCGACGCCTGCTGCGCACCATCTATCGGCGCTTCCACACCGACCACGACTTCTCGCCGCTGCAGCCGGCGATGTTCTCGATCGTCAAATACCAGGTGGAACTGGGCCTGCTGCACCAGGAGGCGGACGTGTTCCGCAGCAGCGCGCGCACCGTCATGACCGAACAGCACTTCGTGATCCGCCGCTACTTCCGCACCATCATCAGCCGCGTGCGCAAGGTATTCCGCAGCGCCCGCGAGGATGCCCTGCAATGGCTCAACCATGCACTCGACCCGCTGACCCTGGAGGTCAAGGAACACCGCGGCGCCATCGCGCAGAAGATCACAGACCTCAAGGACGCCAGCCAGTCACGCAAGACCATCCATCAGCGCATCCTCGCGCTGCAACGCGACAGCCAGCGCCTCAGCGGCCAGCTCTCCTCGCTGCGCAACGTGCGCCAGGCATTGGCCAACCAGGCCCTGCCCGACGCCCAGGGCAAGGTGCAACCACAGCTGGTCAGCAACCAGTTGCGCGGCAGCTGAAGCATTCGCCGCAAGCGCCTGGTCTATAGTTTCAGAAAGTCCGTAGGAAAAACGGTCATTACCCCATCCAGAACAACTGGAGGATCGTCATGAGAGTCAGCATCGCCCTGTTGTGCGGCCTGTTGCTGTGGGCACCCGGCGCATTCGCCGAGAACAGCACCAAGGTCAACGGCTACACCATCCACCACAATGCACTGACCACCGACGCGCTGTCGCCCGACGTTGCCAGCGCCTACGGCATCCAGCGCAGTCACAATCGCGGCATGGTCAACATCAGCATCATCAAGGACCGCGAAGGCAGCACCGGCACCCCGGTCAGCGGCCAAGTCAGACTGCAGGCACGCAACCTGATCGGGCAGACACGCGAGATCCCGCTGCGCGAGATCCGCGAACAGGACGCGGTGTATTACATCGCCGACTTCCTGGTGGCCGACCGCGAACGCCTGGTGTTCAGTATCGAGGCGCAGCCTCGCGGCGAGGCCTACCCGCTGAAGGCCCGCTTCGAGCAGGAATTCTTCACCAACTGATCCAGGCAGCTTGGGGTCAGCTTGGGGTCAGAGTAAAAATACCTCGCAGGTAGGGAACAAGTGCCACAAACCCAGCGATATTTTTACTCTGACCCCAATTTCCCGTTCACCAACTGATGCTGGCCAGCTGAAACACGCCGAACAGCACGATCGCCCCGCCGGCCAGTTGCCGCACCCAGGGTTTGCGCACGAAGCGCTGCAACTGGCTGGCCGCCGCCCCCATCAGCAGCAGGTTGGGCAGGGTGCCGAGGCCGAAGGCCAGCATCAGCAAGGCCCCTGAACTGGCCCCGCCGGACGACACCGCCCACACCAGCACGCTGTACACCAGGCCGCACGGCAGCCAGCCCCACACGGCACCGAGCGCCAATGCGTGGCGCACGTCGCGCACTGGCAGCAGACCGCGGCCGAGCGGTTCGATACGCCGCCACAACAGGCCACCGGCCTGCTCCACGCGTGACAACAGGTTCCACCAGCCGCCCAGGTACAGGCCGAGCAGGATCATGAACACCCCGGCGAAGCCCAACAGCAGCTGCTGTGCCTGCTGCACCTGCAGCATCCCGGAAAAGAAGAAGCCCAGGCCGCCGGCGATCGCCCCGGCCAGGGTGTAGCTGGCGATGCGCCCGGCGTTGTAGGCGAGCTGGATCGGCCAACGCGTCGCCTGCTGCCCCGGCATGCCCAGCGACAGCGCGCCGACGATACCGCCACACATACCGACACAGTGCACCCCGCCGAGCAGGCCGACCACGAATGCGCTGGCAGCCCCCAGATCAGTCACGGACCGGTACCTCCACATGGGTATAACGCCAGGCGGCGAGGATCAGCAGCAGCACCGGCACGCCCATCAGCGCGGTCAGGGTGAAGAAGGACTGGTAGCCGATGCTGTCGACCATCACCCCGGAAAACCCGCCGATGAACTTCGGCAGCAACAGCATCAGCGAACTGAACAGGGCGTACTGGGTGGCCGAGTAGGAGACGTTGGTCAGCCCCGACAGGTAGGCTATAAAGGCCGAGGCCGCGACCCCGGCGCTGAGATTGTCCATGCCCACCGCCAATACCAGCAACCAGAAGTCGTGGCCGACACTCGCGAGCCACACGAACATCAGGTTGGTGGCCGCGGCCAGCACGGCACCGGTCAGGAGCATGCGCATCACGCCGAAGCGGTACACCGCCACGCCACCGAGCAGGCCGCCGAGGATGGTCATGAACACACCGAAGCTCTTGGCCACCAGCGCCACCTCGTCCTTGGTGAAACCCATGTCCTTGTAGAACACGTTGGCAATCACGCCCATCACGATATCGGAGATGCGGTAGCTGGCGATCAGCGCCAGCACCAGCAGCGCCAGCCAGCCGAAGCGCTTGACGAAATCGACGAAGGGCAGCACCACCGCATCCCACAGCCAGTGCCCCGCACGCTGCCACAGGCTGCCCTGTTCCAGCCCCGGATCATCGGCCAGCGGATCGGCCACCACCGGCTCTGGCGAGAACAGGGTGGTGAGAATACCGACCAGCATCAGCGCCGCCATGCTGGCGTAGGCCGCCATCCACGGCGCCTGCTGGTAGGTCGCTTCGTCCGTATCGACGAAGGCCGCGATCACCAGTGCACCGGCCGAGCCGCTGAACATCGCCAGCCGGTAGCCGGTAGTGTAGAAACCGGCCATCACCCCCTGCAGGCGCGGCTCGGCGATCTCGATGCGGTAGGCATCCACCGCGATATCCTGGGTGGCCGAGGCAATCGCCACCAGCAAGGCCAGGCCGACCATCCGTGACAGGTCGAGTGCAGGGTCGGTCAGCCCCATGCCCAGCAGACCGCCGGCCACGCACAACTGACTGAACAGCAGCCAGCTGCGCCGCCGCCCGAGCAGCCCGTGCAGCAGCGGCAGCGGCAGGCGGTCGACCAGCGGCGACCACAGCACCTTGATCGCGTAGGCCAGGGCCACCCAGCTGACAAAGCCGATGGTGGAACGGTCGATACCCGCCTCGGCCAGCCAGAACGACAAGGTGCCGAACACCAGCAGCAGCGGCAGGCCGGAGGAGAACCCCAGCAGGCCGATGCGCAGCACCCGCCAGTCGGCGATATGCACCAGGGTGTCGCGCCACGATGGCCTGGCCGGCGCCTCAGACATCCAGGTCGTAATCCATGATCAGCGGCGCATGGTCGGAAAAGCGCTTGTCCTTGTAGATGCGCGCCGCGCGCACCGTCTCGGCGATCGCCGGGGTGACCACCTGGTAGTCGATGCGCCAGCCGACATTCTTGGCCCAGGCCTGGCCGCGGTTGGACCACCAGGTGTATTGCTCGTCGCGTGGGTCGACCACGCGGAAGGCATCGACGAAGCCGGCCGGGCCGAACAACTGATCCAGCCAGGCACGCTCCTCCGGCAGGAAACCCGAGTTCTTCTGGTTGCCGCGCCAATTCTTGATGTCGAGATTGGTATGGGCGATGTTCCAGTCGCCGCAGATGATGAACTCGCGCCCGGCCTTTTTCTGCTCGACCAGGTAGGGCAGCAGGCGGTCGAGCACCTCGAACTTGACCTGCTGGCGCTGTTCGCTGGACGAGCCGGAGGGCAGGTACAGCGAAACCACCGACAACTTGCCGTAGCGCGCCTCGATCCAGCGCCCCTCGCTGTCAAAGTCGTCCCAGCCGATGCCCTCGAACACATCGTCCGGCTCCTTGCGGCAATAGATGCCGACCCCGCTGTAGCCTTTCTTCTCGGCGGGGTGGTAATAACAGTTGAAGCTCGGCGGCCAGTACAGCTTGTCGAGGATCTGTTCGGTGTGGGCCTTCAGTTCCTGCAGGCACACGATGTCGGCCTTTTGCCGGCGCAGCCACTGGAAAAAGCCTTTTCTGCCGGCGGAACGGATGCCGTTGAGATTGATCGTGATCACGCGCATGGCGCGCATTATACTGGCCGGATCGTTATCAAGAGGTCTGTCATGCAGGATTATCAGCGCGAGTTTCTCGATTTTGCCTTGGATGTCGGTGTGCTGCGCTTCGGCGAGTTCACCCTCAAGTCCGGGCGTATCAGTCCCTATTTCTTCAACGCCGGCCTGTTCAACACCGGCTCCGCGCTGGCCCGGCTCGGCCGCTACTATGCGCAGACCATCGTCGATTCCGGGATCGAGTTCGACGTGCTGTACGGCCCGGCCTACAAGGGCATCCCGCTGGCCGCGGTGACCGCCGCCGCGCTGTACGACCAGCACCAGATCGACATCCCCTACGCCTTCAACCGCAAGGAGGCCAAGGCGCACGGCGAGGGCGGCAGCATCGTCGGCCACGCGCTCGAGGGCAGGATCCTGATCATCGACGACGTGATCACCGCCGGCACCGCGATCCGCGAATCCATGGACATCATCGAGGCCGAGGGTGCCAAGCCGGCCGGCGTGGTGATCGCCCTGGACCGCCAGGAAAAGGGCAAGGGCGAGACCTCCGCCATCCAGGAGGTCGAGCGGGACTACGGCATCCCGGTGGCCGCCATCGCCAGGCTGGAAAACGTCATCAGTTACCTGGCACAGAGCAGCGACAGCGAGCACCTGGCGAACATCCGCGCCTACCGCGACCAGTACGGCGTCTAACCCCCATCACCCACAGGACAGACGAAAAATCTGTCCTGTGTCATCGCCATGCCATGCCGCGCGCAGTATGCTAGGGCTCAGTACGTCAACTCAGCCTGGAGCCGCCTGCGATGCGCATAGCCAAGGGCCTTATCGAAACGCCGGTCACCCGGCCCGGCATGCTGATCGGCGAGGCGCTGCGCATCTGCGTGGAACGCGGCGTGCCGGGCCTGCCCTTCGTCGACCAGAGCGGCAAGGTGACCGGGCGCTTTTCGGTGCGCCACGCCTTCCTGCTGTCGAGCATCTCGTCCGACATGATCAAGGGTGCGCACCTGATCGGCCATGATGCCCTGTGTCTGAGTCACGGCCAGGACCACTACGCAGAACTGTTCTCCCTGACCATCGACCAGATCATCCTCGCGGATGCCGCCTGCCTGCCCTCGAACGCGCTGGTCGAGAAAGGCATGGCCTTGATGGAAAAGTTCAACAGCTCCTACCTGTTCGTCATCGACGACGGAAACTACCGGGGGGTGGTCACCCGACTCAGCCTGACCCGGGCACTTCTAGAGGAACATGCATGACATGAATGGCAGCAGTATCGCCATCGACGGCCACATGTGGATAGCGGCCGCGGTCCTGGTCGGCGCCTATATCCTGATCTTTTCCGAAATCATCCATCGCACCCATGCCGCCATCATTGGCGCGGTGGCGATGATTCTGATCGGCACCTATGCCGGCTTTTACAGCCAGGAAGAGGCGATCCTGGCGATCGACGCCAATACCATCCTGCTGCTGGCGGCGATGATGATGCTGGTGGCGATGCTACGCCCCACCGGCGCCTTCGAGTACACCGCGGTGCGTATCGCGCGCTTCTCCGCCGGCAGCCCGCGGCGCCTGTTGATCTACCTGAGCCTGGCGGTGAGCCTGATCTCGATGGTGCTGGACAATGTCACCACCATCATCGTGTTCGCCCCGCTCACGGTGCTGATCTCACGCATCCTCAAGCTCAACCCGATGCCGTTCCTGATGTCCGAGGCGATCCTGTCGAACATCGGCGGCGCCTCGACCCTGGTCGGCGACCCGCCGAACATCATGATCGGCAGCGCCGCCGCGCTCAGTTTCAACGACTTCCTGTTCCACCTCGGGCCGCCGATGGCGGTGATCTGGGTGGCCACGGTGGGCCTGTTGCTGTTCACCTTCCGGCGCCAGCTCGACCCTGCCACGCATGATATGAACCTGGAATATTTCGACCTGGAGAGCGCGGTCACCGATCACTCCGCCCTGTGGCGCGCAATGATTCCCCTGGTACTGGTGGTCGCGCTGTTCTTCGTCCATCACGAGCTGGAACTGTTCCCCGCCTTTGCCGCGCTGATCGGCCTGAGCCTGGGCCTGCTGCTGACCCAGCCACGCCCCGAAACCCTGTTCGGCGAGGTCAACTGGTCGGTGCTGATCTTCTTCTGCGCGCTGTTCGTGATCGTCGGCGGGGTCGAGGCCTCCGGCCTGCTCGACCTGCTCGGCATCAGCCTGGCGGAGATGGCCAACGAACCGGGCAAGCTGCTGCTCACCAGCCTGCTGCTGATGTGGGTGGCGGCGCTGCTCAGCGCGGTCATCGACAACATCCCGTTCACCGTGACCATGATCCCGATCATCCTCGGACTCGGTGCCAGCGGCGCCGAGACCGCGCCGCTGTGGTGGGCGCTGGCGATCGGCGTGGGCCTGGGCGGCAACAGTACCCATATCGGCGCCACCGCCAACCTGATCGCGGTCACCGAGGCGGAAAAGAGCAAGATCGAGGGCGCCCGCATCTCGCCGCTGGCGTGGATGCGCGTCGGCGTGCCGGTGACCCTCTCCGGCCTGGTGCTGGCGAGCGTGATCTACACGCTGTTTTTCGAATTCTTTCTTGACTGACAGCACGCCGGCCGGCAGCGTGGCTAGCCGACGATCAGCTTGATACCGACCAGGGCGGTCACCAGCTCGAAGGCGCGCTTGATCCAGCGATTGCCCTGGCGGATCGCCAGGTGCGCCCCGAGATAACCGCCGAGCAGTGAGCCGGCGAGCAGGGCCGGAATCCATGGCCAGCGGATCTCGCCGAGCAGGCCCAGGGTGAGCGCACCGGTACCGTTCCAGAACATGCCGACCAGCACCAGGGTGTAGGCCACTGCGGTCTTGTAGTCCGCACCGAACCAGCGCACCAGCCACAAGGTCACGAACAGGCCGGTACCCGAGGTCAGCGAGCCGTTGAGCACCCCGATCACGAACAGCACAGCCCCACCGAACCACAGGCCAGAGCCCTGCAGGTGGCGCAGTTCGCTGCTATGCCCCAGGCCCTTGTTGAGGTAGGAATAGACCCCCAGCCCCAGGGTCAGCACGCCGAGCGCCACCTCGGCGGCCCGTCCCGGCACCTGCAGGATGACCGAGGCACCGAGCACCACCCCCGGCAGGCCGGTGGCGAGAATGAACAACACGAAACGCCGCTCAAGCGTGCCCTCGCGCATATGCCGCAGGGTGGCGCCAACCCCCAGCGCCACCGAGGCGACCTTGTGGGTGGCCAGCGCGATGCCGAACGGCAGGCCGAGAAAGATCAGGATCGGCAGCTGCAGCAGCCCGGCGCCGCCCCCGGCGAAGGCGGAAAAGGTGTTGGCCACCAGAGAAGCGGCGAAAAGTGCGAGCTGTTCCACAGGCGACTCAAAGCTTGGATAAATCGGTCGATTATAATGTCGAACCATTCAACAGCCGCCGTACGAGCTCGAATATGCGCTTTTTCCCGACTACCGCCATCCTGCTGAGCATTCTGCTCGCCCTGCCTGCCGCCCATGCCGGCTTCAAGAAATGGGTCGACGAAAACGGCGTGGTGCATTACGGCACCTCGATCCCGCCTGAGTACGTCGATCGCGGCCATACCGAGCTGAACCAGCGCGGCATCGCGGTGGAACGGGTGGACCGGGCCAAGACCGCCGAAGAGATCGCGCGCGAGCAGGAACTGGCCGAGCTGCGTGCCGCCCAGAAGAAGGTGTTGCAGGAACAGCAGGCGCGCGACCGCGTGCTGTTGTCCATGTATCGCACCGAAGACGACCTGATCATGGAACGCAACGGCAAACTGGCGCAGGTGGACAGCCATATCACCCTGAAACAGAAACAGGTCGAGCGCCTCAAGCAACGCCTCGCCAAGTGGCAGGCGGCAGCGGCCGACGCGGAGCGCCGCGGCGGCAAGCTGAGCCGCAAGCAACAGGAAAACCTCGACGCCACCCAGCGCCAGATCGAGTCGGCCTATGCCTCGATCGTGGAAAAGCAGTCAGACCGGGAGCGCATCGAGGCCCGTTACCAGCGCGACCTGACACGCCTGCGCCAACTGCGCTCGACGCGTAGCTCGCGGGCGCCGGCGCTGGCCGAAACACCCGCCGCCAGCGCCTCGCCGGTGATCGACAGCGCCTTCGTGTGCAGCAGCAGTACGCAGTGCGACCGCCTGTGGCCGGTGGCCAAGGATTACGCCAGAGCCCAGGCGAGCACGCCGGTACAGGTGGAAGGCAAAAGTGTGCTGATGACCAGCAGCGCGACCGCGCCCGAAGACGTCAGCATCACCGTCTCGCGCATCGGCCGCGACGACGGCGAACGCCTGTTCATCGACGTGCAGTGCCAGGACAGTCTGCGCGGCCGTGACCTGTGCGCCAGCGAGCGGGTGCAGGCGATCCGCAACAACTTCCGCGGTCACCTGCAGCAGGCGGCGCAGCGCCGCTGATTGCCCGCGATCAGGATTGGAACAGGCCGTTGCGCAGCATCGGCCAGTCGCTGTCCCAGTTGTCCAGGGTCGGCCGGCTGAAGCGCGAACGCTGAAACTGGTGCAGCCGCCCCTCGATGAAGGCGGTGAGCAGGCTCGCCGCCGCTTCCGGCTCGGTGCGCAGCTGCGCGTCGCCACGCATCGCCGCCTCGCGCAGCACCTGCTTCAACTGCAGTTCGAGCCGTTCGAAAAACTGCTGCACCCGCTCCAGCAGGCGCTCGCGTTCGCCGATCAGCGCATCGCCGAGCAACACCCGGGTGATGCCCGGATTGCGGTCGGCAAAGCCCAGCAGCAGGTACACCACCTTGGCGCAACGCGCCTCGGTGCCCTTCTCTTCCTCGAGGATGTGGTTGATACGCGCGAACACACTCTCCTCGGCAAAGGCGATCAGGCCCTCGAACATGCGTGCCTTGCTGGCGAAGTGGCGGTACAGGGCCGCCTCGGACACGCCCACCGCACGCGCCAGCCCGGCGGTGGTGATGCGGTCGCCGGGATTGCTCTCCAGCTCGCGCGCCAGGGTTTCGAGGATCAGCTGTTTTCGAGAAGGTCTCGGCATAGTCGAGTTACTGGATCAAGGTGCCGATGCCCTGGTCGGTGAACAGCTCGACCAGGACCGCGTGCGGAACACGCCCGTCGATGATATGCGCGGTCTTGACCCCGGCCTTGACCGCGTCCAGCGCGCAACCGATCTTCGGCAGCATGCCGCCGTGGATGGTGCCGTCCTCTATCAGGGCATCCACATCCGAGGTGCTCAGCCCGGTCAGCAGATTGCCCTCGCGGTCCAGCAGGCCGGTGGTGTTGGTCAGCAGGATGAGCTTTTCCGCCTTCAGCACCTCGGCCATCTTGCCGGCCACCAGGTCGGCATTGATGTTGTAGGAGTGCCCGTCCTTGCCGACGCCGATCGGCGCCACCACCGGGATGAAGTCGCCGTGCACCAGCATGTCCACCACCGAGGCATCGATGCTCTCGACCTCGCCGACGTGGCCGATATCGATGATCTCCGGCGGATTGTCCGCCACCGGCTCACCGGTCAGTTCCAGCTTGCGCGCATGGATCAGGTCACCATCCTTGCCGGTCAGGCCGACCGCATGTCCGCCGTGACGGTTGATCAGGTTGACGATCTCCTTGTTGACCAGGCCGCCCAGCACCATTTCGACCACGTCCATGGTCTCCGCGTCGGTGACGCGCATGCCCTGGATGAACTCGGATTCTTTGCCCAATCGTTTCAGAAGATTGCCGATCTGCGGCCCGCCGCCGTGCACCACCACCGGGTTGATGCCGACCGTCTTCATCAACACGATGTCGCGGGCAAAACCCGCCTTCAGTTCCTCGTCCACCATGGCGTTGCCGCCGTACTTGATGACCACGGTGCGGCCGCTGAAACGCTGGATGTACGGCAGCGCCTCGGACAATACATGTGCGACGTTGCCCGCCGCCTTGGCATCTAAACCCATCTTCTTGTCTCTTGATCAGAATGGCAGCTGCCGGTCCGGCAGTACCTTGTTCATTAACTCGCGGAAACGCTGCTGGATCTGCTCCAGCGCCGCCTGCGTATCGGCCTCGAAACGGAAGGTCAGCGAGGGCACGGTGTTGGACGGACGTACCAGCCCCCAGCCCTGGTTGAATTCCACGCGCATGCCGTCCAGGTCGAGGGTCTTCGCATCCGCGAAATCCGCCTGCCCCTCGATGGCACGCATCAGGGCGCCGGCCTCGCCTTCCTCCAGCAACAGCTGGTATTCCGGCGTGGCCGGGCTGCCCGGCAGCTCAGCCAGCTGCTCGCTGAGCGGGCGCGGGTCCATCGCGATCAGTTCCAGCAGCCGTGCCGCCACGTAGATCGCGTCGTCGGAGCCGTACCAGCGTTCCTTGATGAAGAAATGCCCGGAGAACTCGCCGCCGATCAGGGCGCCGCTCTCGCGCATCTTCTCCTTCATGCGGGTATGGCCGGAGCGGCCCATGATCGGGCGCCCGCCATGCGCCAGTATGAATGCAGCCAGATGCCGCGAGGACTTGACGTCGTACACCACGTCGGTGCCCGGATGGCGCTGCAATATGTCCGCCGCCAGCAGCATCAGCAGGTGCTCGGGCCGCACCGCCTCGCCGACCTCGTCGACCAGGCCGATACGGTCGCCGTCACCGTCGAAGGCGATACCCAGGTCCGCCTGCTCGGCCTGCACCTGCAACGCCAGGGCCACCAGGTTGTCCGGCTGCCCGGGATCCGGATGGTGGTTGGGAAAATTGCCGTCCGGCTCGCAGAACAGCGGCACCACCTCGCAGCCGAGATGGCCGAGCACCTCGCAGGCCAGTTCGCCCGCCACGCCGTTGCCGGCATCCACCACCAGCTTCAGCGGGCGCCCGATCTGCAACTCGGTCGACACCGCCTCCAGGTAGGCCGGACGCAGGTCGAAGTCCTCACGCGAGCCGGGCGAACTGTCGAAGCCGCCGGCCAGCATGCGCTGACGCAGGTCCTGCAGCGCCTGCCCCTGCACGGCCTGCGCATCCAGGTACAGCTTGAAACCGTTGTACTGCGCCGGGTTGTGACTGCCGGTCACCATCACCGCGGCAACGTTCGGCATGCTGTGCATGGCGTAATACAGCAGCGCCACCGGGGTCTGGCCAAGCTCCATCACGTGCATACCCTGGTCGACCAGCCCCTCGCAGAAGGTCTGGTACAGCTGCGGGCTGCTCAGGCGCGCATCGCGGGCGATGAACGCCTGGCTGATGCCCTGCTGGCGTGCAGTGTCGGCAAAGGCCTGGGCCAGCAGGAACACGATCTGCCGGGTCAGCTCCTGCTCGACCACCCCGCGGATGTCGTAGGCACGGAAGATCGCGGCCGGCACCTGCGGTGGCGGCGCCTGCTGCTCGGCCTGCACCGCGGCCGCCGCCTTTTCCGCCAGTGCCTGTACCGCCGGCTCGGCGGCGGACCGGGCGGCAGGCGCGGCATGCTCGCGGGCATGGCGCTTGCGCGCATAGTCGATCAGCAACAACACCGCATCGCGCGACGCGGCCACCTTGGGGACGTGCTCGCTCGCCCCTTCGCCGAGCAGGATCGCCTCGCCGAGATTGACCAGGGTGGCCATGTCCTGGCGCAGATCGCGGCCGAGCAGGCGGTACTGCAGAAAGATGCCGAGCAACAGCACCAGGATGCCGCCACCGGCCAGCGCCAGCACCAGCGAGGACCTGCCGCCGATATTCACCGGGTGCAGGCTATAAGCCAGTTGCCAGATGGAACCGTCGACCACCTCCTGGCCGCGCACGCCTGGCAGGGCCTCCTGCGGGCCGCTGCCGGCCACCACGTAGGTGCCGCCCTGCAGCATCTGGAAATCGCCGGGGAACTGCGGTGCCGTCGCGGCCACCCGGGTGACGATCTTGAGCGGCCAGGCGGCGAACAGCGCGCCGACCACCTGCTCGCCGTCATGCACCGGCACCGCCAGGGCGATATAGGGTTTGCCGGCACTCAGCTGATGCACCTCCGCCAGCGACTGCACCCCGCCCAGCGCCTGAGTGACCAGGTCGACCCCGGCATAACCCATCGGCGCCGCGCCCTCGGGCTGCGGCTCGATCGCCTGGCCGACGGCGAACAGGCGCAGCTGCAGGATACCCGGGACCAATCGCTCGGCCTCCAGCGCGGCCCGCTGGCGCACCCGATCGTCATCGCTTTGCAGGGCATTGCGCAAACTGGGGCTGTTGGCCAGCATCAACAGTTGCTGGCGACGCGCATCCACCACCGCCGACATCTGCGCCGCCAGGGCCTGCACCGCGGTCTGCGCCGAGGCCTGATTGGCATCGCGCTGCGACTTGTGCAGCGTCTGCAGGGTGACCCAGGCGAGCAGCACCAGCACCAGGATGCTGACCAGCACGGTGGGCAGGAAATACACCCACAGCGGCCGCCCGCCCTCGCCGCGCCGGTGCTCGACCGCGGCGGCGGGTTTGGTTTTGCGCTTGGCCTTGGGGATCAGCTTCATCAATGCCTGCCGGAATGCCCGAAACCGCCCGCGCCGCGGTCGCTCTGGTCGAATTCGTCCACCTGTTCGAAGACCGCGCGCACCACCGGCAGCAACACCAGCTGCGCGATGCGCTCGCCGATCTCGATGCGAAAGGCATCGCTACCGCGATTCCAGCAGGAGACGAACAACTGCCCCTGGTAGTCCGAATCGATCAGGCCAACCAGGTTGCCGAGCACAATGCCGTGCTTGTGCCCCAGCCCGGAGCGCGGCAGGATCACCGCCGCCAGCGCCGGGTCGGCAATGTGGATGGCGATGCCGGTGGGGATCAGCTCGGTCTGGCCCGGCTGCAGTTCCAGCGGCTGCTCCAGCATCGCCCGCAGGTCCATGCCGGCCGAGCCTTCGGTGGCATAGTCCGGCAGGGGAAACTCGTCACCGAGGCGCTTGTCGAGAATTTTCAGTTGTAATCTATGCATCGATTCGCTCTGCAATCAAAGAAACCAGCTGTTCGGCGAGGATCGCCTTGGGCTGCCGCGGCAGCTGCGCATGTCCGCCCTCCCACAGCACCAGCAGGGCATTGTCGTCCGCCTCGAAACCCTCGCGCTCGCCCACCTGGTTGGCGGCGATCATCTCGACACCCTTGTCGCGGCGCTTGGCCTCGGCGTACTGCTCCAGGTCATGGGTCTCGGCCGCAAAACCGACGCAGAACGGGCGCTGCGGCAAGGCCGCCACATCACGCAGGATATCGGGATTTTTCACCAGTTCGATGCTGAGCGTGTCACGGGTCTTTTTGATCTTTTGCTGTGCGACCTGCGCCGGCCGGTAATCGGCAACCGCGGCACAGGCGACGAACAGATCCGCCACCTGCACCGCCTGCAGGGTCGCCGCGTGCATCTGCTGCGCGGTCTCGACCTCGACCAAGCGCACCCCGGGCGGTGCCGGCAAGGCCACCGGACCGCTGATCAGGGTCACATCCGCGCCCTCGCGCAGCAGCGCCTGGGCAATCGCATAGCCCATCTTGCCGGAGCTGCGATTGCCGACGAAACGCACCGCATCCAGGGGCTCACGGGTCGGTCCGGCGGTCAACACCGCGCGGCGACCGGCAAAACGCCCTGTGCCGAAGATATCGGCCGCCGCCTGCAGCAACTGGAGCGGCTCGAGCATGCGCCCGGGCCCGACATCGCCGCAGGCCTGCTCGCCCACGCCCGGCCCCAGTATCCGCACGCCACGCCGGCGCAGGGCCTGGATATTGGACGAGGTGGCGGGGTTGTCCCACATCTTCTCGTTCATCGCCGGCGCCACCGCCAGCGGCGCCTGGCTGGCCAGGCACAGGGTGTGCAGCAGGGTGTCGGCGGTACCGGCGTGCAGCTTGGCCAGGAAATCGGCGCTGGCCGGGGCCACCAGGATCAGCTCGGCCCAGCGCGCCAGCTCGATATGCCCCATCGCCGCCTCGTGCTCGGCATCGAAGATGCTGTCGCGCACCGCCTCGCCGGTGATCGCCTGCAGGGTCATGGCGCCGATGAACTGGTGCGCCGAGGGGGTCATCACCACCCGTACCTGCGCGCCCTGCCTGAGCAACAGGCGCGCCAGTTCCGCGGCCTTGTAAGCGGCCACACCGGCGGTGATACCCAACAGTATCCGTCTGCCACGCAGCTGATAGTGATCGCTTACCCCGTAAGTCATCGGCCTAGTTTACTTGGCGATCGGAAAGGCGGCTACGCCGATTTGTTCTTATACTCGAATGCTCCCGACTCACCACTTCAAGGACGAAGCGATGACCATCAAGGACTGGCCGAGCGCCGAGCGGCCGCGCGAGAAACTCCTGGCCCAGGGCCCACACACACTCAGCGACGCCGAACTGCTGGCGATCTTCCTGCGCACCGGGGTGACCGGGCGCAGCGCGGTCGACCTGGCGCGCGACCTGCTCAACGACTTCGGCAGCCTGCGCGCGCTGCTCGGCGCGGACCGCCGCCGCTTCTGCCGTGCCGCGGGCCTGGGCGATGCCAAGTATGCGCAACTGCAGGCGGTGCTGGAGATGAGCCGCCGCCATCTCGGCGAGAAACTGCACAGGGGCGAGGCGATCGATTCACCGCAGCGCACCGTCAGCTACCTGCAGGCGCGTCTGCGCGACTACCCCTACGAGGTGTTCGCCGCGCTGTTCCTCGACAACCGTCACCGGGTTATCTGCTACGAGGAGCTGTTCCGTGGCACCATCGACGGCGCCAGCGTGCACCCGCGCGAGGTGGTGCGGCGCGCCCTGGCACACAATGCCGCGGCGGTGATCTTCAGCCACAACCACCCATCCGGGGTGGCCGAGCCGAGCCAGTCCGACCGGCGCATCACCACGCGCCTGAGCGAGGCCCTGGCCCTGGTCGACATCCGCGTGCTCGACCACATCGTGATCGGTGACGGCGAGCACTGTTCGCTGGCGCAGCGCGGGCTGTTGTGAGCCGAAAAGCAAGCTGGGGTTGTTCCGCGCCGAAGGTTCTGCTATAAATACGCGCCTTTCTGCCCGGGCATGCAGTCATTTGCGCTTGGGGCCACCGAATTCAAACGTATTTTGAGGCTTTAACCATGTCCAAAGTCTGCCAGGTAACCGGCAAGCGGCCGATCAGCGGAAACAATGTTTCCCACTCGCATCGCAAGACCAAGCGCCGCTTCCTGCCGAACCTCCACCACCACCGTTTCTGGGTGGAGAGCGAGCAAAAGTTTGTACGCCTGCGCGTTTCGACCGCCGGCATGCGCATCATCGACAAGAAAGGCATCGACGCAGTGCTGAGCGAAATGCGCGCACGCGGCGAGAAGGTATAAGGAGTAGATCATGGCCAAGGCAGTTCGCGAAAAAATCCGCCTCAACTCCAGCGCTGGTACCGGTCACTTCTACACCACCACCAAGAACAAGCGCACCATGACCGGCAAGATGGAGATCAAGAAATACGATCCCGTCGTGCGCAAGCATGTCATGTACAAGGAAGGCAAGATCAAGTAATCACCGCTTGATCTGCCCGGCCGTGCTCAGCCACGGCCAACAGAAACCCGCCGCTGGCGGGTTTTCTTTTGCCCGGTAAGCAGCGCTGCCAAGCATGCGCCCCACCCGGGCCCACGGGCAACGGCTGGCAGCGAGCGGCGGCCAACCCAGCGACCGCCCCTGGCCACTTAGTACGGTGCTGTTGCTAGCGGCAGGAGGGGCGCAACGGCAAGAGGCCCGGGCCACTCCACACGAGCACCCCGGGCCTCTCGTTGTTGCCGCAGTAGACGGCTCAGACCGCCGGTTGGTAACCGCGCAGGGAACGAGCGAAGTCCGCCAGCGCCTTGATGCCGGTGGCCTCGGCCTCGCGACACCATTCCTGCAGAGACTGCAGCAGTACCTCCTGGCTGGAGGCGGTACGGCCCCAGATGTCCTGCAGGCGCTCACGATACTGGTGCACCGTGGCCAGCACCTGGCTGCGCTCGAGGATCGCATTGAGACGGGCGCGTGCCACCGCATCCAGGCTGCCGGCATCGGTGCTGAGCAGCCTGCGTGCCTGGCGCGCCATCTTGCGGCAATGCTGCTCGCTGCGGCACAGCTCGGCCTCGGCCACCGGCTTGACCACGTCACGCGCATAGTTCGCCAGCACGTACATGCGGTGCACCACCACCGCCTTGACCGTGTCCATGTCGATATTCATCTTGCCGCTGTCGATCAGCGGCTTGAGCGCGACCCGGCGCACCCGCGCCAGGCGCAGGAAGGCCAGGATGCGGATGTACATCCAGCCGATGTCGAATTCCCACCATTTCGCCGACAGCTTGGCCGAACTGGGGAAGGCATGGTGATTGTTGTGCAGCTCCTCGCCGCCGATGAGGATGCCCCAGGGCGAGATATTGGTGGCGGCATCCGGCGAGGCGAAATTACGATAGCCCCAGTAATGGCCCAGGCCGTTGATCACGCCGGCCGCCCAGAAGGGAATCCAGATCATCTGCACCGCCCACACGGCCACGCCGAGGATGCCGAACAGCAGCACATCGATGAGCAGCATCAACGCCACCCCCTGCCAGCGCAGCGAGTACACATTGCGTTCCAGCCAGTCGTTCGGGGTGCCGTGGCTGTAGCGCTCGATCAGTTCGGTTTTCTTTGCCGCCTCGCGATAAAGCTCGGCGCCTTCCCACATCACCTTGTCGATACCGAGCACCTGCGGGCTGTGCGGGTCTTCCTCGGTCTCGCAGCGCGCATGGTGATAGCGGTGGATGGCCACCCACTCGCGGGTCACCATGCCGGTGGTCAGCCACAGCCACAGGCGGAAGAAATGCGACACCAGCGGGTGCAGGGTCAGGGCGCGGTGCGCCTGGGCACGGTGCAGGAATACCGTCACCGCAACGATGGTCACGTGCGTCAGCGCCAGCGTGACCAGCAATACCTGCCACCAGGACAGGTCGAGCAAACCATTGATCATCAAACAATCTCCGAAATCCGTGGACGTCGAATTCAAACGTCCATTATAGCGCCTATGCGGCAGCTGGCCCGGCCGCAGCCGTCCGCTGCAGCAGCAGGTTGCCGTAGGCATCCACCTCGCACTGCCAACCGGCGGCCAGCCAGGTGGTGGCGACCTGCTCGGCAATCACCACAGGTCCAGTAAGACGGGTGCCGACCGGCAAGGTTCCGCGCAAGTACATCGGCACCTCGCCAGCATCGGGCAGACGACACGTCTCGGGCAGCGGCATCCGGCCGCCCGTGGGCCTGCCGGGCAACGCAAAGCCCGCCCCCGGGGCCCGCACCGCCAGGCGCAGCGTGACCAGCTCCACCGCTGCCTGCATGCTGTGCCCATAGCGCGCAAGGTGCGCGGCATGGAATGCCTCGGCGCTCGCCTGCGCGCCTTCCCAAGCCAGATTCAGGGTGTACGACTGCCCCAGGTAACGCAGATCCACGGAGACATTGAACTGCAGCTGTTCCCGCGCCACGCCCTCGGCCGCGAACAGCTCGAGTGCCTGCGCTTGCAGCCGTTGCAGCTGTGCCTCGACCAGCGCGTCGGCCTGCTCATCCAGCCGGCACATCAGGGTGCGCGAGAGCTGCCGCCCCGGCGGCGCCACCAGCATGCCGAGCGCCGACAGCACCCCGCCCTGCACCGGCACCATGGCGCTGTCCATGCCCAGTTCCTCGGCCAGTTCGCACACGTGCAGCGCGCCCGCCCCGCCGAACGACACCAGGGTGAAGCCGCGCGCATCCACGCCACGCTTGATCGAGATGGCGCGCAAGGCGCGCGCCATGTGTGCATTGGCGATATCGATGATGGCGCGCGCCGCATCCACCGCGTCGCCGCCGATCAACTCGGCGACCGGCTGCATGGCGCGGCGCGCCGCCTCGCTATCCAGTCGCATGTCGCCACCGAGGAAGGCATCCGCCTGCAGGCGGCCGAGCAGCAGGTTGGCGTCGGTCACGGTGGGCAGTTCGCCGCCACGGCCGTAACAGGCCGGCCCCGGGTCGGCACCGGCCGATTGCGGACCGAGCTGCAGCATGCCGCCGGCATCGATCCAGGCGATCGATCCGCCGCCGGCGCCGATGGTATGCATGTCCATCATCGGCACCGCCACCGGGTAGGCGCCGATACGGCCCTCGGTGGTCAGCTGCAGCTCGCCGTCGATCAGCGCCACGTCGGTGGAGGTGCCACCCATGTCGAAGGTCAGCAACTGCTGGCGCCCGGCCTGCGCCGCCACGTGGCGCGCCCCCACCAGGCCGCCGGCTGGGCCGGACAGCAGCATGCGCACCGCGTAGCCGGCGGCCTGTGCCGCCGCCACGGTTTCGCCGGAACTTTGCATCACCGCCACCGGCACCCCCTGCAACCCCTCGCCCAGACGGGCCAGGTAGCCGGCCACCCGCGGCCCGACCCAGGCGTTCAGCCAGGTCGCCATGCCGCGTTCGTACTCGCGCACCTCGGGCAGCACCTCGGACGACAGAGAGACGAAACAGCCCGGCGGAATCGCCTTGCGCAGCCTTTGCTCCAGCCGGGGGTCGAGATAGGAGAACAACAGGTTGACCGCCACCGCCTCGGGCGCCAGTTCGAGCAGTTGTTGGCGCAGACGCTCGAGATCGTCATCGCTGAGCGCTTCGAGCAGTTCGCCATCGGCGGACAGGCGCCCGCCGGTCTCCAGGCACAGCTGCCGCGGCACCGGCGGCGCCGGCATCGGTGGGGTCAGGTTGTACAGTTCGCGGCGGTTCTGGCGGCCGATGCTGAGCATGTCGGCAAAACCGCGGTTGGTGACGAAGGCGGTGCGCACCCCCTTGCCTTCCAGCGCCGCGTTGGTGGCCACGGTCGAGCCGTGAACCACGCGCAGCTGCTGCAGCGGCAGGCCGAGTTCGGCAATCCCCTGCAGGATGGCTCGCTCCGGCGCGTCCGGGGTGGACAGCACCTTGTGCACGCGCAGCCCGTCCTGCTCGCTGAAACAAACGAAGTCGGTGAAGGTGCCGCCGGTATCCACGCCTAGCCAGATCATGGCGCGCATTGTACCTGCTGGCCCTGCACGAGGGCTTTTGCGAGCGGGAGCCGGGTCGGCGGAATCTAAAGACTGGGCCGGTCCTGCCGACTGGATACAGGAGATGATGCTTTTGTCGCGCTGCAAGGGACCGCCGCACAGCGACCTCCAACTGGCGCACCCATGCCCGAAACCTTTGAGCCTGCCGTTGAACCTGATGGCCCTGTGTTGAGCAGCGGCGACGGCTTGCCGTTGCGCAAGATGATGCTGTTGCTCACCTCGCTGTTGGTGGGCGTGGTGCTGTTGTTTTCAGGAATCAATTTCTTGCTGATGCACCGCTACCTGGAGGACGTACGCGCCGACGACAGCCATGAGCGCCTGCTGTTGATCCGCGAGACCCTGACGCAGATGTTGCAGTTCTACACCGACGTGCTGCACGCCTATGCCGAAGACGAACAGGTGCGCTTGCTGGTGGAGTTTGACGACAGCCAAGGCGCGATGGCCTGGTCGAGCAACGTACGCAGCGCCCTGCCGAACGCCATCGGGGCTGCGCTGTTCACCCGCGAGGGGCAGGTACTCGGCGACCCGATCGCGCAGCGTGTCGGGGCGGCCTGCATTCACGACCTGCAGCAACGCATCCACGACCACGCCGAGCACCCTCCCCCTATCCATCGGCAGGTGCTGGAACTGCAGCATTTCGACCTCAGCCAGCCGATCCACGCAATCGACGGCGAACTGCTCGGGTTGGTCATGGTCAGTTTTTCCCTCGACGAACTGCAGGCCACCTTGAACCGGCTCGCCACCGCGCAACACGCCGCCTTGCTGCTCGAAGCCGACAGCGGCGATGTGCTGGCGGCGAGCAGCAATTGGGACAGCCTTGCCGAGGCCGAACTGCTGAGCATCCCGATCGAAGGGGCCAACTGGATTCTGCAGGGGCGGAGCAACGATGCAGCGGTCAGCGCGACCCTGCCCGGCTTCGCCGTTGCCAGTGCCTGCGGCGCCGTGCTGTTGATCGTGCTGATGCTGATGTTCCGGCGCATTCTGTTGCGCCATTATTTCCACGCGGTGGACGACATCAGCAATATGCTGCGTCGCATACAGGCCGGCGAAAAACTGGATGACGCGCGCCTGGACAGCCGCGCACGCCTGCTGCCGCTGAGCCAGGCACTCAAGCAGGAAATCGAACGACTGGGCGACCGGCACAATGATTTGCACCAGGCCAGCCATACCGACCCACTGACCGGGCTGGGCAACCGTCGCATGTTCGACCAGCAGCTGCAGGAACTGCTGCAAGCGCCCGCCGCGGCGTTCTGCCTGGTGTTGCTCGACCTGGACCGGTTCAAGCAGACCAACGACAAATACGGCCACGCCTGCGGCGACCTGGTACTCAAGGCCCTGGGACAGGCCTTGCAGACGGTGGCACGCAAAAGCGACCTGGTATCGCGCTGGGGCGGTGACGAGTTCGCCGCCCTGCTAGTGCACATGAACCAGGAGCAGATCGAGAGCTGGATCACCCGTTTGCGGCATGCCTTCGAGGTGGCGCAGCTGGAGTCGGCCGACCTGCCCGCCGATGCACGCTGCCAGATCAGCTGCGGCTGCCGCTGTGTGTCGCCGCAAGAGCAGACGGAGCTCGACACCCTGCTGCAGGAGGCCGACGCCAGACTCTACCAGGACAAGCTGCAGCGCAGGCAGACCGACCAGCCATAAGCGCCGCCACCGGGATCCTGGACATCCGCGACCGAATCCACATTGCATTGCCGGTGTGCTGGAGTGAGTGCCCGCTTGATAGTACCCTGCGGCCGCATGAATGCTCTGCTCAGCGCCCGGCAGCTCTCCCTCGAACCCCGCCTGCACGACATCTCCCTGGATGTCGAGCGCGGCCAGGTGCTCGGCCTGCTGGGGATCAACGGGGCAGGCAAGTCCACGCTGCTGGCGGCGCTGGCCGGCGTGCAGCCTTGCGATAGCGGCGAGATACTGATCGACGGCCAGCCGCTGCACGGCCAACGCGCTCTGCGCCGCCGCGTCGGCTGGCTGCCGCAGCGTCCGCCCATCTATCCCGACATGAGCGTGATCGAAAACCTGCGGTTCGCCGCCCGCTTGCGCATGCCCGGCGCTGCCGTGAGCCAGGCGCAGCTGGATGAGGCCCTGCAGCAGTACCAACTGGCCCCCTTGCAGCGACGCCTGGCCCACAGACTGTCCGGCGGCGAGGCGATGCGCCTGGGACTGGCCTGCTGCCTGATCCATCAACCGGACGTGTTGCTGCTGGACGAGCCGAGCGCCGGCCTGGATCCCCTGCAGGCGGAGCAGCTGCGCGCGCTGATCGGGGCGCTGGCCGGCGAGCGCGCGGTGGTGATAGCCAGCCACTTGCTGCCGGATATCGAGCAACTGTGCAGCCGTGCATTGCTGCTGCATGACGGGCGCATCCTCGCCGAAGAGCCGGTTCACGACGCGCGGCCGTTGATGCTGGCCGAGTTCAGCCATGTGCCCGAAGACAGCGCCTTGCTGGCGATCCCCGGGATCGCGCGCGTGGTCGCGCGCGAGGCCGGGCAGGTGATCGTCGAGCTGCAGGCGGACGCACCGCCGATCATGCCGGAGAAACTCGCCTGTCACGGCTGGGGGCTGCGCCGCTGGCAGCCGGCACCGAACGACCTGGCGGCACGTTTCCGCCGCATCAGCAGCGGCGAGGCGATCTCATGATCGGCCTGATCGCCTGGCGCGAACTGCGCGCCCAGCTGCACGGCCTGAGCCTGTGGCTGCTGCTGGCCGCCACCGCTGCCCAGACCGCCTGGTTGATGTTCGCGCAGCTGCAGGTCTACGAGCGCATCTCGCCGCAACTGCTGGCCGGCCAGTCCACCCTCGGCGTCAACGACCTGGTGATCGCCCCCACCCTCAACAGCCTGGCGCTGATCCTGCTGCTGACATTGCCGCTGCTGTGCATGCGTGCGCTCGCCGACGAACGTCGCAGCGGCCGCCTGGCGGTGCTGCTCAGCACCACCCTGGGCATCGGCCAGCTGTTGCTCGGCAAGTGGCTGGGCAATGCATTGGCCGGGCTGCTGCTGGTACTTGCCGGGCTCGCCGTGCCGCTGACCCTGCTGCCGGGCGTGCCACTGGAATTGGGGCGCATCTTCGCCGCCCTGCTCAGCCTGTCGCTGCTGGTGATGCTGATCAGCGCGGTGACCCTGATGTTCTCCGCCTTCAGCCGCCAGGCCGGCAGTGCCGTGGCCGCCAGCTACGGCCTGCTGTTGTTCCTGTGGCTGGGCGACTCGTTTGCCGCCGCCGACTCGGCCTGGCACTGGCTGGCGCTCAACCCGGTATTGCAGCGCGGCCTGTCCGGCAACCTGGACACCGGTCTGTTCGGCTACTTCCTCACGCTCAGTGGCGCGGCGCTGCTGGTGGCCGCGGTACGCCTGCTGCGTGACCGGGAACAGCCGGCAAGCGGGCTGCCACGCCTGCTGTTGTTCACACTGCTGCTGGCGGGCTGCCTGCTGAGCGCGCCACGTCTGCTGCAACAACACAGCTTTACCCTGTTCAGCAGCCAGCCGCCACCACCGCGCGCCCTGCTGCAAAGCCTCGATGCCCTGCAGGGCCCGTTGGTGATCACCGCCTATGCGCCCGAACTGCCGCTGCTGCACGCGCAGATCGAAAAGCTGATCAAACCCTTGCAGGAGCACTACCCGGCGAGCGAGCTGCGCTTCGTCGATCCGCTCAAGCAACCGCAACTGGTGCGCGACCTGGGGATACGCCGGCATGGCGAACTGATCATCGAGGGCATGGGCCGGCGCCAGCACGTGCGCCAGCCCGATGCCGCCAGCCTGATGCGCGCCATCAGCCATATCGCGCGGCGCGGCGAGCCCTGGATCGTCGCCCTCGAGGGACACGGCGAAGCGCCGCTGCACGGCACCGGCAACGATGGCCTGGGTGCCTTCAGCGCCGCCCTGGACCAGCTCGGTTACCAGACCCTGGCGATCGATGCGCGCACCCAGGGACAGGTACCGGAAAACGCCGCGGCGGTAGTGGTCGCGGCCCCGGCGCAGGACTACCCAGCGGCGGTCACCCGCATGCTCGCCGATTACCTCGCCGGTGGCGGCCGCCTGCTGTGGCTGCAGGAGGGGCATGCCGTGGCCAGCCTGCAGCAACTGGCGGGCATCGACCTGCTGGCCGAGCCTGTGAGCGGCCTGCACCCGGTGGATTCGGCGCAGGGCGCAGGCTGGCAGATCGAGCAGAATGAACAAGGACGCAAGCGGCCTGCACTGTTCGACACGAGCCGTGTGCTGAGCATCAGTTCCACCAGCGAGTGGGCGCAACAGGGCCGCCTGGCCGCGCCCGGCACACAGGCCGACCAACAGGCGCTCGGCCTGACCCTGCAACACGGGCACGCCCGCATCGCCGTGGTCGGCGACAGCGACTTTGCACGCAATGCCCTGTTCGGCAGAGCGGGCAACCAGGCACTGGCCCTGGGGCTGGTCAACTGGCTGACCGACAACCGGCTGAGCACGGCTGCAGCCGCCGATGACATCAGTCTCGACTGGACACCGCTGCAGGCCGGACTGATCGCCGCCTTCGACCTGTTGCTGCTGCCGCTGCTGTTGTTGGCGACCGGGCTGCTGATCCGTCGCCGCAGGATGCGCGCATGAGGCCGCTCGATCGCATCAACCTGTCGCTGGCGCTCCTTCTCGCCGTCCTGCTTGCCGGCGAATACTATGCTGCCGCACCGCAGGCCGCGGCACCCTTGCTGGCGCTGGACGCGCAGCAGGTCAGCGAAATCCGCGTGCGGCGCGGCGAGCAACTGCAGCTGGCGCTGCTGCGCGATGACGACGGCTGGATGCTGACCCACCCGCAGATCGAGCGCGCCTCGACCCGCCGGGTGAACCAGCTGCTGGCGCTGTTGCAGGCGCACAGCCTGCTGCAACTGCCAGCGCAGGATGCACAGCGTTTCGGCCTGCGCCCGGCGCTGCTGGAGCTCAGCTTCGACCGCACGCAGATACGCTTCGGCCACGCCAGTTCGCCCGCCGGGCAGCGTTATGTGGAGGTAAACGGCCAGATCCACCTGATCGACGATGCCTACTTCCGCATCGCCGGCCTGCCCGCCGATTTCTTCCGCGAGAAACCCTGATGCCCGAGTTGCCCGAGGTCGAAACCACGCGCCGCGGCATCCAACCGCACCTGAGCGGCCGACGCATCAGCGGCGTGGTGATCCGCCAGCCGAAACTGCGCTGGCCCATCCCTGCACTGCAGCAATGGCTGCCGGGCAGTCGCATCCGCAAGGTCGAGCGGCGCGCCAAGTACCTGCTGATCGACTGCGGCAGCGGCACCCTGATCATGCACCTGGGCATGTCCGGCAGCCTGCGCGTGGTGCCCTGCAACAGCCCGCCGGACAAGCACGACCACTTCGACCTGCAGTTGGGCAGGCAGTGTCTGCGCCTGCGCGATCCACGCCGCTTCGGTGCCATCCTGTGGACAGAGGACGCGCCGGAAAAGCATCCCCTGATCCGCGACCTGGGCCCCGAGCCCTTGTCCGATGCCTTCGATGCCGACTACCTGCTGCACCAGGCCAAGGCGCGCAGCGTCGCCATCAAGCAGCTGCTGATGGACGGCAAGGTGGTGGTCGGTGTCGGCAACATCTACGCCACCGAATCGTTGTTTCTCGCCGGCATCCACCCCAAGCGGCCGTGCAACCGGGTCAGCCGCGCCCGCATCGAGCAGCTGGTCGAACACGTGAAAAGCGTGCTCGGTCGTGCCATCGAGCAGGGCGGCACCACCCTGCGCGACTTCCAGAACGAGCAGGGCAAGCCCGGTTACTTCGCCCAGCAACTGCTGGTCTACGGCCGCGAGGGCGAGCCCTGCCCGAGCTGCGGCAGCCCGATCAGGCGCCTGCAGATCGGCCAGCGCAGCAGCAGCTACTGCCCGCGCTGCCAGCGCTGAGTGCGGCGCTGGGCTTTCGCCCGCCCAGCCCCTACAATCGGACGTGCAATTACATAGAGCAGCACGCAGTAAGCTGCCGTCCAAACCACCAAAGTCAGGAGATGAGAGAGATGATGCAGAAACTCGCAGGGGCTGCGTGTGTGCTGCTGGCCGCCAGCTCAATGGCGATGGCAGCCGGCAACCCCGAGGCCGGCCGCGCCAAGTCCGAGGCCTGTCTCGGCTGCCACGGCATTCCCAGCTACAACAACGTTTACCCCACCTACCATGTGCCGCGCCTGTCCGGACAGCATGCCGACTATATCGTCGCCGCCCTCAAGGCCTATCGCGACGGCCAGCGCGATCACGCCACCATGAACGCCCAGGTCGCCAACATGAGCGATGCCGACATGGCGGATATCGGCGCCTTCTGGGAAGCCCAGGGTAAATAAGGAGCAAGCATCATGAAAAAAACACTGATCAGCAGCCTGCTGACCCTGGCGTTTTGCGCGCCACTGGCCATGGCCGGCGGCAACGTGGCCGCGGGCAAAGACAAGTCCGCAAGCTGCGTCGGCTGCCACGGCGCCGAAGGCATCAGCGCCACCGGGATCTATCCCAACATCGGCGGCCAGTACGAAAACTACCTGCTGCACAGCCTCAAGGCCTACAAGTCCGGCGAGCGCCAGAACGCCATCATGCAGGGCATGGTGGCCGCACTGAGTGAGCAGGACATGGAAGACCTGGCCGCATATTACGCCAGCCTGCCGGGAGCCTTGAAAGACGGCAACGTGAAGCCGCGTTGAACAACTCCGCCGGCAAATAAAAAGGGCGCCGTTCGGCGCCCTTTTTTCGATTGCGGCTCAGGATCAGTGGATACTCGGGCCGCTGTGTTCGGCTTTGGCCTTTGCCGCAAGTTCCAACTGGATCGGATCTTCGAAGTCAGGCAGATCTGCACAGGATTTGGTCACCCCGACTTTCTGCAGCGCGTCCATCTCGCCACGCAGACGACCGTACTCTGCGGCCTCTGCACCATCGCCGCCTTCGAGCATGAACAGTGCCGGCCAGAAAATAACCATGCCGACGGTCATCGCCGCTGCATCGTTGTCAGCCATGCGCTTCAATTGGGCATGCAGGGTGGTGATACGGTCGTTCACACGCCCCATCTCGCCGGCAACCTGAGTGCAGTTGTACTGCTCATACTGGACAGTGGAAACACTTTGCGCCTGGATGTCGGTCGGCTGGGAAGCGCAACCGGAGAGTACGAGAACACTGGCAGCGGAGAAAGAAAAAATAGCTTTTTTGAACACGAGTCTTTTCCTGTTGATTGAATAATTCCTGGGACATCGATGGCCGCCGCACGACGCAGTTGCCGCCGGCGAGCTGCAAAACAATCAGCTGTTGTTTACCTGAACAGCGGGCATATCAAGACGCAACAACTCATCGATCAACATCTTGATGTTTGCCCGCGCAGAGCCCTCGTTTGCCAGCTGCAGACGCTTGGTGCCGAGAAATGCATCCCCCATCTGTGCCGTGTAAGGCGTGGAAAACTGGTCGCTCCAAACCAGGCTGCGGTCGCCTGCGCGGTATAGTTTGTACTCGGCCACCACGGTGACCGTCATACTGAAACCCACCATTGGCTGATCGACGCTCCTGAGGTGAACATCGAGTTGGTACTCCGAGGGATTACCTCCCGCGACCAGCAGCCCCGCGTATTTCAGGGAATCCTCGAGCGCCAGCTTGAAACTGGCGTTGTCGATCTCGGAAGTCCACATCGGGTTGGTGTCTTCGCCACCAACCACACTCGCCACCTCAAGCTTGCCCTTCAGCGGCGAGTTGTTGTTGACCACCTGCGAACCTGGGGCCATGGAAGTCATGCTGGTCACCTTGGCAGGCGCAGCACAACCGCCGAGCACACCAACGGCTGCGAGAATCATGAAGACGGAAAATACGCGGATACGCTGGAACATGTGAAAGCTCTCCATAGCCATTAAATTCTTATGGCCGCGAATGCTAGCACGAACTCCAGCCTTTTGATCGATCACTGCGGCACTGTCGGCCACAACCACCAGACAAGCTGCTCGTTCCCCTCAGCGATTGAACGGAAACATGCGCATCGGCCCGGACATCTGGTTCACGTCATAGCCCATGGCGCCGACACTGCTGTTGAGTCGCCCGACCTGCTGACTCATCTGCGCAATATTGCGATTGAGAAAAACCACGCCCTCGTTCAGACCGCTCAGATGCTGTTGCATGTTCTGCACCGACTCGGCCATGCCCGGCATGACCGCCACCGATTCGCTGACACTGGTGATCGAGACGTCGATCGACTCGGTCTGACTGACCATCCGCGCCATGCTGACATCGATTTTCGCGATACCGGCCTGCATATCACCCAGCGCGCCGGTCATGCCCGATACCTCTTCCGCCATGGCGCCCATCACCTCTCCCATGCGCCCCATGTCCTGCCTCAGCGACCAGGTGAGCAAGGCCACGCCGATTGCCAGCCACAGCACCATCAGCACCGCAAAAACCACCACGCGCGACATTTTCCGCTGCGTGCGCAGATGCATCTCTTCGCGGCGCTGCAATTCCTGGCTCATGCTGAGCATGGCGTTTTCAATCGCCTGGGCAACTTGGGACGAGGCCGTTTGATCGGAACCCATCAGGTTTTCCTTCCGGTTTGAATTGGCGAGCAGCAATGTACTTGGATGCGGCACTTTTGTACGGCGGGTTGATACGCCAACAGTAACAGGCCCAGCCGCGGCTGGCACCAAGGCAAAGCGCAGTCAGCTGTCGCTGGGATTACTCGGAACCGGGCGGGTAATTTACGAACGATGCACCGATACCGCGCGGGTCGGAAGCCGCGCTGACCTCGCCGCTGTCGCGCTCCCACAACACCGCCTGCATATTGCCGTACACGTCGTCCAGTTCGCGCAGCTGGTGGCCTTTGCGCTCGAGGGTTTGCAGGGTCGCCTGCGAGAGGGCACCGGGCTCGTACTGGATGTGATCAGGCAGGTACTGGTGATGGAAGCGTGCCCGCCCGACCCATTGCTCGACCGGTGCACCTTCGACCGCCTGCAGCGTGCCGATCAGCAGCATGCTGATGATGCGCGAACCGCCCGGGGTGCCGAGAATGGCGACCTTGTCGTCGCTTTCGATGAAGGTCGGTGACATGCTCGAGAGCATGCGCTTGCCCGGGGCGATCGCATTCGCCTCGTTGCCGACCAGGCCGTAGGCATTGGGCGTACCCGGCTTGATTGAGAAGTCGTCCATCTCGTCGTTGAGCAGCACGCCGCTGCCGGGCGGCACGAAACAGCTGCCGAACGGATAATTGATGCTGAGGGTGGCGGCCACGCGGTTGCCCTCGCCATCGAGGATGGAGAAGTGGGTGGTGTCCTGTCCCTCGGGCCGGCCCACACCCGGCATCGGCTCGCTCGCGCTGGCCTTGTTCAGATCGATATCGGCGATACGGTGGCGCGCGTAGGAGGCATCGGTGAGCTGCTGCAGCGGCACGTGGACGAAGTCCGGATCGCCCAGGTACAGCGCGCGATCCTCGTAGGCGCGGCGCATCACCTCGGTCATCAGGTGCACCCGGTCGGCCGAGCCGTAGCGTTCCAGGCCGAGCTGTTCGAGCATGTTGAGCATCTCGATCAGGATCACGCCGCCGGACGAGGGCGGTGCCGCGCTGACGATGCGATGGCCTTGAAACCGGCCGACCACCGGCTCGCGCTCGACCACCTGGTACTCGGCCAGGTCCTGCAGGGTCCAGATTCCCCCCGCCTCGCGGGTGCCCTCGACCAGCTTGCGCGCCACCTCGCCCTGATAGAAACCGGCGGCGCCCTGCCCGGCGAGCGCCTGCAGCGTGTCGGCCAGGTCGGCCTGGACGATCCGGTGACCGAGCGGCGGCACATCACCCTTCAGCAGGAACTGCTCGGCGGCAGCCGGCGACCCGCGCAACGCCTCGACGCGAAAGCCGGCCATGCGGCGGTAATAGGGGTCGACCTCGAAGCCTTCACGGGCCAGGTGGATCGCCGGTGCCAGGGTGACGCGTAGCGGCAGCCTGCCGTAATTTTCCGCAATGTGCGCCAGCGCCGCCGGGGCTCCCGGAATGCCGGCGGACAGCGGCCCGTCGATGCTCAGACCGGGCACCGGCTCGCCCTGCCTGTCCAGATACATGTCGCGCGTGGCCGCCAGCGGGGCGCGCTCGCGGCCATCGATCATCACCTGTTTGCCGTCCGACTGGCGGTGCAGCAGCCAGAAGCCGCCGCCACCGATCCCCGAGCCGTAGGGCTCGACCACCGCCAGCACGGCACTGACCGTGACCGCGGCATCGAAGGCATTGCCGCCGCTTTGCAGCACCGCGATGCCCGCCGCGGTGGCGAGCGGATGGGCGCTGGCCACCGCCTCGGCGGCCGGCCGGCTTTGCGCCTGCGCCACGCCCAGCCACAGGCACAGGCACAGGCACACAGCAAAAAGGCCCCACTTGGGGACCTTTTTGACAATCGGGCTGATCCGCTTGCGCAGCATGTCAGCCTTCAGCCGCGGTGATGCGCTCGTACTTGGCCATCAGTTCTTCCTGGGTCTCGACATGATCCGGGTCCACCGGAATGCAATCCACCGGGCATACCTCGACACACTGCGAGGTCTCGTAGTGACCGACACACTCGGTGCACAGGTCAGGGTCAATCTCATAGATCTCGTCGCCCTGGGAGATGGCGCCGTTCGGGCACTCGGGCTCGCATACATCGCAGTTGATGCATTCGTCGGTAATCATCAAAGCCATCAGGCACTCCTACATAAAAAGCTTTCGACTCTGTTGAGGTGATCGGTTCAGATACAGCGTTTCGACGCCAGCGCCTTGTTCACCTCGGGATGGACAAATTCTGACACATCTCCCCCCAGACGGGCGATTTCCCGGACTAATGTCGATGAAATAAAGGCGTACTGTTCGGCCGGGGTGAGAAAGATGGTTTCGATCTGCGGTGCCAGGCGGCGGTTCATGCCGGCCAGCTGGAACTCGTATTCGAAATCGGACACCGCACGCAGGCCGCGGATCACCAGGTTGGCCCCTACCTTGCTGCAAAAATCCACCAGCAGGCCCTCGAAGGCGACCACCTCGACATTCGATTGATCCGCCAGGGCGATGCGCGCCAGTTCCACACGCTGGTCGATACCGCACACGGTGCTCTTGCCGGTGTGTTGTGCAACCCCCAGCACCACCTTGTCGAACAGGCGCGCGGCACGCGCCACCAGGTCGGTATGACCATTGGTGATCGGATCGAAGGTACCGGGATAAACCGCGATATTGTGCAAGGGACTGGTTTCCGTTTTGTTGCAGGGCAGCAAGTCTAGCGTTTTCGGGCCGTTTCAGGGAGCCCCTGACAACCCCGGGCAATTCTGATTGAGATGCCAGATGCGCCAGATCGAGGCGCGAACCGCGCGT
>Ga0272444_10000516_pt1 | contig 40633 bp, 37 predicted proteins | sample SSMForm13_FD_201033 | JGI IMG/M metagenome (GOLD analysis project Ga0272444, IMG submission 201033) | Marine sediment archaeal communities from Little Sippewissett salt marsh, Falmouth, MA, United States - SSM-Form-13 | ecosystem: Environmental > Aquatic > Marine > Wetlands > Sediment ... | reverse complement strand
CAAAGCACTAACTCGAGACGCTGGGGTCGCAGCCGCCTTCGCCGTGATGGCGGCCGGGGCCGCCGGGCGAGAGGCCGCGGTCGCCGGGTTTCGCAATTCCTCTACCCGGGAAGAGGCCATTGGTCTACTTAAGCGGCTGGAAACAATATTAAAAACAAAACCTTGGGCGTGTCTTCGAACATTCGCCACGGCGCCCTGGGAATTTTGCTAAAATCGCGGTTGCAAGAATATTGATGGCCGAAAATTGCGCTCAAAGGAGGCCGTGGGCCGCGTCGGCCACTGTCCCTGCCGGGTCGCCCTGGGGCGGCGGCCGGCGGCCGCGCTGGCCGATCAGGCTCGCTCCCCTTCTCCAGACGCGTTCCTGTTTGAAACCATCGGGTTTTGCTGGTAAGAGAACGACTGTGGGTTCGGTATTCCACCCGAATGCCGTTGGGTGTATGCTAACAGACGCCGCAGCGCCCCTGCGGCGTGGAAAGGCAGGCCGCCATGTATGCCGTGATCGTGGGCTGCGGCCGTCTCGGGGCCCTGCTGGCCGTTGGTTTGAGCGTCGCCGGGCACGAGGTGGTCGTCATCGACCGCCATGAGGCATCCTTTCGCGCCCTTTCCCCTGAATTCAGCGGTTTCCGGCTCACCGGGGACGCCACCGAGCACGCCCTGCTGGAAAGCGCCGAGGTCGGACGGGCCGACTGTCTCATGGCCACCTGCAACGAGGACACCCTCAACCTCATGGTGGCCCAGGTGGCGCGGCACGTCTTCGGCGTCGCCTGCGTGCTGGCGCGGGTCCACCAGCCGGCCTTCGGTGCGATTTTCAAAGACGCCGGGATCCAGATCATCAGCCCCACCCAGCTGGCCTTTGACGCCTTTTGCGCAACCCTCGACGAAGGGGCCAACCGGCAGTCATGAACATCATCCTGATCGGTGGCGACCAGACCACCTATTTTCTGGCGCGGGAGTTCATCTCCCAGGGGCACGGGGTGACACTGATCAACCGGGACCCCGAAGACAGCCGCATCATCTCCCAGAAGCTCAAGGCGACGGTGCTGCTGGGGGAGGGCAGCGATCCCGAGACCCTGGAGCAGGCCGGCGCCCGCAGCGCCGACGTTCTGATCGCCATGACCTCCCATGACCACGACAACCTGATCGCCTGCCAGGTGGCGCGGCTTCAGTTCGAAATGCCGCGCACCATCGCTCTGGTGAACGACCCCCAAAACGAGGCGGTTTTCGAGGACCTCGGGATTTCGGTGGCCTTTTCGGCCACCCGGATCATCGCCAGCCTCCTCAACCAGCAGACCCGTTTTGCCGCCATCACCCATCTGATGACCCTGGGGCAGGGGCAGATCAGCCTCACCGAGGTGCTGCTCCCCGACAAAAGCCCCGCAGCCGGAAAAACCCTTCACGAGCTGGATCTGCCCGAGAATTTCCTGGTGGCCGCCGTTCTTCGCGGGGACACCGTGCTGGTGCCCCGGGGGCCCACCCGTCTGGCGGTCGGTGACAAGTTGATCGTCGTGGGCGCGCAGGCGGATTTCCAGACGATTATCACCCGCCTGGTCGGTGACTGAGGATGCGCAACCCGGCCTTTCTGCGTGCGCGCTACGCCGGAATTATTCGGCTCACCGGCGGGATCACCGGACTGATCGGACTGGTCCTGCTCTCGCCGCTGGCCGGCCTGTTTTTTTTCCCTGAGGAAGCCGCGCTGGCCGGGGGCTTCGCCCTGCCGGGCGTAATCGTCACGGCAGTGGGGGGGCTGCTGGCCGGCGGGCTGCGCTCCCGGGTGGTGGCGGAGCTGACCTATGCCGAGGGCGCCACGATCATCGTGATGGCCTGGCTGACGGCCGTCGTGGCGGGGGCGGTGCCGTTCTGGATGCTGCTGGAGCTGAGCTTCACCCAGGCCCTCTTTGAATCCACCAGCGGTTGGACCACCACCGGCCTCTCGGTGCTGGATGTGGCCGCCGCGCCGCGCCTGATCCTGCTCTTTCGCAGCATTCTGCAGTACACCGGCGGGGCCGGTTTCGCCGTTATCATGCTGAGCGCCCTGGCCGGTCCGGCCGGCACCGGGATCGGGGCCGCCGAGGGGCGGCCTGCCGGGCTGGCGCCCAATGTCCGGCGCTCGGCCGAGCTGGTCCTCAAGCTCTACAGCGGCTATGCCCTTTGCGGCATCCTGGCCCTGCACCTCGCCGGCATGGGCTGGTTCGATGCCGTCAACCACGCCCTGACCGCGGTGTCCACCGGGGGGTTTTCGACCCGTCCGGAGTCCATCGGTTACTGGAACAGTCCGCCCGTTGAGGCGGTCACCATCGTGCTGATGCTCCTGGGGGGTACCAACTTCCTGACTGCCTACATGCTGCTGACAGGCCATTTCGCCTATGTGCGGCGCAACGGCGAGCTGCATCTTCTGCTGCTCCTGGTCGTGGTCGGGGTGCCCCTGATTTTGCTGACCGGGGCCGGCCACCTCTACCCGAGCTGGCCCCCGGCCCTGCGCAGCGCCGTGTTCGAGACGGTTTCGGCGCTCTCCACCACCGGTTTTTCAACCACCGGCTACGGCGGTTGGAATGCCGGCGGCCTGCTGCTGCTGACGTTTTTGATGGTGGTCGGCGGCGGGACCGGCTCCACCGCCGGCGGGATCAAGCTGCACCGGGTTTACCTGCTGATTAGGGGGCTGGTCTGGGAGTTCCGGCGCCAGATCCTGCCGGAAAAGGCGGTCAGCGCCCCCTACCTCTGGCAGGGGAACCAGCGCCGGTTCATCACCGATGACGAACTGCGCCATGCCGGCCTTTTTCTTTTCCTGTACCTCTGCTGTTGGGCGGCCGGCAGTCTGGTGGTGTGCTCCTGGGGCTATCCGGTGGCGGACGGGCTGTTTGAATTCGCCAGCGCCGTGGGGACCGTGGGGCTGTCGGTGGGGGTGACCGCCGCCGACACCCCGCCGGCGGTCCTCTGGACCCAGATCGCGGGGATGCTGCTGGGGCGTCTGGAGTTTTTCACCGTCATCCTGGGGGTCATCAAGCTCGTTCGCGACGCTCGGGTGATGCTGCGGGCGGACCGCTCTCAACGCCGCTGACGGCCGTGTGTTCAGGGACCCTGGTTGTCGGGGGGGACTTGGGCCGGTTCGTCTTCACCCTCCGGGGCCCGGATGGTCAGCACCGGGCAGGCCGCCATCTTGACGACCTTTTCGGTCACCGAGCCGAAAAGAAATCGGCGCCAGCCGGACTGGCCGTGGGTGGCGATAACGATCAGGTCGGCTTTGACCTCCGCTGCGGCCTGGACAATGCCGTAGGCCGGTTCGAAAACGATGGTCCGGGTGCTGACCGCCAAGCCCGGCGCCTCGGCCAACAGACGCGCGGCGATATTCTTCAGCTGCGCCTCGGCGTGGGTTTCCAGATCATGCTGGTAGGTGGGCACGTTGAAAACCTGGTGGTCGTAGGCGGTGGCCACCACCGGCACCGGGGTGATGACGTTGAGCAGGATCAGCCCGGCGTCGAAGTGCGTCGCCAGTTCCACGCCGGCCTGGATGGCCTCATGGCTTGGGGCGCTGAAATCCGTCGGGCACAGAATGGTCTTCCAGGGCAGCATCGGGGCCTCCTTGGGCTGCGGGATTGCAGGGGTTTAGTTGCAGCGAATTTCTAAACATAACAAAAATATCGCGGCCCATCAAACAGGCTGCCGGCCGCCTGCCGGGCGATGTTGATTTTGGGGTGCTGGCGGCTTACTAGCCGCCGGAGAGCGCAGCCTCCGGACGGGATCGACCTGCTCCCCGGTTTTACCCGGCCGGGCGAGGGGCAGGCCGGCAGGATAGTTCCCGGCAAGCCCGCTTCAAACACAGAGTGAACGCACGAAAAGGAGCTTTTCATGAAAACCATCAAGGTCAAAGAGATGATGATTCCGCTCGCCAAATATGCCACCGTCAACCAGGAGGCGACCTTTTACGAAGCGGTCCTGGCGCTGGAGGAGGCCCAGAAAAAGTTCGACGGCCTCTACCGGCATCGGGCGATCCTGGTTCTGGACGACGAGGGGCACGCGGTGGGCAAAATCGGTCAGGACGACCTGATCCGGGGCTTGGAGCCGGGCAACAAAGGGATCGAAGATTTCAGAACCCCATCATACAGCGGGTTCAGCCCCACCTACTTCAAGTCGGTGATTGAAAAGTATCACCTCTGGGAGGCGCCGCTGGCGGAAATTTGCAAAAAAGCCGCCGAAATCAAGGCCAGAGATCTCATGCACACCCCCGTGGAGGGGGAAACCGTGGACGAAGAGGCGACCCTCAACGAGGCCATCCACCAGCTGATCATGGCCCGCCACCAGTCCCTGCTGGTGACCCGCAATGGTAAAATCGTGGGAATTTTCCGGATGACCGATGTCTTCCACAAAATCTGCGAAGAGGTCAAGGCCTGCAAATTCTGACCCCGCCCATTTGCCTGGACCACCTCCCGCGACCTCCGGTGCATACGGCGGCCGGTGGTTCACAGCACCGCGGCGATGACCGCGACCGCTTTTTCCACCAGCGTTAAGTCGGCCTGGCTGCCCATGTGGCCCAGCCGGAAGACTTTTCCCGCCAGCGGCCCGTAGCTGCCCGCCACCACCAGGCCATGGCGGCGCAGGGCCGCATCGAAGGCGGGCCAGGATTTGCCCGCCGGCAGTTTGACGGCGGTCACGGTGGGCGAGGGGACCGCCGAAGGCGCCGGAAAGAGTTCCAACCCCAGGCGCACCAATTCCTGCCGGCAGTATGCCGCCACCCGCTCGTGGCGCGCGAAGCTCCGCACCAGCCCCTCCTCCAGCAACAGACCGGCGGCGGCGTGCAGCCCCGCCACCCCCTGCCAGTTGGGGGTGTAGGGAAAGTAGCGGTCCTTGAGCGCCGTGCGGAAGGGCTTGAGGGCATCGTAGCCCGCGTAGTCGACTGCCGCGATCACATCCCAGGCCCGGGGGCTGACCGAAAGAAAGGCCATGTCGGCCGGTGCCGAAAGGCATTTCTGCGAAGCGCACAGGCACAGATCGATCCCCCAGGCATCGGCTTCCACCGGGGTTCCGCCCGCACTGGCCACCGCGTCCAGGTAGAGCAGCGGGATTTGCAGCTGCTCCTTGAGGCGGCCCAAATCGGCGATGGGGTTCAAGGTCCCCGACGGGGTCTCGCAGTGGACCGCGGTGATCATTTTGGGCTTAAAGGCTCTCAGGGCCGCTTCCAGGGCCGTCAAATCGTCGAGGGTTTGATCGTAGGGCAGCCCCAGCGTGCGGACCTCGCAGCCCAGGGCGCGGGCCATCTCGCCGATGCCGTAGCCGAAGACCCCGGTGGCCACGGCCAGCACCCGGTCGCCGGGAACCAGGCAGCTTTTCAGGGCGCTCCACAGGGCCAGCATACCCTCCCCGGTCTGCAGGACCACCGGGTGGCCGGTTCCCAGCAGGGTTTGCAGACGGGCCTCGGTGTCGGCGTAAAGCCGGAAAAACTCCTCTTCCAGATCGGCGGATCCGTAGGCAATCTGGTAGGCCGCCATGACGGCGGGCGGCACCCGCACCGGTCCGGGGACCATGGGGATCGGGTAGGTTATCATCTTCTTTCTCCGCGGGGGCCGGGGGCAATTCCGAAAGAACGGTGAATCGGTCGTCGGCAGGCGTTTGGTTTGAATCAGTATGGGTGAGCCTAAATCCGCATTCGCCTGAATGCAAGCAAAATGGTGTTTCGGGGCGCGTCCTCGAAGGGGAAATTAGGGGGGATGCCCAAGCTCCGGCACCAGACAAAAGTCCCGCAGCGGCTGATGCCCAGCCGGGGCGGGACGCTGGTGGCAGGCGGCGCCGGGCGCTCGGGGTGGGTCAGGCGGCTTCCTGCAGCAGGCTCAGTTCGTCCGTGTTCAGGACCTTGTCGATGTCCAGCAGAATTTTGACGCCCTTTTCAACCTTGCCCATGCCGAGGATGTAATCGGTTTTGAGGCGGGCGCCGAAGGTCGGTGCGTCCTCGATGTCCTCGGCGCGGATATTGAGCACCTCCGAGACCGTGTCCACCACCAGGCCGATCTGGATCATGGCTACCGGACCCTGGATCTCCACCACGATGATGCAGGTCCGGTCGGTGTGTTCGACGGATTCCAGGCCGAACTTCAGCCGCAGGTCGATCACCGGGATGACCTTGCCCCGCAGGTTGATCACCCCTTTCACGAATTCCGGGGTCTGGGGGACATAGGTGATCGGCATCATGCCGATGATTTCCTTGATTTTCAGGATCGCGATCCCGTACTCCTCGTCCCCGAGTAGAAACGTCAGGTATTTGCCGCCTTTGTCCCCGCTGGGTTTGAACTCTTGCATACCGGTAGCCTCACTCTGGTGCCAATGCCGCGGATGATGCGCATCGCTCAGCCGACCGGGCGCCGGCCGAATACTGTCGTGCCAAACGGACTGGTGAAACCGTTTGTTCGACCGCTTTCCGCGCAAACTTTAGGGGCCGCGGGCTTCAGCCGGTGTGGGCGGCGGGCCGATCAGCCCTTTTGTCGCAGCCTCAGCAGGCGCTCGCCGGCTGCTGCCAGGGTCTCGTCGCGTTTGGCGAAGTGCAGCCGTACCAGGTTGTGGACCGGCTCGTGAAAAAAACTGGATCCCGGCACGCCGGCGACGCCGATTTCCCGGACCAGCCAGCGGCAGAAGGCCGTATCGTCCTTGAAGCCGAATTCGGAGATGTCCACCAGCACGTAGTAGGCCCCCTGAGGGGTCGTGTAGCGCAGGCCGGCGCGGTCGAGGAAGCCCAGGAAGAGGTCGCGCTTGCGGCTGTAACGCGCCAGAAAGTCGTCGTAATAGGCCGGCGGGAACTCCAGGGCCGTGACCGCCGCGGCCTGCAGCGGGGCGGCGGCGCCCACTGTCAGGAAGTCGTGGACCTTGCGCGCTCCGGCGATGACCTCCGGGGCGGCGATGACGTATCCCAGGCGCCAGCCGGTGATGGAATAGGTCTTGGAAAGCGAGCTGCAGGAGATCGTGCGTGCAAACATCCCCGGCAGGCTGGCGAAATAGGTGTGCCGGTGGGGGGGATAGACGATGTGCTCGTAGACCTCGTCGGTGATCACGAAGGCGTCGAACTCGGCAGCCAGATCGGCGATGGTCTGCAGCTCCGCGCGGCTGAAGACCTTGCCGGAGGGGTTGGCGGGATTGCACAGCACCAGGGCCTTGGCACCTCTTGCAAAGGCGCGTCGCAGCTCATCGGGGTCGAAGCAAAAGTCGGGCGGGCGCAGCGGCACGAATATCGGCTCGGCTCCGCAGAGGATCGTGTCGGCGCCGTAGTTTTCATAGAAGGGCGAGAAGACGATCACCTTTTCCCCCGGGTTGCAGGCCGTCATGATGGCCACCATCATGGCCTCGGTGCTGCCGCAGGTGACCACCAGGTGGGTTTCGGGGTCCAGCGCCAGCCCCATCCAGTGGCGCTGCTTGCGCGCCAGGGCGCGGCGGAACTCGGGCGCCCCCCAGGTGACGGCGTACTGGTGGCAGTTTTCGTCGATGGCGCGCCGCGCCGCCGCCAGCAGCTCCGCCGGCGGGTCGAAGTCGGGAAACCCCTGGGAGAGGTTGATGGCCCGGGCCGCGTCGGCGATGCGGGTCATCTCGCGGATGACCGATTCGGTAAAGCGGTCGAGGCGATGGGCGGTTGCGGGCATGGGACACCCTTTCGATGCGGGGTTGCGGCCGGGGGCCGCACGGGTTTTTGTGGGTTGGGGCTGTTTGCCACGGGTTATAGAGAACCCCGGCAGAGGGTGTCAAGCGATTCGCGGCCGGGTGTGCGGCGACCGCCAGCCTCCGGCAAAAAGTCCTTGACCGCAATCGGACGGGTTGGTAGGAAAGCGGCACAATTTAACGCACGCGCCGCGCGGTTAACGGAACACGGTGCAACTCCGTGACGGACCCGCCGCTGTAATCGGAAATGCGGTCGCCGCCGGCCCCCACCCGGGCCGGCCGCCACTGGCCTTTTTTGATAGAGGCCGGGAAGGTGCCACACCCCGCTGATATCCGAAAGTCAGAAGACGAACCGCGCCGGGCAAATGGAACACGATGGCAAAGGGTTCTGTTGGGATTTCACTCCTGACAGGACCCTTTTTTTGTTGGGCGGACCGCCGCCGGCATGTTCCCCCATTTATCCACCCCGGAAGGAGACGCGCATGAAAACCCAGATCGAACTGGCCCGCGAGGGCCTGGTCACCCCGCAGATGGCGCGGGTGGCCCGGGACGAAAAGATCCCCCCCGAGGTGATCCGCGAGCGGGTCGCCCGCGGCGAGATCGTCATCCCCAACAACCCCTTCCGCCCCCATCAGGCCGTGGTCGGCATCGGCTCCGGGCTGAGGACCAAGGTCAACGCCTCCATCGGCACCTCCTCGGACATCTGCCACCTGGACGACGAGGTGCGCAAGGCCCGGGCGGCCGAAGCCGAAGGCGCCGACACCCTGATGGAGCTCTCCGCCGGGGGCGACCTCGACAGGATCCGGCGGGCCGTGCTGGCGGCCACCCGCCGGCCGGTGGGCAACGTGCCCCTCTACCAGGCCTTCAAGGAGACCGCGCGACGGCACCGCAACCCCGGCAAGCTCGACCCCGAATACCTCTTCGAGCTGATCGAGCGGCAGCTGGCCGACGGCCTGAGCTTCATGGCCATCCACTGCGGCATCAACCGCCACACCATCGAGCGCCTGCGCAAACAGGGCTACCGCTACGGCGGGCTGGTGTCCAAGGGCGGCACCTTCATGGTGGCCTGGATGGACCAGAACCGCCGCGAAAACCCGCTCTACGAGCAGTTCGACCGGGTCTGCGGGCTGATGAAAAAGTACGACGCCGTTCTCTCCCTGGGCAACGGCATCCGCGCCGGCGCGATCCACGACAGCCACGACCGGGCCCAGATGGCCGAGATGATCATCAACTGCGAGCTGGCCGCGCTGGGGCGCGAGATGGGCTGCCAGATGATGGTGGAGGGTCCGGGCCACGTCCCGCTGGATGAGATCGAGGGCAACATCATGCTGGAAAAGCGCATGAGCGGCAACGCGCCCTACTACGTGCTGGGCCCGATTCCCATGGACCGCGGGGCTGGCTACGACCACGTCGTGGCCGCCATCGGCGCCGCCAACTCGGCGCGCTACGGCGCCGACCTGATCTGCTACATCACCCCGGCCGAGCATCTGGCGCTGCCCACCGAGGCCGACGTGCGCGAGGGCGTGCGGGTCACCCGGCTGGCCGTGGCGGTGGGGGATCTGGCCAAATACCCCGAGCGCCGCCAAACGGAGAGGCTGGCCGCGCTGGCCCGGCGCGACATGCGCTGGGAGGACCTGGAAAACTACCTGCTCTTTCCCGGGGTGGCCCGGGCGATGCGGGAGAGCCGAAAGCCGGCTGAGGAAAAGACCTGCACCATGTGCGGGGATTTCTGCGCCATGAAAAAGGGGATGGAGGTCTTCGCCGGGGACATCGCCGGGGACAAGCGCTCAGCGGGTGTTTAGGGCGCCTGCGGGTCGATTCGGTGCGGCAGGTCAGGCGGTGGCCCCTCAGGGCATCTTTCAGGCGGCGTTCAGCCACTGCCAGGCCTGGTCCATTTCGGAGCGGTCGAAATAGGCCGTCTGGATGCCGCTGAACAGGCCGAAGAGGCTGATCCAGGTGTCCTTCCAAACCCGGTCGCCGACCACCGCCAGACGCTCGATGCGATCGGCCAGGGGCACGGCGAAGCGCAGGTCGAAATAGAGGTCTTCGGCGCTGTTGAAGGACGGGTAGTGCTGTGCCACCAAGATCAGCCGAACCCTGCCGGTCCGGCCCGCGAGCTTTTGCAGGGCGGTGCTGATGCGCTCTGTTTCGACGTCGCTGACCGCGCCCTCGAGGCGGAAGCCCAGGATATTGGGCCCCAGTTTTTTGAGTTCTCCGATCATGCCGGATTCCTTCCAGACCCTCTCCCCGGGCCGTCAGCGGCCGGGGTTTCGGCCATGACCCAACATAAGGCTGTTTTGAGCGCTGGAAAGAGGGCCTCAAGCGGGCAGGCTGGGGAGAGGACCGGCGAGCAGGCGGCCAGCCTGAAAAAAACCGCCTTCCGGGCCGATGCCTGCCAATTCCGGGGTCAGGAGCAACAGGATCCATAGGGGACCCATGATGTGCATCCGGAACCGGGCTTAAAACGCGAGCCGAGGGCGAAGCCCCTGTCGGTAAGATCAACTTTCACCGGGGGAGGTTGGGCCAGAAGACCGGCTTCCCTGATGTACGCCACACACCCTTAGGCAAAGGCCATATCCGCTCCGGACTGTGGCACTCGGGCTCCAGGGCGCTCTTCGTCAGGTGGTTGGCCGCGGCGCCTGCGGGCTCACCCCTCCTCACGGCATTTTTTGAGCCGGGCGGCAATCCGCCACTTTTTCATCAGGGCCGCGGTTTCCGGCGGCACCAGGTGGGTCCAGGGGCGGCCCTGGACCATCGCCTTGCGGATGCTCTTGGCGCTGATGCCTTTTTCTTCGGGTGAGACCTCCCGCAGCACATGGATCTTCAAGCCCAGCGACTGGAAGTAATCCCGTTTGCGCCGCCCCCAATCGTCATAGATGCTGAGGAAAAAGACGGCGTTCAGGGGAACGTAGAAAAGGTAGCGCTCGGGCAGATTGATGGGCAGGGGGACCACCGAAAGCGATTCGGCCGCGATCCCGCGGGCCTGCAGGACCGCCTGCAGCATGCGGTAGCGCTCGTAGTAGGTCAGGGGGTTGGCCAGCGGGTCGCTGCGCGCCGGGTCCGCCGACTCCGGGCGGGTCGCCCAGGGGTCGGGGTTGGTGATGCCCACCACCAGGTGGCGGCAGAGGGCTTTACCGGCCAGAAGATATCTCAGATGATCGTTGTGAAGCACCTGGAAGCGGCCGTGGATGACGCCCACCTCCCAGGGGCGGCGCTGGTTTTTCATGTGTCGTCGGCCTTTTTCAAGTCAACCCGGACCGGTGGGTTGCGGCTTGGCGGATTTCGCCTCACGGACCGGGTTCCAGCCTGAAGGGCTCGGAAAGAGCGGGCCAGTATGGCCGGTCCACGGGGGAGTCCATCAGACCCTGCAGCTTGGCCCGGTCCAGGTGGTTTAAAATCAGATACATCAGCTCCCGGCCGCGCACCGGCCCCAGCGCCCCGCCGGCGGCGTTGATCTCGTCGAAGGCCTGCACCCTGTCGCGGCGAACCCCGGGACCGCAGAAGGTCAGCGGCACCGATTCCCCGGAGTGGATCAGGGGGCCTGAGCTGGGGGTCGCGTGGTCGGCGGTTGCGATGATCAGGACCTCCGGGTCCGCCAGCAGCGGCGCGATGGCCTGGCCGAGGCCACGGTCCAGGGATTCGAGGACACGCTTTTTGGCCAGGGGGTCTTTGGTGTGGGCGGCTTCATCGGGGGCTTTGGTGTGCACGTGGACAAAGTCGTAGCGGCCCAAGGCCTGGTGGGCCAATCTCAGGCGCGCTGCCAGGTCGGCCCCGGGATCGGCGGAATCGACCACCGGGCGGCAGTCCAGACCGATGTAGGCTGCCAACCCTTGGTAGAGAATTCCGGAGGCGATCAAAAGCCCGCGCAACCCGTTTTGTTCTCTAAACGGGGGCGCGTTTTTCAGCCGGCCGGCTCGTTGGGTCAGCATGCCGTTGATGGGCGGGGCGCCTGCGGCGGCGCGCAGGCGGTTGAGGGGCAGGGCCGCCAGGCGGCGGTAAAGGTACCCCAGGTATGCGCCGAGCGCCCGGGCGCTGCGCGCGGCAGCCGGGTCGTTGAAAGCGGCCTGCCACGGCCGGGGCGCCATCACGGGGCGACCGTGGGTCACCGGATCGGTGTCGGTCACCCGGGGAGAGACGTCCCCGCGCAGGGTCAGGATGCCGCGCAACCCCTCGGTGCGGGTGAAGTCGATCCGCACTTCCGCTTCTTCCCAGGGCGTGACCTGGCCGAAAAGCGGGTCGGCTTCGGCATTGGTGAAGGGCGGTTTGCCGTCGGTCAGCAGAAGACGATCGCCCTCAGGTGTCAGGCTCGCCAGGTGGGCCAGGATCGCCACGGTTTGGTTGTCCAGGGAAATCCCGGCGCCCAATGCCTCCAGGGCGCCGCGGCCCGGAAAGTCCTCGGGGGCGTAGCCGAACATGGCGAAATGGGCGTTTTCGCTGGGCAGTGCCTGCCCCAGAACGGCGGGGTGGTAGAGACCGCTGCAGCCAAGGGCCGCCAGGCGGTCCAAGACGGGGGTGGCCGCCGCCTGGAGGGGGGTCTGGTGTCCCAGCCGCCGGTAGCTGCGATCCCCGGCGCCGTCCAAAAGGATTAAAATACACTTTCTGGCCATGGGGCACCTTGGAGTCAATTAATCTCGGCAATCCTAAACCAAATCCCGACCCGCTGCAATTCTATCGATTCTGTCGATACAACCCAACGCAAGGATAGATATTAAAAATTTGCCTGGCGGTGTAGAAATGGTATTTTACCGGCATGTTAATCGATATGCACGTGCACACGACAGTCTCCCCCTGCAGCCGGCTGACCCTGGAGGACATTCTGACCCACTCCCGGCGGCGGGGGCTGGATGGTGTTTGCATCACCGATCACGGGAGTATGGCGGCGGCGCACACCCTGCGGGAAGGCCGCCAGCCCGACGGGCTGTATGTTTTTTTCGGTCTCGAATATGCCACCCCGGAAGGCGATTTTCTGATCATCGGGCCATTTGACGAACTTGCGCCGCATCTCAGTGCGCGCCGGCTGTTGGATCGGGTGGCGGCCGCCGGTGGAGTGGCCATTGCCGCGCATCCCTTTCGCGGCGGCCGTCCCGTCAGAGAGGATCTGATACGCGAGGGGCGCTGCCGGATCGTGGAGAGTCTCAACGGCCGCAACAAGGCGGCCGAAAATCGGGCGGTCGACGGCTGGCGGCGGCGTTATGATTTCACGGAATGCGCCGGCAGCGACGCCCATTGCCTGGCCGAACTCGGCCGGGTGCGCACCCGCTTTGGTCAGCGCGTCGAAACCCGGGGGCAGCTCGTGCGGGCACTTCAAAGGGGGGTGTGTGCGCCGGAAACGGCCGATGCCATCCTGGCCCCAGCAGCTGCCGGAGACTCTCCGGCCTGGATAAACATCCTCCAGGCGGGGAAAACCCGCCCCGCAGCCCATGTCTCTGAGTGAAAAATGAGGTGGAATGCCGGCAATTGGAGACAACCCGGTGAAATTTAAAAACATGGAGGTGAAAAGACCGTGATGAGCCCAAAAGGATTCTCTTTGTCGGTGATCGCCATGGCGTTGCTGGTGTGCGCGGCACCTGTCTTGGCCGGAGATTTGGACCGCTTCACCAATCTCGAGGGAACCCTGGACATTGCCGGCGGCACGGCCCACATCCCGGTGATGAACGAGGCGGCCAAGCGGATCATGACCTTCAATCCGAAGGTCCGGATCACCGTGGCCGGCGGTGGGTCAGGTATCGGGGTGCAGAAGGTCGGCGAGGGGTTGGTGGATATCGGCAACACCGGGCGCGCCCTGTCCGAGGAGGAAGTGGCCAAGTTCGGCCTGCAGTCCTTTGATTTCGCGATCGACGGCGTGGCGCCCATCGTGCACCCGGAAAACCCCGTGACCGGCCTAACGGCCCAGCAGATCCGGGATGTTTTTGCCGGCCGGATCACCCGCTGGAGCGAGGTGGGCGGCCCGGACGAGGCGATCCATGTCTACGGTCGCGAGGAGGCCAGCGGCACCCACGAGGTTTTTTGGGGCAAGATGCTGAAAAAGGAGCCGATTGTGGCCAGCGCGAACATCATCCAGTCCAACGGCGCCATGAAGGTGGCCGTCTCTCAGGATGCCAATGCCATCGGCTACATGAGCATCGGCCATATCGACGACACGGTGAAGCCCTTGGCCGTCGACGGGGTCACGCCCTCCCAGGAAACGGCCGTTGAAGGAAGCTACCCCGTGGTTCGGCATTTGTTCATGAACACCAAGGGCGACCCCAAACCATTGGCGCGGGCGTTCATCGACTATATCCTGAGCGAGGAAGGCGCCGGCATCACCAGCGCCGCCGGCTACATTCCGGTGAGGTAGTTTCACCCTCCCCTCCCTGATTCCGATGTTTTTTGAAATTTGGATCCGACGCCTGCTGTGCGCCGCCGCGATGGTGTCCACCGCGGCGGCTTTGTGTATTTTGCTGGTCCTGATCACCCTGGTCCTGCCGCTTTTCGCCCACGGCGGCCTGGCTACGGTGCTCGCCTGGCAGTGGCTGCCGTTTAATGGGAAGTTCGGCATCCTGCCCATGGTGGTCGGCTCGCTTTGGCTCTCCCTGGGCGCGCTGGCCGCAGCCACACCACTGGCTGTCGGCCTCGCGTGCTTCGTTCAGGTCCTGGCCCCGGGCCGGGTCAAAAGCCTCTGTCTGGCCCTGGTGCACTACATGACCAGCATCCCCACGGTAATCTACGGTTTCGTCTCGATTTTTTTGCTGGTTCCCCTGATGCGGCAGTGGTTTGAACGCGGCACGGGCTTTTCCCTGCTGACGGCCATGCTGGCGCTCACCCTGCTCATTCTGCCGACCATCGTGCTGGTCTTTCACGCCACGCTGCGCGAGGCGGACCGCACGGCCCGGGCCACCTGCGCCGCTCTGGGGTTTTCCAAACCCTCATACATCCGGCATGTGCTGCTGCCGCTTTCCCGCCGCGGCCTGCTGGCCGCCGTAATCCTGGGGTTCGGGCGGGCCGTGGGGGACACGCTGATATCGTTGATGCTCGCCGGCAACGCCCCCATGGTCCCGGGCTCCCCTGCGGACGCCATCCGCACCCTGACCGCGCACATCGCCCTGGTCGTGGCCACGGACAGCCAGAGCACGTTTTATCACTCGGTCTTCGCCTCCGGTCTGATCCTGTTCCTGATCATGGCTCTCATCAACCTGGCCCTGCGCAGGCTGGGCAGGTCCTTTGCCCCATGACCGCCACACAAAAACACAGTCTTGCGGACACGGCAACGACCGCTTTCTGCTGGAGTGCAGCCGCGCTTACAGGTGTGGCCGTTCTGGCTGTCATGGGCTTTCTGATCTTTCGCGGGGCAGGCACCCTGGGGCTTGAACTGTTCTTTGGGCAGACCCCCTGGTGGGACGCCTTGACCGGGGCCCGGCCGGTCTTCGACGGGCTCTGGTCGGCCCTGGCCGGGACCCTTATTCTGGTGGTCCTTTCCTGTCTGATGGCCGTTCCCGTGGGGATTGCCGGCGGGGTCTATCTATCCGTCTACGCCAGCCGGCGCTATCAAAGCATGACCGGGTTCGCCGTGGACCTGATGGCCGGCATCCCGTCGATTGTCATGGGCCTCTTCGGCTTCAGCATGATCGTGGTCCTGCGGCATGCGCTCTTTCCCCACGCCAAGACCTGCCTGCTGCTGGCGGCGGTATGTATCGCGCTGCTGATCCTGCCCTATTTGGTGCGCACCACCCAAAACGCCCTCTCCGGGCTGCCGGAGCACTTGCGCCTGCTGGGGCCAAGTCTGGGTTTCAGCACGTGGCAGAACACGCGCCACGTCCTGCTGCCCTCCGCCGGCCGGGGTATCCTCAGCGGCGTGATCCTGGCCATGGGACGGGCCGCCGAAGACACGGCCGTGATCCTGCTGACCGGCGTGGTGGCCCAGGCCTTTCTGCCCCGCAGCCTGTGGGACAAATTCGAGGCCCTGCCCTTTCGGATATACTATCTTGCCGCCGAACATCGCTCCGTGGCGGAACTGGACCAGGCCTTCGGCGCGGCCCTGGTCCTTTTGATGCTCACCGGCGCGCTGTTCTGCCTGGCCTTCCTGATTCAAAGAACCATGGAGCACCGCTGGAAAAAATAATGGCCCTGCCGGAACCCATCCTGGAAATGCGCGACGTGACGGTCCGCTTCGATGAAAAGATCGTTCTTGACCGGATCAATCTGCGCCTTGGCCCCGGCGAACTGGTCATGGTCGTGGGACCGTCCGGCTCCGGCAAGACGACCCTGCTGCGGGCCGTGAACCGCCTGAACGAAGAATATCCGGGGAGTGCGACGCACGGCCTGGTGCGGGTCCGGCTGGGGGGCCACTGGCTGGACTGCTATGCTGAAAATTTCCCCCTGACCGATCTGCGCCTGCGGGTGGGCATGGTCTTTCAAAACCCCAATGTCCTGCCTTTTTCGATTCAAAAGAATCTGACCCTTCCCTTGTGTGTCGCTTTAGGCATGAGCAAGGTTGAGGCGGCGCAGCGGGTCCAGCGCGCCCTTGAGGATGTCTGGTTGTGGGAGGAGGTCAAGGACCGTTTGCGCCACAGCGCCCTGACCCTTTCCGGCGGCCAGCAGCAGCGCCTTTGCCTGGCCCGGGTGCTTGCCCTGGATCCCGCAATTCTGCTGCTGGACGAGCCCACGGCTTCCCTGGATTTCAAGGCCACCCGCAAGATCGAGGCGCTCTTTCAGAGCCTCAAGGAGCGCTACGCCATTCTGGCCGTGACCCACAGTCTGAGCCAGATGCGCCGTCTGGCGGACCGGGTCCTGATTCTACGCGGGGGGCACCTGGTTTCGGAGCTTTCCCGCGCGGAATTCCAAAACCAGGCAAATTGTCTGGAGATCATGGAGGAGTTTTTCTGAAAAGAGGGCATCAAGCGGGTGAATTTCAGGATGCGGCCGGCGCGCGTCAGTTGAGGGCGCCGTCCTTCCAGTACTTGGTGCCCTTGACGGTGGCCTGCAACGCCAGGCCGCTTTCGGTCAGCTGATAGATCGTGATGTTGTCGAAGACCGCCTCCCCGCCAACGGCCGCCCCCATGTCGCTGGCCTTGGCCGCCGCGTCCGCATGCCCGCCGAACTCCCAGCCGCTGTCGATGAATTGCTGCAGGGTGGCGCTGTCGTGAAAAATGAAGACGGTTCGAAAATCCTTCAGCCCGGCCCCCAGGCCGATGCCGACCTCCCCCATTTTCATGTAGGTGTTTTTCCCGCTGCGGTTGTTGCGGACCACGCCGTAGCCGCCGCCGAAGCTGGCCAGGATGATGTTGATGTTGGCGTTGCTGAAAACGGCGTAGCCCGGGGCCTTGGCGATCTGGCCCCTGGCCTGGGGGCGGCAGGCGTAAAGATCCGTCAGGGTCTTATTTTTCATCTCGAGGATGGCCTGCCGCTTGTCCTGGGGGGTGGTGCCCTTGGTGGTGGCGCAACCCGCGATCAAAGCGGCCGCCAGCAGGATGAGCCCCGCGAGTCGAATGCCATGCATGTGCGTTTCCCTCCGATGGTCGCCTGAACGGCGTCACATGGTTGCCGCAATGGGTGTACGGCCGGTATCAATGGGGTAATCGGTAAGGGATGCGCAACTCTTTAGGATGCCTACCGGGTTCAGGCCACAACGCTTGCGGGCGTCCAAATGCCACTGCCTTTGGACACAGTGCGGCCCCGGGAAACCTGCCGGTTGCATGGTTTGCGGAACTTTTACCGAGCCAGGTGCTCAGGGTACGTGCGTCCCTGGGATGTTTGGAGTTGGTAAATTCTTTTTTCCATGCTATCTCTTTCGCTAGTTTCGGCGTTTACGCCGGTAAAATTCCATGGCAAGGTGGCGCATGAAAACTTTCCGGAAAAAGGGCTTTATCTCAAGTCTCAGTCTTATGATTTTTTTGGCAGGGGGGTGTTTGCCGGCGAGGGTTTTTATCAGCACCCCTGAAATCCAGAACGTTGAAAATGATTACTTCATTGCTCAATTGGAACCTTTGTCGCAAGCAAATAACTATTTTGATCGTTTCCGGCTTGCGGTCACCAACAAGACCTCCCAAGAGCTAAAAATCGATTGGAATCAAACCCGTTATCTCTACCATGGACGCGATGGCGGTGTTTTCGTGTTTGAGGGAATAGCAGCCGAAGACATTAAAAACGAAACCATCCCGCCGGGCATCATTCCTGCGGGGCAGACCTTTACAAAGGAGATCGGCCCACTGGAGCTCGTGGCCCGGGGGCCCCTCGGCGGAAGGGGGGCTGATTCCGGGAAAATTACATTCGGTATCATTCCAAGCGGAGACAGCGGGTTACTGTTGGTTGTCAGGCAAAACGGCAAGACGCTCGAAGAGAAAATAATGGTTAAAATTTCGCAAAGGGAAGTCCCCAAGTAAAAATCCAAACCCATCGAAAAGCCGCCCACCCATACAAAATCAGACGGTCTTTTTTGGAATTAAGAGATCGCCCTTCCACCTGTCGCAGATCTCCAAATAACGCCATTAAAAGCATTTCACCCCGCCGTGGGGTGTTTGTCAGAAAGGTACTCTGACGGGAATCCCGGGGATATGCCTGGCTTTACATCTCCCGGTTTTTTTTGTTCATTTTCTTTTGCGGAAAAGAAAACGCACCAAAAAAAACCGCCCGTGTCCCGGGGCCCTGCGGGCTGCCCTGCGCTTCTCGCAGCCGGCGGGACCTGTGGAAGTCGCTGGCGCTCAGAAAGCTGGTTGCGGGGGAATTGGTTTTTGCCGCCGCCTCTACATCAGCCCCCTGGCGGCCGCATCGGCCCAGGCGATCAGCGGGGTGGGGTAAATGCCGGCCAGGACGGTCAGGGCCACCAGGAAATAGGCCAGGCCGCGGGTGAGGGGCGGCGCCAATAGCGCCGGCTGGGGGCCCTGGGGTTCCGTCAGGTAGGCCGCCCGCACCACCATCAGGTAGAAGTAGAGAGAGATGACGACGTTGATCATGGCGATCAGCACCAGGCTGACATGCCCCTGGGCGATGGCGGCCTTGAAGACCAGAAACTTGCCGGTGAAGCCGATGGTGGGGGGGATCCCCGCCAGGCTGAAGACCGCCATCATCAGGGCCAGGGCCAGGATCGGGGAGCGCCGGTGCAGTCCGGCCAGACCGGCGATCTCCATGTTGCGGCCGCCGCCGGCGGCCGCGACCAGCACCAGAAAGCAGGTGACCTTCATCACCAATAGCGCCAGGGCATAGAAGATCGCGCCGCCGTAGCCGGCGGAGCTCATGCTGAGAATGCCGATCAGGACGTAGCCGGCCTGGGCAATGCTGGAATAGGCCATCAGGCGCTTGAAGTCCTTCTGGACGAGGGCGCTCAGGTTGCCCACGGTCATGGAGACGATCGCCAGGGCCACCAGGGCATCGGTCAGGAAGCTGCCGGCACCGCCGGTGAGGGCCGCCACGCGGATCAGGACGGCCACCGCGGCCACCTTGGAAACCGTTGCGATGTAGGCCGCCGCCTGGTGGGGGGCGCCCTGGTAGACATCCGGGGCCCAGAAGTGAAAGGGGAAAACGGCCAGTTTGAAGAAAAACCCGGCCAGGGCCAGCAGCACGCCGATGGCCACCATCGGCTGGTGCAGCATCCCGGGCAGGGCGGTCATCAGATCCGCCAGGTAGGCGGACTGGGCGGCGCCGTAGAGCAGCGCCAGGCCGAAGATCATCACCGCCGAGGCTGCCGCGCCGATCAGAAAATAGGTCAGGCCGGCGCGGATCCCCTGGCGCAGGTCGACCCGCAGGTAGACCAGGACGTAGAGCGAGTAGCTGGAGAGTTCCAGAGCCACGTAAAGCGGCAGCAAATGCACGCAGCTCACCAAGAGCATCAGGGCCAGGGTGCTGGCTGTCAGCAACAGGTAAAACTCGGGGTGGTGGCGCTCGGCGACGCCGGTCAGGTCGTTGCAGATGCAGACGATCAGGAAAAAGCCCATGGCCAGCAGGGTCTTGAAGGTCTGGGAGAAGAGGTCCACGCGGTAGGCGCCCAGAAACAGGTCCCCCCGCAGGGGTACGCACGCCAAGCAGATTCCCAGTCCAACGGCCCCCAGGACGACCGCCGTGATGTAGTCCCGTTCAGGGTCGGGGCGCCCGCTCATGGAAATGCCAAGAAACACCAGGGCGGCGGTCAGGAAGAAGAGTTCGGGGCTCAAAAGGGTCCAGTTCATCAGGGCAATCCGTTGAAAAACGCGACCGTCGCGGTTTGGATCATGTTGACCATGAACGCCGGGAAAAGGCCGAAAAACACGATCACCGACACCAGGATGACCCGCGGTACGCCCAGCAGCGGCGGGATGTCCGGCAGGTGCGTCAGGCGCTGATTGGGCGGGCCGTAGCAGGTCCGCTGAACCACCCGCAGGATGAAGAGCGCGCTGACCACCAGCGCGCCCACCGCCAGGCTGCCGTAGAGGGGATAGACCCGGAAGGCGGCGATAAAGACCATCAGCTCCGCCCAGAAGCTGGCCAGGCAGGGAACCCCGATGCCGGTCAGGGCGGCCACGATGAAAAACGCGGCCGCCACCGGCATGGTTCGGCTCAGGCCCCCCAGTTCGGCCACGGCCTTGGTGTGGGTGCGGTCGTAAATGTAGCCCACCGCCGAGAAGAAAAGGGCCGTCATGACGCCGTGGGCAAACATCTGAAAGACCGCCCCGTTCAGCCCGTCCACCGTCACGGTGGCCAGCCCCAGGCCGACGATGCCCATGTGGGAGACGCTGGAGTAGCCGATGACGTATTTGAGGTCGGTCTGGCGCAGGCCCACCAGGGCGCCGTAGACGATGCCGATGGTGGCCAGGAGAGCCATCAGCGGCGCCCAGTGCTGCCAGCCGGCGGGGCAGAGGAAGATGCCCACCCGCAGGACGCCGAAGGCCCCGATTTTCATCAGCACCCCGGCGTGGATCATGCTGACCCCGGTGGGGGCCGCCACGTGGCCCACCGGCGACCAGGTGTGAAACGGCCAGACCCCGGCCAGGATGCCGAACCCCAGGTAGAGCAGCAGGAAGGCGAATTTCTCCTGGTAGGGGGTGAAGGTCCCGGGCTGCATGAGCGCCGTGAGGTCGAAGGTGGAAAGGCCGGCCTGGACCACCAAGTAGAGGATCGCCGGCAGGATCAGGGCGCTGCCGGCCAGGAGGTAGAGGGTCAGCTTCATGGCCCCGTATTCTTTGCGGGTGCTGCCCCAGACGGCGATCAAAAGGTACATGGGAAAGAGCGACACGTCGTACCAGACGAAGATGAAAAAGAGATCCAGGCTCATGAAGAGGCCGAAAACGCCGGTCACCAGCAGGAAGGTCAGGGCGAAGAACTCCTTGACGCGCGTCTCCAGCTCCCACATGGTGAGAACCGCGGTGAAAAAGACGATGCCGGTCAAAAGCAGCATGGGCAGGTTGAAGCCGTCGGCGGCGTTGAACCAGGTGATTCCCAGGGAGGGCACCCAGGGGAATTTCTCGACGAACTGCAGCCCGCCGGCGGACTGGTCGTAGGCGATGAACAGGCCGGCCGATAGCACCAGGCAGAGCCCCGAGAAGACGGCGCTGATCCACTTGATCCGCCGGGTTTGGGCGGCGGGGGTGCAGAGGATTGCCAGCAGCCCCCCGATGCAGCACAGCAGCAGCAGGCTCAGGAAAGGGAAGCGGGCGTATGCCATGGGCGCCATCGTGCGGTCACCTCAAAGAAAGAAATAAAAGGCCAGCAGGGCCATGGTGACGAAGATCACCATCAGGCGGTACTGAATCATGCCGCTGTGGGCGCGTTCCAGCAGGCCGCCGGCACGGGCCGCAGCCCGCGCCAGGCCGTCGATGCCGTCGTCGATCACCCGCCGGTCGTTCCAGGTGCAGAAGCCGGACAGCACCCGGTATAGTACGCGGTCCAGCAGCTGACGGTAGAAGCGGTCCAGAAACCACCGCTGGCTGAAGAGAAGGTAAAGCGGCGGGATCTTTTCCACGAAGCCCACCTGGCGGGAGCGCGGCAGTCCGAATTCCAGCCCGGCCAGCAGGAGGCCGGCCAGCGTCAGTCCGACGGCCCAGAAGAGCAGGGCCCGGCCGTGCCCCGCAGGGTCCGGCGTCAGGACCGGGGAGCCGCCGAGAAAGGCGGCCAGCGGCGTTTGCGCAAGGCCCAGCAGCACCGTGATCGCGGCCAGGGCCACCAGCGGCAGCGTCATCGCCCGCTTTCGGCGCGGGTCGTCGTGATCGCCGGATGGATGCGCTCCTGGCGCCGCCTCGGCCTCGGCCGGGGCGGGGGCTTTGTTTGACGGAAAGAGGATGATAAAGATCAGCCGAAAGCTGTAGTAGGCCGTCAGAAAGACCCCCAGCATGCCGGCCGCCAGCCACACCGCGGTGGGGCGCGCGGCGAGCGCGGCCATGATCAGCTCCTTGCTGAAAAAGCCGGAAAGCGGCGGCAGCCCGGAAAGCGCTGCGGCCCCGATGATCATGCAGACCATGGCGGTCTTTGATCGGCGGCCGCCGGCGCGCGCGATGGTGAAGAGGTCGTTGCTGCCGCAGCGGTGGATCAGGACCCCGGCGCAGAGGAAGAGCAGGGCCTTGAAGCCCGCGTGGGTCACGAGGTGAAACACGCCGGCGAAGTAGCCGCCGGCGGCCAGGCCCATGATCATCAAACCCAGCTGGCTGATGGTGGAGTAGGCAAAGACCTGCTTGATGTCCCGGCTGACCATGGCCATTGTGGCGGCCATCAGCATGCTCAGGGTGCCCACGGTCAGACAGACCGTCATGGCCACCGGCGAGAGGCTGAAGAAGGGGAACAGGCGCGCGAAGAGAAACACCCCGGCGGCCACCATGGTGGCCGAGTGCAGCAGTGCGCTGACCGGGGTGGGGCCCTCCATGGCGTCCGGCAGCCAGGTGAGCAGCGGGAACTGGGCGCTTTTGCCGATCACGCCACCGAAGATCAGCAGGCTGGAGAGGGTGATCAGCTCCGGCGAAAGGCGCGCGGCGGTCTCGGGCGCGTTGAGTGCCAGGATGTCCAGATCCCCCAGCTGGGTCAGGATCACCAACAGCCCCAGCAGAAAGGCGACGTCCCCTAACCGGGTCATCACGAAGGCTTTTTTGCCCGCCTCACTGGCGCGCCATTTGTCGAACCAGAACCCGATCAGGAGATAGGAGGCCAGACCCACCAGCTCCCAGAAGACGTAGAGCTGGAAGAGGGAGGGTGCCAGGGTCATGCTGGTCATGGCCCAGGCGAAAAGCGACATGAAGGCGTAATAGCGGGCAAACCCCGGGTCTCCGGCCATGTAGCCCAGTGAATAGACCTGGACCAGCAGACAGATGGATGCCACCACGGTGAGCATCAGCAAGCTCAGGGGATCGATCAGCAAGCCGAACGGCACCATGATCTCACCGGCCACCAGCCAGCGGCCGCTGAACTGCAGGGGCGTCGGCGCACCCCAATGGCGGACCAGCAGAAAGAGCGTCCCCAGCAGGCAGATGCCGACGGCCCCCAGCGACAGGCCGGCGGAGAGCCGCGGGCGCCTGCGGGTGGCCACCAGGATCGTCGCAAAAGCCGCCAGGGGCGCCAGCACCGCCATCAAGGCGGCTGCCACGGTCGGGTTGAGGGTCAGCGGGTGGGTCATGGTGTGCTCGCGGGTGCAATCCTTAATGGGGCGCCGGCCGCTTGCGGCCGTGCACGGGTTCAGTCCAGGCGGTCGGGTGCGACCGTGCCGCTGCGACGGTAAATGCAGACGATCAGGGCCAGGCCGATGGAGACTTCGGCGGCCGCCACGGCCAGGATGAAAAGCGCGAACACCTGGCCTTCGATCGACTGCCAGCGCAGGGCGGCGCCCACGAAGGCGATCGCCCCGGCGTTGAGCATGATTTCAAACCCCAGCAGGATCATCACCAGGTTGCGCCGTGCCACCGTGCAGCCGGCGCCCATTACAAACAGCAGGCCGGCCAGCAGAAAGACATGGCTGTATGGGGCGATCATGCCGGTTCCTCCGCCGCGGGGTTTTGGCGCCGGCCGCCGCGCCGGGCGATCAGCAGCGCGCCGATCAGGGCCACCAGCAGCAACAGGGAAACGATTTCGATGGCCAGCCAGTGCCGCTGGAAGAGGTGCTGGCCGAAGCGCGCCGGTGAAGCCACGGCCGGCATCAGGGGCGATGAGGCGGCCGGGTCGTGGAGGACCATCAAAATGCCCACCGCCCCAAAGAGCAGCCCCATGCACCCGGCCGGCAGCCACTGCCGCCGGGGGTGAAACTTTTCCCGCAGCGCCTCCCCGCGCAGCATCATGATGATGAACAGAAAGAGCACCATGATGGCCCCGGCGTAGATGATCACCTCCAGCGCAGCAAGCAGCGGCGCCCCGAGAAGATAGAACAGCAGGGCGCTGCCGAAAAAGGACAGCACCAGGTAGACCACGGCGTGAACCAGGTTGCGCCGGGTGATGGCAAGCCCCGTGGCCCAGAGGATCAGGGCGGCCAGCAGATAAAACAGGATGGTCTGAAACGTCATGGCATCGTCCTTGCGGCCGGTTTCCCACCGGGCGGCGGATGGGAGGTGCGGGCCGTCACGGCAGGTTGCTGCGGACCCTGACCGGCGGGGCTTCCCGCTCGTGGGCGCCCTTGCCGCCGGCCGCGGTCGCAACACCCGCCCAGCGGTAGAAGTTGTAGGTCTTGTCCTTGCCGCAGCCGTCCACCAGGAGGTCCTCTTTTTCGAAGACCAGCTTGAGGATGTCGCGCTGGATGTTCTCGAAATCCGGCGTCAGCTGGATGGCCGCGGTCGGGCAGGCCTCCTCGCAGAGCCCGCAGTAGATGCAGCGCGCGAAGTTGATCCGGAACCAGGCGGCATAGCGGCGGCCGTCCGGCATTTCGGCCGCCTGCATGGAAATGCAGCTCACCGGGCAGACCCCCGAGCACAGGTAGCAGGCCACGCAGCGCTCCCCGCCGTCGGGGTCGCGGGTCAGGACAATCCGGGCGCGGGAGCGTTCGGGCAGCGTCCGCCGGTACTCGGGGTACTCCTCGGTAACCGGTTTGCGCCAGAGGTGCCGCAAGGTGGTGGCAAACCCCGCGCCCAGGGCCTTCAGGGCTTCGAGGGCCGAGGTCTCGCCCGGTTTTTGCGCTTTTACGGGCGGAGACTTTTCTTCATGATCGTTTGGGTCTTCCACTGGTTGCTCCCCTTGCAAGTCTCAAAGCAGCACGATCATCCCAGTCAGCAGGATGTTGACCAGGGCGGCCGGCACGAGCACCTTCCAGCCCAGGGCCATCAGCTGATCGTAGCGCAGGCGCGGCAGGGTGCCGCGGATCCAGATCAGCACCAGGCAGACCAGCATCATCTTCAGCAGCAGCCAGACCGGCCCGGGCAGCAGGGGGCCGTGCCAGCCGCCCAGGAAAAAGACCGCCACCAGCGCTCCCAGCACCTGCATGTGGACGTATTCGCCGATGAAGAACAGCCCGAAGCGCATCCCGCTGTACTCCATGTGAAAGCCCGCGCCCAGCTCGTTTTCGGCCTCGGGCAGGTCGAAGGGGATGCGCTTGATCTCGGCCACCGCGGCAATAAAAAAAATGGCGCAGGCGATCGGCTGGACCAGCACGAAGGGCACCCTGGACTGGGCCGCGACGATGTCCACCAGGCTGAAGGAGCCCGCCAGGATCACCACCGGCACCAGCGACAGCCCCAGCGCGAGTTCGTAGCTGATCATCTGGGCCGCCCCGCGGATGCCGCCCAGCAGGCTGAACTTGGAGTTGGCGGCCCACCCGCCCAGGGCCACCCCGTAAACCCCGAGGGATGAGAGGGCGAAGATGAACAGCAGCCCCACGTTGAGGTCCGCGATCACCATGGGCACCTGCCGCCCCCAGAGGGTCAGCGGCGGGCCGAAGGGCACCACCGCGAACATCAGCAGCGCCGTCAGGGCGACCACCGCCGGGGCCAGCAGGAAGATCGTGCGGTCGGCCTCGGCCGGCACGGTGTCCTCCTTGGTTAGCAGCTTGACGGCGTCGGCCACGGGCTGCAGCAGACCGAACTTTCCGGCGCGGTTGGGCCCCCGGCGCACCTGCATGCGGGCCAGCAGCTTGCGCTCGACCCAGACGAGGTAGGCGGCCACCACCAGGACCACCGCCAGGATGACCCCGATCTTGGCGAGCAGCAGCACGATGCCGGCGATCCAGGCGAACATGGTTTCGGTCAGCTCCTTCTGCCTTGCGGCACGGCGGCGTGCGGGTCTTCCGTGCGCCGAATGTGTCCCAGGGGGATCCGGGTGCCGGACGGCCCCAACAGCTGCCAGTTAAGGTCGCGGTGGCGCGGCACCACCAGGACGCCGGGGGCCGTGTGGGCGCTCACCGCGAGGGTGGCCTCGAAACAGCCTCCGGCGGCATTGACCACCAGCCGGTCGCCGCTGGCAAGCCCCAGGGCCTCGGCCGACTGGGGGCCAAGGGCGACCCGCGGCGGTTGTTCCAGGGCCTGCAGCGGCGGCGACAGGGCCGAAAGGGTCTCGGTGCCGAAGGTTTGCTGGGTCAAGAGGATCGTCAGGCCGTCAGGTCCCGCGGCCGCCGGTTCTCCGGCGGGTGAGGTGAACGGGGCGGCCCCGCCAAGGGGCAGGCGGATACCCTCGAGCGGCAGGGCGGCCGGCCGGGGCAGGTTGGCAAACTCCGGCAGGACCTCGGCAATACAAGCGGCGAGGTTGCCGACATCGGCGGCCCGGGCGTCGCCTGCCAGCTGCGCCAGGAAACGCCAGGCAGGGGTCGGCTCGCCGCCGGGCAGGCCTGCGGCATAGTCCCGGGGGGGATGGCCGCCGGCACCGCTTTGGGCGACGGGGATCCCGCCGGTCAGCACCGGCTGCGCCCACTGGACGCGCCCCTCCTGGTTGACCAGGATGCCGCCGGCTTCGAAAATCGTGGCGGTCGGCAGCAGCACCTGGGCCCGGGCGGCGCTGACGCTGGGCAGATGGTCCAGCACCACCAGCAGTTCCAGCTGCGCCAGGGCGCGCTCCAGGCGCGGCCGGTCGGGGAAGTCGCTCAAGGGGTCGGCCTCCACCACCACCAGGGCCGTGATGCGGCCGGCTTCGATGGCCTCCAAAAGGGCCTCCAGCGAGGCCCCGGGAGGCGACACGCGCGCGGCGGCGAAGGCGCCGGCGCCGGGCAGGAGGTAGAAAAGACCGCAGCGCTCGCGGCCGACGGCCAGCAGCCGGGCGCAGTCGGCGGCCAAAGCGGGCAGGGCCGCGGGCACCGTCTCGGTGCCGCAGACGATCAGCGGGCGGCGGCTCTCAGCCAGGACGTGCGCCGCAGCCGGTCCGGAGGCGGCCGGCAGGGCCTGCCAGAAGGCACGCGGCAGGTCGCCCAGCGCCTGCGCCGCGCCGGCGGGCAGGGCGTCTTTGACCGCAGCGCCCAGGAAGGCGCCCAGGGCCTCGGGCGGCAGGGGGAGGTGCTGAAATGCCAGTGGCAGCCGCACCGGTCGCGGGTCGGCCACCAGGATGGGGGCGCCCCGGCGCTGGGCCTGGCGCAGGGCGAGGGCCAGCATCGGGGCCTCGTTTAAGGGGTCGGCGCCCACGGCGATCACGGCATCCGCATCTTCGATTTCCCCCAGCGAGGTCGCCAAATCGGGGCTGAGGCCGGCGACGGCCGCCGCCACCCGCGCAGCCAGCCCGGCGCTGTTGAAAAAGGCCGGCGGCCGCCAGCCGCTTGCGCGGCACAGCCGCGTCAGAAAGGCCTGGGTTTCCAGGCTGCTGCGCAGCCCGCCAAGGGTCCCGATGGCATCCGGGCCGGCGCTCCGGGCGATGCGACCCAGCTCTTGCCGGACAAATGCGACCGCTTCCGGTAGGGGCTTGACCGCCTCCCCCACCCGGGCCTGACGGGGGCGCCGCGGGTGGTCGGCGTAGAAAAAACCGTAGCGGCCGCGGTCGCAGATGAAGTGACCGTTGACCGCCGGGTTGCGGCCGGCCTCCTGGCGCACGGTCTGGCGGTAGCGGGCGCTGGCGACGGTGCGGCAGCCCAGGCTGCAGTGCAGGCAGACCGAGGGGGCGCGCTGGTAGTCCCAGCGCCGTCCGAAGTAGCGCGACGGCTTGTCGGTGAAGACCCCGGTGGGGCAGATGTCGATCAGGTTGCCGGCAAACGGGCTCTCCAGCGGGCCGTCGGCGAAGCGGCCGAAATAGACCCGGTTGGCGATCTGCATCGCCCCCAGGTCGAAGCAGCCGGCAAACTCCTGGTAGAAGCGCACGCAGCGGTAGCAGTGGATGCAGCGGTTCATCTCGTGCCGCACCAGGGGGCCGAGGTCCTGGTCGGGGTAGGTGCGTTTGGCGCCACGGTAGCGCCGCAGGCCGTGGCCGCCGGAGATCGTCGTGTCCTGCAGCAGGCAGTGGCCGCCCTCGTCGCAGACCGGGCAGTCATGGGGGTGATGGAGCATCAGCCACTCGATTACCTGCCGGCGGAAGTCCACCGCCTCGGGGTCGGTGGTGGAGACCACCATCCCGTCCAGGGCCGTCACCATGCAGCTCATCTGGATGCCCGCCACCGGCCCGGCCAGGAACTTCACCGCGCACACCCGGCAGGCGCCCACGGACCCCAGGGCGGGGTGGAAACAGAAGCGCGGGATCATGATGCCCAGCTTTTCCGCGGCCTCAATGACCTTGGTTCCCGCCGGAACCTCGACTTCCTGGTTGTCGATAACGAGTGTGGGCATCGCAAGGGCTCGGTTTCGCCGGCGGCGGGCGCGCCGCCGGCCGTGATCGTTTTCAGCGCCCCCGGAAAGGGCAGCGGCCCAGCCGGATATGGGCCTGGACCTCGTCTTCGAAATAGGTCAGCAAACTCTCCAGGGGCGAGGCCGCGCCGGGTGCGAAGGCGCAATAGGCCTTCCAGAGGTGCGCGGCCATGGCCTGCAGCATGGCGATGAATTCGGGTTCCCCGCGGCCGTCTTCGATCCGTTCCAGCAGGTCGCGGATGTAGGGCAGGCCCTCGCGGCAGGGGGTGCACCAGCCGCAGGACTCGCGGGTGAAGAAAGTCATCAGGTTGAGGGTCGCCGCCACCAGGCAGGTCTTGTGGTCGAAGACCATGATGGCGCCGGTCCCCAGCCGGTGCCCGGCCTGGCGCAGGGATTCGAAGTCCATCGGGAGGTCGTAGAATTCCCGCGGCAAAAAGCGCGTGGAGGCCCCCCCGGGCAGGCAGGCCTTGAACTCGGAGCCCGGCAGCATCCCGCCGGCATGGGTTTCGATGATTTCCCGCAGCGGCACCCCCATGGGCAGCTCGAAGCAACCCGGTTTGCGGACCTTGCCGCTCACGCAGAAAATCTTGGTGCCCGCGCCGGTCTCGGTCAGGGCCAGCGCTTTGAACCACTCCGGCCCGTTGCGGATGATGGGGGCCACGCAGGCCAGGGTCTCGACGTTCTGCAGGACGGTGGGCTGTCCCCAGAGGCCCTTTTCGGTGGGGTAGGGCGGCGGCTGCTTGGGGTTGGGGCGTCGGCCCATCAGGGCGTTCAACTGGGCGCTGCCCTCGCCGCAGATATAGCGGCCGCCGCTGCGGTGAACCACGATGTCGAAGTCGAAGCCGCTGCCCAGGATGTCGGCCCCCAGCAGCCCGGCCCGGCGCGCCACCCCGGTCTCACGTTCCAGGATGCGGGCCGCGCTCTCGTATTCCGGCCGGATGAAGATGACCCCGTGGCATGCGCCCTCGGCAAAGGCCGTGAGGGTCATGCCCTCGATCAGGAGATGGGGGTCGGCGTGGATCAGGACCCGGTCCTTGAACGTCCCGGGCTCCATCTCGTCGGCGTTGCAGACCAAGTAGCGCGGGCGGGGGGCGTCGTCGGCCACCGTCATCAGTTTGCGGCCGGTGGGGAAGGCGGCGCCGCCGCGGCCCTGGAGCATGGCCTCCAGGATCTGCTGGCGCACCGTCTGGGGCGTCAGGTTGTTCAGTGCCGTTTGGAGCGCCTCGTAGCCGCCGCTTTGGCGGTATTCTTCGAGGGTCGCGATCCGGTCCGGCTTCCGGTTGCGAAAAAGAACCTGGGGATACGGGGCGTCCGTCGGGCTCATGGGACCGCCTCCGCCGCTGCGGTCTCCTGACCCCTGCTTTTCAGCCGCTCCAGCAGGGCGTCGAGGCTTTCCGGTGTCAACGGGCCGTAGACCCGCTGGTTGACTAAGATCGCCGGCGACCGGTCGCAGTAGCCGATGCAGCAGACCGGCAGGAGGGTGAAGAGGCCGTCGGGGGTGGTTTCCCCCATGGCGATTCCCAGCCGGCGGGACAGATGCGCGGCCAGCGAGTCGGCCCCGTTCATCCAGCAGATCACGCTGTCGCAGACGTGGATCACGTAGCGTCCCACCGGTTCGCGGTAGATGAAGGTGTAGAAGGTGGCCAGCTCCTCGATTTCCAGCGGGGTCATCCGGAGCAATTCGGCCGCCGCGGCCACGGCCTCGTCGCTGAGGTAGCCGACCTGCGCCTGAAGGGCCAGCATGACGTCCACCACCAGCTCGCGCGGGTGGGCGGCGGCGGCGACTTCGGCCTTGAGCGCTTCTGTGAGGGATGTCGGCAGCATGCGGCGTCCTAACGGTCGATGTCCGGCAGAATATAGTCCAGTGACCCGATGACGGCAATCAGGTCGGCGATGCTGGCGCCCACCGCCAGCCGCGGCATGACCTGCACGTTGGCGAAGCCCGGCGAGCGGATGTGCAGCCGGTAGGGGTAGCCCAGGCCGTCGCTGACCACGTAGTAGCCCTGCTCGCCGCGGGGAATTTCGCAGGCCGCGTAGGCCTCGCCGCGGGGTATGCACGGCCCGCGGGTAACGTTGACGAAGTGGTGGATCAGGCTCTCGATATCGTGCAGCATGTCCTCGCGGCGGGGGATCGTGTAGCGGTAGTCGTCGCTGACGTGGCGGCCCGCGGGCATCAGGGCCGCCGCCTGGGCGATAATCCGCAGGCTCTGGCGCATCTCGGCCAGCCGCACCTGGTAGCGGGCGTAGCAGTCGCCCTCGGTGGCGGTGGGAATTTCGAAGGTGAAATTTTCGTAGCCCGAGTAGGGGAACTGTTTGCGCAGGTCCCAGGCCAGCCCGCAGGCGCGCAGGTTGGGCCCGCTGACCCCCCAGTCGATGGCCTCGTCCAGCGAGATCCGGCCGATGCCCTCGGTGCGGGCGCGGAAAATGGGGTTGCGCGTGGTGAGGGTCTCATACTCCCTGAGACGCTCGGGGAAGATCCGGACGAAGGCTTCCAGCGGCGCGCGCCACCCGGCCGGGAGGTCGGCGGCGACCCCGCCGATCCGGAACCAGGAGGGGTGCAGGCGGCCGCCGGTGATGGTTTCCACGATGTCAAGGATCATCTCGCGCTCGCGGAAGGCGTAGAAATTGGGCCCCATGGCACCCAAATCGTGGGCGAAGGTGGCGAACCAGACCAGGTGGTTGCTGAGCCGGAAGAGTTCGCTGATCAGCACCCGGATCACCTGGGCGCGTTCGGGGACCGTGATTCCGGCCAGGGTTTCCACCGCCAGCAGGTAGGGCAGGTTGTTGGCCGCCCCGGCCAGGTAGTCCACGCGGTCGGTGTAGGGAATGAACTGGTGCCAGGTCTGGCGTTCGGCGATTTTCTCGGCCGCGCGGTGGTGGTAGCCGATGTCCATCTCAAGCGCTGTGATCTCCTCGCCGTCCAGCTCCAGGACGTAGCGCAGCAGCCCGTGGGTGCTGACGTGGTGCGGCCCGACGTTGAGCAGCAGGCGCTGGACGCTTTTCTCCTTGATGAACAGGCCGGCATCCAGGGGCTGGTGACGGACGGCGTCGGTTCGGGTGTAAGGCGGCATTTCGGTGGCGCGCCCCGGGTGGCACTTGCGCAGCGGGTGGCCCTGCCAGTCGTGGGGCATGATCAGCCGGCGCAGGTTGGGATGGCCGTCGAAGTGCACGCCCATGAGGTCGAAGACCTCGCGCTCGTACCAGTTGGCCGAGGGCCAGATGTCGGTCACCGTGGGGCTGTGGGGGGCGTCGCCCCGCAGGGGCACCTTGAGCCGCAGGCGGCCGGCGGGCTCAAACGACAGCAGCTGGTAGACCAGGGTGAAATCGGCATCGGCGGCCGGGCGCCGGCGGGCGGATTCGTCCACCGCGGTGAGGTCATCTAGCCGGCGGAAGCGCTGCCGGGCCTCGGTTTTCAGGTAGCGCAGGACCTCTTTGAGTCGGTCGGCGGGGATTTCGAAGGTGGGGATGTCGCTGCTCCGGGGGGCCGGCCGGAGCGCCTCGCCGAAGCGCGCCCTCAGATCCGCGGCCAGATCCTGCTGGGCTTCGGTCAGGGTGATGGTCGCGGCCGGCGGGGTCCACATGAGGTCGCAGCGGCTGTCGAAAAAGGCCGGCGGGGTCGCGTCGCTGCCGCGGATGGCGCTGCCGACCATGCCCGGGCCGCGGGGGTCGCGGATTTTGGTGAGCCCGTCGACCCTGACCGGCGTGGCGGTACCCTGACTGCCGCCCCGGAGGTGAAACACCGCGGCTGCCGGGCGCTCCTCGCGCACGATTTTCTCCTGGAGGACCACCAGCCCCTTGAGCACCGCCTCCGGCCGGGGCGGGCAACCGGGGATGTAGACATCCACCGGCAAAATCTGGTCGATTCCCTGGACCACGCTGTAGGCGTCGTACATCCCGCCGCAATTGGAACAGGAGCCCATCGAGATCACCCAGCGGGGTTCGGCCATCTGCTCGTAGAGGCGTAGCACCACCGGGGCGATTTTCTTGAAAACGGTGCCCGAGATGATCAGCAGATCCGCCTGGCGCGGCGAGGGGCGCAGGACCTCGGCTCCGAAGCGCGCCAGGTCGTAGCGCGCGGTGAAGGCCGTGGCCTCCTCGACGAAACAGCAGGACAGGCCGAAAAACATGGGCCACAGGCTGTTCTTGCGGGCCCAGTTGATCAGCAGGTCGGCGTGGCTCAGCAGCCGTTCTCGGCGTTCCTGCGGGGTGTCGGCCCCCACTCCAACCCTCCCTTGCGCCAGACGTAGGCGAGGCCTATCAACAGCAGAATGATGAAAAAAGAGATCTGCAGCCAGCCCTCCCAGCCCAGTTGCTCCCAGGCCACGGCCCAGGAGAAAATGAAGGCCCCTTCGACATCAAACAGCAGGAAAAAAATGGCGACCAGGTAAAACGGCACCGGATAGCTCAGCCGTGCGGTTCCGGTGGGAATGATGCCGCTTTCGTAGGCGCGTGATTTTTCGCGGCCGATTTTTTGCTGGCCCAGCCAGGAGGAGAGAAAAAGGAGCACGGCCACCAGGGCCAAAACGATCAGCACAAACATGCTTAGGCTGAAAACCCCCGGCTCCCAGGGGGACAGGGCCGCTTCGGGTGTCGGTTGCATCGGATCACTAGGCTGCGGGTAAATGCGGTTGGTGGATGGCGGCGACCTCAAAACAGCAATGTCGCGATGGGAGTTACCCTAATCGATTCCGCGGCAAAAGTAAAACCCAAAACGCGCCTCACGTCGCCCGGACGGCGCCCTTGACTTTTTCTCATTCACTCATATTATCGTTTAAGTTTCATTTTTAGGGTGCGGCAGGAAACCATGCCACCAGCTGACGTCGGATTTGAGACGGCCTACCATGCACACACCCCGCTGACTTCAGTAAAGCGAGCATGCGCAAACGGCTTGGCCGACGTACCAAAAGACCGGCGGGGGCGCCATCCCCTTTTTCTGCCAAGGCCCACAAGTCCCGCGGGTCGCCGTCGATCACGGCCCCCCAATCGAGGAGGTTGCCATGGCTGCCAAGAGATCAAAACCGGTCAGTTTCAATGCGGTGGTGAAGTTTGCGCTGCAGCACTACCAGATCCCCACCAAAAAAGACATCGACAAGCTCAATGCCAAGCTCGATCAGCTCGAGGGGCTTATCCAGGGCTCGGTCCTCGGCGCACGGCGCGCCAAAGCCGGCCAGGCCCTGCCCGGCGGCGATGCGCCCCTGACGGCCTCCGACCGGGTGCTGGAGATCATCGCGGCTGCGCCGGAAGGGATCAGCTTTGCCGACATCAAGACCAAAACCCTCTACCCGGATAAAAAGCTGCGCAACATCGTCTTTCGCCTGAGCAAAATCAATAAAATCAGACGCCTGGAGCGGGGCGTTTACACCGTCATCCCGCAGTAGGACCCGCCCGACGCCAACTGCGAAGGGCGAAGGCCTGAAAGCGGGCCCGCCACCCGCGACGGCCTTTGCGATTCATTTTAACGACTCCACACCGCACCTGCCCCGGTTGTTCCTCCCCGCTCCTGGGCCTCTGCCGGCGGCGCACGCCCGCGCGCTCTCAGGGGGGCGCGCCGGTCGCCGCTGCGGCCGCTTTTTCAGCGCAGCGTTCGCCGTCAATTGCCGATGAAACGATGCCGCCGGCATAGCCCGCCCCCTCGCCGCAGGGGTAGAACCCCCGCACCTGGGGATGCTCCAAGGACTCCGGGTGGCGGGGGATTCTGACCGGTGAGGAGGTGCGGGATTCCACCGCCAGCAAAACCGCCTCGCGGGACAAAAACCCCTTGAGCTGACGTCCGAAAACCCTGAAACCCTGCTGCAGACGGGTGGTGATCGGGGCCGGCAGCCAGGCGTGCAGCGGGGAGGGCACCGCCCCCGGCAGGTAGGAGGTGGCCGGCAGGTCGCTGGAGTACCGGCCGGCCACGAAATCGGTCAGGCGTTGGGCGGGGGCGGTCTGGCCGTGCCGGCCGCCCTGCCGGAAGGCCTCCCGTTCCAGCGCCGCCTGGTAGTACAGGCCCGCCAGCTCAGGGGCGGCGTCCAAGCCGGGGATGTCGGCCAACCGGATCTCCACCACCATGCCGGCATTGGCGTAGGGCGAGTTGCGTTTGGCGAACGACATGCCGTTGACCACGACCTCCCCGGGGCCGGTGGCGGCCGGAACGATGAAACCGCCCGGGCACATGCAGAAGGAGTAGACGCCGCGGCCCTCCACCTGGTTCACCAGGCGGTAGGTGGCCGGGGGCAGATAGGCTCCGCGCGGCTGTCCGTGGTACTGGATGCGGTCGATCAGCGTCTGGGGGTGCTCCAGCCGGACGCCCATGGCAAAGGCCTTGGCTGTGATGGCAATCCCGGCGCGCTGAAGTTTGTGGTAGATGTCGCGGGCCGAATGCCCGGTGGCCAGGATGGTCGCGGCCGCCTTGAAAGTTCCGCCGCCCCGGCTCCTGACCCCCTGAATTTTTCCGGAGCGGATGATGAATTCCGTCAGCGGGGTCTCGAAATGGATTTCACCCCCGGCCGCCAGGATGGTATCGCGGATGTTTTGGATGACTCCGGGAAGTTTGTTGGAGCCGATATGCGGCTGGGCTTCGAAGAGAATCTCCGCCGCGGCCCCGTGGTGGTGCAAAATGTTCAGGATCCGGCCCACATCCCCGCGTTTATGGGAGCGGGTGTAGAGCTTGCCGTCCGAGAAGGCCCCGGCCCCGCCTTCCCCGAAGCCGTAATTGGAGTCGGGGTCCAGGGCGTGCCGCCGCAGCAGACGGGCGATGTCCTTGCGGCGGGTCTGCACCTCGCGGCCGCGCTCGATGATGACCGGCCGGCATCCCAGCTCCACCAGTCGCAGGGCCGCAAAGAGCCCGGCCGGGCCGGCGCCGACCACCAGCACCGGCGGTTTGCCGTGGACGTCGGGGTACTGGAGCTGCCTGGCTGACGGAGAAAACCCGGCGGGGTCGGTGGTGATCTCCAGCTCAAGGTTCACCCGGATGCGCCGGGAACGGGCATCGATGGATCTGCGGGTTATCCGGACGGCGGTGATCTTCCCGGTCGCAAGACCCAGCTTGCGGGCGGCGATGGGAAGGCAGCGGTGCGGAGTGGCCGCTTCCCGGGGGGAGACCGTCAGCGCTACACGCTGGTGCATGGGGGAGTCTCACACAAAATTGGAGGTCCAGTGGTGAACCAAGAGAACCGCGATGTCCCGGCCCCCGGCGCCATCCGCCTGGACCTTGGCCGGCACTGCATCCAAACCGCAATCAAACGCCGCTACGAACGCAGCCTGGCGGCCAGTCTGCGGTCCTCCGAGAGTGCCGAGGCGCTCGCCGGGACGGTGGAAACCCTGCGCCTTGCCCTGGAAACACTGGATTTTCCGAAGCTGCGGGCCGCCCACCCGGCCCTTGCCGGCGGCCGCGGCGACCGGGTGGAAATCGGGCGGGACGCCCACAACCGGCTGACACTCCTGATAGACGGGAGCCCCTTTCCCGTGATGCTGCGCGCCCAAGGGGGGCGCTGACGGCCTGCTAGACCGCCAGCCCCCGGGCCACCCAGTCCGCCAGGGGGGGCAGTTCCAGACCGCAGCCGGAGACCGGCTTCCACTCGCACTGGGCGTTGAGTTCGACGCCTTCGCAGATCAGGGAAACCGGGTGGTCGGCGGACACCACCACCACCATCAGGCGCGGGTGCTCGGCCGAGAACCGCAGGGCGGAGTTGTAGCGCGCGCCCCGGGCGCGGTTTTCCTCGGTCAGCGCCCTGCCGTCCAAAAGACAGGCGAAGCGGTGCAGCCGCAGGTCGGCGCCGATCTGCAGGGCACCGTCCATTCTGGCCAGGGACCGGGTCAGGTCCAGCAGGCTCTCCTGCCGAAGGTCCAACGGCGCTTCCAGGTCCTGGCCTGAAATTTCCACCGGGGCGGGGTTGAGATCCAGTACCAGGGTGCAGCCGAATTTCTGTTCCTGGGCGTGGTGCACGATGTTGGCGGCGATCTTGTAAAGACGGTTGCCGTCGTCCGGCTCAAGCGGGGACTCCAGCAGCATCTCCTCCAGATGCACGAGGTTGGCCTTGTAGGTGGTCGAGCGGAAGTTACCGTCGATGAAGCTGCAGACCGGCTCGCCGCCGAAGCGCAGGAACCCGTGGCCGCCGCGGTACTCGGCCGTGATGCGACATTGGGGCAGGGGGCCGGCGGCGATGCCGAAGATGCTGATCCCGTCGGAGACCAGTTTGCGGGGGCTGCCCTCCACGGCCAGCAGGGTCTTGCGGACGTGCTTGAAATTCTGCAGCGACGGGCGCTCCAGCTTGGGGAAGCGGGCGATGAAGGCCAACCGCTCGATGGCCAGCGGCTCCACGAAGACGATCTGCCCCCGGGGCCAGGCGCCCTCTTCGCGGGTTTTGGAAATCCCCAGGATCGCGTCCAGCACGGGGTAGACCCGCAGTTGGGTGTCCCAGCCCAGCAAGATGTTGAGCTGGTCCACGATGTGGTCGCGCACCGCGTGGGCGGCGTACTCCCGCAGGAAATAGCCCGATATGCCGGTGTAGTAAAAATTTTCGGGCCTCAGGTCGGTGGATAGCCGCCAAGCAGCGTGCTCCAACCAGCGCTCGGTGGGGCCGATGGCGCACATGTCCAGGTGGTGCTCGGTGAACCACATCTGATAGAAGACCGCCGGCGACCGGCCGCCGAAGGAAATCAGTCCGGCCAGGTCGAGGTTTTTGACCGGGTAGGTCTGGCCGGCCAGGGGCATCTGGTCGAAGCCGGCGGGAAGCCGCCGCCACGCATCGCTGTCCAGGTAGAGTTCCTTGAACTTGAGTTCGTGGCCGTGCAGGAGGTTCTGGGGGTCGAAAATACGCAGGGGGTCCTCGGGAAGCACGGCAAAGATGACCGCTGCTCGGCTGGGGCCGGAAAAGTGCGACAGGCCGTCGCGCAGTCCATCGAGGGCGTCGAAGATCCGCCGGTTTTGAAACCAGTCCAGGGCCATGGCTGCAACCGATTGGAGGGCGGCCGGGGCGTGCCGCCAGTGCAGAACATCTTCCCTTAGCACTTAACGGGGGCAATCGCAAACCGGTCGGGGCGCTCTTGCGGCCCGGGCGCCCGGCTGCCGCCGCCCCATGCGATTTTGATTGCAAATCAAAAAAATCTCGAGTAGAAGGCTTCCCTTCTATTTGTATTGGCGCTTCTTTTCTGTCAGGAGCCTCCGGGGTTGGAGGTGCGGGAAGGCGAGGCGCTTTTTTTTGAGCGGCGGGCCCCCGAGGCCCGCCCGGCAGAGGGTAAACCGATGTCACATGCTATTCCAGGTTGTGCGAATGCCAATGCTCTGCCCGGCTCTGCGGGCCCGTGGGCACCGGCTTGGGGGAGGCTTAAAATGGGGTTCAGCCGCCATCAATTCGTCTACTCGGTTCCCTGGAACCTCTTTTTGCTCTCGGTCGGCTCGCTGCTCTTTGCCGTCGGCTTCAAGGCCATCGCCCTGCCCCACGGCTTTATTACCGGCGGGATTTCGGGCGTCGCCTTGCTGCTCTACTACCTGACGGATCGCTTGACGGTGGGGATGTGGTATCTGATTGTCAACATGCCGATTTTTCTGGTGGGCTGGAAGTTTGTCAGCCGGCGCTTCTTTTTTTACAGCCTGTTCGGGATGGCGGCCTCCACCGCCGGGATGGACCTGATCACCTTCACCATCCCCATCCACGACCATTTCCTGGCGGTCCTCGCCGGCGGGGCCATCATGGGTGCCGGCGGCGGCATCATCCTGCGCTCGATGGGTTCGGCGGGCGGCAACGACATCATCGGCGTCATCCTGAATCAGAAGTTTAACCTGCGCATCGGGAGCTGCTACTTTTTTTTCAACGTCGTGCTTTTCAGCTTCAGCTTCGGGCTGCTGCAGGTGGAGCTGGTGCTCTACTCGCTGGCGATGAGCTTCGTGCTCTCCCAGGTGCTGGATTACTGCCTCAGTATTTTCAACCAGCGCAAAATGGTGATGATCATCTCCGAGCAGGCCGATCCCGTCGCGGCCGTGATCAACCAGAAGTTCAACCGCGGCGCGACTTTCCTGCACGGGCAGGGCACCTACACCGGTAAGGCCAAGAAAATCATCATGACGGTGGTCAACAACTACGAGGTCAAGCGCCTGGAAGAGGCGGTCTTCACCCTGGATGCCGAGGCCTTCATGATCACCGAAAACACTTTCAATGTTTTGGGCAAAGGCTTTTCCAGCCGCAAGGTCTACTAACCGCCGCAGCTCTAAGCGGGGGCGGCGGCGGCGGCCTTGCGCTCGGCCTGGCAGCGGCGCAGGTCCGCCCAGACCGCCGCCACCTGGCGACGGGTTTCCTCCAGGTCTCCTTCATTGTTGACCACGAAGTTGGCAAAGCTCAGTTTGTCCTGGATGGACAGCTGGGCCTTGAGGATCGTGGCGGCCTCCTCGGTGCTGATGCCGTCGCGCTTGGCCAGGCGCGCGATCTGCTCCTCGGGGGGGATGTAGACCAGCAGGATGCGGTCGAAGAGGTACTGCAGGTTGAGTTCAATCAGCAGCGGGATGACCACCTGGATGATGGCCTCGGGGTCCTCGGCGGTGATGGCGTTGACCTGCCGGAAGAACTCCTCGTAGATCGGCGGGTGGGTGAAGCTCTCCAGTTTTTTGCGTTTTTCCATGTCGCCGAAAACGATCTTGGAAAGCTTTTTGCGGTCCAGGCCGCCGTCGGGCTGCAGCACCTGGCGGCCGAAATAGGCCACGATGCGCTCGTAGCCCGGCGTGCCGGGTTCCACCACCTGGCGGGCGATCAGATCGAAGTCGATGATCGGCGCCCCCATTTCCCGCAGCATGTTCGAGACCGTGGTCTTGCCGCCGGCAATGCCCCCGGTGACCCCCAGCAGCAGCCGGTTGTCGTCGCCGCGGACCTTGGCCATCATCTCGTCCAGCCCCTTGTAGGAGACCGGAAATTCCGGCGCGACATCGCCCTCTGCGCCGGCGAAACTGATGGGGTAGCGCACCCCGCGGCGGTAGAGCGCCTCCAGCCCTTGGAGCGCCTTGGGCATCATTTCGGCCGGAATTGCCATCACCAGCTCGTCGTCCTGGGCGTGGCCGTAGCGGCGCTCGCCGTAGCAGGGGATCGTCAGCGAGGGTTTGTCGCTCTGGTAGCAGCGCACGATGGCGTCGGAGCAGGAGGACTCGCCCACGCAGTGAAACTGCATGACCTCGTAGCGGGTGAACTGCAGGGCGTTGATTAGGAGGATCATCTGGGCGGGGTTGGCATAGACCAGCACGATGTCCGGTTCGAAGGGGTTGTAGACCAGGGGCGCCAGGACCACCGCTTCGTGGCGGCCCAGGGGCAGGCGCGGGATCGCCGCTTCGAACTTCCGCCCGTCGGCCTTGGTGGCGGTCCAGACGATGCTGCGGAAGGTGCCGTCGCGATGGGCTTCTGGCAGGTCCGTCAGGCCGATGATGGACGGGCAGGAGGGAAAGAGAAAATCCTCACCGTCGGCGCCGACGGTCCAGTCGAAGTTGCGGGCGAGGTTGACCAGTTGGCAAAGGGTGACCTTGTGGTTGGGCCGCCGCATGAAGGCGATCTGGTCCAGGTCAGTTTTCTGGGGGAGCAGCTTGAAGGCCACGGGGAAGCTCTTGAGCCGCAGCAGTTGCTCGAAGCGCCGAACGATTTTTTCCCAGTCGTGGGGGGTGTCCATTTTACGTCTCTCCCTGTTTTGAAATTTCTGCCAGCGCGCGTTGGTTGGCGGTTCAGACGGCGGCGGCTTTTAGAATCTGGCGGAAGGCCAGCGGGGCGAAGCGGCCGGTTTTAAGCGCCGCCAGCAGGTCGGCTTCGGAGCCGATCGCGGCCTCGAAGCGGGTGGCATAGGTGCCCACCTCCTCCCAGCGGTGGGCGTCGCTGCCCCCGCTGGCCGGCAGGTTGAGGCCCCGCGCGACTTCCGCCGCCAGGTTGTTTTCCGCCGCCGTCACCTTGCCGTTAAGCGTCTCCAGCCCGTTCACCAGCTGAAAGCAGGGCCGGGCCATGGCCTTTTCGACGGTCAGGCCGATCTCGCCGGCGCCGAAGGTCAAAAAACCCCTGAAGGGGTGGGCGGCGATGATCAGCCCGCCGGCGCGGTCCACTTCCCGGCGCAGGTCCGCCAGCGGGATCACGCCCTTGATGTCGCGCGTAAACCCGAAGACCAGCATGTCGCCCTGGTCGGTGATGATCTCGTTGGCGGCCAGGACCAGAAAACCATGCTTCTGGCGCAGCGCCTCCACATGCTCGGGAGGCCAGACGAAATTGTGGTCTGTCAGGCAGATGCCGTCCAGGCCGATTCTCTGAGCTTCGGCGATCATGGCCGCCACCGGGTCGGAGGCGCACGGCGATGCGGGGGAGGTGTGGACGTGAAGGTCGATCACGAAGCCGCCTGCGGCATCCGCCGGGGCCGGCGCCGCGGGGCGCTCGGGGTGCGGCGGCTGCCGGCGGGGGGCCGCCGCACCC
>Ga0272444_10000515_pt1 | contig 40637 bp, 48 predicted proteins | sample SSMForm13_FD_201033 | JGI IMG/M metagenome (GOLD analysis project Ga0272444, IMG submission 201033) | Marine sediment archaeal communities from Little Sippewissett salt marsh, Falmouth, MA, United States - SSM-Form-13 | ecosystem: Environmental > Aquatic > Marine > Wetlands > Sediment ... | reverse complement strand
GGTGGGCGTGGAGCGTGCCAACCTGTACCGCAAGCTGCGTGACCGCGGCATCGAGATCAAGGGGCGATGACCCCGGCGGTCAAGGCGCTGCAGCAGGCCAGGGTGGCCTTCACCCTGCACGAATACCGGCACGACGAGCACAGCGAGGGCTTCGGCCTGGAGGCCGCGCACAAGCTCGGGCTGGAGCCTGCGCGCGTGTTCAAGACCCTGCTGGTGTGTCTCAACGGCGATGCGAAAAAGCTCGCGGTGGCGGTGGTGCCGGTGGCCGGCATGCTCGACCTGAAGGCGATGGCCAAGGCCTGCGGGGCCAAGAAGGCGGCGATGGCCGATGCGCAGATCGCCGAGCGCACGACAGGCTACGTGGTCGGTGGCATCAGCCCGCTGGGACAGAAGCGGCGCCTGCCGACGGTCATCGACGAAAGTGCCGGGCAGTTCGCCAGCGTGTATGTCAGCGGTGGCCGGCGCGGACTGGACATCGAACTGGCGCCGGACGAGCTGCAGCGCCTGACCGGGGCAAGCTATGCCCCGCTGGGGCGCGGCTGAGCGGAGCTGTTCAGCCCTCCCCGGCGTCGATCAGCCGTTCCTTGCCGCGCGCGTCCTCGATGCTGATCTGGCCGCTCGGCCGGCCGGTCCACAGGCTCAGTCCGCCGCAGCCCTCGGCAGCGATCAGGTTGATGCCGCCACCCGAACCATCGGCATCCCCGCCGAACAGGGCCAGTCCGCCTGTATCCTGCTCGTTGCCCTGCAATTGCAGCCGGGCGCCGTGGGTCTCGACGTCGAGGTAGGCGACCAGTCTGCCCGATGTGTTTCTCAGTGCCAGGTAGCCCGCGTGGGTGCCGTCCGCACCGAGCGTCGCCACCGCCTGTCCGGCCGCGTTGAAAATACGTATGGCGTTGTCGTTGGTTTCGCTGGCGATTTCGACGACGGTTCTGCCCTGCGCGTCGACCACCCGCAGCGGGGCGCGCAGCACGCTCGGCCGGTCCGGGTCGGGCACAGCGGCCTGCAGGCGCTGCTCCAGTGCGGCCACCCGTGCCTCGAGTTCTGCGATTCGCTCTTTCATCATGTCTTGCCTCTTGCGCGCCCGCATCATAGCGGTCGGCCGGACGCACTGCGCGCCTGCCTTTGCTGTGGCATCCGGCCGGGCGACATGCTCAGATAGGCACACCATGGACAAGCGCAATCTCAAACAGCGTGGCAGCGACTGGCTGGAGCAGCTGCGCCTGCACCTGTCGCGCCCGGATGCACTGCTGCAGCTGGCGGCGGTGGGACTGCTCGCCGGACTCTTGTCCGGCGCGGTGATCGTGCTGTTCCGCTGGCTGGTGGAAGGCTCGCAGGAAGGACTGCTGCCGGGGCAGGGGGCGGAGAACTACGAGGCCTTGCCGCTGTGGGCGCGCTTCGCCCTGCCGGTGCTCGGGGGCGTCCTGTTGGCGCTGCTGTTTCGCTGGGCCGCCGGCGGCCTGCACATGCTCGGCATCGCCCGCGTGCTCGAACGCATGGCCTATCACCAGGGGCACCTGAGCGCGCGCGGCTTCGTGGTGCAGTTCGTCGGTGCGGCGCTGGCGATCACCAGCGGCCATTCGGTCGGCCGCGAGGGTCCGCACGTTTACCTGGGGGCCGCGGCGAGCAGCCTGATGGGACAGCGCCTGTCGCTGCCCAACAACAGCATCCGCACCCTGGTCGGCTGCGGCACCGCCGCCGGCATCGCCGCCTCGTTCAACACCCCGCTGGCCGGCGTGGTGTTCGCCCTGGAAGTGGTGATGATGGAGTACACGGTGGCCAGTTTCATCCCGGTGATCCTGGCGGCGGTCTCCGCCAACGCCCTGTCGGTGGCGGTGTTCGGTGCCGAGCCGGCGTTCAGCGTGCCCGACCTGCCGGCGATCGAACTGGCGGACCTGCCCTCGGTGGTGCTGCTCGGGCTGGTGGCCGGTTCGGTCTCGGCGCTTTACGTGCACCTGCTACAGCAGGTGGCGCTACGCAGCCGCAATGTTGCGATCTGGTGGCGCCAGGTGCTGGCCGGTGTGCTGCTCGGTGCCCTGGCGATGGCGGTGCCGCAGGTGATGGGCATCGGCTACGACACGGTCAACCTGGCGCTGCTCGGTCAGCTCGGCGCCTGGACCCTGCTGCTGGTGGTCAGCGCCAAGCTGCTCGCCACTTGCGTGTGCATCGGCCTGGGCGTGCCCGGCGGCATGATCGGCCCGGCACTGTTTCTCGGTGCCGGGCTGGGCAGCCTGGCGGGGCTCGGCATGAGCCTGCTGCTGCCGGGCAACGAAGCGGCGCCGGCACTGTTCGCCCTGCTCGGCATGGGCGCGATGATGGGCGCCAGCCTGCAGGCGCCGCTGGCGGCCCTGACCGCGATGATGGAGCTGACCCACAGTCCTGCGATCGTGATGCCGGGCATGCTGGTGATCGTGGTCGCCAGCCTCACCGCCAGCGAGCTGTTCGGCAAGCAGTCGCTGTTCCTGGCGATGCTCCAATCGAGCGGCATGGATTACCGCACCAGCCCGGTACAACAGGCTTTGAGCCGTGTCGGGGTGGCCAGCGTGATGGCCAAGAACTTCGTGCGCGTGGATGCGCAGATAGGTCGCCAGCTGGCCGAGTCGGTGGTCGACAGCGAGATCGACTGGGTGCTGGTCGACGAGGAGCAGCAGCCCTCGCAGCTGCTCAGCACCGCCGACCTGGCCAGGCACCTGCTCGGCGAGCCGCCCGAGGTGGACAGTCTCGACCTGCTGGCGATACCCGCCACGCGTCTGCAGCTGGCCGGCATCTCGGTGCAGGCCAATCTGCAGCAGGCGCACATGCTGCTCGAACAGGGCAGCGTCGAGGCGCTGTATGTGCACGGTATCAGCCGCGGCCAGGGCGAACGCATCTACGGGGTGTTGACGCGTGAGCTGATCGAGTCCGCCTACCGCCTGCAGGAGGTGGGCAGCGGCAGCGCGGTTTGAGTCTGGATGCCGGTTGTGCCTTGTCGGCGTGGGTGCGTGGCGACCCGGCAGGGATTAGAATGCCGGGAAACGCCGTGCAGTTCGACAAGCAACAATGAAAATCATCATTCTGGGGGCGGGCCAGGTCGGCACCACGGTGGCGCAGAACCTGGCCAGCGAAGCCAACGACATCACCGTTATCGACCATAACGGCGATCTGCTGCGCGAGATGCAGGACCGCCTGGACATCCGCACCGTGCAGGGCCAGGCCTCGCACCCGGAGATCCTGCGCCAGGCCGGTGCCGACGATGCCGACATGATGATCGCGGTGACCAACAGCGACGAGACCAATATGGTCGCCTGTCAGTGCGCCTGGACCCTGTTCCACACCCCGACCAAGATCGCCCGCGTGCGCGCGCCCGAGTATCTCAAGCACCCGGCGCTGTTCTCGCAGGGCGCCTTGCCGATCGACGTGCTGATCAGCCCCGAGCAACTGGTCACCGATTACATCCTGCGCCTGATCGAGCACCCGGGTGCCTTGCAGGTGCTGGACTTCGCCGGCGGCCGGGTACGCCTGGTGGCGGTGCGCGCCTACTACGGCGGCCCGCTGGTCGGCCACGAGCTGCGTGACCTGAACCAGCACCTGAAGGGTGCCGAGGCGCGTGTCGCCGCGATCTATCGCAAGGGCAAGGCGATCGAGCCGACCGGGCGCACCGTGGTCGAGGCCGACGACGAGGTGTTCTTCCTGGCCGCCGCGCAGAACATCCCGGCGGTGATGAAAGAGCTGCGACGCGCCGAGAAGCCGTTCCGCCGCCTGATGTTCGCCGGCGGCGGCAACATCGGCCGGCGCCTCGCCGCCGCGCTGGAAAACAAGTACCGGGTGAAGGTGATCGAGCACAACCTGGAGAATGCGCGCAGCGTGGCCGAGCAGCTCAAGCACACCATCGTGCTGCAGGGCGACGCCGCCGACGAGGACCTGCTGCTGGAAGAGAACATCGAGGACACCGACGTGTTCTGCGCGGTGACCAACGACGACGAGGCCAACATCCTCTCCGCGATGCTGGCCAAGCGCCTGGGTGCGCGCAAGGTGATGGCGCTGATCAACCGCGCCGCCTATGTCGACCTGGTGCAGTCCGGGGCGGTGGATATCGCCATCTCGCCGCAGCAGGCGACCATCGGCTCGCTGCTCACCCACGTGCGGCGCGGCGACGTGGTGATGGTGCACGCGCTGCGCCGCGGCGCGGCCGAGGCGATCGAGGCGGTGGCGCACGGCGACAAGACCTCCTCGCGCGTGGTCGGCCGCACCATCGAGGACATCAAGCTGCCGCCGGGCGCCAGCATCGGCGCGATCGTGCGCGGCGAAGAGGTGATCATGGCGCACCACGACACCGTGATCGAATCCGAAGATCATGTGATCCTGTTCCTGGTGGACAAGCGCCGCATCAGCGAAGTCGAGCGCCTGTTCCAGGTAGGCATAACGTTTCTGTAGCCGTGTCCTTAGCCGCGATACAACGCATCCTCGGCATCCTGCTGACCCTGTTCAGCGTCACCCTGCTGCCGCCGCTGGCGTTCGCCCTGTGGAACGACGACGGGGCGGCGAATGCCTTTGCCACCGCCTTCGGCATCACCCTGGCCAGCGGCATGGTGATCTGGCTGCCGGTGGCGCACGTGCGCCGCGAGATGCGCACCCGCGACGGCTTCATCGTGGTGGTGATGTTCTGGACGGTACTCACCGCCACCGGCTCGCTGCCGTTCATGCTCGCCGACAATCCGCACCTGTCGATCACCGACGCGGTGTTCGAGTCGGTCTCCGGGCTGACCACCACCGGCGCCACCGTGATCACCGCGCTCGACCAGCTGCCGATCTCCATCCTGTATTACCGCCAGCAGCTGCAGTGGCTGGGCGGCATGGGCATCATCGTGTTGGCGGTGGCAGTGCTGCCGATGCTCGGCATCGGCGGCATGCAGCTGTACCGTGCGGAGACACCGGGACCGATGAAGGATGCCAAGCTCACCCCGCGCATCACCGAGACCGCCAAGGCGCTGTGGTTCATCTACCTGGGCCTGACCGTCGCCTGCGCCCTGGCCTACTGGCTGGCCGGCATGGATGCCTTCGACGCGCTGGCGCATGCCTATTCCACGGTCGCCATCGGCGGATTCTCCACCCATGACGCGAGCATCGGCTATTTCAACAGCCCGTTGATCAACATCGTCGCGGTGGTGTTCATGTTCCTCGCCGCGGTCAACTTCTCGCTGCACTTCGTCGCCTTCCGCCGGCGCAGTCCGAAGGGCTACTGGCACGACTCGGAGTTCCGCTTCTACGTGCTGCTGCTGAGTCTGGTGATCGTCGTCACCGTGCTCGGCCTGTACCTGACCGGCACCTACGACGATTGGGAGGACGCCCTGGTCGAGGGCCTGTTCCAGGCGGTGTCGATCGGCACCACCGCCGGCTTCACCACCGCCGAGTTCTACAACTGGCCCGGCTTCATCGCCATCCTGCTGCTGTTCGCCAGCTTTGTCGGCGGTTGCGCCGGCTCCACCGGTGGCGGCATCAAGGTGATCCGCCTGCTGCTGCTGATCAAGCAGGGCCTGCGCGAGATCACGCGCCTGATCCATCCCAATGCGCAGATCCCGGTGCGCCTCGGCGACAAGACGGTCTCCACCCGCGTGATCGAGGCGGTGTGGGGCTTCTTCGCCCTGTACGTGGCCAGCTTCACCGTCATGTACCTGGCGCTGGCCGCCACCGGGCTGGACCTGATGACCGCCTTCAGCGCGGTCGCCGCCAGCATCAACAACCTCGGCCCGGGCCTGGGCGGGGTCGGCGCGCACTATGCCGACATGCACGACATGGGCAAGTGGATCCTGTGCTTCGCCATGCTGCTCGGGCGGCTGGAGATCTTCACCCTGCTGGTGCTGCTCACGCCGACCTTCTGGCAGCGTTGATGCGGGTCAATCCAGCCGGTCGTAAAACTCCACGCCGCTGACCGAGCCGTCCGCCAGCACGTCCAGGATCAGTTCGCCGAATTGCGGGTGTTGCAGGGTGATGGTGCGTGCCACCTTGACCGGAACCCCGGTGGCCTCGACCGATTCGGCCAGGCGCCAATAGGCAGGGCTTTCCACCGCCCGCAGGCGTATGCGTTGCAGCGCGGCGCACAGACCCGGGTCGTGTGGCAGCTGGGCCTTGGCCAGTTCGATCAGCCAGTCGGGGTTATATGTTTCCCAGTGCATGACCGATTGCCGCCTTTCAGGACACAAAACCCCAGGCCCGGAAAAACTGCACCGCTATGCAGCCGTAGACGGTCAGCAGCAGGACCAGCTTGATGTGAAAGAAAACCGCCGAGGCCGCCTGGATCTGCTCCGCCCGGTCGGGGATGCATGCCTTGTCCAAGCGCTCTTCCCGGTAATCGAGATACAGCGAGTGGTAGCGAAGGGTGTTCTGGTAATACTGCAGGAAATCCACCAGGAAATAGACCGCGAGCGTCACCAGCGCGGCCAGCACCGGCTGGGGAAAGGTCAAGCCATCGGTCTTGAAAAACCAGCAGATCGCGGCGGCGCCAAAGGCAACTTGGCGCGCCACGTCGGATGTGATCCCGGACTGCCGGGTGTAAAGCTTGTTCAGCCTGTCCAATAGTGCGGCATCGGGCATTGCCAATCACCCCCCTGAAGCTATTTCAGTCCCTTTATCGTGGCCACCCTGTCCTTGAGTTCGAAGGGTTCGGGTATGTGGATGTCATCACCCTTGGAGCGTTCGACACGGCCGCCTGATTCCGCTTTCGGCGGTTGGTCGAATTCCAGCGCGATCTGATAAACACGGTGGCATGAGTCGCATTCGAGGAACACGGTACAATCCTTTTTTGGCACCTTGTCGACCTGAAAATGGCCGCATAGGCATTTCCATTCGAAATCCGCTTCGTTGGACATGGCTCGTCTCCTGCGCAATGTCTGCACGCCTACTTTACGCCTCGGGATCGGGCGAGTGTAGATTCAATCCCTGTAACGCACTTCCACCCCATCGTTGGAGATCGTGGCGATCACCTTCATCCCGCTGGTGAAATACACAGGTTCCGCTGCAACTTCATGGCCGTTGGCGTAACGGACGTTGAACGTCATCGCTGCTTCATCATCAACACTGAACTGGTGGGAAGACAGTGGTTCGATACTGCCGATCCGCTTCTCATTGCTGCGCCATGCCGCGACCACTGAAACCGGCCCCCGCGAGTTGTTGACGATCTCGAACTCGGCCGGAAAGAACCAGGGCGCGGCCAGGAATAGCAAGGCAAGCACTAGCAGCGTCGTCAGAATGTAGAAGATGCGCTTAATCATACTTTTACAAGCGGCCTGTTTTCACTGCCATACCGGCCGCGCAAGGTGCGGGGCTGAAATCGTTATCAAGGATCAGAAACATGAAGCAGGTGGATGGATGCAATGAATCCTGCACCACTGGCAATACAGGCTTTGCGCAATGAACAGCAGCAAGGGTATGCCCAAGGCATAGGTGGCGATCACCAGGCGCGGGTAGCCGCGCTCATGGTGCGCCTGCCACCTGTGCCCGCACGCGCAGCATTTGTATCGGTGTTGGTTGTACGGCGTGACAAGCGAATACAGAAACACCATCAAAAGCGCTACCTTCTCAGACAAGCGGAGCGGCACGACTGTGGTTGAGGAGCATGCTGGACACTGAGGTTCGAGAGGAAGGAGTTCCGCAGCACTCAGCTCCTGCGCATATTCACCCCGGTTGATTCGATCTACCACCTCTCTGGCATCAGCAATATGCGAGCCCGGTACCTGCACCCGAACCCCGCCAAGAGCCACTGAAACCGACCACTTCGCCCAGACGTGATGTTCGGAACCGAGAAAGGCGGGAATACCTTCGTGGCGCAATCTTGATGCGGCGATATGGGCCTCAAGGGCAGTTGTATGGGTTGAAACGGTCGTGAGCACGTTTTTGAAGGAAGCCCCCTTGTTGGACGCTATCTTATTGCTTGTGTGCAAACATAACCGTAGCACTCGCAAGCTCAAAGTTTTTTTCCATTGGCAGTTCTTTGACAAATGGCATCTTTAGATACATTTCTGGATTTCCTAATAGATCCGAAACTTTCATATGCATAAAATCGTCCCTGGTTTTTCCTTGAAGACCGTCTGCCCAGCTCCTCAAAAACCATGTAAGCGACCAAATGGGCAATATGCTTTCGTATACAGTCACTTCATCAATTATTAGTTGATCGGCAAAAAGATTTTCTAGGCCTTGAGAAGTCATGTTGTAATAGTGGTGTGGATACCCGTGGAGAGGTTGAAGGAATGGAACGCAACACATAAGCTCTCCGCCTGGTTTTAGAACTCTGCAGATTTCTTTCGCGCATAAAAAAGGGTCTTTTACGTGTTCTAGTACGGCTATGGAAATTACTGCATCAAATGCATTGTCGACAAATGGAAGAACTTCCCCGACCCCGCGAACATCCGTTGTTTCATAATCGGCTATTTCAAAGTTGACAACATTATCAAAATATATTGGCCTTTTGCCTGCGCCACAATCTAGCACTACACCTTTCTCGTATTTTTTGATCAGATCCATTACAAAAGCATCATACCCATTACTACTCACAGCGTCGGTATCGATGATATTAAATTCTGAGCGTAGTTCGTTGGTCAAGAAGTCGTAACAATTGGAGGTCTTGGTAAAATGCATATCTGTGCGTAGAAGGGGTTTTATTTTTTCAAGTTTCCTTTCTTTGGCATTAGAAATAATTGATGAAAAAAGCAATCTTCTATTTTCGTTTTTTCCGAACAAATCAAAATGAACCCTCCCTGAGTCTATTGATCCGCTACTTACAGCCTTGGCAACGTCAGGATTTGCGCGCAGGTAGGCTTGCTCATCGAAATTTTGATCTGTTGCAAGCTCTTCAAGAATATATGAAGTCATCTTTACTCCTTGGTGTTGAACGGTGCGCCTAACGGTCGATTATTTGGCTGGCAGCAATATTGGGATCTGCCGCTGGCACGGATATCGGAATACCCCCCAAGTTAATGCTGCTAATTCTGACTGCGGGGGAGGTAGTGGCTCGTTGAGAGACTGTTTTGACATGGTTTTTCCTCGAGGTTGCCGGTTCGCTGTCGGCTCCGGGTCTTAAATTCCTGACGACTGTCAGTCTCCCGTCGAATGACGATTCCTGCAAGCGGTCGGGTCAGAGGATGCCGCTGCCCGCCGGGTTGGTGCGTTGGATGGTCTTCCAGAAGCTGCCGAAAGGCAGGCCCCAGCGGTTGGCGGCCTGGCGGATCGTCTGTTCGATGTTGTTCAGTTCGGGCGGCTGTTTGAATGCCATGACCAGCTGGTTGTCGTGCCCGGCCACCGGCAGGCACAGGGTGTGTTTGTCGAAACGGCTGCGGATGTTGGCGAGGGCGGCCGCGTACTGGTTGGGGCCGTCGGGGATCAGGTTGAGGGTGAGCACGCCAGAGTCGGTGAGGGCGCGGTGGCAGTGCTCGAGGAAGGGCGGGCTGCTGATCCAGGCAGGGGAGAATTGCTGCTCTTCGAGATCGACCAGGATGAAGTCGTAGCGCTTGGATTGGCGGGTGATGAATTCACGCACATCGCCGACATGCAGTTGCCAGTGGCTGCCTGCGCCGGGGAAGTCGAACCATTGTTGCGCGACCTCGGCGACGGCGGGGGAGAGTTCGACGGCATCGCCGTGGGTCTGCGGTGAGCGCGCGTGGAACCAGCGTGCGATGGCGCCGCCGCCACAACCGCCGAGCAACACGCGCTGCGGCTGCTGTCCGAACATCAGGTGCGCGAGCATGGCGCGGTTGGCTGGATTGGGCAGCACCGCCGGGTCGTTGAGCTCGATCTCGCTCTGCAGGATCACGTCGTCGAACCAAAGGCTGCGGCGGTCGCCGTCCTGCCAGACCTGGATCAGGCCATCATCGCTCTGCCGCCGGTGGACGCAGCTTCCGCTCAAAGCAGGAACAGGGTGGCCAGGCCAAGGAAGGCGAGAAAGCCGACCACGTCGGTGACCGTGGTCAGCAGCACCGAGCCGGCCAGGGCCGGGTCTATGCCCATGCGGTCGAGCAGCAGCGGCAGCAGGGCGCCGGTGACGGCGGCGAACAGCAGGTTGATGCTGATCGCCACCGCGATCAGTGCAGCGATCGCCAGGCTGTTGAACCAGACACCGGCGATCACCGCCACCACCACCGCCCAGATCAGGCTGTTGAGCGAGCCGACCGCCAGTTCCTTGAGCAATAGATGTCGCGCGTTCTTGCCGCTGAGCTGACCGAGGGCGATACCGCGGATCGCCAGGGTCAGGGTCTGGCTGCCGGCGATCCCGCCCATGCTGGCGACGATCGGCATCAGCACCGCCAGGGCGACGATCTGCGACAGCGTGGATTCGAACTGGCCGATCACCCACGAGGCGAGGAAGGCGGTGAACAGGTTGATGCCCAGCCACAGCGCGCGGCGCCGGGTACTGGCGAGCACCGGCGCGAACATGTCTTCCTCTTCGGACAGGCCGGCGCGGCCCATGAACTGGTGCTCGCCCTCTTCACGGATGACGTCGACCACGTCGTCGACGGTGATCCGCCCGAGCAGACGGCCTTCGCTGTCGACCACCGGGGCGGAGATCAGGTCGTGCGCCTCGAAGCGCCGTGCCACCTCGCGTGCCGCCATGTCCACCGCCAGCGGCGTCAGGTTCAGGCTCATCGCCTCGGCCACTGTATCGTCCTGGTTGCCGCTGACCAGCTTCCACAGCGGCAGCACGCCCAGGTAGACGTCGTCGCGGTTGACCACGAACAGCTTGTCGGTGTCCCTGGGGATCTCTTCGCCGAGCCGCCGCAGGTAACGCAGCACCACGTCCAGCGTGACCTCGGGGCGCACCGTCACCGTGTCGGTGTTCATCAGGCCGCCGGCGGTGTCCTCGGGGTAGGACAGCACCGCTTCGAGACGCTTGCGGTGCTGGTCGTCGAGCGCGTGCATCACCTCCAGGGTGACCGCGAACGGCATGTCCTGCACCAGGTCGGCGAGGTCGTCGAGATCGAGGTTCTCGACCGCGGCCAGCCACTCGGCGGTGCTCATGTCCTTGATCAGCTCGGCGCGCACCTCGTCGGTGACGTGCAGCAGCACCTCGCCGTCGTCGCGCTCGCGCACCATGCCCCACAGGATCTCGCGCTGCGTCGGCGGCAGGGATTCGAGCAGGTGGGCGATCTCGGCCGGCGCGAGGCTTGCCAGCAGGCGCCCGGCGGAACGCAGAGCACCGGAGTCGAGGATCTCGCGCAGGCGTGCCAGGCGCAGCTCGTCCGAATTGTCTGGTACGGCGCTCATGGCGATCGCAGGTCCGGTTGCTGGAAGTGGCCGCAGTTTAGCAGCCCGCGCTGTGGCTTGATATGCGGGCTGGGTGGAAAGTCGTGGTGGGTGGTTTTTCAGGTTCTGTCTGGGTTAGCTGTTGAGCTTTAGGGGTCGGAGTCGGCCCATGCGAGCACGATGTATCGACCTGCTCCGGGGCAGGCCGAATCCGACCCCTCGCCTAAAAGTAGTGATGGGTGGAACTTGTGGGCCGGGGTGGGGCTGCTCAGCTGTCCTGCCAGCGACCGAGCAGGGTCAGCGGGTCCTCGCTGTACATGTGCTGCAGAAAGTCCGCGGCCTTCAGCTGCAGGGTCGACAGCTCGTGTTGCAGCAGCTGTTGCTTGACGTCGAGCAGTGCCGCCGGCTGCATGCTCAGGCTGTGCAGGCCCATGCCCAGCAGCAGCGGCACGAAGCGCGCATCGCCGGCCATCTCGCCGCACATGCTCAGCGGCGTGGCGGCGCTGTTGCTGGCATCGATCACGTTCTTGATCAGCTGCAGCACCGCCGGGTGGAACGGGTCGTACAGGTAGTTGACCTCGTCGTCGATGCGGTCGATGGCGAGGGTGTACTGGATCAGGTCGTTGGTGCCGATCGACAGGAAATCCAGCGCCTCGGCGAAGGCCCGCGCCGCCAGTGCCGCGGCGGGCACCTCGATCATGCCGCCGATCTGGATGTCTCTGTCGAAGGCGATGCCCTCGAGCTGCAGCTCGCGCATGCAGCGCTGGATGATCTGCTTGGCCTGTTCCACTTCCCACAGGTTGGTCAGCATCGGCAGCATGATGCGCACGTCGCCAAACGCCGAGACGCGCAGGATGGCGCGGATCTGCGGGCGGAACAGGGCGGGCTCCTTCAGGCACAGGCGGATCGCGCGCAGGCCCAGCGCCGGGTTCCCGCTGCTCTCGCGCAGGTGGCCGTCGAAGGCCTGCTTGTCGGCGCCCAGGTCGAGGGTGCGGATGGTCACCGGCTTGCCGTGCATGCCGTCGATCACCTGGCGGTAGGCCTGGTAGTGCTCTTCCTCGTCGGGCACGTCCTGGCGGTTCATGTACAGGAACTCGGTGCGGTACAGGCCGATGCCGTCGGCGCCGTTGTCGACCGCGGCCTGCACGTCGCCGGCCAGTTCGATGTTGGCCAGCAGCTCGATGCGCCGGCCGTCGGCGGTGAGCGCCGGCTCGGTGCTGCGGCGGCGCAACAGCACGGTGCGCTCGTGCTGGAACTCGCGCCTGTCCTCGTAGCGGTCGACGGTGGCGCGGTCGCAGTTGGCCAGGACCACGCCGTTGTCGGTATCCAGGATCAGCAGCTCGCCCTGGCGCAGGCAGTCGGTGGCACCGCGCGCGCCGACCACCGCCGGCAGGCCGAGGCTGCGCGCGAGGATCGCGGTGTGCGACATGGGGCCGCCGTAGTCGGTGACGAAACCGGCGATGTGCTGGTTGCGCAGCAGGATCACGTCCGCCGGCGACAGGTCCTCGGCGAGCACGATCTGCCCCTCGAGGCCGCTGGCCGGCTCGTCCTGCTGCGCCAGCAGCACCTTGAGGATGCGGTCGACCACGTGGTCGAGGTCGTCGCGGCGGGTGCGCAGGTAGGCATCCTGCATCTGCTCGAAAACCTGCACCAGGGCATCGCGGTGCTGTTGCAGCGCCCATTCGGCGCTGGCGCGGGTGGAGCGGATCAGGTTGATCACGCCGCCGCTGATCGCCTTGTCCTCGAGCATCAGCAGGTGGGTGTCGATGAACTCGACGATGTCCGAAGGGGCGTCGCGCGGGATCTGCCCACGCACGCTGTGCAGTTGTTCGGCGGCCTGGCCTACCGCCTGCTCGAAACGGCTGACCTCCTGCTCGATCTCCTGCTCGGCGACCCACTCGGGGGTGATGCACACCGGGCCGTGGCACAGCAGGTAGGCCTCACCGATCGCAATACGCGACTCTGCGCCGACACCGATGCCGACGCAACTGACGATCACTCGCCTTCTCCGAAGCGGTCTTCGATCAGGGCCACCAGCGCGTCCAGCGCCTGTTGTTCGTCCTCGCCGTCCACGCTCAGGGTGATCTCGCTGCCGCAGCCGGCGGCCAGCATCATCACCCCCATGATGCTCTTGCCGTTGACCTGCTGGCCGTTCTTGCTGATCAGCACCTGCGCGGCATGTGCGCTGGCGGTGCTGACCAGCTTGGCCGCGGCACGCGCGTGCAGGCCGAGCTTGTTGATGATGGTGATGTCGCGTTGCAGCATGTGGTCTCGGGCCTTTGCCGGTTTCTAGCGATAAAGAGTGGATAACGCCGCCGCGCTAATCAAGCCGGCGGCATCCGGCGCTATTGCTGGGCGCACTGCTGGATGCCGCGCGAGCCGCCTTCCTCGGCCTTGTCACACAGGGTGTCCAGGGCGGCGGCCGGGTAGTTGTAGACGCGTACCAGCATCGGCAGATTGAGCCCGGCCAGCACTGCCACCTTGCCGGGCAGGGCGAAGCTGCGCGCGATGTTGTTGGGAGTGGCGCCGAAGATGTCGGTCAGCACCAGCACGCCCTGGCCCTGGTCGAGCTGCTCGATCAGCTTGTGTGCGCTCTCGCGCACCCGCTCCAGGTTGGCGTCCAGCGGCACGTCCAGGCACATGGTGGTCAGCGGGCAGCCGTCGACGATGCGCCGCGCGCTGTGCAGCACCGAGGTGCCGATGCCGGGATGGGTGATCAGGAGAACGCCGACGCTCATGACAGCTCGCGGTGGCTGCACAGGGTCTGGCGGCCCTGTGCCTCGAAATGGGCCTTGAGTTTTTCCGCCATGTAGACCGAGCGGTGCTGGCCGCCGGTGCAGCCGATGGCGATGGTCAGGTAGCTGCGCCCCTCGCTCTCGAAACAGGGCACCCAGTGGCTGAGGAAGGCGCTGACCTGCTCGAACATCTGGTGCACCTTCTGGTCCTGCTCGAGGAATTCGGCGACCGCCTGGTCGCGCCCGGTCAGCGGGCGCAGTTCCGGGTGCCAGTGCGGGTTGGGCAGGCAGCGCATGTCGAAGATGAAATCGGCATTGCGCGGCATGCCGTGCTTGAAGCCGAACGACTTGATCATCAGCGACAGCTGGCCGCTGGCGCGGTCGGCCACGCGCGAGCGGATGATGTCGCGCAGCTCGTGCAGGTTGGTGTGGCTGGTGTTGACGCGCAGACCGGCGGCGTCGCGCAGCGGTGCCAGCAGTTCACGCTCCAGGGCGATCGCCGCCTCCAGGTCCTTGTTGCCGTCGGTCAGCGGGTGGCGGCGGCGGGTCTCGCTGAAGCGCTGCATCAGGATGTCGTTGTCCGCCTCGAGGAACACGATCTCGCATTCGATGCCCTGCTCGCGCAGTTGCTGTACCAGGGCCGGCACCTTGCCCAGCTGCGCGCCGGGCACGCGTGCGTCGATACCGATGGCGGTGCGTTGGTAGGCCTCGCTGCTGTGGCTGTCGAGCTCAGCCACGAAGGTCTCGAACAGGCTCACCGGCAGGTTGTCGATACAGTTGAAACCGACATCCTCCAGGACGTTGAGCGCAATACTCTTGCCCGAGCCGGAAAGTCCGGTGACCACGATCAGTCTGGTCTGTTGCTGGCGCATGGCCGCGATTATATGCCGCTGCGCGGTGCGCGGCAGCGCCTGCAGGCGAATTTTTCGACTGGGCTGGGTCCCAGGGCCTACTCGCCGTCGCGCATCGCCTGCTGCTGGCGCTGGATGAACACCTCGGTGGCGTCGTAGCCCTGCAGCTTGAGCAGGTGGTTGCGCACCGCGGTCTCGACCAGGATCGCCAGGTTACGCCCGGGCGCCACCGGGATGGTCACCTGCGGGATGGTCACGCCGAGCACCTCGCGCTGTTCCTGCTGCGGCGACAGGCGCTCCATGGCGGTGATCTGCTGGTCGTTCATGCGCTTGAGGTGCACGATCAGGCGCAGGTACTTGCTGTGCTTGATCGAGTTGTCGCCGAACATGGCGCGAATGTTCAGGACACCGAGGCCGCGTACCTCGAGAAATTCGCGCAGCACCGCCGGGCACTGGCCGCTGACCAGGTCCGGTGCGATGCGGGTGAATTCGGGTGCGTCGTCAGCGATCAGGCGGTTGCCGCGCGAGATCAGGTCGAGCGCCAGTTCGCTCTTGCCGACCGCCGGGTCGCCGGTCAGCAGCACGCCCATGCCCAGCACTTCGAGGAACACGCCGTGCAGGATGGTCTTGTCCGACAGGCGCAGTGCGGCGAAGTGCTGCAGGTGGTCGAGCACCACCTTGTCGCTGAGCGGGCTGCTCAGCAGCACCACGCCGTTGTCGTTGGCCGCCTGCAGCAGCGCCGGGTCGGCGTTCACGCCGTCGACCAGGATGACCGCGCGCGTGTACGGCTGGAACAGGCGCTCCAGGGCCCTGGCCTGGTCGCGTTCCGGGTCGTTCAGATAGGCCTGCTCGGCCTTGCCGATCACCTGGATGCGGTTCGGATGGATGTAGTTGAGCGGGCCGGCGATGATGTAGGTGGCCGGGTCGAGGGTGTCGCCGAGCAGGGGGCGCTGCAGGCCGGCTTCGTCGCCGAGCAGTTGCAGTTGCAGACGTGCCTGCAGGGCTTGGTAGAGATCGTCGACGCGGACCTTATGCGGCATGGTGGGCCGACTGCCCGGTGAGCAGGGCGTGTGCCTGCTCGCGGCTCGCCTGGCGCAGGCGGGCGCACATGTCCGCGTCGTTGAACAGGCCGGCCAGTTGGGCCAGCAGCTGCAGGTGTTCGTCGGTGGCCTGTTCCGGCACCAGCAGGGCGAATACCAGGTCGACCGGTTTGTCATCGAGGCTGTCGAAATCGACCGGCTCGGCGAGACGGATGAAGGCACCGCGGGTGCGGGTGACGCCCGGCATGCGCGCATGCGGCAGGGCCACCCCGCCGGCCAGCCCGGTGCTGCCAAGGCGTTCGCGCTCCAGCAGGCGTTCGAAAATGCTTTCGCTCAGTTCGCTGTCGCCGTCGCTGAGCAGCTGCGCGGCACGTTCGAGCACGCGCTTCTTGCTCGGGGACTCATCGTCCAGCAGGACCGACCGACTATCGAGAATACCTTTGACTAACATGGCTGCTCGGCTTGAAAGACCAGCGGCCGGGCAGTGAACAGGCGCTTGCTGCCCGGTTCACCACCCGGCCGTGGGTCGGCAGGAGGTTGACTCAGCTGGAGGCCTCAACGACCTCGAGGTCGCGATGGCCGTTGCCACGATGGTTCTTGAGCTTTTCCTTGTGCTTGAGCACCTGACGATCGAGCTTGTCGATCAGCGCATCAATGGCCGCGTACATATCCTCGTTGGTCGCTTCGGCAAACACGTCGTTGCCGGCCAGGTGTACCGAGGCCTCGGCCTTCTGTACCAGTTTTTCGACACTCAGGATCACTTGTACGTTGGTCACATGGTCGAAGTGGCGTTCCAGCTTGGCGAGTTTCTCCTCGACATAAGCACGCATGGAATCGGTGATATCGACATGGTGACCGGACAGATTGAGTTGCATGGTCTTCTCCTTCGTTGAGACGCCTTGGGGCGACCAGCCCTACACCAGGCGCTTGCGTTCATTCGATGGCGGGATCGCCATCGACTCGCGGTATTTAGCCACCGTCCGACGCGCCACCTTGATGCCCTGGTCGGCAAGGATGGTGGCAATCTTGTTGTCGGACAAGGGCTTGTTCGGTTTCTCGGCCGCGATCAGCTTCTTGATCAGGGCGCGGATGGCCGTCGCTGAGGCCTCGCCGCCGCTGGCGGTGCTGACATGGCTCGAGAAGAAATACTTGAATTCGTAGGTGCCGCGCGGGGTGTGCATGTATTTCTGCGTGGTCACCCGCGAGATGGTCGACTCGTGCATCTCGACCGCCTCGGCGACATCGCGCAGCACCAGCGGCTTCATCGCCTCCTCGCCGAATTCGAAGAAGTTTTCCTGGAAGTCGAGGATGCAGCGCGCCACCTTGAGCAGGGTCTCGTTGCGGCTCTGCAGGCTCTTGATGAACCAGCGCGCCTCCTGCAGGTGGTTTTTCATGGTGACATTGTCGCTGCTGTTGTCGGCGCGACGGATCAGGCCGGCGTAGCTGGCGTTGACGCGCAGCCTCGGCGCGGCCTCGGGATTGAGCTCCACGCGCCACTGGCCGTGCTGCTTGAACACGAACACGTCCGGTTCGACATAGGTCGGTGCGGCGCCGGGGATGGCGGTGCCCGGGCGCGGGTTGAGCGAGCGGATCAGGGCGACGATCTCGCTCAGCTCCTCGGGGCTGATCTTCATGCGCCGGCGCAGCGCGGCCTCGTCGTGCCCGGCCAGCAGCTCGAAGTGGTTTTCCAGCAGCTCGATGGCCTGCTCGCGGTAGTCGAATTCGTTGGACAGCTGGCGCGCCTGGATCAGCAGCGACTCGCGCGGGTCGCGTGCGCCCACGCCGGGCGGGTCGAAGTCCTGGATGCGGTGCAGCACCGCCTCGACTTCTTCCAGTTCCACGTCCGCGTCGTCGATCATCTCGATGATGTCTTCCACGGAGGTGGTCAGGTAGCCGTCGTCGTTGATGCCGTCGATGATGGCCTCGGCGATACGGGTATCGATGGGGGAGAAGCGCGAGAGTTGCATCTGCCAGGTCAGGTAGTCGTGCAGGGACTCGCCGGCGCTCTGTTGCGCCAGGTAATCGTTGGCCTCGTCGCCGCCGACTGCGGAACTGGCGGTGCCGACCGGCATGCTGTCGTACAGATCGTCCCAGGTGTTGTCCACCGGCAGCTCGTCCGGCATGGACTCCGCCTCGATCTGCACCTCGCGTTCGTTGTTGATGTCGTTGGAATCGCTGCCACTGGACGATTCGCTGTCGTTGCCTGGGCTGTCGGCATCTTTGCTGGCCTGCTCCCGCTGTGCGCCCTCTTCCTCGGTTTCCAACATCAGGTTGGACTCCAGGGCGTCCTGAATCTCCTGTTTCAGGTCAAGTGTAGACAATTGCAACAGCTTGATCGCCTGCTGCAATTGCGGGGTCATGGTGAGGTGCTGGCCGAGTCGAAGCTGGATTGTTGGCTTCATTAAGAATGCTGCTTGGTACGTATCTTGTATGGAACGTCTTCAAGTCCATTCTAGCGCAATTGCGCCGCAGGCCAACAATCTGGCGCGGCTCCAGCTTTGTGGCAGATCAAGAGCGGGATTGCGCGGTGCAAGCGGGGCGGCTCTACAGGCGGAAATGCTCGCCCAGGTAGACCTGGCGCACGTCCGGGTTGGCGAGGACCTGCTCCGGGGTGCCGTGGGTCAGCACAGCGCCGTCGTTCATGATGTAGGCGCGCGAGCAGATGCCGAGGGTCTCGCGCACATTGTGGTCGGTGATGAGGATGCCGATGCCGCGCTCGGTGAGCTGCTCGATGATGCGCTGGATGTCCATCACCGAGATCGGGTCGACCCCGGCGAACGGTTCGTCGAGGAGCATGAATTTCGGTTCGACCGCCAGCGCCCGGGCGATCTCCAGGCGCCGCCGTTCGCCGCCGGACAGGCTGATCGCCTGGTTGTCGGCGAGCTGGCGGATGCCGAACTCGTGCAGCAGCTCCTCGCACAGCTCCTGGCGCTGGGCCTTGTTCAGCTCCTTGCGCGTCTCGAGGATGGCGAGCACGTTCTCGGCCACGCTGAGGCGGCGGAAGATCGAAGGCTCCTGCGCCAGGTAGCCCAGGCCGAGGCGCGCGCGCGCATGCATCGCCTTGTCGGTGACGTCCTGCTCGCCGATCAGCACCTGCCCGGCGTCCGGGCCGATCAGGCCGGCCATGATGTAGAAGCTGGTGGTCTTGCCGGCGCCGTTGGGGCCGAGCAGGCCGACCACCTCGCCGGCCTCCAGGTGCAGCGACACGCCGTTGACCACCGCGCGCCCGCGGTAGCGCTTGACCAGACCGTGTGCGGCCAGCTGCGACATCGACGGTAACCCGGCTTACTTGGGCGGCTGGATGGTGATGCGCACGCGCTGCTTGCCGTCGGCGGCAGCGCCGGCCTTGACCTTGTGGCGCACCCGGTCGTAGACGATGCGGTCGCTGCGCATGGTGTCGCCGGCCTGGGTCAGCGAGGCCTTGCCGGTCAGCTCCAGCACCTCGCTGTCGACCTCGTATTCGGCCTTGTTGGCATTCGCCTTGACCGGCCCCCGCTCGGACTGCTGCTGGAAGCGCACGCGGCCGACCGCGATGATGCGGTTGGGTTTCTTGCCCTGCTGCCTGATGGTGACCGTGTCCGCCTGCAGCAGCATGCTGCCCTGGCGCAGCTCGACATTGCCCTTGTACACGCTGTGGCCGCGACCCTCGTCGACGTCGACGCTGTCGGCGGCCAGCTCGATCGGCTGGTCCTTGTCGCTGGACAGGGCCTGCGCGGCGCCCGCGAACGCGAGCAGCGCGGTGAACAAGAGGTACAGCAGGGGCTTACTGGGGAGGCGCATACAAACCCTTCACGTCGGCTAGAAACTTGATGCGTGACGGCTGGCGGAACCAGGCCTGCATGCCGGTGGCGTCGAGGCGGTCACTGTTGCTGCGTACCCTAACCTTTTCGTCTGTTTCCGCATAGTCCTGGCGCGGCTGCACGCGCAGGTTGCGGGTCTGCAGCTGCAGCGGCTTGATGCCGGGGGCGGCGGCGCGGCTGATGTCGACCTGGCCGCTGAGCAGGATCAGTTCACCGTCGGCGGATACCCAGCCGTGCTCGGCCTCGATCTCCCACGGCGGTTGTTCGCCCTGGTGCACGGTCAGTTGTGGCCGGGTCAGCTCGGTGGTGTCGTCGTCGGTGAAGTGCTTGATCTCGGCAGCTTGCAGGGTGCGCGCCGGCTGGCCCTGCGGGTCCATGGTGGTCGCCTGCAGGCCGCGCAGATAGTAGTCGATCGGCCGCTGCTCGCCGAGGCGTGCATCCTCCTCGGCCGGCGGCGCACTTGCCAGCCACCAGCTGAGGCCGCCGACGGCGACCAGGATCAGCGCGAGAACCAGCGGATGCCGCACCCCGGGCCTACTTCAGGTACTCGGCGAGCGCCGCTTGCAGCTTGCCCTGGGCGTCCATCAGCAGCTCGCACACCTCGCGCGCCGCGCCGCGGCCACCGCCGTTGGCGGTGACCCAGTGCGCGTGTTTCTTGCACAGCTCGTGGCCGTCGGCCACGGTCACCGCGAAGCCGACCTGGACCATCACCGGCAGGTCGACCACGTCGTCGCCGACATAGGCGATCTGCTCGTCGCTCAGGCCCACCTTGGTCTTGAGCTGGTCGTAGGCGTCGCGCTTGTCGTGGATGCCCTGGAACACGTGCTCGATGCCCAGGCTCTGCATGCGGATGCGCACCACCTCGGAGGTGCGGCCGGTGATGATGGCGATCATCACCCCGGCCTGCTGCAGCATCTTCATGCCGTGGCCGTCCTTGGAATGGAAGGCCTTGTATTCCTGGCCGTCGTCGCCGAGGAACAGGGCGCCGTCGGTGAGCACCCCGTCGACGTCGAAAATCACCAGCTTGATGTTGGCCGCCTTGGCCTGAATGTCCTGCATCGTCCACTTCCTCGTATGAAGCTTTGCGTCGGCCACACCTGGCGGCCGCTTGTGTGGAAGTTCGCTTAAACCACCCCGGCGCGCAACAGGTCGTGCATGTTGAGCGCGCCGGCGAGTTGGCCCTGCTGGTCGACCACCAGCAGGGCGTTGATCTTCTTGTCGTCCATCAGCTGCAGCGCCTCGGCGGCCAGCTTGTCCGCCTCGATGCGTACCCCGCCGCTGGTCATCAGTTCGCTGACCCGGTGGCCGCGCAGGTCGGTGTGGGCATCGAAGGCGCGGCGCAGGTCGCCGTCGGTGAAGATGCCGAGCAGCTGCTCGTCGGCGTCGATCACCGCGGTCATGCCCAGGCCCTTGGCGGTCATCTCCAGCAGCGCCTCGCGCAGGCTGGCATCGGCGCGTACCAGCGGCAGGCGCTCGCCGCTGTGCATCAGGTCGCGCACCCGCAGCAGCAGGCGCTTGCCGAGGCTGCCACCCGGGTGCGACAGGGCGAAATCCTCGTGGGTGAAGCCGCGCGCCTTGAGCAGCGCGATCGCCAGGGCGTCACCCATCACCAGCGCCGCGGTGGTGCTGGCGGTGGGGGCCAGTTGCAGCGGGCAGGCCTCTTTCTCGACGCCGACGTCCAGATGCACGTCGGATTCGCGCGCCAGGGTCGAGGCCGGATTGCCGGTCATGCCGATCAGCTGGCTGTTCATGCGCTTGAGCAACGGCAGGATGGTCAGCACCTCGCCGGTCTCGCCCGAATTCGACAGCGCCAGCACCACGTCGCCCGGGGTGATCATGCCCAGGTCGCCGTGGCTGGCCTCGCCCGGATGGACGAAGAAGGCGGGGGTGCCGGTGCTGGCCAGGGTGGCGGCGATCTTGCAGCCGATGTGGCCGGACTTGCCCATGCCGGTCACCACCACCCGGCCCTTGCAGTTCATCATGGTGACGCAGGCGGCGGCGAACGATTCGTCGATCCGCTGGCGCAGCGCATTCACCGCGGCGGCCTCGATATCGATGACGTTGAGACCGAGTTCGATCATCTGTTGGGCGTCATTGTGCATAGGGATTCTCTCAGGCGGCTGCCAGCTGTGGCTGGGCGTCGAGGTACAGCCAGGCCTGGTAGCCGATGAAGAAGACGAGCAGCAGCGCGCCTTCGATGCGGTTTATGTGGCCGCTGCCGTCGCGGCTGCGACCCATCAGCAACAGTGCCAGGGTCAGGCCGAGCATGATCGGCATGTCGCGGGTGAGCACGGCGTTCTCCACCAGGGTGGGCGCGAACAGGCCGGGCACGGCCAGCACCGCCAGCAGGTTGTAGATATTGGAGCCGATGACATTGCCGACCGCGATATCGTGTTCGTTCTTCAGCGCGCTCATGATGCCGGCGGCCAGTTCCGGCAGGCTGGTGCCGATGGCGACGATGGTCAGGCCGATCACCAGGTCGCTGACACCGAAGGCGACGGCGATTTCCACCGCGCCCCATACCAGCATGCGCGAGCTCACCAGCAGCAGCGCCAGGCCGCCGAAGGTCCACATCAGCGCGGCGAAGACGCTCAGGTCGGTGCGGATCTCGGCGTCGAATTCGGCCTGCATCGGATCGGCCTTGGCCCGCCCGGCGCGTTTGCGGCCGATCCGCACCATCAGGTAAAGCACCAGCACCAGGCCGGCGGCGAGGATCGCGCCATCGAGGCGTCCGAGCTGGCCGTCCAGCAGCAGCAGGTACACGGCGATGCTCACCCCGAGCAGCATCGGGTATTCGTGGCGCAACACGTCGGACTTGTAGAACAGGGGGGCGGTGAGTGCGGTCACACCGAGGATCAGGCCGATGTTGGCGATGTTCGAGCCGACCGCGTTGCCCACCGCCAGGCCGGGGTTGCCCTGCACCGCGGCCATGGCCGATACCAGGATCTCCGGGGCGGAGGTGCCGAAGCCGACCACGGTCAGGCCGATCAGCAGGGGAGAGATGCCCAGATCGCGCGCCAGCGCGGCCGCGCCCATGACAAACCGGTCGGCGCCCCAGACCAGGATGATGAAACCGAGGATGATGGCGCCGGTGGCTAGCAGCATGGGTGCGTTGTCTGATAGTTGGAGAACGGATCGGGAATGTTCAGCAGGCCGGCATTTTGCTTGATTCGGCCGCTTGCTGCCAGCGCAGGGCCTCAATGCCCTTTGATGCGAATCTTGCCGCAGCGGCTGCAGCGGTAGCGGGTGACCAGGCGGCCCTGCTTGGAGTCGAACACCGACTCCTTGTCCACCACCCATTTGTGGTGACCGCTGCGGCACAGGGTGTTGCCGCGATGTTTCTCGCTCGGCTTGGGGCGCTTGAAAGGTAGAATCTCGGCCATGAATGCAATCGTATCCGGAACTCGTCATGCAGGATAACCCTGGTCCGCGTCTGTTGCTGGGGCTGGCCGGCTGGCCGCATCCCGCGTGGGAGGGGGACTACTTTCCCGACGACCTGCCGCGCGACTGGCAGTTCGCCTATTACAGCAACGATGCCTCGTGCCTGTTGCTCGCTGCGGCGCAATGGCAGGCGCTCGACGATGAGCAGATCGAGGACTGGCTGGAGGATGCGCCGGAGCATTTCCGTTTCTTCCTGGAATGGCCGGAGCAGGGCGGCGATGTGGGGCGTCTGCAGGTATTCGGTAGTCACCTGGGAGCGCTGCTGGTGCAGGAAAATCAGCAGATTGCCCGCGAGCTGCCACAGTTGCGCCATGTTGGCGGGGGAGAATGGGCCGAGCGTGACGGCACGGTGCGCCTGTTGTGCTGGCGGCTCGACGATACCGACCTGCGCCGCCTGCGCGAACGCCTGCAGGCGATGCCTCCAGGCGTGCAGGCCATCGTGTTCGAGGATGAGGGTGCAGATCCGCGGCAACTTGCCGATATCCGAACCTTGACAGAGCTGCTCGGGCTGGCTTGACGCTGTACCGGCCGCTCCGCAGAATGCCCCGTTAACTTCGCCCGGCTACCGGAACGCCGCTGTAACTGATGACCGAGAACCCCAAAAACGCCGCCGACGACATCCTGGTGCGTATCCGTGGCCTGCGTTTCCTGCGCGGCGAACGGGCGATTTTCGATGGTCTGGACATCGATATCCCGCGCGGCAAGGTGACCGCCATCATGGGCCCGTCCGGCACCGGCAAGACCACCCTGCTGAAACTGATTGGCGGCCAGCTGCGTCCGCATGCCGGCAGCATCGAGTTCGACGGTCAGAACGTGCATGCGCTGTCCACCGCGGAACTGTACGAGCTGCGCATGCGCATGGGCATGCTGTTCCAGAGCGGCGCACTGCTCACCGACATGAGCGTGTTCGACAATGTCGCCTTCCCCTTGCGTGAACATACCCGCCTGAGCGAGTCGATGATCCGCAAGCTGGTGCTGCTCAAGCTCGAGGCGGTGGGACTGCGCGGCGCGCGCGATCTGATGCCCGCCGAGCTGTCCGGCGGCATGGCGCGGCGCGTCGCGCTGGCACGGGCGATCGCCCTCGACCCGATGATGATCATGTACGACGAGCCGTTCACCGGACAGGACCCGATCTCGATGGGGGTGCTGGTGCAACTGATCCGGCGGCTCAACGATGCGGCGCGCATCAGCAGCGTGGTGGTGTCGCACGACGTGGCCGAGACCCTGCGCATCGCCGACCTGGTGTACGTGATCTCCGACGGCAAGGTGGTCGAATCGGGTACGCCGCAGCAGCTGGCCGAGTCCGGCGGCGAGTGGACCCGTCAGTTCATCCAGGGCCTGCCGGACGGGCCGGTGCCCTTCCACTACGCGGCGGCGGCCCTGTCCGACGACCTGCTCGGAGGCGCCGCATGATCGAGAAGTTGCGCGGGCTCGGGGCCTGGGGCTTGCAGGCGCTGCTGCGCCTGGGGCGTGCCCATGTATTGCTGCTGGCGATGCTGCGCGGTTTCGTCGATATCCTGCGCCGCCCACGGCTGCTGGTCGAACAGCTGTTCTCGGTGGGGGTGCTGACCATCCTCATCATCTCGGTCGCCGGCCTGTTCGTCGGCATGGTTTTGGGCCTGCAGGGCTACTATATTCTGTCGCGCTTCGGCGGCGAGACCGCGCTCGGCCTGATGGTGGCCGCCTCGCTGGTGCGCGAACTCGGGCCGGTGCTGACCGCGCTGTTGTTCGCCGGACGTGCAGGATCGGCGCTGACTGCCGAAATAGGCCTGATGAAGGCCACCGAACAGCTGTCCGGCCTGGAGATGATGGCGGTCAATCCGCAGTACCGGGTGCTGGCGCCGCGTTTTCTCGCCGGCCTGATCTCGGTGCCGCTGCTGGCGGCGATGTTCAGCGTACTCGGCGTGGCCGGCGGCTGGATGGTCGGCGGCGGCATGCTCGGTGTCGACCAGGCGGCGTTCTGGAACGGCATGCAGGAAGGCATCGATTTCGAGGACGATGTGATCAACGGCGTGATCAAGTCGCTGGTGTTCGGCCTGGTATGCACCTGGATCGCGATCTTCCAGGGGTACGACTGCGTGCCGACCTCGGAGGGGGTCAGTCGCGCCACCACGCGTACCGTGGTGCATTCCTCGCTGGCGGTGCTGGGCTTGGACTTCGTGTTGACCGCCCTGATGTTCGGCGAATAGGCATATGCAGCAGGCGGGCAGCACCGTCCACCGGCTGGGTCAGGAAACGAGATGAACAAAAGCAGACAAATCGAATTGTGGGTGGGAATTTTCATGGCCGCGGGTTTCGTGGCCCTGTTCTTCCTGGCGATGCAGGTCAGCAACCTGGGGAACGCCTACAGCGGCGATACCTTCCGGGTCATGGCACGTTTCGACAATGTCGGTGGTCTCAAGGTGAAGGCGCCGGTGACCATCGCCGGGGTCGAGGTCGGGCGGGTGCAGGAAATCCGTTACGATGCGGACGATTTCCGTGCCGTGGTGGTGCTGGGGATTCAGGACGGCTACAAGGACCGCATCCCCGAGGACACCTTCGCCAAGATCCTCACCGCCGGTCTGCTCGGTGAGCAGTACATCGGGCTGGACCCGGGCGGCAGCCTGGATTACCTGGGCGAGGGCAGCGAGATCGGCATCACCCAGTCCGCACTGGTGCTGGAAGAGGTGATCGGACAGTTTATCTTTGGCAAGGGCCAGGAAGGGGCTGAGTAATCATGTTGCAGAGATTGTTGATGGCGCTGCTCGCGTGCAGCCTGATCGCAAACACCGCGGTGGCCGAAGAGGACCCGCAGCAGGTGGTGATCGCCACCGCCGACAAGGTGCTGGAGGAAGTCACCAAGCGCAAGGCGGAGCTGGAGGCGGATTCCTCGCTGATCTACCCGCTGGTCGAGGTGACCGTGCTGCCGCGCTTCGACTTCGAGGCGATGACCCGCTCGGCCATGGGCCGCTTCTGGCGCAATGCCTCGAGCGATCAGCAGCAGCGCATCGTGGTGGAGTTCCGCGAGCTGCTGGTGCGCACCTATGCCACCGCGCTGCTCGGTTATTCCGGTCAGCAGATCGAGTATCCGCCGATGCACGTGGCGGACGGCGCAAGCAAGGTGATGGTGCCGACCAAGATCAGGACCGAGGGCGGCCCGCCGATCCCCATCAACTACCGGCTGAGGGCCGACGACGACGGCAAGTGGCTGGTCTACGACGTGGTCATCGACGGCATCAGCCTGGTCACCAACTACCGCAGTACCTTTGCCCGGCAGATTCAGCAGGGTGCCGCGGCCGAGAAGAACCCGGCCAAGCGCATGGCTGCAGGCATCGAGAGCCTGATCGAGGTGCTGGCGGCGAAGAACGACAAGTCGGCGTGATGGGAGCTGCCGCCCTGAGTGTCGACAAGCCCGGCCGGGCCAGCCTGTCCGGCGAGCTGGATTTCGCCAGTGTGCCCGCTATCTGGCCGCAGCTGGCGGCCCTGATCGCCGGGCAGTCCTCGCTGCAGGTGTCGCTGGCCGGGGTGGATGCGGCCAACAGTGCCGCCCTGGCACTGCTCATCGAGGCCGCCGAGCAGGCGCGCGAACACGCGGTACAGCTGCAATTCTGCGACCTGCCGCAGGGCCTGGTCGACCTGGCCGAGCTGTGCGATGCGCTGCCCTTGATACCCGGCGCGACCCCTGCCTGAACCGCCGGACTCCCGTCCGGCGCCGATTTTCTTTATGATTGCCCCCTTTTTGTCGATTTGCGGTGCGCGCGAGCGCCCCGCGCCTGGGATTGTCGAGTGGATAAACTGATCATCAACGGTGGCGCCACCCTCAGTGGCGATGTGCGCATTTCCGGCGCCAAGAACGCCGCGCTGCCGATTCTGGCCGCCACCCTGCTGGCGGAAACGCCGATGGTGGTGGGCAATATCCCGCATCTGCACGACATCACCACCACCATGGAGCTGCTGGCGCAGATGGGTGTGCAGCTGACCGTGGACGAGAAGATGCGCATCGAGGTGGATGCCAGCAACATCACCCATCCGTTCGCACCCTACGAGCTGGTCAAGACCATGCGTGCCTCGATCCTGGTGCTCGGCCCCTTGCTGGCGCGCTGCGGCCGCGCCGACGTGTCGCTGCCCGGTGGCTGTGCCATCGGTTCGCGCCCGGTCAATCTGCACATCGAGGGCCTGCGGGCGATGGGTGCGGACATCGAGGTGGAGAATGGCTATATCCGCGCACGTGCCGAGCGCCTCAAGGGCGCGCGCCTGGTGATGGACCTGGTGACCGTGACCGGCACCGAGAACCTGATGATGGCCGCGGCGCTGGCGGACGGCGAGAGCGTGATCGAGAACGCCGCGCGCGAGCCAGAGGTGATCGACCTGGCCAACTGCCTGAACGCGATGGGCGCCAAGGTCTCCGGTGCCGGCACCCCGACCATCACCATCGAGGGCGTGGAGCGCCTGCAGGGCACCGACTACATGGTGCTGCCGGACCGCATCGAGACCGGCACCTTCCTGGTCGCCGCGGCGATCAGCGGCGGCAAGGTAAGGGTGCGCGATACCGATCCGACCCTGCTGGATGCGGTGCTGCAGAAACTGCGCGAGGCCGGTGCCGACCTGACCGTGGGAGACGACTGGATCGAGTTGGACATGCACGGCAGGCGCCCCAAGGCGGTGGACGTGCACACCGCGCCTTACCCGGCCTTCCCGACCGACATGCAGGCCCAGTTCACCGCGCTGAATGCGATCGCCGAGGGCGTCGGCACCATCACGGAGACGGTGTTCGAGAACCGCTTCATGCACGTGCAGGAACTGCAGCGCATGGGCGCGGACATCAGCCTCGAAGGCAACACCGCGATCATCAAGGGGGTGCCGCGCCTGACCGGCGCACCGGTGATGGCCACCGACCTGCGTGCCTCTGCCAGCCTGGTGCTGGCCGGCCTGATCGCCGAGGGCGAGACCATCGTCGACCGCATCTACCACGTGGATCGCGGCTACCAGAACATCGAAGAGAAACTGCACGGCTTGAGTGCGCGCATCCAACGGGTGCCGGGATAAGGTTATGAAGTTCAACACCCCGATCACCATCGCCCTGTCCAAGGGTCGCATTTTCAAGGACACCCTGCCGCTGCTCGAGGCGGCCGGGATCGAGCCGGCCGAGGACGCGGACAAGACGCGCAAGCTGATCCTCGACACCAACCACGAGAACGTGAAGCTGGTGTTGATCCGTGCCACCGACGTTCCCACCTATGTGCAATGGGGCGCGGCCGATTTCGGCGTGACCGGCAAGGACATCCTGATGGAGCACGGCGGCGAGGGCCTGTACGAACCGCTGGATCTGCACATCGCTAAGTGCCAGATGTGGGTGGCCGGCTACCCGGATGCAGACCTGACCCCGCGGCGCCTGCGCGTCGCCACCAAGTACGTCAAGTCGGCGCGCGACTTCTTTGCCGCGCGTGGCCAGCAGTGCGAGATCATCAAGCTGTACGGCTCGATGGAACTGGCGCCGATCGTCGGCCTGTCCGACATCATCGTCGACCTGGTCGAGTCCGGTAACACCCTGAAGGCCAACGGCCTGGTGCCACTGGAATACATGCACGACATCAGCTCGCGGCTGGTGGTCAACAAGGCCTCGTGGAAGATGAAGCACGACGACTGCCAGGCGCTGGTCGAGCATCTGCGGGCGGCGGTCGAGGGCTGATCCCGATCGATCGTCGCCGTTAGGGTTTCGCGGGTCGCCCCGTTTTTTCGGATGTAGGGGGGGTGGGTGTCGGATTCGCCCCCCCCGACCCCTGTTGAATCCAAGTCAGGTGAATCAAGATGGCTGATATTCGCAAACTGAACACGACCGATACCGATTTCGCTGCCCAGCTGGATGCGCTGCTGGCCTGGGAGTCGGTCTCCGACGACGCAGTCAACCAGGTGGTCAATGACGTGATCGCCGACATCCGTGCGCGCGGCGATGCCGCGCTGATCGACTTTACCAACCGCTTCGATGGCTGGCAGGCCAACTCCAGCGCCGACCTGCAGGTGCCGGTCTCGCGCCTGGAACAGGCCTGGAATGCCATCCCGGCCGAACAGCAGACCGCCCTCAAGCATGCCGCCGCTCGCGTCACCGCCTATGCCGAGCGGCAGAAGATGGACAGCTGGCAGTACACAGAGGAAGACGGCACCGTGCTCGGTCAGAAGGTGACCCCGCTCGACCGGGTCGGCCTGTATGTGCCAGGCGGCAAGGCCGCCTATCCGTCCTCGGTGCTGATGAACGCCCTGCCGGCCAAGGTCGCGGGCGTGCGAGAACTGGTGATGGTGGTGCCGACCCCGCGCGGCGAGTTCAACGAACTGGTGCTGGCCGCCGCGCACGTGTGCGGCGTGGACAAGGTGTTCGCGGTCGGCGGCGCGCAGGCGGTGGCGGCACTCGCCTACGGCACACAATCGGTCCCGCCGGTCGACAAGATCGTCGGCCCGGGCAACATCTACGTGGCCACCGCCAAGCGCACCGTGTTCGGCCAGGTCGGTATCGACATGGTCGCAGGCCCCTCCGAGATCCTGGTGATCTGCGACGGCCAGACCGACCCGGACTGGGTGGCGATGGACCTGTTCTCGCAGGCCGAGCACGACGAGGACGCCCAGTCCATCCTGCTGTGCCCGGACGCGGACTTCCTGGCGAAAGTCGAGGCGAGCATCGACAAGCTGCTGCCGACCATGAACCGCCAGGAGATCATCGCCACCGCACTGCGTGCCCGCGGTGCGCTGATCCAGTGCAAGGACCTGGACGAGGCGGCCGAGGTGGCCAACTTCATCGCCCCGGAGCACCTGGAGCTGTCGCTGGCCGAGCCGGATCGCTACGTCGACAAGATCCAGCACGCCGGTGCGATCTTCATGGGTAGGCACACCTCCGAGCCGCTGGGCGACTACTGCGCCGGCCCCAACCACGTGCTGCCGACCTCGCGCACCGCGCGCTTCAGCTCGCCGCTGGGCGTGTACGACTTCCAGAAGCGCTCCAGCCTGATCATGGTCTCCGATGCCGGCTCGCAGACCCTGGGCCGGACCGCCTCGGTCCTGGCACGCGGTGAGGGCCTGGAGGCCCACGCCCGCTCGGCCGAGTACCGTTTGAAGGACTGAAGCCGGCAGTCGGGGCGCCCGCTCGCCCCGGTACCGGCGACGCTCACAGCACCTTGCTGATCCTGCTCGAAAAACTAACCAAATGGCTGTTCCTCGCCAGCCTGCTCGGCCTGCTGCTCAGCTGGTGGAACCGCGACAATCTGCCCGGGCCGGATTTCTACAGCCGTTCGGTCGCCGACGAGCCGCGCCAGTCGAAGACCGACCAGCCCGCATTCAGTGCGCGTGCCGGCGACCAGCACTACGACATCAAGCCGCTGTACGACTACGAACTGGACGGCGTGGTGGTGAGCATGAACCACGCCGGTTCCTGGGTGGATATCTACCACGAGGACTGGCAGGACTATCTCAACCTCAAGGACATCTGCGTGATCTGGGGCGAGAACGTGAAGTCCGCCGTGTACCGCGACATGGATTTCGAGAACACCGCCTGGACCTGCTGGGCCTCCTGGCCGAACGGGCAGGTGCGGCGGCGCTTCAGCAACGAGCAGTTGTCCAACAATCACCTGCTGGCGGACCGGCCGCAGGTGCAGGAAGCGATCATGGCCGCGCGCCCCGGTGACCAGGTGCGCCTGCGCGGCTACCTGGCAGAGTACCGCAATCCGCGCAACGGTTTTCAGCGCGGCACCAGCACCAGCCGAACCGACCGCGGCAACGGCGCCTGCGAGACCGTGTACGTGGAGCGTTTTGCGGTGGTGCGCGAGGCGAATGCCGGCTGGCGCAGCCTGTTTGCCATCACCAGTTGGCTGACGCCCTTATCGCTGCTCGCCTTCATCGGCCTGCTGGCAGTGGCGCCGGTCAGGCGCAACGTGCATCGCTGATCGCGGCAGCCTGCTAGAATTTGCGCTCGCCTTGCCATCCACTGAAATTTTCGCATGACTGACGAGCTGAACCGACTGATCGAACACTGGGTGCGCCCGGAGATCCGCGCGCTTTCCGCCTACCACGTGCAGGATGCGTCCGGTTTGGTCAAACTCGACGCCATGGAGAATCCCTACACCTGGCCGGATGAACTGCGCGACGAATGGGCGCAGCTGATCCGCGACACCGACGTCAACCGCTACCCCGACCCGGCAGCGAGCAAGCTGAGCGAGCGCCTGGCGCAGACCATGGGCGTGCCGGCGGGCATGCGCCTGATCCTCGGCAACGGTTCGGACGAGATCATCCAGATGATCGCCATGAGCCTGTCCGGGCCGGGGCGCTGCGTGCTCTCGGTCGACCCGGGCTTCGTCATGTACCGCATGATCGCCACCTTCTGCGGCATGCACTACGTCGGCGTGCCACTGAAAAGCGAGGATTTCTCCCTGGACGTGGCCGCGATCAGGCAGGCGATGGCCGAGCACCTGCCGGCGGTGGTGTTCCTCGCCTATCCGAACAACCCCACCGGCAATCTGTACGACGAGCAGGCGATGATCGAGATCATCGAGGCGGCTCCCGGCCTGGTGGTGGTGGACGAGGCCTATGCGCCGTTCACCGACGCGAGTTTCATGGCGCGCCTCGGCCAGTACGACAACCTGGTGGTGATGCGCACCGTCTCCAAGATGGGCCTGGCCGGGCTGCGCCTGGGCCTGCTGGCAGGTCCGGCAGAGTGGCTGGACGAGTTCGACAAGGTGCGCCTGCCGTACAACGTCAACGTGCTGACCCAGGTGAGCGCCGAGTTCGCGCTGCGGCATAAGGACGTGTTCGATGAGCAGACCGCGTCGATCCGCGCCGAGCGCGAGCGCCTGCTCGCCGCCTTTGCCCAGCTGCCGGGCGTCACGGTGTTCCCGTCGGCCGCCAACTTCATCCTGCTGCGCACCCCGCCGGGCAAGGCGGATGCCTGGTTCGCCGGGCTGAAACAGCGCGGGGTGCTGATCAAGAACCTCAACGGCGCCCACCCGCTGCTGGCCGACTGCCTGCGGCCGACGGTCGGCACGCCCGAGGAGAACACGCGCATGCTGGCGGCGTTCGCCGAGATCGCGGCGCTCTGAGCCAGCGCTCGCTGCTTACCTGGCCACGTTGATGAAGGTCAGGCCGGACAGTTCCTCGGCGCAGCGCTCGACAAAGGCCTCGAGTTGCATGCCGGCCAGTCCGACCGCCTGGCCTTCGATCCTGCAGTCCTTGCGGGCCTGTTCGTGGGCCTGGGTTTGGGCGTTGTCTTCGCTGCTGCCCGCGCTGGCGATGCCGCTGCACAGGGCCAATGCGAGGATGAGAGAGAGTGTGCGTTTCATGGGGGGGCTCCCGGGTACTGCTGGGGGATCTGCAGTATAGGGTAATCCCTTAGTTCATGTCCGTTACAATCGCGGCGTGCAAGGTATTTGCACGCGCGGATAGGTGACCTGCTGGGTTGCTGGGGCTCAGCCGGCCTCGTCGCACAGGCAGCTGAACGGCACTGGCTCACGCGCGCTGCGCAGGCGCGCCAGCAGGTCCGCGCGATCGCCGTTGAAGATGGCGACCAGCGGGTCGTTGCGGTCGAAGGCCTGCTGCGCCGCCAGTTCGGCGGCGGGCAGGCGCTCGTCGTGTTGCTTGTCGACCACCTGGCGGCACACCGGGCAGCGCTCCAGCACCCCGGCACGCAGGTCGATCTCGATTGCGACCTGGTCCTTCTTGCGCTGGTCGCTGTTGAACAGGTCGAAAAGCCCCATTACTGAGCCCTGGCATACTCGTGCATGGCATCCAGGTACTGGCGATGGCTGGGCAGGGCGCCGGGGACCCGGTCGAACAGCTGTTTGCCCTCGGCCAGGTAGTTTTTCCAGGCCTGGTAGTTGAGGCGGCCGCCGCCGGGATAGTCGCGGCCGTTGAACCATCCCTTGCCTTCGAGCATGAAGTACCAGGTCCAGTGGGTGAAGAAGAAGCGGTTGTCGACATCGTCGCTGCTCGGCAGGTAGTGCTGCCACAGTTCCAGCTTCTCCAGCAGCGAGTCCGGCACCTTGATGTCGTTGCGTGCCGCCAGCCAGAACGGCTCCTCGCGGTTGGAGGTGTAATAGATCATCACGATGAACTCGTGCAGCTGCTGGTACATGGCATTGAGGATGCTGTTGAACTGGCGGATGCCGAGCTCGTCTATGCCGTTCTCCGGGAAGTAGTTGACCAGCAGGCGCGCGGTGCGCTCGATGGTGTACAGCGCGGTCGCCTCCAGCGGCTCGATGAAGCCGGAGGACAGGCCGGCGCCGATGCAGTTCTTCACCCAGGTGTTGCGCACCCGGCCGATCTTCATGTCGATCACGCGCGGCGAGGCATCTTTCGGTACACGCTCGCCGAGCTGGGCGCGCAGTTCGTCCCAGGCCTGATCGTCGCTCTTGAACTGGCTGGAATAGATGTAGCCGCTGCCCAGGCGCGAATACAGCGGCACCTCGAACATCCAGCCGCCGCTCATGGCGCGCGCGGTGGTGCAGGGCATGATCCTGTTCGGATCGGCGTGCGGCACCGGCATGGGGATGGCCTTGTCGACCAGCAGCGAGTCGCCGGCAGCCATGAACGGCTCGCCCAAGGCATCCTGCAGCAGGCGGCTGCGGAAGCCGGTGCAGTCGATCACCAGCTGCACCGGGTAGTGCTTTTTCTTCTCGAAGTTGAGTTGGCTGATGAAGCCTTCCTCGTCGACGATCACCTTTTGCAGTTCGTCCTGGATGTACTTCACGCCGCGCTTCCTGGCGATGTTGGCCAGCTGCTCGGAGAAGGCCGCGGCATTCAGGTGATAGGTGTACGGCGTCTTCATGTCGTACGGGGCATCGCCGATCTTTTTCGGCGAGCGCGCATTCAAAACGATCTGCTCGGTCGGCTGGGTGACGCCGACATAGCTGCGCCCGTCGCCGCCGAACTTGCGGTAGTAGTGATAGGTGGGCACGCCCTCCAGGTCGCCGCCGGCGATGAAGGGGTTGAGGAAGCTGGTCGGCTTGCCCTGCTTGTTGAGGTTCCAGCCGACGAAGCGCCCGGCGCACTTGAAGGTGGCGTCCGAGGCCACCATGAACTCGTGCTCCGGTACGCCCAGTTCCTGCAGCATGTTGGAGAAACCGGTGATGGTGCCCTCGCCGACACCGATGTGCGGGATGCGCGGCGATTCGATCAGGGTCACCTTGACGTTCTTCTTGTTGTGCGCGTTGAGCTTGGTGACCAGGAACAGCGCCATGATCCAGCCCGCGGCACCGCCGCCGATGATGGTGACCTCGTTGATGCGTTTGCGGTGCTGTATGCCCATGCGGTTTACCCTTTGCGCGCCGGTCGCTCGGTGACGGTGACCTCGATCTGCATGGCCTCGCCGCCGCGCTCGAGCTTGACGGTGACCCGGTCGCCCGGTCGCTTGGCGGCGATCAGGTTGAGCATTTGCAGGGAACTGAAGGCCTGCTGCCCATCCACCTCGAGGATCAGGTCGCCCGGCAACAGTCCGGCCTGGTCGGCCGGCCCTTCCTCGAGGACGCCGGAGACCAGCAGGCCGTGATCGCTGTCGATGCCCAGCGACTCGGCCAGTGGCTGGGTCAGGTCCTGGGCGCTGACGCCGATCCAGCCGCGGATCACCCGGCCGTGCTCGGCGATCTGCTCCATCACGGTGCGCGCCAGGCGTACCGGAATGGCGAAGCCGATGCCGTGCGAGCCGCCGCTGTCGGAGAAGATCGCGGTGTTGATGCCGACCACCTCGCCGCGCGCATTGATCAGGGCGCCGCCGGAGTTGCCGGGGTTGATCGCGGCGTCGGTCTGGATGAAGTTCTCGAAGTTGGTGATGCCCAGCTGGTTGCGCCCGGTGGCGCTGACGATGCCGAGGGTCACGGTCTGACCGACGCCGAAGGGGTTGCCGATGGCCATCACCACGTCGCCCACGCGCAGTGCCTCGGAATGGCCGAGGCTGGCCACCGGCAGCCGGTCGCCGGCCGCCTGCAGCACCGCCAGGTCGGACTCCGGGTCGGTACCGACGATGCGCGCCGGCATCTGCCGGCCGTCGCGCAGTACCACCTGGATCTCGCTGGCACCGGCGATCACGTGGTTGTTGGTGAGGATGAAACCGTTGGCGTCGACCACCACCCCGGAGCCGAGGCTGTTCTCGCGCTTGTAACGCGGGCGGCTCATTTCGTCACCGAAAAAGCGCTTGAACAGGGGGTCGTTGAACAGCGGGTGGGTGTTCTGCCGGGTGATCTTGGTGGCGAAGACATTGACCACCGAGGGGGCGGCGTGCGCCACTGCCTCGGCATACGACGCCGGGCCGCTGCTCACGGCCGGCAGTGGCGGAGGCTGCTCGCTGCCGATGCCCTGCAGGCCCTCCTGCAGCAGGTCCGGGCGCAGCAGCAGCAGGATGAAGGCGGCGGCCAGTCCGGTGGCGATGGAGGTGAACAGGAAGGTGAAGACGCGGTAGAGTTTCATGCACTGTGGCCGGGTACGGCATCTGCCGCAGTCGGTGGAAATTAAACGTATAGGGTACGGGAATCGGCGGCCCGCTGTCATCGCGGGTCTGAGACCTCAACGGGAGCGAGTGTGAATCTGCAGGACCTGGTGAGTTATTGCGATCAGCTGCTGGACGTGGCGGCGTTCGACGACTATTGCCCGAACGGCCTGCAGGTCGAGGCGGGCGAGTCGGTCATCCGCATCGTCAGCGGGGTCACCGCCAGCCTGGCGCAGGTGGATGCGGCGATAGAGGCCGGCGCCGACCTGCTGCTGGTGCATCACGGTTATTTCTGGAAAGGGGAGCCCGAGCCGCTGACCGGGATGAAGGGGCGGCGTGTGCGCCGCCTGATGCAGGCCGGGGTCAGCCTGCTTGCCTACCACCTGCCGCTGGATGCCCATCCGCTGCTCGGCAACAACGCCGGGCTGGGCGCCGCCCTGGGGCTGAACGGTGGGCCGATTGCGGAGAAATCGCTGGTATGGGGTGCGCAACTGCCGCAGCCGAGCGGGGCCGGGCAACTGGGCGCGCTGATCGGCGAGCGCCTGCAGCGCGAGCCGCTGGTGGTCGATGCCGGTCGGCCGATTCGCAGCCTGGCCTGGTGCACCGGTGCGGCGCAGAACTATATCGTCAAGGCGGCTGCGGCCGGCTTCGACGCCTTCATCAGCGGCGAGATCTCCGAGCAGACGCAGCACCTGGCGCAGGAGCTGGGGGTCAGCTATTTCGCCGCCGGCCACCATGCGACCGAGCGTTTCGGGGTGCGCGCGCTGGGCGAGCACCTGGCGCAACACTTTGATTTGGCGCATCAATTCATCGATATCGACAACGTCGCCTGAGCCGGTCGATCGCCACCTGTCTGATTTCGGTCAGTACCCTGTTCTTGACCGGGTTATCCCCATGTTGGAGAATCCCGCCTCGGTTTGGGGCAATTTCAGAATATTCTTAATTTGATCGGTCCGTATCGCCCCGGCTCAGTGCGAGCGAAGCGGTCCGTTGGGAGTTTCACATGAGTTCAGAAGGCGTAGACCTGAAAAAGCGCCGCTTCCTGACTGCCACCACGGCGGTCGTGGGTGCGGTTGGCGCCGGTTTTGCCGTTGTGCCGTTCCTGGCCAACTGGAACCCGTCTGAGCGTGCCAAGGCAGCCGGTGCTCCGGAAGAGGCCGATATCAGCGGTCTCGAGGAAGGCGGCCTGTTGCGCGTCAAGTGGCGCGGCAAGGTATGTTGGGTGGTACACCGCAGCCAGCAGATGATCGACGATCTGCCCTCGCTGAACGACAGGCTGGCCGATCCGGATTCCGCGGTCGACACCCAGCAACCGGCCTACTGCCAGAACCCGACCCGCGCGATCAAAGAAAAGTACTTCGTGGCGGTCGGTATCTGCACCCACCTCGGCTGCTCCCCGACCTACCGTCCGGAAGTGGCCCCGGCGGACATGGGCCCGGACTGGAAAGGCGGTTTCTACTGCCCGTGCCACGGCTCCAAGTTCGACCTGGCCGGCCGCGTCTATTCTGGCGTGCCGGCGCCCACCAACCTGGTGATTCCGCCGCATTCCTACATCTCTGACGATGTGATCCTGATCGGCGTTGACGGAGGTGCCGCATGAGCTTCATGAACTGGATCGATGAGCGCTTCCCTGCGACCAAGGTGTGGAACGAGCACCTGGCCCAGTATTACGCGCCGAAAAACTTCAACAGCTGGTACTTCTTTGGCTCGCTGGCACTGCTGATGCTGGTCAACCAGATCGTCACCGGCGTGTGGCTGGCGATGGCGTACAAACCGGATGCGGACCTGGCGTTCGCCTCGGTCGAGTACATCATGCGCGACATGGACTACGGCTGGCTGATCCGTTACATGCACTCCACCGGTGCATCGTTCTTCTTCATCGTGGTCTACCTGCATATGTTCCGCGGCCTGATGTACGGTTCATACCGGCAACCGCGCGAACTGCTGTGGATCATCGGTGTGATCATCTACCTGGTGATGATGGCCACCGCGTTCATGGGTTACCTGCTGCCGTGGGGCCAGATGTCCTACTGGGGCGCGCAGGTCATCGTCAACCTGTTCGCCGCGGTGCCGTTCGGCATCGGTGAGCCGCTGTCCGAGTGGATCCGTGGTGACTATGTCATCTCCGACGCCACCCTGAACCGCTTCTTCGCCCTGCACTTCCTGCTGCCGTTCGTGCTCGCCGCCCTGGTGTTCATCCACATCGTGGCGCTGCACAAGGTCGGTTCCAACAACCCGGACGGTATCGAGATCAAGAAGAACAAGGACGAGAACGGCATCCCCAAGGATGGCATCCCGTTCCACCCGTACTACACCGTGAAGGACATCTTCGGTGTGGGCGTGTTCCTGATCTTCTTCGCCGCGGTGATCTTCTTCGCCCCGGAGATGGGCGGCTACTTCATCGAGGCGCCGAACTTCGAGCCGGCCAACCCGCTGAAGACCCCTGAGCACATCGCCCCTGTGTGGTACTTCACTCCGTTCTACGCGATGCTGCGTGCGGTGCCGCCGATGTTCGGCTCGCAGTTCCCCGGCGTCATCGTGATGTTCGCGTCCATCCTGCTGTTCTTCTTCCTGCCGTGGCTGGATCGCAGCCCGGTGAAGTCGATCCGCTACAAGGGGCCGCTGTTCAAGTGGGCACTGGCTATCTTCGCCGTCACCTTCATCGTGCTCGGTTACCTCGGCGTGGTCGCCTCGACGCACATGGTGCTGGGCCTGGTCGAGGCAAGCATCCTGGCGCCGATCTTCACCGTGATCTACTTCCTGTTCTTCCTGTTGATGCCGATCTACTCGAAGCTGGATAAGACCAAGCCTGTGCCGGAGAGGGTTACCCAATGAAAAAGCTGATCGCAATTGCCGCTCTGGCGCTGTTGCCTGTCACCGGTATGGCTGCCGGTGGTGGTCACAACCCGTTCGTCGAGTCGGCCAACATCGACCTGAACAACCATGCTGCGATCCAGCGTGGTGCCAAGTACTTCACCAACTACTGCATGGGCTGCCACTCGGCCAAGTACGTGCGCTACAAGTTGATGACCAAGGTCGGCCTGAGCGAAGACGAGATCAAGGACAACCTGATCTTCGACGACTCCAAGGTCGGTGATCTGATGACCATCGCCATGCCGAGTGAAGACGGCGGCAAATGGTTCGGTGCCCCGGCACCCGACCTGGCCCTGGAGGCGCGCCTGCGCGGTGCCGACTGGATCTACAGCTACCTGAAGAACTTCTACAGCGATCCGTCGCGCCCGATGGGGGTGAACAACACCGTGTTCCCCAACGTCGGCATGCCGAACGTGCTGTGGGAACTCGAGGGCATCAAGCAGGCCGTGTACCGCTACGAGGTGCACCACGAAGGCCATACCGTCGCCACCTTCGACAACGAGGCGGAAGCAGCGGCCATGGCCGAGGAAAAGGGCGAAGGCTACAAGCTGGAGAAAGTGGTGGACCGTCTGGAACTGGTCGAACCGGGCCAGCTCAGCGCCGCCGAGTTCGACCGCGTGGCGCTGGACCTGACCACCTACCTGGCCTACATCGCCGAGCCGATCAAGCTCGAGCGCCAGCGCATGGGTGTGTGGGTGGTACTGTTCCTGGTGGTGTTCTCGGTACTCGCCTACCTGATGAAAAAGGAATGGTGGAAAGACGTCCACTAAGGCGGCATTGACAGCCGCGGCGGTCGCTCCGCCGCGCTGTCAGCTAAAAGGGCGCACAGTCTGCTATACTGTGCGCCCTTTTTTATGTCCGGACGACAGGGCTCTGCCGGGCAGGTCCGCGCAGGCTGAGGAGACATCGATGACCGCAGTGGCAACCAGAAGATCCGTGATGACGCTTTTTTCCGATCCGGCCAGCCTTTACAGCCACCGCGTACGCCTGGTGCTCTCCGAGAAGAATGTCAGCTGTGACATCATCGATGTCGATCCGATGAACCTGCCGGAAGACGTCATCGACCTCAATCCGTATGGCAGCACCCCGACCCTGGTCGACCGTGACCTGGCATTGTATGACTCGCGTATCGTCTGCGAGTACATCGACGAGCGTTTTCCGCATCCGCCGCTGCTGCCGGTCGATCCGGTCTCGCGCGCCAACACCCGCCTGTACATGTTCCGCGTGGAGCACGACTGGTACCCGCTGGCCGACGAGATCCTCGCCGGCGGCAAGGGCGCGACCAAGGCGCGCAAGGAACTCAAGGAAGGGCTGACCGCGGCAGCACCGATCTTTGCCGCCAAGCCGTTCTTCATGAGCGACGAATACACCCTGGTGGATGCCAGCCTGGCACCCCTGCTGTGGCGCCTGCCGCTGCTCGGCGTGGAGCTGAGCGGCGCCGCGGGCAAGCAGGTGAATACCTATGCGGCACGCATGTTCACCCGCGCAGGCTTCATCAACAGCCTGAGCGAGGCCGAGCGCGAGATGCGCGGCGGCGCCTGAGGCCGCGGCAGCCCGGGACTTCCAAGCAGTGACCTCCAACCGGCCCTACCTTATCCGCGCCCTCTACGAGTGGCTGGTGGACAATCAGCAGACCCCGTATTTCCTGGTCAACGCCGAGCGCGACGACGTGATGGTGCCGCAGGAATACATCGAGGACGGGCGCATCGTCCTGAATGTCAGCCCGACCGCGGTGCGTGACCTGGAACTGGGCAATGACGCGATCAGCTTCAATGCACGTTTCGGTGGGCATGCGCACAACATCTTCGTACCGCCGGACGCGGTGCTCGGCGTGTATTCGCGGGAAAACGGCCAGGGCATGCTGTTTCCCGAAGACGAGCTTCCCGAGGGGCCGGATGACGGTCCCGAAGAACCCTCCCCGCAACCGCCTGGCGGTGGCCACGGCCGACCGTCGTTGAAGGTGGTCAAGTAGGTGTTAGGGAGCCTCTGAAAAAGTCGTGAGCATCATTCTTGGCGCCAAAATCCGCCATTTCTTCGTTGCAAAGCTTCGCAATAGCTGGCTATTACGTGCGCTTTGCGCCTCGAACTGACGAATTTTGATCGCCAATCATTTCAGCCCAGACTTTCTCAGAGGCTCCCTAGCGTTTCTTCGGCGGGCGGAACGGGATCACCGTGTCGCCCGGCTGCGGCGGTCGGATCGGGGTGGCCGGCTCGCGTTGCAGTTGTTCGTCCAGCGCCTTCGGCAGGCCCAGGTCGAA
>Ga0272444_10000513_pt1 | contig 40690 bp, 39 predicted proteins | sample SSMForm13_FD_201033 | JGI IMG/M metagenome (GOLD analysis project Ga0272444, IMG submission 201033) | Marine sediment archaeal communities from Little Sippewissett salt marsh, Falmouth, MA, United States - SSM-Form-13 | ecosystem: Environmental > Aquatic > Marine > Wetlands > Sediment ... | reverse complement strand
TCCCTATTTAATTACAATTAAATAGGGAAGTGTCCCTATTTTTCGACATAAGCGTAGGCATTGTGGTTGTGGATGCTTTCCAGGTTTTCCGCCTCCACGCTGTACCAGGTGAAGTTTTCGTCGCCGTTTAATTTTTCGGCCACGCTTCGCACCACATCCTCCACAAACATGGGGTTTTCAAAGGCCCGCTCGGTGACATATTTTTCATCGGAACGCTTCAGAAGGGAAAACACTTCACTGCTCGCGGAATCCTCGATGAGGCGGATCAGATCTTCAATCCAGAAAAATTTTCTGAACCTGACCCTGACCTTTACAATACTGCGCTGATTGTGGGCGCCCAGCGCGCTGATCTCCTTGGAACAGGGACAGACGGTGGTGACGGGAACGGTGACGCCCACAAGAAAATCTGTGGCATCCTTCGTGTGTTCGCCAATAAAGCTGCACCAGTACTCCATAAGGCTTTTGGACCGCGATACAGGCGCCCGTTTTTCGATGAAGTAGGGGAATTCGATCTCCATGTGAGCCGATTCGGCGTTCAACTTTTCACGAATTGTCGAGAGAATGCTTCGAAAAGTTCTGATATTCACCTCTCCGCGGTATTTGTTCAGGATCTCCACGAAACGGCTCATATGCGTGCCCTTGAAGCGGTGGGGAAGGTTCACGTACATGTTGACGGCGGCGTTTACATGCTGCGCGCCGTGCTTTTTGTCCAGCACGATGATGGGGTACTTGACCCCCTTGACTCCCACCTTCTGGATATCGATATGCCGGTTGTCCTGCTGGTTTTGTACGTCAAGCACGTGCGTGCCTCCTGTAGGTGGCCCGCGCATTGTCCGATTCCCACACGGTGACCTGCGAGACGGTGATGGATGCTGCGGAGAGCCCTCCGGCGATGCGCTCGAATATGTAGCGGGCTATCTGTTCCGCCGTGGGAGGAATGGCCTTGAAGTACACAAGGTTGTTCAGATGGGTGTGATCCATATCGGCAAGAATCGCATCGGTCTTTTCCCTGAGAATACTGAAATCCATAACCACGCCTTCCTCATCAAGCTCGTGAGAGGACACAGTGATTTCCACGGTGAAATTGTGTCCGTGAAGATCCTCGCGCACGCCGCCGATCACCAGCGTGTGGGCCGCCGAAAAGGTTTTTTTTATCGTTACTTCATACATGATACGTTCTATGTTCTACGTTCTATGTTCAACGTGGTAGGTTCTATGCTCAATGCGCTTTGGTGATCCATCTTCTGCCTCAATGGACGCTTCCTGTCAACATCAAAGTGCGGTCAGCAGATCGGTGATGTGATCCAGGATAAGGTCGGCTTGAGCCTCTCTCAGGGGCTCGGTGCCCGAGTATCCCGACAAAACCCCGATGGTGTAGGCGCCCACCGCTTTCCCTGCGCTGATGTCCATGGGGTGGTCTCCTGCCATAACGGCCTGAGAGGCCTCGACGCCAAGCAGTGCCAGGGCGGTGATGAGGTGCTGAGGATGAGGCTTGACCCGTTGAGTGAACTCCCGGGAAACAACGGCGTCGCATTCGACCTCGATTCCCTGATAGATGCAGGAAACCGCATCAAAACAGTTGCGGGTGACCACGGCGGTTTTTATGTTTTTTTGCCTGAGAATCCGGAACATATCCCTGATGCCGTCAAAAAGCATTCCTCGCCTTGCCCCTTCCATTTCGACGTCCCGTATGAGGGAGAGACATTCTTCCTTCAGGACCGGCACGGCATCGGGACGCACCGGTTCAAGCTCCTCCGTTGCCCTGTCGATCATCTCGAGGGCATAGAGATCCTTGAATCGATCGACATCCAGACCATAGGACTGAATACGCGAGAGAAGCCCGGCGCGCATACTGCCGAAATCCACATTCAGCGTCGCCAGAGTCCCGTCAAAATCAAAGAGAATCGCTGAACAGTAACGGGCATCTTTACCTCTATCCCCTGTAAAGCAGATCATCGGCAGCCGTTCCTCCCTCTCCCACTCTTCTCACTTTTCCTACTCTTCCTACTCTTCCTACTCTTCCTACTCTTCTTACTCTTCTTACTTTTCCTACTTTTTAACTTTCCCTACTTTCGATATACCTCTCCAGCCTGTTGAGCCCTTCGGCAATGTTTTCAAGTGAATTGGCGTAGGAAAAACGGATGTACCCCTCGCAGTTGGCCCCGAAGTCAATGCCCGGCGTCACTCCCACTTTTGCCTGTTCCAGGATGTCGAAGGCGGTTTTGTAGGAATCATGGGAAAAGGACTTGATGTTTCCCAGCACATAGAAGGCACCCGTGGGTGCCACCTGTATGCCCAGTCCCATCTCGTGAAGCCTGTTGACGATAAACTTTCTCCGTTCATCAAAGATGGCTTTCATACGGGCCACATCGTCGCCGGCTTCGCGCAGTGCCGCCACACCTCCCCACTGGACAAAGGAATTGGCGCAGATGAAAAGGTTTTGCTGAATCTTCTGCATCGGCCTGATGTATTCCTGAGGGGCGATAAGATACCCGAGCCGCCAGCCGGTCATGGCGTAGGCCTTGGAAAATCCGTTCAGAACGAAGGCGTTGTCGGTATATTCCAGAATGGAGTGTTCTTCATCCTCATAGACAAGGCCGTGATAGATCTCGTCGGAGATTACAGGAACGCCCAGGGAGGCGATCTCCGCCATGCGGTCGGGACTGAGGAGATTTCCCGTCGGATTTGAGGGCGAGTTTATCATGATGCCCTTTGTCCGTGATGAGAGTTTTTCCCGGATTGCTTCAGGCCGGTACTGAAAACCGTCCTCTTCGTAGACATTGACGGAGACGGGCGTCCCTTCAAGGAAATTGATAAAATTGGGGTAACAGGCATAGTGGGGATCCGATATGATTACCTCGTCACCCCGTTCCATCAGGGCCGCGAACATAAGCAGCATGGCCGGCGAAGTTCCCGATGTGACGATGACGCGGTTCGGTGTGATCTGTACCCCGTAACGGCTGTAATAGTGCTCGCATATGGCCTCGCGCAGTTCAGGCAATCCCAAAGAGTGGGTATAGTGGGTTTTACCGTCCCTGATCGCTTTCCGGCAGGCCTCGTTGATGCATTCGGGCGTGTCGAAATCGGGTTCGCCAACCTCAAGGTGAATGACATGTTCCCCGGCCCGCTCCATCTCCTGCGCTTTTTCCAGTACATCCATCACGATGAACGGGGGAATTTCCGATGCGCGTTTCGTAACCATGAGATAATTCCTTGTTTAGTATATGTATCCGGAAATACCTGCTCCGGTCGCTCTTGTCAAGAGAGGAGTGACATGAATACTGCCCGGACCTGTTTCCACGAGGTCTTCGGAACCGGAGAAACAGGAGTGGCGCTCCGTTCTTTCGAAGCTTGACAGAACAGATCTATACGTATAGATATAGACCTCGCGCAGCAATGACGGCGGATGCAGGTATCATATCTGAATAATGCGGAGGAATTGAAAAAGACGAATGAACGGGCTTGTGGAGAGGATTAAGGAAAAACATGTGCGGGTCGGCGTGGTAGGCCTGGGCTATGTGGGTCTGCCGCTGGTGATTGCCTTTGTGAAGGCGGGATTTGCAGTGACCGGTTTTGACGTCGATGAAATGAAGGTGGCTTCTCTGCAAAAAGGGGAAAGTTATATTAAGCATATCGATATTGCACCACTGATGGGGCTTGAGGCGGGGCGGTTCGAGGCGACGGCGGATTTTTCCAATATGTCTGGGGTGGATTGCATTCTGATCTGTGTCCCGACGCCGTTGAATAAAAATCGAGAGCCCGATATGCGCTTTGTCTTTGCCACGGCCGAATCGATAGCACGGTATCTGCGAAAAGGGCAGCTGGTGGTGCTGGAATCGACCACCTATCCGGGGACCACCGACGAGGATGTGCGGGGGATTCTGGAATCAAGCGGATTGAAAGCAGGAATCGATTTTCACCTTGCTTTTTCGCCGGAGAGAGAGGATCCGAACAATAAGGATTTTTCCTTGCGCACGGTGCCGAAACTGGTGGGAGGGTTGACGGAGGAGTGTCTTGCTGCAGCCACGGCGCTTTACGGCTGTGTGGTGGATCAGACGGTGCCTCTGTCTTCGCCTAAAGTTGCGGAAGCGGCAAAGCTTCTTGAGAATATATACAGATCCGTGAACATCGCCCTGGTGAACGAGATGAAAATTCTCTGTGACCGCATGGGAATTGATGTGTGGGAGGTAATCGATGCGGCGAAGACGAAGCCTTTCGGCTACCAGGCCTTTTATCCCGGTCCCGGCCTGGGAGGGCACTGTATCCCTATCGACCCCTTTTACCTTACCTGGAAAGCGCGGGAGTACGGCATGGCTACGCGTTTTATCGAGTTAGCCGGTGAAATTAATACGGCCATGCCCGACTATGTGGTAAGCCGGGTCATGAAGGTGTTAAACAAGTACGGTAAGGCAGTCAAGGGTGCGCGAATCCTCTTACTGGGGCTGGCCTACAAGGCGAATATCGATGATGACAGAGAGTCTCCTTCCTATCATCTCATGGATAAACTGGAAGAATTGGGCGCGCAGGTACACTATAATGATCCCTACGTGCCGGTGATAAAAGGAACAAGAGAATTTGGAAAGTTCGCCGGGCGCACATCCGTCCCGGTCAGCGGGGACTGTGACCTCATTCTTATCGCAACGGCCCATGATGAGTACCGCCGTATCGACTTTGCCGCCTTTGAAGTGCCGGTGGTGGATACGCGAAATGTGATCGGTACAGGGGGAAAGTATTTTTATACGGCATAATGGGAAATTCAGAACCGAGGTGTGTATGCGTATTTGCGTAGTCGGCGCCGGACGATGGGGAATGAATCATATCAAGACATTGCAGGGTCTCGGGATGCTGGGGGGCGTTGTCGAGTCGGACGGATTCATGCGGGCGCGACTCGAGGCGTCCTGTCCTGATGTGCGGCTGTTTGTAAATACGAAAGATGCGGTGGAAGAGGATTTTGACGGCTTCACGATCGCAACGCCGGCGGAGACGCACTTTGCCATTGCGTCCTTCCTGATCGCACAAAAGAAGCATGTACTCGTGGAAAAACCATTGACGATGCGCGCCGCCGAGGCACGGGAATTGAAACAGTCGGCGGAGAGAAATGGTGTCAATCTGATGGTGGGACACCTGTTGCTCTTTCATCCAGCCATTCGCAGAATGAAAGATCTGGTGGACCAGGGGAAGATCGGAAAACTTCAGTATATATACAGCAATCGTCTGAATCTGGGGACGGTGCGGACGGAGGAAAATATCCTCTGGAGTTTTGCGCCTCACGATATTTCCATTTTTCAGTATTTCATGGAAGATGTTCCTGAAGAGATCATTTCCCGGGGGGGGGTTTTTCTGCAACCCCGGGTGCACGACTCGTCCATGACGATTTTGACCTATCCCAGAAACCGTGTGGGACATATCTTCGTAAGCTGGCTTCATCCATTCAAGGAACATCGGATCGTAATCATCGGGTCCAAGGGGATGTTTTCCTACGAGGACTCCTCGGAGTCAAAAAATATACTTTTCTATGAAAAGGGTATCGACTGGATTCAGGGAGAGCCGGTGACCCATGACGGGGCCACGGAAGTGATTCCCTACGAGAACACCATGCCGCTGACGGAAGAGCTTCGCTACTTTGCCGAGCATCTGGACGGGCGACCCCTCAAGCGGGCGGATGCGCAAAACGGTATTGAGGTACTTGAGATACTGGAGCGGGCATCGGCAAGCCTGCTTTCGGGGGGGGCGGCGATACCGAAGGAGAATCACAAGGCAGCGGCAGAAGTTCGGGAAGACTGCTTCATCCATGAAAGCGCCGAAATAGACAAGGGTGCGACTATAGGGAAAGGGACAAAGGTCTGGCATTTTACCCATGTACTTTCAGGTTCTTCCATAGGAGATGCATGTACCATAGGACAGAATGTGGTTATCGGCCCCGATGTGTCAATCGGGAGAAACTGCAAGATCCAGAATAACGTGAGTGTGTACAAGGGCGTGACGCTCGAAGAAGGGGTGTTCTGCGGACCGTCGATGGTGTTTACCAATGTGTACAATCCCCGCGCCGAGATCCGTAAAATGGATGAAGTCCGGCCCACGCTGGTGAAACGGGGCGCTACCATCGGCGCCAACGCCACGATTGTCTGCGGTGTCACCATCGGGGAGTATGCCTTTATCGGTGCCGGTGCCGTGGTGATTGAGGATGTGTCTGATCATGCACTGGTGGTGGGGAATCCTGCCCGCCGGGTGGGATGGGTGTGCCGGTGCGGAGAACGACTTGACAGCGAAATGAAGTGTCCCGTCTGTGGGAGTAAAGTAGAAAGAGTGGAAAAAGCTGGAAAGGGTGGGGGAGAGTAGAAAGAGCAGGGTTTTTCATGCAGAATATTCTGGTTACCGGCGTAGCGGGATTTGTCGGATTTCATTTGGCCCGGCGGCTGCTTGATGAGGGGCATCGCGTGGTAGGGATCGACAATCTGAACGACTATTACGAAGTATCGCTGAAGGAGGCGCGACTGGCGCTTCTTCAGGATACCGAGCGCTTTTCCTTTGACAGGGTGGATATCGCCGATGGACGGGCGGTGGCGAAGCTCTTTACGGCGCCTTACGACGTGGTCGTGCACTTGGCGGCCCAGGCGGGCGTCCGCTATTCCATCGACAATCCAAAAGCCTACGTGGACAGCAACCTGGTGGGTTTTGCGAATATCCTGGAAGGATGCCGCTACGGAAGGACCCCGCATCTGGTGTTTGCGTCATCGAGCTCCGTCTACGGCGGGAACACACAGATGCCCTTTTCGGTGCATCACAACGTGGATCACCCGGTAAGTCTTTATGCAGCCACGAAAAAGGCCAACGAATTGATGGCCCATACCTACGCCTCCCTTTATGGGCTCCCCTGTACGGGGCTTCGTTTCTTCACCGTCTACGGTCCCTGGGGACGCCCCGACATGGCCTATTTTCTCTTTACCCGTCACATTCTGGAAGGAAGATCGATTGATGTGTACAATCACGGCAATATGCGGCGCGATTTCACCTATATAGATGATATTATCGAGGGGGTGCGGCGGATAATGAACCAGATTCCCGAAGCCAATCCGCACTGGAATAAAGCTGCGCCCGATCCGGGAACAAGCTTTGCCCCCTATCGGATTTATAACATCGGGAACAATCGCCCCGTCATGCTTACGGATTTTATCGAGACGTTGGAGAAGGCCCTGGGAAAGAAGGTGAAGAAACATATGCTTCCCCTGCAGCCTGGCGATGTGCCGGAAACCTGTGCCAACGTGGACGACCTGGTTCGTGATGTAGGATTCAGACCGGCGACGGATATTAAGACGGGCATCGGCAGATTTGTGGAATGGTACCGGACATATTACAGAACGTAGCACCGATAATTTTAAAAGAGGGGTTGATCAATGAAGCGTGCCTTGATTACAGGTATCACAGGGCAGGATGGCTCGTATCTGGCGGAGTTGCTGTTGTCCAAGGGCTATGAAGTGCACGGCATGATCCGCCGCTCCAGTACCTTCAATACAGAACGAATCGATCATTTGTACACCGATTTTCATGACCCCCGGGCCCGTATGTACCTTCATTACGGTGATCTTTCAGTGTCAGCCCACCTGGTCAGCCTGCTCTATGAGGTAAACCCCGATGAAATTTACCATTTGGGTGCACAGAGCCACGTGCGGGTGAGTTTCGATCTTCCCGAATATACCGGCGATGTAACAGGTATCGGTACGATAAGAATCCTGGAGGCGATTCGCAAATCCGGTGTGAAAGCGCGGTTCTATCAGGCATCATCCAGTGAGATGTTCGGTGCGGCACCACCTCCACAGAGCGAGGCGACGTCCTTTAATCCTCAAAGCCCCTACGCGGCAGCCAAGGTGTACGCCTATTATGTGGTAAGAAATTACCGCGCCGCCTACAGTATATTTGCTGCAAACGGTATCCTTTTCAATCACGAATCGCCGCGCCGCGGCGAGACCTTTGTGACCAGAAAAGTTACCCGCGCCGCTGCCCGTATCAAAATGGGACTGCAGGATGCGCTCTACTTGGGAAATCTCGATGCCATGCGTGACTGGGGATATGCCGGCGATTACGTAGAGGCGATGTGGCTGATGCTCCAACAGGAGACTCCCGACGATTTTGTGATTGCCACCGGTGAGACTCATGCGGTGAAAGAGTTTGTGCAGGAAGTATTCAGCAGACTCGATCTGGATTTTGACAAATATGTAAAAATCGATCCCCGCTATTTCAGGCCCACCGAGGTGGACGTTCTTCTGGGTGATTCGTCAAAGGCGCAGCATGTCCTGGGGTGGAAGCCGAAGACCAAATTTTCTGAACTGATTGATATGATGATCGCCTCCGACATGGAGCAGGCGAAGAAAGAAAAGACCCTGCTCGAGGCGGGCTATGAGGGAATAAGAAGCGGGAACAAGAGACTGTAATAGAATGGATTTTACGCAGAGCCGCCGGGACAGAGAGGTCAAGAGACAGTGAATCAATTTAAACGCATACGAGGCGAAACAGGGCATAGTGGAGGGAAATGAAAAATAAGCGAATTACAGTCACCGGCGGCAGGGGGTTTCTGGGAACCTATCTTATTGAAAACCTTACAAAGAGGGGTTATACCGACATCTCCATCGCCGATCTTCCCGAATATAATCTGACGCGACGTGCCGACATCGAGGGCATGTATGACAGACAGCATCCTGAGATAGTGATTCATCTGGCTGCCAAGGTGGGAGGTATCGGGTTTAATCAGGAAAACCCGGCCACGCTTTTTTATGACAACCTGATGATGGGGACGCAGTTGATGCACGAGGGATATCTGAGGAAAATCAATAAGTTTGTGGCCATCGGTACCATCTGCGCCTATCCGAAATTTACCCCCGTGCCTTTTAATGAGGATGATCTTTGGAATGGTTATCCGGAGGAGACCAACGCGCCCTATGGCCTGGCGAAGAAGATGATGCTGGTCCAGTCGCAGGCCTACCGTCGGCAGTACGGATATAATTCAATTTTTCTGCTTCCGGTGAATCTTTATGGACCGGGCGACAATTTTGATCCACGTTCGTCCCATGTAATTCCCGCACTTGTCAAAAAGTGCATCGACGCTGAAAGGGTAGGAAGCGAAGAAGTGGTGGTCTGGGGCACCGGCAGGGCGACGAGGGAGTTTTTTTACGCGGAAGATGCGGCGGAAGCGATTGCGCTCGCCATGGAGCGATACAACGAGAGCGACCCCCTCAATATCGGCGCCGGGTTTGAAATATCGATCCGTGATTTGACGGAATTGATTGTGGAGCTGACGGGTTTCAAGGGAAAGGTAGTCTGGGATGAAACAAAACCAGACGGACAGCCGCGGCGCATGCTTAATACTGATCGTGCCTTCGAGAAAATAGGCTTCAGAGCAAAAACGGATCTTCGCGAAGGGTTGCGAAAGACCATAGAGTGGTATAAAAGCAGATAATTCGGAGGGCAGTATACTTAATTCAAAGACCTGCGGCCATTTACGTTTTCAAAGAATGGTGTTCGCTGCTGATTGAGACTTTACATTAAGTATACCGACTCCACTACTGAGAGAGGAAGGATATGGCCGATGAAGGGTCTCGCAAAGGATCTTGAACGATTGTTGCCGAAAGAACGGGTGCACACTGATCCGGAGGATCTTATCACTTACGGAAATGACGCCACCTACCATGTATGTCCGCTTGGACATCCCGATGCAGTGGTAACACCGGAGACAAGCGAGCAGGTGTCCCGGGTCGTGCGATATGCTAATGAAAAGGAGATTCCTCTGGTTCCCCGGGGTGGGGGAACGGGGCTTTCGGGCGGCTGTACTCCCACGGCGGGAGGAATCGTAATTGATGTGAAAAGGATGCGGAATCTGGTCGAGCTGAACAGGGGAAATCTAACCGCCGAAGTGGAAAGCGGTATGGTGACGGCCACCTTTCAACGTATCGTGGAAAAGGAACACCTCTTCTACCCTCCCGACCCGCAGAGCATGAAAGTTTCCACGATAGGCGGTAATGTTTCCACCCGAGCCGGCGGTCCCCGGGCAGTGAAATACGGGACTACGGGAAATTACGTACTCGGTCTTGAGGTGGTGCTTCCCGACGGCGAGGTGATACGAACGGGCAGCAAGTGCTCGAAGTCGTCAGTGGGATATGATCTTACCCATCTTTACACGGGCAGCGAGGGTACCCTGGGGGTGATCACAAAGGCGATTCTCCGGCTGGTTCCCCTGCCTCCAGCACGAAGAACGGTGCTCGTTACCTGTGAGAGTATCGAACAATCGGGCAATATCGTTTCAGCCGTTATCGGGAGCGGGTTGGTTCCGGCCATGATTGAGCTGATCAGCGGCGGAGCGGCAGCGGCCATGACGAGTATGCTGCCCGAGCCCTATCCGCCGGGGGAGTCTCACCTCCTTATAGAGATGGACGGGACGGAGACGGAGATCGAGACGCTCACAGGGAAGTTGAAAGATCTGTGCACTGAACGGGGGGCATTAAACATCCGCATCGTAGAAGACCCCAAGGCGGCTCGGGCCTACTGGGAGGCACGAGAGAAACTCTACGGTATGATTTTGATGATGGCCAAAAAGGGAATAGTTGAAGATATCACGGTGCCCCGGGACCGGATCCCCGATTTTGTCCGTGCCGTAAAGGATATCGGGGTACGGTTGCAGATGAATCCCGCAACGGGAATGATGGTGGGACTTGGAGGGCATGCCGGTGACGGCAACATGCATCCCACGATTTTTTTTCTTCAGGAGGCGAATCAGGAAAGAGAGGAAAAAGCCAAGGCGGCGATCGAGGAGATTGTAAAAACAGGGCTTGCCATGGGGGGCACCATTTCGGGAGAGCACGGTATCGGCATTCACAAGGCGGAATTTTTGCCTCTGGAATTGGGCCGGATTCAAATTGAAGTTATGAAGCGCATCAAACACGCCATCGATCCCAAAAATATTATGAATCCCGGGAAGATCTGGGTGAATGGAGGTACCCTATGAGCTTGAAGTCTTACGCAGAAGAAATCGCCAAGTGCTCCCACTGTAATTTTTGTCAGGCTACCTGTCCCGTTTTTCTTGAGGATATTCTCGAGACTCATGAACCGAGGGCGCGGATGGAACTCGTGCGAAAGGCACTGATCGAAAAGTCGATTCCCGTCAGCGACCGTCTGAAAGAAATTATCGATCGTTGTCTCCTCTGCACCTGCTGTACTCAGACCTGTCCTGCGGGTGTCCCTGTCCACGAAATCATAGTGGCCGCACGCGAAGAATTGTATCATGGGAAGCGTATGAATATTGCCATGCGCTATATATTGAACAAGGTAATGGATGATCGGGGCGTGCACGGAGTGATGGGAAAACTGAACGCCCTGGCGGGGAAACTGGGAATGCTGGACGAAATTCCCACGCCCGCACCGAAGGCCTTCGAGAAGAGGTATAAGGGGACGTACACGTCGGAAGGTGAGAGGAGGGCGCGGGTGGCCTATTATGTGGGCTGTGCCACCAACAGTTTTAATATCGATACGGGTGAAGACACAGTGATGGTCCTCAGAAAAAACGGCATCGAAGTGGTCATTCCGGAGAAACTTGTCTGCTGCGGCATGCCTGCGCTCGGTGAGGGAGATCTGGATAAGGCACGTGAGCTTATGGGGAAAAATATTGAGATTCTGTCAAAGCTCGACGTGGATGCGATTGTGGTGGACTGCACGTCCTGCGGTTTGATGTTGAAAGTGGAAGGTCCGAAACTCTTTACCCGGGAAGATCCGCTTAAAGAAAAGGCTGAAGCCCTGGCGGCAAAGGTCTGGGAAGTGACGGACTACTTGAGCATGATGGGCCTGACGGCAAAACCGTCACCGCTGGAACTGGAATTCACCTACCATGTGCCGTGTCACCGGTGGATGACAAAGACCGTGAAAGACGCGCCACGCACACTTCTGGCACAGATTCCCGGTGCTACGCTGGTAGAGATGGAAAATCCCGAGCTCTGCTGCGGCGCCGGAGGTGGGTTCTTTATGGAGCACAGGGAACTGGCCGGCGACATTCGTTCGCATAAAATTGCCGAGGTCGAGGCAACCGGTGTGAAGACGGTGATAACTCAGTGTCCCGGATGCCGCTTTTTTATAAATGCCCCGTTGAAGGAGCACAGGGTGAGACACCCGGTTTCAATCCTGGCGGATGCCTATAGATAAGCGAACAGAGGACACAAAAAACATCGGTGAGACGATTGCAGTCGAAGCTATACCTGAATAGGGGGCGTTCATTCATTTTCACCGGCCGGTGTTATGATAAAAACACCGGGACATCCTATGCGAATCGGTGATGCCGTGGGGTCGATGTGCGTAATGTGCACTACCAGATCAGTCATCAACAACTGATCTTGGTGACCCGGCGAGCAAATTTTGCGCTGCGGTCTTTTTGGATGCCTGCTCATCTTCGGGGGAATACCTGCCCCAGATTGGGTCATTCCCATACTGTCGCCACCACCATTTATCGAATTCGGTCCAGGGATCAAGAACGCCGAACTCTTCTTTCATCAAGAACGCGTACGCCTTGTTTATGTCCAGCATTTTACGATGGGCTTCCTGGCCGGGATTGATATCGGGATGCCATATTTTTGCAAGTTCCCGGTACTTCGCTTTCACGTCTTCGGCTGTTGCCTGTCCGGATAGGCCCAGTATTTTTTTTGCCTTGTCTACTTTAAGAATTCGATTTTCCATCGAATTTATCTCTCTCAATATTCTGTGCTGATAATGAATGCAAATTCACTCTCACCCATCTCACATATATGGCGCACTATTGTATGTCAAGGTATATGTTCTTTTAATTTATCTGCTTGACTTTGGACAGTGAACTGGTATGCAAGGAGATATTCAAAATTTGCAAGAATGTAAATAATGATTACAGTGGAAGGAGTAACGATATGGCATCATTGGAAGAAGTGAAAGATCTTATTGGAAAGGAAGTGTATTTGTCAGATTGGACGGAAATAACGCAGGATCAGATTAACAAGTTCGCTGAATGTACCGCCGATCATCAGTGGATTCATGTGGATGTGGAAAAAGCCAAGAAAGGTCCCTTCGGTCAGACAATCGCCCATGGGTTTTTAACGCTTTCCCACATTCCTTTTTTCAGCTATCAGATGCCGATCCACTTTGACGATGCAAAAATGTCTATCAACTACGGCCTCAACAAGGTCAGGTTCTTGAACCCTGTTCTTTCAGGGTCTAAAATTCGCGACCGCATTGTGCTGTCGAATCTGGAAGACAAGGGTAACGGTCGCTATCTTATGACTACCACCCACACCATCGAGATCGAGGGAGTGGACAAACCTGCCTGTATCGCCGATTCTCTGGGCATGATATTTATGTAAACGCAGGGTGCCGGGCAAGAGGCTGCAGGGTTTTGGCTCAACAATAAAAGACAGAAACCGGAGTTGTTCCGGCTTCTGTCTTTCTGCTTTTACAGGGGATATCATCGACGCCGGGCAGAGAACGTTGAGAAGATACGTTTCATTCCAGTTTCCGCAATTCTTTTTTCAATACCTTGCCAACCAGATTTTTGGGCAGGGCGTCTAAAAAGGCCACTTCTTTCGGAAGTTTGAATTTGCTTAATTTTTCGGCGCAGTAGGTAATGAGTTCTTCCGGGTCAGCGCTTTCTCCGGGCATCAGGACGACAAATGCCTTGATGTTTTCACCGTAGACCTCGTCCTTGACTCCAATGACCGCTGCTTCCGAGACCTTCGGGTGAGAGAAGAGCACTTCTTCGATTTCTTTCGGGGCGATATTTTCCCCCCCCTTGATAATGATGTCTTTTTTTCGTCCGGTGATAAAGAGATATCCTTCTTTGTCCCGGTACCCTACGTCGCCGGTATAGAGCCATCCGTTTTTCAGGACTTCTTCGGTTTCTTTCGGTTTATTCCAGTACCCCTTCATCAGCATGGGACCGGAAATGATGATCTCCCCTTCTTCGTCGTCGGGAAGTTCCTTCCCCGAAAAATCGATCACTTTCATTATAGTTCCCTTCATGGGCAACCCGATGGAGCCGACCTTTTTCTTCCCGTGAAAGGGATTGACGGAGTTGTTGGCGCCGGCTTCGGTGAGTCCCCATCCTTCGATGATCTCGTAACCGAATTGTTCCTTGAAGCTGTTCCAAGTGTCGAGAGTAAGCGGCGCCGATCCGCAGGTCCAGTACTTCATGGAACTGATATCGTATTTTTGCAGCTGCGGTGAGAGGAGCATATAGATATACATAGTGGGAACGGCGGCCATGACGTTGGCCTTGTATTTTTCGATGGAGGCAAAGACCTTGTCCAGGTCGAAAGATGGAATGATTACCGCCGTTCCACCCCCCAGGAGGGCGCCGTAATTCATGCTGGCGATGCCGTAGGAATGGCAGAGAGGCAGGACACCGATGCTGGTCATTCCTGAAGGGAGATCAAGTGTGTCGAGTTGCATTTTTGCATTGGAATAGAGGGTTCCGTGGGTGTGCATCACTCCCTTCGGATTTCCCGTGGTGCCCGCCGTATAAATCAGCGCTGCCAAATCGTCGTCGTCGGTGGCTTCAATTTCCAGTTCGTCGTAATGTGTGCCGAGAAGCTCATAATAGGAGAGGGTGCCGGGCGGCGTTTTTTTGTCGATAAGTATGATATTCTTTATGGCCGGCGCCTCTTTCCGGCAGGCATCGATCTTGGGCAGAAACTCCATAGAGCTGATAATGGTTTTGGCGCCGGTGTCCCGGTAGATGTAGGCGGTTTCGGCATCGCCCACCAGAAAGTTAATGGGAACCACCACGGCGCCGATACTATAGACGGCATGAAATCCCTGTATTACCTCGGGACAGTTGGGCATCTGTATAATGACCCGATCCCCCCGTTTGACTCCGATCCCTTTCAAGGCATTGCCCAGTTGTGCCGAGGTCTTTTGCATTTCCACATTCGTGAAGCTGTGATCTTCGAATATCAGAGATACATGTTCCCCGAATCGTTCGATTTCTCTTAACGAGAGCTCTGCAATGTTCATGACGCCCCCCTTTTTAATATTTTAAGATCTTTCATTTTCCTCAGAGCCGCGAGGTTTCCAATTCTACCTGAAGCGTTTCCAGTATGCGGGATACCATACCGTAAAATCCTATGGTTGTGGTAAGTTCCACAATTTGTTCATCCGTAAAATAATTTTTTATTTTCTGAAAGGTATCATCGGTGGCGCGAATTGTTTCGGCAACTTCGTCGGTATATCGGAGAACGGCCTTCGCCTGTTCATCGAACAGGTCCGAATCATGCCAGTTCGGTATGGCATCAATCTGCGCTTTTGAGAGTCCGGCTCTTCTGCCGATGGGTACATGCTGTGCCCATTCGTAGCTCGCATTTGCCAGATTACCCACGCGCAGTATGGCAAGTTCGCGCAAACGGGGTGGCACACTACCCTTAAACAGTATGGAATTGCCGAGCCTCAGAAAATCAAGGCCTACCGCCGGGCTGTGTGCCATAACCCTGAACAGGTTGAGCACTTCGAATCCGCGCTCTTCCATTTTCTGAAACCGGTCTTGCAGTTCTCCGCTGACCTGATCAATTTCCAGCATTGTCACTCGTGCCATTCAATTGCTCCTTTTTTTTACGTTATCCGATTCGTGCTGACTGTCCTCCGTCGACGGGGAGCATAACCGATGTGATGAATTTCGCCTCATCGGAGGCGAGAAAAAGTGCCGCATAGGCTGTGTCCCAGGCTGTCCCCATTCCCCCCTTCAGGGGAACCGCCGCTCCTCGCTGTTTGATTAATTCGGCCTTTTCGATTCCCGTTGCCGCCGAAATACCTTCGATCGCCATGGGTGTTTCCATGAGGCCAGGCATTACGGCATTACAGCGGATTCCCTTTTTGGCGTAGGTCATGGCGATCATGTGTGTCAGGGCGTTTACTCCCGCCTTTGACGTCTTATATGCAAGCATTCGAGCAGCGCAAATTGCCGCAATTGAAGAGATGTTTATTATTACACCTGATTGCTGCGCTTCCATAACCGGCAGTACGTATTTGCAGGTGCGGTACATCGCCTTGAGGTTGAGGTTAAATATGGTATCCCAGGCATCTTCTGACAGCTTTACCGCACCGCCGTCCCCCCGGCCGGTTCCTGCATTGTTTACAAGAATGTCGATCCGTCCGTACCGGTCGACGCAGGCATCGGCGATGTTTTTGCAATCCTCCGTTCCTGTAATGTCGGCCTCAAAGACAAATGCCGTTCCTCCCCTTTCAGCCTCTATCATTTTTCTGGTCTCTTCGGCGGATTCGGGGCGTCGATCCACCAGCATGACTTCAGCTCCCTCACGGGCAAAGAGAATCGCCATCGCTCTCCCATTGCCAATTGTATCTCCCGGTGTCTGACCGGCCCCCACAATAATGGCGATTTTATTCTGTAAACGGTGTGCCATGCGAATGCCTCCATGATCAATTATTCTGACATACAATCATGCCGCCGAGAAGGTAACAGTCTCGGCATCGGTATTCCGGTTAATCTTTCCCTCGCCCTCAAGGTAGCGTAAATGGGCGATAGCCTCGCCGGTGGCGAACCATTTCTGGGCGATTGGAAAAAGGTCCCAGCTTTCGCAATCGATGTCCCAGGTCATTCCGGCCGCAATCTGATAGGCATTTTTACTTGATTTTCCGAGGACTTCCAGTGTTTCATCAGCGCGATCTTTGTGGTGTTTTTTCAGTGCGTCGATCCGGCCTTTAAAATCAGTAAATAAACTGCGATGTCCGGGAAGTACGATATCGACGGGAAAATCATACACCTTGTCGAGACTGTTCAGATAATCTTGGAGTGAATTTGTCTGATATGCCCAGGATTCGATGTGAGGGGTGATGTCGAAGAGAATGTGGTCACCTGAAACAAATACCTTCTTGTCCTTTTCGTAGAGACAGATGTGTCCCTGAGTATGTCCCGGTGTCGCCACGCATTGAAAACGGTAATCTCCAATTTCTATTGTGTCGCCATCGTCGATCAGGTGAAATTCCGGTATAGTTTCCGGGCTGTATTTAAAGCCGGGGTGATTGTGCAGTGCCCTCATCAGTTCATCGTGGGGGAAGCCGTTGATTCCGGCGAAGGCAATCATGGGTTCCCAGCCGCCTTCACGCTTGAACACCTGAGAGTCTACTCTGCTGAAGTGAATGGTGCTTGTATCGGTGGCAAGGCGTGTAACCAGTCCCGCGTGATCGGCATGCATGTGAGTGATAAAGAAGTCCGTTCTGGACAAGTCGATATCAAGGGCTTTGATTCCCGTTTCCATTGCCTCCAGACAGACGGTGCGATTGAATCCCGTATCGATGATCAGATTTCGGTCGTCTGTTTTAATGACGTATGAATTGAGTTCCTTCAATGGACTGTTGGGGAGGGGAACCTCTATTCGATACAAACCCTTCATTATTTCGTCAATCATGTGTTTCTCTCCTTGTGATACTGTGTTATTGTGCACACGATGCTAACACGTTCTTTTCGAAGAAACAAGGGCGGATGAAAGTATGAAAAGGAGGTTAATATGAGCGTACTCATCGATTTTGCGATTTTTCCCACCGATAAACAGACCAGCGTCAGTCCCTATGTGGCACGGGTGGTGAGGATAATCAAAGAAAGCGGGCTTGCTTTCAAACTTGGTCCCATGGGAACCAGTGTCGAGGGGGAGTGGACTGAGATCATGGATCTCGTGAGCCGTTGCTTCGAAGAACTCCGTAAGGATTCCAATCGTGTGTATCTCACACTGAAGGCTGATTACCGGAAAGGCGCATCCGGCCGTCTTGAAGGAAAGGTCAAGTCGGTAGAAGAGAAAATATAGACACTTCCCTTTTTAAAGGTCACTTTAAAAAGGGAAGTGTCCCTGTTTAATGCAACTCTCGCGTTAAATAGGGGTAAGTGTCTATATGCTATTTTTCGGTAACGATTTTTGAAAAATCGGCGATTCTGAAAAAGAGGGCCTTGAGCCCGGCCAGAAGCGAAAGCCTGTTGGCGCGGACTTTTTCATCTTCAGCCATGACAAGCACGGTATCGAAAAAGGCGTCGACCGGTTTTCTCAAACGGGCGATTTCGACCAGCGCGTCGCGGTAGCGATCCTCATCGATGGCGCACGCTGCCTTCTCACGGATTGCAATAAAGACGTCGTAGAGGTTCAATTCCTCATCGCCTTCGAAGAGCGAGGTGTCGACAGAGCCACCTTGATAATCCTTGAGGATATTGACCACACGCTTGAAGGCGATTACCAGCGGCTCGAAGTCGGGATGGCTCTTGAATGCCTCCACCGCTTCGATGCGGCTGAGGGTCCGTACCAAGTCAGCACCATCGATGGACAGCACGGCGTCGATGACATCGTATGGGTGTCCCTGAGAGATAAGCTGGTTTTCAAAGCGCCCCTTAAAAAATTCCATCACATCTTTCTTCACCTCTTCGGCGGGACGTTTGAGCTTGTCGGATAGTATGGCAAGGCTTTTATCGACAGTTTCATCGATTCGCAGGGGGTAGGCCTTATTCAGAATGATGTTGATAATTCCCAGGGATTGCCGCCGAAGGGCATAGGGGTCGGCCGTTCCCGTGGGAATGAGGTTGACACCGAAACAGCCCGCAATGGTATCGATCTTGTCTGCGATGCTGACTATCGATCCGGTGTCGGTTTCCGGAAGCTCGCCACCGGCGGCCACGGGCAGGTAGTGCTCGTAGATTGCAGTGGCCACTTCGGGTTCTTCACCATCGAGACGGGCGTATTCCCGTCCCATGATTCCCTGCAGTTCCGTAAACTCGTACACCATCAGGGTTTCGAGATCAGCTTTGCAGAGAAGCGCTGCTCGATCCACCAATGGTGATTGTTGCGGAGCGATCCGCTCCGCGATGAATAATGCCAGTTCACGAAATCGCATGACCTTTTCATAAGACGTGCCCAGAAGGCTGTGGAATACCACGTTTTTGAGATCGTCCAAACGGCCAGCCAATGGCTTTTTCTGGTCTTCTTCGAAAAAGAACCGGGCATCAGCCAGTCGTGCCCGCAGAACCTTCTGATTGCCCGCGGCGACCACTGCGGGATCTTTTGCGATGGTATTATTGACGGTGATGAAGTGGGGAAGCAGTTTACCCGTTTCGTCGGTGACGGCAAAGTATTTCTGGTGCTTCATCATTGAAGTAATGAGTACTTCGCGGGGCAGTTCAAGGAATTCCCTGTCGAAAGTGCCGCATATCACCGAGGGATATTCTATGAGATAGGCGACTTCATCCAGCAGCGTGTCGTTTTCCAGGACGGTACCCGAGACAGCCGATGCCGCGTTTCGAGCCTCTTCCATGATGATGGTTTTACGCCGTTCCGGATCCACTATTACGAAGTGCGCTTCCGTTTTTTTGAGGTAATCATCGAAATCCGCTATCTCAAAGGTGTCAGGTTTCATGAATCGGTGTCCCCTGCTGGTGTTCCCGCTTGCAATGTTTTCAAGGGTGAAGGGGATCACCACGCCGCCGAAGAGTGCCGCTACCCAGTGGATAGGCCGGGCGAAACGGATGTCCAGGTTCATCCACCGCATCGATTTCTGGAAGGGAATTGCCTTGATGAAATCGGGCAGGATTGATACCAGAATCTTGGCAGTGGCTTCTCCGGTGATTTTCTTTCGGGCCACCAGGTAGTCCCCTTTGTCAGTTGTCATTTTTTCCAGCTCGGAAACGTCAAGACCCTGTCCCCGGGCAAAGCCTTGAGCCGCTTTGGTGGGGGTTCCTGTGTCATCAAAGGCAACGCGAACCGCAGGGCCCATTTTTTCAACAACCTGATCTTCCTGGCGTTCAGCGACATCAGCCACGGCCATAACGAGCCGTCGCGGTGTCCCCAGTGTGGTGACGGTGCCGTGGGGGATATGCAGTTCCTTCAGTGTGCGGTCGATCATCTGCGCCATGTCGCGAAGCGCCTTCGGCAGAAAAGCTGCCGGAATTTCTTCAGTACCGATTTCAAGTAATAGTTCTTTGGCCATGAGATATCCCTTTTTTATTGTGTGCGTATCTTTTGTTCCACTTTCCCGAGAGCGGGTAGCCCATCCCTTCGCGCTGCTTCACATAGCCTTCAGCGGAAAGCCGGGCCAGATTCCGTACCCGGCCGATGTAGCTTGTCCGTTCAGTCACGCTGATTGCCCCCCGTGAGTCAAGAATATTGAAGACATGGGAACACTTGAGACAATAATCGTAGGCGGGGAGTATCAGGTTGCGACCGGCCATTTTTTCCGCCTCTGCTTCGTACATATTGAAAAGTGTTCTGAGCATGTCCACATCGGCATATTCAAAATTGTAGGTGGAAAATTCCACTTCGCTCTGGTGATGAACATCGCCGTAGGTGACGCCGTGTCCCCACTGCAAATTGTACACGTTATCCACATTCTGAAGGTACATGGCGATCCGCTCGATGCCGTAGGTAATTTCACAACAGATCGGATTCAGATCGATTCCCCCCACCTGCTGAAAGTAGGTGAACTGCGTAATCTCCATGCCGTCAAGCCAGACCTCCCAGCCCAGGCCCCACGCACCCAGTGTGGGGGATTCCCAGTCGTCCTCGACAAATCGGATATCGTGGTCCAGCGGATCAATACCGAAGCTTCTGAGCGAATCCAGATAAAGGTCCTGAATGTTCATTGGTGACGGTTTCATGATTACCTGATACTGGTAATAGTGCTGCAGCCGGTTCGGATTTTCACCATATCGTCCGTCGGTAGGTCGTCGCGATGGTTCCACGTAGGCCACATTCCACGGTTCAGGTCCCAGGGACCTGAGAAATGTGGCGGGATTGAATGTGCCGGCGCCGACCTCGATGTCGTAGGGCTGTTGAATAATGCATCCCCGGTCGGCCCAGTATGTACTCAGGGCCAGTATGAGTTCTTGAAAGGTCACCGTAACCTCCTTAGTATGGTCAAATTGTTAATAAATCGGCCGGACAGTATCACTATGGAAAAAAGGTGTCAAGATATAAAGGGGCTTCACGAGAACTGTTCAACGTTCGATGTGTGTGCGGTTTCTCTTTCTTCGTAAGAGAAGTCGGAAGGTCTGAGCTTGAAAATACAGTAAATAGGCAATACACTAAAAGCGATGAATGAAGAAATGCTGATTTGGAACGCAGCGTATCGTAGCACATAGAATATAGAACGTCGCATCAACAGCCGGTTTTGCCGGCAAAGGAGGGATCATCATGAGAACGTTTGTCATGCTGGGGAAGTATTCGCCGGAAGCGTTAAGAGACGCAAGTGCCGAAAGGACCGAGAAGGCCGTCACACTGGTGAAGAAGTATGGGGGAAAGGTAAATCAGATTTACGGGCTGTTGGGTGAGTACGATCTCATCCTGGTACTGGAATTCCCCAGTCCGGGGCAGGCCATGGAAACGTCGGTTGCGCTGAATCGTCTTACAGGAATCGCTTTTACCACGCTGCCTGCGGTCGACGTGAAGGAATTCGACGATATGCTTAAAAGGGGCCCCTGGGAATAGAATGCACGCGCATGTGAACACGGCGTGTGACGCGCGGATCAAAACAGTTCGATTTCTTTCAGTGTTCCTATGTCCTTGAGCGTCTTGTAGACGATATACGCACAGGACACATCCTGGATTGCAAGACCTGTTGCGTCAAAAAGGGTAATTTCATCTGCTGACGTTCTCCCTTCTGCCTTTTTTGCCGCAATACGTCCGAGGTCTGCATGTATATCCTCTTGTGATATCTGCCTTTTCATAAGAGGAACATTGATTTCGCCGCTGTGTGACGCCTGTGACCAATCGTCAATGACGATTTTTGCTTTTCTCACTATCCCGGGATCAATTTCCTGTTTTCCAGCGGCATCAGCGCCGATGGCATTGATGTGCGTTCCCGGTGTCACGCGGGTCACTAAAGGGTTGCGGGAAGGTGTCGTGGTGACAAGAATATCCGTTTCTGTAGTGACTTCAAAAATATCGGACGATACGATGGTTTCAAGATGGTAGGTGGTTTCCACCCATTCTTTAAAGTTCACACTACACTGCACATCCTGGCTGAACTGCCAGATTTTGACTTTCTCCAGCCTGCGTATTTCGAGAAGGCAGGAAAGTTGTGCGCGTGCCTGGACACCACACCCCACAAATCCGGCGGTTTTCGAATCTTCTCTGCTGAGATATTTTGCCGCTACCGCTCCTGCGGCGCCGGTACGCACCGCCGTCAGACAGGTGCCGTCCATTATGGCGAGCGGGAGTCCGTTTTCCGGATCTATGAGAATGATTACCGCCATAACCGTGGGAAGATTGTATAATTTGTTTTGCGGGTGCACGGTAACACTCTTGATTCCGGCAATGTGAAAGTCCTGCCCGTGGATGTAGGCGGGCATAGACCGCAGATCACCCTTGTCGAAATAGAGATAACTTTTTGCCGGCATGTCAGCAAGGCCCAGACCATAGGCCGCAAAGGCCGCTTCGACAGTTTTGTTCGCCAGGGCAGGAGTTAAAATTTTTTCAACCTCCCGACCTGTTATTATTATTGTGTTCATTTCACCACTTCTCTTGTGATTTTTTATTTTTTTATCTGTTTTTTCGCGAGTTCCTCATCTTTCAATACTTTTCGAAGGACCTTTCCCGCTGCCGACTGGGGCAATTCATTCCTGAATTCAAAATATCGGGGGACCTTATAGGCGACGAGCTTCTCTTTACAATAGTTTTTTAATTCCTCTTCGGTCAAAATTTCCCCGTCTTTGGGAACCACAAAGACCTTGACCGTTTCTCCACGGTATTCGTCGGGGATCCCCACAGCGACGGCGGCCTTCACTTTCGGATGACGATAGAGGACTTCATCGATTTCTCTGGGATAAATATTGAAGCCGCCGGCGATGATCATGTCCTTTTTGCGATCCACAATAAAGGCATAGCCGTCCTCGTCACGGACGGCAATGTCGCCGGTGTACAGCCATCCGTTCCGTATCTGGCCTGCCGTTTCTTCGGGGTTTTTCCAGTACCCTTTTGTAACATTCGGTCCTTTGAAAATGATTTCACCCGGCTCCCCTTGGCGCACATCCTGTAAGCCGTCAACGAGATCGACCAGCCTGACATCCATGTCGGGGGCAGGGAGTCCAATACTTCCCGGTTTTTTCATTCCCAGGACCGGCAACAAATGACCCATGGCAGCTGTTTCTGTCATACCCGCTCCTTCCTGGTAAAAGATCCCCAGGTCCATGATCTGTTCAATAAGCGAGACGGGAAGCGGTGCACCACCCGATCCCAGAAGTCCCAACTTTTTACCCAGGGTAAGTTCTTCAGTGCGGGGATGGTTCAGTATGGCCGTAATCATGGTGGGAACGGCGGGAAAGTTGGTTATTTCCCGAAAGCCCGCCATAGTTTCCATCACTTCGTCGATCTGGAATCGCGGCATCATAATTTGAGTGCTGCATGCGAAGATCGATCCGGTGAACATCAGATTTCCATATATGTGGAAAAGGGGAAGCACAAGGAGCGTCGAACGGCGTTCCGCGGAAAACATTTGAAAGATCGGCCCGAGCCATAGATAAAATTGAAGTGTTGCCGCAATCATGTTCGCATGCGTAAGGACGGCTCCTTTGGGGATACCCGTGGTGCCTCCCGTGAATTGAATCAGGGCAGGATCGTCTGGTGTGATATTTACTCGGGGAAGGCCTTTATGTGATGTTGTTTCGAGAAGAGTGGAAAAATTGAGCCACCCCTCATCAAGATCGAGCGCCTTGAATGGTTGCTTTTCTGCATGCCCGGAAAAATCCTCCAGACGAGTGACGATAATAAGGGGAATCTCTGTGTGCTGTAAAAGTGTTCTGATAGTGGGAAGCGAAGTGTCAATGGTGAAAAGCGCAACCGGTTCGGTGTTGTTGATAGTCCCCGCGAGTTCGTCCACCCTGTAGAGGGGGTTGAGGTTCACGACAATTGCACCCAGTGAAAGGACGGCGAAATAGGCGATGGCGTACTGGGGACAGGTGGGCAGATGTATTCCTACCCGATCTCCTTTTTTTATGCCGATAGTACCGAGGGCGTTGCCCATGCGAAGTACATGCTCGCGTAATTGCCAGAATGTAATCGCCTTCCCCTCAAAGATAAGCGCCTCTTTTTCCGGATAGGCGTTGGCAGGAACCTGCAGCAATTCGTGAACAGCGAGACGCGGATACCGGGCGGTGGGCGGTACGCAATAATCATAGTGATCATGCCAGGGTCGATAGTTCATATCTTTTCCTCTTTCTCTTCTTGTCTGTTCTCTCAATGGAGGCAACAGGCAGTCAACGCAGTTTACCTTACCCCTTTCAGCTGTTGCATGTCTACGGTTCCTTCATTTACAAAAGGGATGCGCGAAGGGAGCGAATCGCCTGCGCCAATTCGCAATGACCCCTCTATCCTGTAAGAAAACAGGTCCCGTTCACGAAATTTCAGAAGCCCCCTCACCAGATCAATCATCGAAGAATAGACCACTACAGGTACCAGAGCCGTGTCAAATGCAGGAATCGTGTGGGCAACCTTTGCCACGCCGGTACCGAATTTCCGGCCGTTCAACGAAAGGGTGCAGGCAATTCCTTCTATTGTGCAGGGAAGGTCGCTTTGATTGATTATCCTGAGATGCACCAGCAATTCCGTTTCGAAAGGGCGCATTTCCTCTACGCGCAGGTCGCTGATGATCACTGTAGTTGATTTGAGAGAGGGGTAAATGCCGACACATCCGGACGTCATTGAAAGGGCCGTTAGGGCTAACAGGAGCAACCCCACATACAGATATTTCGACCGAGCCATAGTCGACACCCCCCTCTCGGTTAAAGATGAAATCTTTTGTAACGATCAATCTCTCCGCTGCATGAGTTCAAATATGGCACCGCCCGGGCCACCTGCGTCGAGGTAGGCGAATTTACCCGGATCATGAATGAGGAGGTTGGCCCCGTCTTCGACGAGTTGTGCAACCTCGGCATCGACGTCGTCTACCCAGAAGCCCAGGTGGTGCAAACCTTCACCCCATTTATCGATGAATTTCGACTGAAAAATCCTTCCTTCGGTACACTGAACAAGTTCGATCTCCATCGGACCAAGGTACGCGAAGGCCATGCGAATTCCCCAGGGTCTGCCCTTCACATCGGTGCCGCTGTTTTCTCTGAATACCCAGGGACCGATGCCATAAAGCTTTGACCACGATTCAATGACTTTATCTATGTCCGTTACTGCATAACTGATATGATCGACTGATGTAATCTGCATATGTTCCTCCTTGTATCGTTATTGCGGGATAATGTAACAACCCGATTGATCGGTATAGTGGGTCCGAGTTTCTGTAAAGAACCGCCGGTGCCGGAGAGACTGCTTCGCGACGCCGGAACCGGCGCAATTGACGGGTATGTTACTTTTTTTCCAGGTGTGCCGGTTCGCCATGGAGGCGGCCGCCATCAACCACGATTGTTTCTCCTGTGACATAGCTGCCGGCTTCTGAGGTAAGAAACACTACCACACCGCCCAGCTCCTCCGGTTCTCCCAGGCGCATCAGCGGAATCTGTGCGACCGCCGCCTTGTTCACTTCCGGATCTTTCCACAGTGCCTCGCTGAGACGTGTTTTAATGACGCCCGGCGCGATGGCGTTCACCCGTATGTTGTGCTGGCCCCACTCCTTTGACATTACCTCGGTCAGCATGATGACCGCGGCCTTTGTGACACAGTAGACTCCCAGTTCACCCGCCCGCAGGCCGCCGATGGAAGCAGTGTTGATGATGCTTCCGCCGCCCTGCGTTTTCATAACCCGCGCTGCGAGCTGGCTGAGGAAAAAAAGCCCCTTCAGGTTTACATTCATTGTAATGTCCCAGGTCTTTTCGTCCTGATCCATCAGAGGACCGTAGTAGGGGTTGGTGCCGGCGTTGTTCATCAGCATATCAATCCGCCCAAATTCCTTGATCACTTTTTCAACAAGGGCCTTTGACTCTTCCATTTTGGCCACATGGGATGCAATCGCCATTGCTTTGCCTCCTTTGGCCCTGATTTCTTCGGCGACCTGTTCGAGGTCGGCGATTTTTCTGCTGGCCACCACTACGGTGGCGCCGGCATCGGCCAGCGCGAGGGCGGTGGCACGGCCGATCCCGCGGCTTCCGCCGGTAATGACGGCTACTTTTCCTTCACAAGAAAATAACGATAAATCCATAACATACTCCTTTCTATTTTATATGTTTATATCAAAATCTCCAGGTCCGTCAGCGGATAGGCCATACAGGCATGAATATAGCCGAATTGCCTGTCCGATTTTCTTACTTTTACGCCTGCCGGTTGAAAAACCTCACCCGAAAGAAGCTTTGTCCGACAGAGGCTGCACTCCCCTGAGCGGCATGCATTGGGTACTGCAATTCCCGCTCGTTCCAGTGATACTATAAGTGGCTCTCCCCTCAAGGCGGACAGGGTGGGGCCGCCCCTGAGCGCAACCGTCACGGTGGTGTCTTTTGACAGCGACTCCGGCCATCCGGGTTCGGTGGATATGTCTTTTGGCGGTCCGAATACCTCGCAGCGGATGCGTTTTCCGGGAACGTTCATCGCTGCAAGTTCGGGTAGGCAGAATCGGTACATTTCCTCAGGACCGCAAAGATAGAACATTTTGCCTGCAATATCACCCACAAGTTCTTGCATAAGCGCGGCGGTGATAAAGCCGGTGTGTCCTTTGTATGACGGGGGAGGTTCCGAAATAACAGGTGTGTATGTCAGGTTTCTATGGCGAGAGGTCCGGTCGGCAAGTTCATCACCGAAGATAATGTCGCCGGGATTTCTGCTTCCATAAATAATGTGGATGGTGCGATCGATTCCCCTGTCCGTTACGTCACGGATCATGCTCATGAACGGGGTGATGCCGCTTCCACCTGCGATGAACACCAGATCGTGTCCATGAAAAAGCGGGTTGTAAAAGAACTGTCCTTCCGGTCCGGTACTTTCAAAACGGTCCCCCGGTTTTACCTCGTCAAGGAGGTAGTTCGATACAAAACCTTCGTCAACCCTCCGTACCGTAATATCATAGTAGGCGGTCTGGGCGGGGGACGATACAATGCTGTATGGCCGGGCCGTCCTCACACCGGCCAGCGTCACAAAAAGATTGATATACTGACCCGCCTGGAACGGGGGTAAATATCCTCTGGGGGAAACCAGTCGAAGGGTTTTGGCGCTTGCCGTCTCTTCTCTCACCTCCGATACGACAAGATCAAGCCGTTTCGGATGGAGCCTTTCAATTACACGGTTCACGAGACCGCGCTCCCAGGTACGTTCAACGGCGTATTTCTGAAGGATGGTTATTTCTTCCTTCAATTTCCTGTACCCTTCGATATCCTCTCTGAAGTCTCGACTCGTCATAGTGCACCTCGCTTCTCAAGATAGCCCTGTGCCGCTCTTGCAGCTGCCACACCCGATTCCAGTGTCGGTTGAAACCCTCCCATGCCGGCCCAGGCGCCGGCAAAGTAGAGTCCCTCTATTCCCGACAGAGGTGACACAAAAAGATTTGAATCTTTGGCGTACTGATCGAATCCGTAAAAGGCACCGCCGGGATGCCCCAGGTATCGCAAGTGGGTGAGAGGTGTGGATACTTCCACTTCTTCCAGGGCATCGATAAAGCCGGGATATGCCCGTTCGGCAATATTGAGAAGCCCTTGTGCATAGCGGTATTTGGTCTCGGCGTACTGTGTCGGCGGAATTGCATACCAGTGATCGGCATATTGAAGCACGATAAGAACGATCTGGCAGGCTCCCGCCGGCGAGAACTCAGGGTCCGCCACATCGTAACAGGTCATGCCGCAGGTTTCCGGCGTATCCAGCGTTCGCCAGGAGGCGAACTGATGTTCCATGTCGGTATTGAGGGTAATAAACTGGGTACTCACGTCGATGCCCAGATCCCCGGGTTCACAGTCGAGACCGCAGTATACACACACCGCCGAAGGGCCAAGGGATCTTGATCCAAGCATTCTCAGTGTATCCCTGTCGACCGCAGCGGAATCGAGCAGCTCCGTATACGTCGATATGGTGCTGGCATTGGAAATCACCGCCCATGCGCTGATCTCATCGCCATTCTCCGTAATCACTCCCCTTGCACGCCCCTCCGAGAGTACTATTTCTTTAGCGCCGCAATTAAAGTGCACATTTCCCCCCGCGGCAATGAAAGAATCCAGAATGGCGTTGGACAGCGCCTGCGATCCCCCTTTCATGTGGTAAGGTTTGAACTCGGTATAGGCCCAAAGAAGAATCGCCAAGTCGGTAAAAGAAAGGCGTGACGGGGGAAGACCCACATAGCCCCAGTATGAGGCGATTGCCATCTTGAGGAAGGGATCCTTGAAAAACGAGTCCAATACTTCCTGACTGGTTTTCAGTGCATACTTGAAATAGAGTGGATATTTTTCTTTGGATGTTTCGGGATCCTTCAGATAATAGACGGATATCATCTGGGTGCTGAAATCCCAGACAAGGTCGAAAAATTTTTCTATCGCCGAACCCTCATCGGGGAATTTATCTTTGAGGGTGGCAACAAGTTCCACTTTATTCGCTTTCAGTGTGACGCTGAATGTGCCGGGAATCAAGGTGCGATAAAGGGTGTCCTCTTCCACGAAGTCCACCTTTCCGAGAACGCCGAGACGGTGCATAAGCCCTCTGAGAGGCCCGGGTTTTTCCGGAGTTCCCAGGCCGCTCAGTTGATGAAGCGCCACTTCGAATTCGAATCGGCCTCGTACAAAACTGGTGGCACATCCTCCTGGAACATTGTGTCGTTCGAGGAGCAGTACTTTGACGCCCCGCCTTGCCAGATCGGCTGCCGCGGTAAGTCCCCCATTGCCGGCGCCGATGACAATCACATCATAATCAGCCATATTCACCTCCTTCAAGCAGTGTAAAAACAGGTTTGTCAGTGCATGGGTATAATTTCGTAATTGTCCTGGTTAAAACTGTTGTCGGTTTGTATGATAACCTTTCTCGTTAATTGCTGCTCCAGTTTTTCCAGCAGTTTGCGTTCATCCTCCATCAGCACATGGGCTACATCCGGATGTACAAGCAGGCAGATTGTATGTGTCGGATTCCGCGCAGATTCACGCTCGAGTTCTCTGAATATTTCATAACAGACCGTGGTTTTTGACTTTACAATGCCGAGCCCTCCGCAGTGAGGACAGGATTCGCACATTATCTTTGAAAGACTTTTTCTCCTCCGTTGTCGCGTCATTTCTATGAGCCCCAGTTCTGAAATCTTCTGAATACTGGTTTTGTTCCGGTCCTTTTCCAGCTCGGATTTCAGGGCATTGAACACCAGTTCCCGGTTGATTTCGTCCACCATGTCGATGAAATCTATAATGATGATGCCTCCGATGTTCCGTACGCGAAGCTGGTGGGCGATTTCTTTTACTGCTTCGAGATTGGTTTTAAGAATTGTATCCTCCAGGTTGCGCTTCCCTACGTATTTTCCCGTGTTGACGTCAATTGCACAAAGCGCCTCGGTTTCCTCGATTATGATATAGCCGCCCGACTTGAGCCACACTTTCTTGTCGAAAAGTTTTCCCACGTCAATTTCGATGCCGAAATAGTCGAAAATGGGTTCTTTGTCTTCGTAAAGCTCAAGGGTATAGGAAACACCGGGCATGAAATTTTTCATAAACTCATCGATCTTTTCGTATTCCCGTTTCGAGTCGATGACAATGCGGGACATATTTTCCGTATAGAGATCCCTGATTGCACGCAGGGCCATGCTGAGTTCTTTGTGCACAAGACCTGGAACGCCGACTCCAGCCCTTTTCGTCTTTATGTCATCCCACAGCCTGACGAGAAAATCAACATCCTGTTTCAACTCGTCTCCCTTTTTCCCTTCGCTCATCGTTCTAGCAATAAAACCGAAATCGGGAGGACGGAGATCTTCGATAATATTTCTGAGCCGTTCCCGCTCCGATTCATCGGTTATTTTTCTTGATATACCCACATGGTGTGCAGTAGGCATTGCTACAAGATTTCTGCCGGGGAGCGATATGTAGGTGGTGACTCTGGCGCCCTTGCTGCCGAGAGGTTCTTTAGAAGCCTGTACCAGAATTTCCTGGCCTTCCCGAAGTATGTCTTCAATTGCACAGGTATGCGGCTTGAACTCCCATTTGCTTTCGAGATTTTCTTCTTCCTCTTCCGAGACCAGCATATCCAGTGCCTGATGCTCTATGCAGGCGTCCGCCACATAGAGGAAGGCGGTTCTTCCCAGTCCGATATCGACAAAAGCCGCCTGCATTCCCGGGAGTACCCTGACGACCTTCCCCGTATAAATATTTCCCGCGATAGACCGTTCGTCCGTTCGTTCCACGTAAAGATTCGACAGAGCCGCAGCGTCCAGTATGGCGATTCTTGTCTCGTACTCCTTGCAGTTAAAGATCATTTCTTTCGCCATAGTTAGTGTGCCTCTTGTATGAAGAGGGTCTCCTTCTTTATGATTCGCGCTCTTTCGGCGGATTTTTCATCGACTTTAAGCACGGAGATGAGTAGTTCGAGGGGCCGTACGCCACCTTTTTCATTTAACCGCAAAGTCATATCAATTGTCAACGTATCTTCGTCACATGTAATAGAATCGACCAGAGGACGAATGTCCTTCACCTTTTCTTTCCCCTTGATGGTGCGGGTGATTGTTGCTGTGCCGGCACTGAGGAAACGCTCGATCCGTACGTGCAATCCGGTGAACACGCGCTCGCGGTCCGCTTCATCAAAAGAGATCTGATACAGAACCCCGGTAATTTCTTTTGAGAGTGACTGCCTGTCCGGTGCAAGTTCGGTGAGGTGCAGAATTTCCATGCCGGAGGGAAGCGCACTGCTGAGGCGTTTCTTCATGTGCGTCATGTCCATATTTTCCCTGTGGACCTGTATGTCGGCATATTCTGAAAGGCTTTCCATGCCCAAAGGTGTGGCGCCAGGGAAGGATATTTTCGGATAGGGATGAAATCCCCCGGAGAATATAAAACGAAATCCGCTTCTGGTAATGGCCCGGATCAATGCTGCCGACGTATCGAGATGGGAAAGGAAACGGCTGTTGCCTTTCTTGGTGTAGGCGATACGCAGCGACATAACGGAATGCGATGAAGTATCCGCGGAAAGTGGTGAAGGTGCACTTCCGACATCCGGGGACGAAGGGCAGTCTGCGGTGATAACCCTGATTCCCTCCGTGCAGGCGCCGCATCTTGTGCAGGCGGCAAGGCGACAATCTTCTGTTAATGATTCGCGAGAGGATTTTTCCAGTTCCTCAAGAAGAAAATTTTTGTCAATTCTACAATCGATGTGGTCCCAGGGAAGGGGGGCAGCGGAGTGGCGTTCCCCCAGGTATGTGTCCGGATGGATTCCGAGGTCCTCAATGGCGGCTTCCCAGCGCGCAAAATCAAAATGGTCGCTCCATCCATCGAATCGGCACCCCTGCAAAAATACTTTTTCGACCAGTTCGCCGATCTTTCTATCTCCCCGCGATATGAGGCCTTCAAGGAAACTCATGCGCCGGTCATGCCACTTGAGCTTGAGGTTTCTCTGCCTGATCCTGTCGCGAAAGAACGCCTGCCGCTCCCGTATTTCTTCAATGCCGATCTGTCGCATCCATTGAAAGGGGGTGTGGGGTTTAGGAATAAAGGTGGATAAGCTGACGGTGACCTGACGGCGGTTATTCCCCTCCTTCAACACCTTACAGGCAAGATCGGCGATGCCTTCCAAATCCTCGCGTCTTTCGGTGGGAAGACCGATCATAAAATAGAGTTTGATGGATTTCCAACCCCCTTCATAGACACGGCGCGCCGTTGCAAGAAGATTATCCTCGGTATTTCCCTTGTTTATCACATTGCGCAGGCGCTGGGTTCCCGCCTCCGGCGCCAGAGTAAAACTGGTCTTTCTCACCCGTTTAATCTGATCGATGAGCTGTGGTGTCAGAGTCTCCGTTCGCAGTGAGGGGAGGGCCAGGGCGATTCTCTTTTCGTAATAGCGATTCATCAGAGAGCCGATCAGATATTCGATGCAGCTGTAATCGCCGGCGCTGAGTGAAAGGAGCGATATCTCATCATATCCCGTAGAGGCAAGCACCTGTGCGGCATTGTCGAGAAGCCCCTGAGGGGTTCGTTCTCTGACCGGCCGCCATACCATCCCTGCCTGGCAGAATCGGCATCCCCGGGTGCATCCACGGGCAATTTCCAGTGTGATCCGGTCGTGAACGGTTTTGATAAGGGGTACAATCGGTTGTTCCGGAAGCGTCGACTGATTAAGATCGGCGACGACGCGTTTTCGTATTTTTGCGGAACCTCTGAAAACGGACGGTACATATACCCCCTCCAGTTCGGAGAGACTTTCAAGTATCGCGTTTCGCGAGCGTTTTTTTTCCTTCCCCTCCGCGACGGCTCTGGCAATTTCTATTACCACGTCTTCTCCTTCTCCGATTGCGAAGGCATCGAAAAAAAGGACCATCGGCTCCGGATTAAACACGCAGGGCCCGCCGGCGATCACAATTGGGTCGCCGTCACGACGGTCCTTCTGTCGCAGCGGAATTTTCCCCAGATTGAGCATGGCCAGCACGTTGGTGTAGGAGAGTTCATACTGAAGTGAAAAACCGACGATATCGAAGCGGTGAAGCGGTGTCTTAGACTCCAGGGTAAAGAGCGGAATGCCCTGTGCGTGCATCAGTGTTTCCATGTCGGGCCAGGGAGCATAGCACCGCTCGGCCGCAACGTCAGGCTGCCTGTTCAGAATTGAATAAAGGATCTGAATACCGGGATGGGACATGCCGATTTCATATACGTCGGGGAAGGCCAGCGCAAATGATACCCGGCATCTGCCCGGATTTTTACACACTGCATTTGTTTCGCCGCCTATATAGCGAGCCGGTTTCTGTACCTGCGTAAGGAGTGTCTCTATGGAGTAGGAATTCAGCATTACTCCGCTTTCAGCGAATTGTAGAGTTCTTTGACGGCATCGGCTGCCTGTTGAAGCGCAGTGCGCTCCTTTTCGTTCAACGAAATTTCACAGATTCGTTCCACCCCCTTCGCGCCAAGGATGACCGGCACCCCCACATGTGTTCCTTCTATGCCGTACTCACCCTGAAGGTAGGCCGCTGCGGGAAGCATGCGCTTGCTGTCACGGATGATTGCCTCTATCATGGCGGTGACCGATGCCGACGGCGCATGCCAGGCGCTGCCACTCTTCAGCAGGGAGACAATTTCGGCGCCCCCCTGCTTTGTCTGTTCGATGATTTCGGCAAAACGAGTACGAGTAATGAGTTCGCGTACCGGTACGCCTTTCACGGTAGTGAAACTTTCTACCGGCACCATTGCTTCCCCGTGGCTGCCGAGAACGAGGGCCTCGATGTCCCTGGCCGACACCTGCAATTCCTGTGACAGAAAATACTTGAACCGTGCCTCGTCCAGCACGCCCCCCATGCCGATAACCCGGGAAGGGGAAAATCCTGAAATCTTCCACGCCAGATGAGTCATAACATCAAGCGGATTGGTGACGACAATAACGATGGCCTCCGGTGCATAACTTGCGATCTGTGAAACCACCGAGGAGATGATGTCGCCGTTCTTTTTTGCAAGCGCTTCCCGGGTTATCCCCGGCGTACGGGGAAATCCGGCTGTCACGACAACAATCTGTGAATCCTTTATTTCCGAAAAATCATTGGATCCTGTAATGCGACTGTCAAACCCCTCCACCGAAGCGGACTGGGCGATGTCGAGGGCCTTGCCCTGAGGAATTCCTTTGACAACATCAATCAGGACCACATCGGCCATATTTTTTTCAACCACTCGCTGCCCGACCATGGCGCCCACAAACCCGGCGCCGATGACTGTTACCTTTTTATCCATTTTGTACCCCGTGTATTGTGTGTTATCTTTCCTTTAAATATTTTCTGTACCGGTGCGGCCGTTTTTTAATATCCGACAGTTTCGAAAGGACGAATCGAGAGGCAAAATCGGGCCGTGCAAGGTAGGGAAGGGAATCATGCTTGAAATCTTCGGTGAGTTCCCTGAATACGGATTCCCTCTTGCTGTTATGTACAAAGGTTCTTTCTTTCCGGTAGGTAAAGGCGAGTTCCAGTCCAAAGACTTTTTGGACAAGTTCGAAATCCTCGAAAGAATCGAAGTATTCGGCCTTCACCTCGACGGGCACAGTAATTTCCACTTCCACTTTCGTCGTATCGACGGCGATATGCCGGGAACGATCCCATACAAAAACGGCGAGTCCGTTGGGAAGTTCAATTTTCTCGAACACCTCCATTTTTGTGCCCTCCCTGCCTTATGGCTGTCCATTCGAACCTGATCAGAACCAGTGGAGTGGCCTATATACCACAGTGGCGGCAATGATCAAGGGAAGAGTTTCCCACGAGCGCATGGCGTGTTTCAGGACCAGGTGAGTGTATCCGATTTTTGCAACCACCATGCACCATGCCGCACATGTGACAATGTGTAACTTTCTGTAGCAAGGGACTTTGTTCTTGACCGGGGGATTCGAATTCATGTATAGGCCGGCAGAGATGCGAGGATACACGATATGGAACAACCAACCGCACTGCTGCTGCTTTCCTGTCCGGACAAGAAGGGCATTGTTTCGAGGATATCACATTTTATTTTCAGCAATAACGGTAATATTCTGCACGCGGCGCAGTATACGGTAAGGCCCGAGAACATTCTTTTTATGAGAGTTGAATGGGATCTCGAAGGCTTTGCCGTCTCACGGGAAAAAATAAAAGGAGCATTCGAACCGCTGGCGCAGGAATTCAATATGGACTGGACAATACGCTTTACCGATTTTATTCCCCGCATAGCCGTATTCGTATCCAGGCACGAACACTGTTTCCATGATCTGATCCTTCGGCATCGTATGAGGGAATTCAAGGGAGAGATTCCCCTCGTCATAAGCAATCATCCGGACCTCAGAGGTCTGGCAGAGCAGTTTGGCCTTAATTTTAAATATTTTCCTATCACCGAGGAGACGAAGAGCGCGCAGGAAGCATTGGAGATGGAAGAACTGCAACGGCACAATATCAATCTTGTGATTCTTGCCCGTTATATGCAGATTTTGAGCGGCAATTTTGTGAATCGCTTCAGAAACAGAATTATCAATATTCACCACTCCTTTCTCCCCGCCTTTGCCGGAGGAAACCCCTATCAGCAAGCCTATACGCGGGGAGTAAAAATCATAGGCGCCACCAGCCACTATGTGACGGAAGACCTTGATGAAGGCCCGATCATTGCGCAGGATGTCATAAAGGTGACCCACCGTGATTCCGTCGCGGATATGATGCTCAAAGGAAAGGACATCGAAAGAATTGTACTTGCAAAGGCCGTGAGACTTCACATTGAAAACCGGATTCTTGTCTACGGTTCCAAGACAATAGTGTTTGATTACTGAAATTTTATGATCCGTCAGCCTGTTACAGATCTCTATGTGATCGATCTCGATCAGCCCCGTCGCGGATTCCACCATTTTATCAGCAGCTGGGTATACAAAAAAAGGAATACCTCCGTTCTCGTCGATCCGGGACCGGCTTCCACCATCCCTGTTCTTCTGAAGGCGTTGGCATCACTTGATGTCACGCGCCTCGATGTCATTCTGATCACCCATATTCATATCGACCATGTAGGCGGGCTGGGGCTGTTGCTGAAACAATTTCCTGAAGCCAGGGTGCTCTGCCACCGCCGGGTGGTGCGACATCTCGTCGATCCTTCCAAATTGTGGAAAGGGTCGCAGAAAATCCTGGGTTTTCTGGCGGAACTCTATGGACCAATCGAACCGGTGCCTGAAGCAAATATCGCCCCCGATTATTTTGTCCGGGGAGATGATATGACCATCGAGACCATAGAAACCCCGGGTCATGCGTCACACCATGTCTGCTACCGTCTGGATGATATCCTTTTCATCGGCGAGGTGGCGGGAGTTACCTTCCCCACTGAAAGGGGTCTGTATCTGAGAGTTGCGTCACCGGCCCGCTTTGTCTATGAAGAGTACCGGCAATCGATTATGAAGGCGGCCGGCATTGATGCGCTTCATCTCTGCTTTGCCCATTACGGCTATCGAAGAAAAACGGGTTCCTCTCTGTTTACCGCGGCATGCGATCAGATCGACCTGTGGCTTGAGATTGTAGAGACCCATCTTTCATCGGGCGATAATGATTTTTTTTCATCTGTCTTTAATGAAATCCTGAGACGTGATCCATCGATGGGTCTGTTTACGACACTGCCCTTCGATGTGCAGGAGCGGGAGCGCTACTTCGTCGCCAACAGCATTGAGGGCATGCGGAAATATCTCGAAGAGAGGGGATAACCCTACATCATGTCGTGCCGGCTAAGCTCCACAGCACGGTCGATTTCTTCCTTCAACGGCGCCGGAAGACCGGGAATATCGACATTGAGGAATCCTCTGACTATGGTTGCGGTTGCCTCCTCTTCTGAAAGACCCCGGGACATGAGATAGAGAATTTCTTCCTGAGCGATCTTGCCTACCGCTGCCTCATGGGACATGTCGACACCATCAACTTTTCCCGTGAGTTCCGGAATTGCGTGGATCGATCCGCCGTTCAGAATGAGGCCTTGACATTCAAGGTGCCCCCGCACACCCGGAACCTCTCCTATCAGGTCCCCCCGTGCGACGATGGCGCCGCCGTTGGTAATCGCCCGCGAAATCACTTCGGCGCGCGTATCTTCCGCGCTGAGATACACTCGTCCCCCCACGTCCAACTCCCCACCGGGGCTCCCCACAAGGAGACTGTAAAACCGGGCTACCGCGCCTTTACCCTTGAGGTAGGTGGTTGGATACATCTGGAGCGATTTGACCGGTTTCATCGAAATATAATTATTGAGAAAGAGGCCGCCCTCTTCGACCACACCGGCGGACCGGGGTCTGACCTCGACGTCGTCAGCCCAGTGATGAATCATGGTGAAGCTCAGTTTCGCCCCTTTCTTGACATAATACTCCGATATGCCCACATGGAGACCCCTGGATACATGCGCGGCCGTTGCGCATCCGGTAATGATGTGAAGTTCCGATCCTTCCTCGGCGATCACAATGTTGTGTACGTTCTGGCTGAAGCCCTCTTTTTCGAGGTACATACAGGCCTGAGCGGGAAAGGTGATTTTTGCCCCGGGCAGCGCACGAATAAGATAGCCGTTATGAAGATCGAGACGGGCCCGAGCCGTGTATTTGTCCGTATCGACATCGAGGAGCTTCCAGTAATAGTCCTGAACCCAATCCAGCTTTTCCAGCGCTGTCTTGATGGGAATGATCTCAAGGCCTTCCTGCAGGGATGTTGAATATACGGACGTGCCGTCCTTCTGAAGATACGTTCCCGATCGCCCCCCTTTTTTCGTATCAATGCCGGCCATGAGCATTCGGTCACGTTCAGTTTCGGGGAGATGCTCTATGTCACTAATCTGCTCGTGAAGAGGGTTGTCGATCGAAAAGGAACTCAAATCGATATCAGGGCCGAGAGCCGCCTTCTTTTCTTTCGCCTCACGGGCCTTGGAATCTAAATCACGCATCGCACGCACTCCTCGTATCCTACCTCTTTAATCTGCTGGAATATTTCGATGGGATTGCTTTTGCATGCCAGCACCCCTTCGTAGAGAACCTGCCCCCTGTCGGCGGTGACATAATCCAGAATGAACCCGGTATGGGTGATGATAAGTCCCATCTTTGTCCGCTCTCTTTTCATTTCCTTGACCGATTTATCGGGAGCGGTCTTGTGATCGTGCTGGAGAAGTTCATTGATCGTGTTGCCAATGAGGGTGATATTTTCGAGATCCACCCCCGACTCCGGCTCGTCAAAAAGGAGCAGGTCGGGATTCTGCGCGATCAATTGCATCAATTCAGAACGTTTAATCTCCCCTCCGGAAAAGCCGACGTTGACATCACGGTCCATGAAATCCGTAAAATTAAGGTGTTCCGCAAGCGCGGTCGTATTAATACCGTTTCCTGCACAAATCTCCACCATCTTTCGTGTCTTGAGTCCCTGGATGCTGGGGGGACGCTGATAAGACATGCCGATCCCGAGACGGGCGCGCTCGTCGATAGTCATATGGGTGATATCTTCACCCTTGAAAAGGATTTTCCCCGCCGTAATCCGGTACTGAGGATATCCCATGAGTGTCATTAGAAGCGATGTTTTTCCCGATCCATTGGGGCCAAAAAGAATATGTGTTTCCCCCGGGCGGATTTCAAGATCAATGTGTTTCAAAATTTCCTTATCGCCAAGTTTTACCTGGAGATCTTCGACAATAAGCATGATATAATCCTTTTGTGCGATTGAACAGTAGTCCACATCCACCATAGGGAATGTGTCGACTCTTTTCAGTTGAGTTGGGGATGATGACTTTTTTTGTAATAAAATGTCAAGAAATATTTCCCGTCCAATGCTTCGAAGCACATAACGCAAAGCGAGTGCCGAAATCAGCACGGTATAAAAAAACCCGGAAAAGTGGACCGAAGGGGCGAGTGTGTGATATCCATGGGATTAATTACGAGAAAGGATACACACTGTAATGTTGAATGATAGTGCACGACCGGAAGATCTTGATGAAAAAGAGCTGGCGCGGCTGGCCCTGGACATGTTTCACCGGATTATGGTCCACTATACCCTCTGGTTTCGGGAAGTGGAACATCAGTTCGGTCTCGAGAAGGCGCTGGATATCATGGGAACCGCCCATGATCGCAGTTATACGATCCAGATGGATCGTTTGGGGAAAACGCTCGGCTTTGAAATGGAGGAGGGCATTCCCGCAGCGCTGGGCCGTATGTCGAAGGAAGCGCTGACGGACCTTCTCAGGAATATCGCCATCAACTGGCTTGCCAATGACGGTGTCTGGTTCCAGGCCGTCGAGATGAAGAAGGGCATGTTCGATGCGAAACGGTGCAACGATTCCTGCTGGACCCGCTTTTCACCTTTTGAGGCCTGGTCGATCAAGCGGTTTCTGGGACTTTCCCAAAAGGCGGGACTGGAGGGATTGAAAAAGGCGCTCCAGTTTAGAATGTATGCCCGAATCAACGTCCAATCCATTATTGACGAGGGACCGCACAGTTTTGTTTTTCAGATGAACGAATGCCGCGTCCAGTCGGCGAGAAAGCGGAAGGGGCTCGAAGATTATCCCTGCAAATCGGTGGGTCTCGTGGAATACGGGACCTTCGCGGAAGCGGTAGATTCCCGGATTCGCACAGAATGTATAGGCTGTCCACCCGATGCGCATCCCGACGAATGGTTCTGTGCCTGGCGGTTTCGCCTTGACGAGGGGTAGAAGTTTCATAACAGAAAAGCAGGATGATATAATATGCTGTCAAGGTTATGGGAATATCACATCGCACACGTTTCAATGCCTTTGCCTGTAGTGTATATCGGAAGGACCATCCGTGCGGACTCTGTGTGTCTTCCTGTCCCTTTGGACGTACCAAGGGGCGCAACATCAGGCGCACGCATTCGGTTTAACGCGCATCGCCCTTTTCTTGTACAGAGAAAAGGGCGACAGGGTATTTTCAAATCTCGGTTCTCTACTTCTGCTTTAACGGCGCCCCTTCATTGTAGCGTGTCTGAAGCCGCTGCATGCCCGTAAGCCAGCGGTCGTAATCGGATGCCTTCCTCTGCATATAGGTGAGGACTTCGGCATGGGGCAGTATGAGGAACGTTTCCTGTCTGAATGCCTCGATTACCGAATCGGCGAGCACTTCCGGTTCCATCAGACCGTCGACTGCGGCAACGCCGCCGCCGTCAAACTGTCGCGTCATTTCTGAGCGGACCGCCTGCGGGCAGAGTGCGTACACCTTGATGCCCTGACCGCCGTAGGTGATGGCAAGATTTTCGGCCAGCCCCACCGCCGCATGCTTTGTCACCGAATAGGGGAGCGAACCGATCTGACTGAGCAGACCCGCCGCCGAAGCCGTGATCAGCATGGATCCTCTGCCCCGTTCGATCATGCGGGGAATGATCGCCCGTCCCACGTAGATGTGGGCCAGTACATTGATTTCCCAGATACGCTGCCATTCCTCGTTGGTGACCTCCACGCCGCCGATTGCGATAATTCCCGCATTGGAACAGAAAAGATCGATAGGCCCTACCTTTTCCTCGGTCATGTTCACCAGGTCGATTACATCAGTTTCCCGCCGCACATCGCAGACGGCAGCCACTCCCTGTATTTCCTGCGCCACCGCCTTTGCTCCATCCTCGTTTACGTCGGCTACAACAACCGCCTTTGCGCCTTCCTGCGAGAACCTTTTGCACAACGCGGCGCCGATGCCGCTTGCTCCGCCTGTGACGACCACTACTTTTCCCGTTACTTCCATAGGACTCAGCCTCCTGTCGAAAAAATCATAGTGCTCATCTTATAATGCATTACGGAAAATAATGAAAGGGCAAGGAATAATTAATGCCTGCCAGCGACCATATTTATATATTGCAATCCCTTCCGGCAATGGTGCTGCAATCAAGGAGATGAGCCTGGCTATTTTTACAAAGCTTGCCCAGGCGGAGGCATGCGTTCACGGGACGGATGTCGAAGAGATCCATTTTCATATTGCCGTTAACGAGGCCTCTCAGATGGCCCTGAACCAGGGGATTTTCGTCAATCCCGCCCTTCAAGTGCCCGAACATGCGCTGGGAATACGATAGTGTAAAATATCTTGTGTGAATTATAAAAGGTCGTAAAAAAGGCGCTTTTCCAATATAAGGGTTTTGTCCAAGAAACCATAGATAAAGGAGAAGCGCCATGAAGATGGAAATTACCGTACCAGAA
>Ga0272444_10000511_pt1 | contig 40785 bp, 37 predicted proteins | sample SSMForm13_FD_201033 | JGI IMG/M metagenome (GOLD analysis project Ga0272444, IMG submission 201033) | Marine sediment archaeal communities from Little Sippewissett salt marsh, Falmouth, MA, United States - SSM-Form-13 | ecosystem: Environmental > Aquatic > Marine > Wetlands > Sediment ... | reverse complement strand
ATATTATAGATAACCGTATAATTTTATAAATATAAATATTTATTACAGATTTAAATAAATAAATCTATAGGATAAAGTTCTTATTTTTATAGGAAAACATCCTAAAGATATAGGAAGTTATCCCGTGCTGAAATCAAATAGTTTTTTTCAGTGCCATAATGTTTATGGATAACAGAATATATCATTCTACTCTTACATTCAGGCTGTTGGAATTTTTTGCCATTCCGGTAGGAAGATAGAATGGGTAAGGGGTCATTATAAAAACTGAGGAGGTGGTTGGAAAAAATGATCCGTAACCGGCTTGGGCAATCTGGAGACTGGCTTCTAATTTTATGCTAAATTTAGATATTATTTTTAGTTTTATTATCAGAGTGTAATTCACTCTGTCCATAAAGGGAAGGCTTCATTTTGATGGTGGGGAACACTATGAAGCGGGAGCTTATCCCATGCAATCGGGAGAAAAAGGGACAACATCGGTTAAAATCGTGCAATTTAGGTTTAATCAAGTCAGGAGTTCTATGAGTCTCAGAGCATTTTTAGGTGCATGTCCCATGGCATCGTTGTCAAAGTAAACATAAGTATCCACGTCCCATTTTTTATCTTTTCAGCCCAGTTGTTAATTTCGCTTTCTGAGTATTCGGACACATATAGTTTTCTTGATCCATGCAAGCGAATATAGATAAAATCGGATGTTACTGCTTCAAGATAGGGGTAACGTCCCGCAGTATCCGAAATACACCAGGCAATGTTATGTTTTTTTAAAGAAGATAGCGCCTTTTCTTCCAACCAACTTGGGTGTCTTGCCTCTATAGCGACACACTTATTTTTTGGCAGACAGTTGCAAAATAAATCGAAAACTTTCTTTTCAAAGGTCAGTGTGGGCGGAAGCTGGAAAAGAATGGCTCCAAGTTTTTCTTTTAATCCCTCCAACTCACCAAAAAATCTTTTTAAGAGTTCTGCGATATCTTTTAGCCTTTTGATATGGGTAATGTAACGGTTCGCTTTGACCGACCAAATAAACCCATTGGGTGTTTTTTCCCTCCAGGTTTCGTAAGTTTTGTGAGGCATGGATCGGTAGAAGGTCGCGTTTACTTCAACACTGTTAAAGTGTTTTGCGTAGAATTTCAACCAATCGGATTTGGGACAGCTATTCTCATAAAATACTCCTTTCCAGTGATCATAGTTCCATCCGGAGGTTCCGATATGTATCTTTTTGTGCATTTAATATAACACCTGGGGTGATTAATATTGCCCATGATATGGCTTTAAAAAATATCCCATATTTACTCCTTCCCGTATGCTTGGTTTCAGGTTTCAGGTTAGAGATTCCATCGCCTCTGTTCATCATTCCTGACACCTGACACCTGACACCTTAAGATATGGAAGAAAAATGGGATTAAAATTTCATCTGTATACACGGCGATTTTCACAACCATAGATAAAACCATACCCCAAAAGCCCTATTCTTTGTTCTATTCCAAGATCATTTCTTTTAACCTTTTAATATTTAATGTCAGATTCGGCAGATTTAAGGACCAGTGCCGTGCGGTTGGGGAGATATAGGCTGAGCAGATTACATTGCCGCTCCATTGAAGTTTCGCACAGGGTCAGATGATATTGGTCCGGGTGTAAACGGTTGTGCCCCCCATATTCCGGCGCATCACTGTTGAAAATCATACGGTATTTTCCAGGCGGCGCTTCGAAGCGATAATCCGAATACGACCGTTCGGGATGAAAGTTGAAAACGAATAAAAGCCTTGCTCTTTCAAATATAATAATTTTATTGTCCGAGTGCTCGTAAACAAGGTGTATTTCACCTGATTTCAGGAAGTTATAATCCACGCATAAAGAAATCATGTCTCGATCAAAACGGGCGAGAAATTGATACTTTAAGTTTTCGTCATCCACCAGATGCCATTGGCGCCGGGCATATCTGTAAGACCAGTTGTTCCCTTCCCGCGGAAAGTCGACCCATTCGGGATGTCCGAATTCATTACCCATGAAATTTAGATACCCATTACCTGCCGTGGCCAGGGTGATGAGCCGGATCATTTTATGCAGAGCCATTCCGCGGGCCACGGTAGGGTTGTCATCACCCACCTGCATGTGATCATACATATCCGCATCAATTAAACGGAAGATAATGGTCTTATCGCCCACTAGGGCCTGGTCGTGGGATTCTGCGTAACTTATTGTTTTTTCGTCACTTCTTCGGTTGGTCAATTCATGCCAAAGGTGTCCCATGTGCCATTTTTCATCCGGAGTATCTTTGACAAGTCGTATCCAGTTGTCGGGCACTCCCATGGCAAAACGATAATCAAATCCAACGCCGCCGGATGAAATCGGAACAGCCAGGCCAGGCATTCCGCTGATATCTTCGGCTATGGTAATCGCATCAGGCCGCACATCATGGATCAGTTTGTTGGCCAGAGTCAGATAGGTAAGGGCGTCTTCGTCCACGTTGTCGTCAAAATAATCGTCGTAGGAAGTAAATGCTTTTTCCAAGCCGTGATCCATGTAAAGCATACTGGTCACTCCGTCAAAACGGAACCCGTCCAAATGATATTCATCCACCCAGAAACGGCAGTTGGAAAGAAGGAAATGAAGCACCTGGTACTTTTCGTAGTCAAAACACCTGGAATCCCAGGCTTCGTGAATACCGCGTGTTCCCTCATGAAAGTATTGATACCGTGTGCCGTCAAATCTGCTCAACCCCTCCACCTCGTTAGAAACCCCGTGTGAATGAACCAGATCCATGATTACCCTCAGACCGGCGGCGTGAGCCGTATCGATAAGCTCTTTGAGCTCCTCAGGTGTTCCGAACCGGGACGAAGCGGCAAAAAAGTTCGAAACCTGGTAGCCGAAAGAACCGTAGTAAGGATGTTCCTGGATCGCCATTAATTGCAGGGTATTGTAGCCGGTCGCGGCAATACGCGGAAGGATCTGTGTAGTAAATTCTCTATAAGAGCCGATTTTCTCCCCTTCCTGGGACATGCCCACATGGACTTCGTAAACAAATATCGGGTCCGGCGCAGACCGAAAGGCCATACAGTTCCAGTGATACGGATCGGGCGGGGACCAGACCTGGGCATTAAAAATCAGCGTATCAGGGTCCTGAACAACGCGGCGGGCATAGGCAGGAATGCGATCGCCTTCACCGCCGGGCCAGTGGATACGAAGTCGATAATGATCGCCGTGTTTCAATTTGTCTTGGGACAAACGAATTTCCCAATGACCCTCTTGGCTGATCCGGTGCAGGGCAAAGTCTTTTTTCTCTCGCCAGTTCGTCATATCGCCGATCAAGTAAATCCGGGCGGCATTTGGCGCCCACTCGCGAAAGATCCATTCATTGTTTTGCAAGTGCAATCCGAAATATTCATGACCGGCGCCGAAGTCCGCCAAGCTTCTTTTGCCCTGGGTCAGGCGAAATTCTGTTTCCATTGTTTTCAGCAAACGTCGTCGAATGATTTTTTTATACGGCGTCAGGTAGGGGTCTTGGGATAAAAGACGCTTGATCAAAGTATTGACATGATTATCTTGACCCGGACTTTTTGGATCACTTGAGGTTTCGAGCATCATGAACCTTTTTTTCGTTTTTTTTGATTATGCTTCGATAGAGTTATCCGACGGTTTGTTCACAATCAGCGGCCGCCGCAGCATTTTCTCATACAGATTGATATACTGTCGAGCAGTTGCGGCATGGGTAAATTTGGCGGCACTTTCTGTCATGACCCGTTTGATTTGCTTTGCCTTTATCCCGTCGGACAAATTATAAAAGTTCATGGCCTGGTTGACGGCCCAGAGCAGCCCGTTGGCATCAAAAGTCTTAAACAGAAAGCCATTGCCGGAATTATTTTCAACATCCAGATCACTGATCGTATCATGGATCCCGCCGGTATCATGGGCTACCGGAAGACTTCCGTAAAGTGGAGCTATCATTTGCGGAAGGCCGCACGGTTCAAAACTGGAGGGCATGAGAATAAAATCCGAAGCCCCGTAAGCCTGATGTTCCAGCCCGTTATCAAAATCGCAGATGGCTACGCGTTTCTGAAATCCGTGATGATTCACAATGTCTCTGAATACCATTTGATAATCACCATTGGCGACAAAGACGACCTGCAAATTCTGGTTCCAGTATTTCGAAATTACCGTGTAAAATATTTTGTCCAACAACTGGCATCCCTTTTGAAGCGGATCCAGCCGGGATGGCCAGAAGAAGACCGGTGCTTTTTCGTCTTTAATCAGTCCCAATTTTTTCTGCAAACACAGCTTGTTTACTCGTTTGCCCAATATAAAATCCTCCGGACCGTAGGTTTGCTTTAGATGGTTATCTGCACAAGGATTAAAAGAAGGATCCGGCGCATTCAATATTCCAACGGCACAGCCGGCATGATATTTATTGGTCAATTCCCGTTGTATGGGAGGTTCGACAAAACCATGTCTCCCATTGACGACTTCCAGCAAGAATGTCGGGCTGACAATATTCACAAAATGAGCGGCAAAAATTCCACTGGTGAGAAAGTCTACGGGGTTGGTATCCCGTATGTCCTCATAATTTGTGGCCATTTTTTCGTAATATAAATTTTGCCAAAAATAAGCGGCATCGATTCCCCTATCCTCCATGTAGGCCAGTGTTGTTTTTACCGTGTGCACATTGTGAATGGTAAAAAGGCATGGGATTTCCATTTGCCTGGCCATGGCCGGAATGATACCGGTCATCCAATCATTACAGTGAATCAGATCCGGTTGGACCTGGGGGACGATGTGATTGATCACCTCCCTTTGAAAAGCCAAGGCGAGTTTAATGTTTTCCTCTCCATACGCAGAATAAACACGATTGATGTAATAAAAGGCCCTGTCTTCTGCCAAATGGATGCGATCATCGGGCATTTTGCGCTGAATTTTATTGAGCTCTTTTTTTAGAACAGGGGCCAACCCGTTACTGAAGATGGAGCGGTAATCCGGAATGGCGACATGAACGTCGGCTCCCTCTTCAAACAAGGCACTGATCAGAGATGCCGAAACGTCGGCAAGCCCTCCTGCTTTGGCAGTAAAAAAAGAGGCCAGACCTCCCATACGGTCTGGCAGATACGTTATCTCCGGAGTTACAACGAGAATACGGGGATTGCTCTGTGGATGTGTCATGGTCAGTTTCTATGCCGGATAAACCGGAACCCAAGAGGATTTAAAATTGAATTTTGTCAATTGACTATTTAAGCCCATGTAATCAGCCCGGGGGCAAACCTGATTCGGTCATCTCCACTGGGTATGGCTCTGACAGTAAAACCATACCGCCCTGAATTGCTGCAAGTTATGGTGCAAGAGTAAAGATATTTACCATCTCCATGGGTTTCCTTTACCATCATTTCTTGAGAATGACTTTCTGCGATGCTTTCCACAGTTTTTAGTGTCCCGTAATAGAGCTCCAGTTTTACTTCATCGGGACGGAGTTCTCCCAGATTTACAGTCGCTGTTACCTCAAAGCCTTCCCCCACCCAAAACGGGCCTTCGGCATTTCGTACAGGGGGTTCAATCCGAATTTTTCCCCACAGTGTGCTGAGTCGTTTATATTGGGCGGAAAGAATTACCGCTTCCTTGGCATTATCTGCAGTCAGACGCGCAAAGCGCTCTGCAGCGGGGAGATAAAATGTGGTTTCATATTTTTTAACCATTATACGGGCGCAAAATTGCATCATCGCCATCTTCATTGATTCTTTCATCATTTTGAGCCACCGATCCGGCGCTTCCCCATTCCTCCTTTCATAAAAGCAGGGAATCACATCGTTTTCCAGCACATTATAAAGGGCCTGGCTCTCCACCGTATCCTGGTAGGCTGTATCGGTATATTCCTCTTCGTCTCCTATACTCCAGCCTCTTTCTTCAGCATATCCTTCACACCACCAGCCGTCGAGGATGCTCACATTAAGGACTCCGTTTGCGGCAGCTTTTATACCGGATGTGCCGCACGCTTCAAAGGGCCGTCTGGGAGTGTTGAGCCACACATCCGCACCCTGAACCAGGTGCCGTGCGATGCTGATATCGTAGTCTTCTAGAAAGGCAATTCGGTGGCGCACCTTGGGTCTGCGGGCAAACTGGATAAGGCGCTTAATCAGCTCCTTGCCTTCGTTATCTTTAGGATGGGCTTTTCCTGCAAAAATAAACTGAACCGGATTTGTCTTTGAGGCAATAATTGCTTCAAAGCGCTCCGGATCTTTAAGCAAAAGATTGGCCCGCTTGTACGTCGCAAAGCGACGGGCAAAGGCTATGGTCAATATATCCTGGTCCATTACCGATTCAGCATCCTTCATCATTGCTTTTGGGGCATTACGTCGCCGGTATTGTTTTATCATCAGTGCCCGGCAATGCCGAATAAGGCGACTGCGACTCATTTCGCGGGACCGCCACAATTCCTCATCGTAGATATCGTCAATGCGTTTGGAAATTTTCGGGTTTCCCATATCAAAATGCCAATCCGGTCCAAGATAGCGTTCAAACAGCAGAGAGTTCTCAACGGAAATCCACGAAGGGATATGTATCCCGTTTGTAATATGGCCTATGGGAACCTCATCTTCCGGCCTGCCGGGCCAAACATGGGACCACATGCGCCTGGCAACCTTGCCGTGCAACTCGCTGACGCCGTTGCAGTATTGCGCAGTGTGCAATCCTAAAACGAACATGGAAATGGGAGTGTCTGCAGCGGATTTCATGGGTTGCCCCCACGATAAGATCTCGTCAACGTTTATTCCGAGTCTGTCGGTAAAAGAAATAAGATACGGTTTTACAAGGTCCACGGGAAATTCATCGTGGCCAGCTGCTACCGGCGTATGGGTAGTAAAGACCGTGGTTCGTGAAACGATTTCCTTTGCGGTCTCAAGATTAACATTATAGCAAGAAATCGTCTGAGCAAGCCGCTCCAGGCTGACAAAGGCGCAATGACCTTCATTCATATGGCACACGGTCGGATAGATTCCCATGGCTTCAAGAGCACGCATTCCGCCGATTCCCAGCAGCACCTCCTGGGCCAGCCGAGTCTTTGAGCTTCCGGCATATAGACGAGAAGTTATTTCCCGAATCTCCGGTAAATTTTCCGGTAAATTGGTATCCAGAAGAATAAGAGGAATGCGTCCCACCATGATTTTCCAGACAACGGCCCGTATTTCGCCCTCGGGTCCGGTGACTGAGATGATTAGCTCATTTCCTGAACCATCCTTTACCCGTTTCACAGGCAGGCGATAAATATCAATTTCCGGATATTCCTCCTGCTGCCAACCCTCATGATCCAAAAACTGGTGAAAATAGCCCTTCCTGTAGAGAAGACCTACCCCTATCAAGGGAAGGGTAAGGTCGGAGGCCGCTTTTAAGTGATCACCGGCCAAAACTCCGAGACCGCCTGCAAACAGAGGAACACTTTCATGAATTCCGAATTCCATGGAAAAATATCCGATAGTCCCCTTTTTACCGTATGAAAATTCGCTGGGATCCTCAGCGGTTAAATCGCTCACAAAACATTCTTCCACCCGTTGCTGATGAGCCAGAAAGCTTTCGTCTTTTGATAATTCCTTTAGTCGTTCTTGGGGAATTAAAGTTAAAAATACGATGGGGTTGCGCCCGGACTCCAACCAAAGCCGGGGATTTATTCGACGAAAAAGTTCAATGGCATCCAGATGCCAGCACCACCAAAGGTTGCGCGCCAGAACCTGAAGAAAAGAAAGAGGCTCCGGAATTGCAGGAAATACTTGATATATTTGCAAAAAACTCATATTTATTTATCCTTTATCGTTGATTGTCGGTCATGGGTCACCCACTCAACTACATAGTGTCCATCCATAAATGAGGATTTTTGTTCAAGATCAAGGCATGTGAAAAAAATAACCACCCCGGTACGATCTGCCTGCCTGTCCCGTTACTTCCACGGGGACCTACGGGACAGGCAGACATATGTTTTATATTCCGAGGATTTATTCGCCACCGAACTTTGGCGAATTAATTTTTTGAACATAACGCTTTAGATTGGACCCCGGTTAAATATTAAATACGGATTTAACTGGGCAAGCAAAAAGACCCTTTATGGATGGACACTACCTAACTATTATCAAATAGTCAATCCAAAGATTTGAGCAACTTCCAAACTCTCACAAATTCGCTTGCCCCCCAGGCCTGTGCATCACAGCCGCGGTTCCTGTGGGGAAAGTCTCCGTCCATAATTTCCGGCAAATGGCTGACGCACCCCTGAGATGCGAGACGAGCACTGCTTGCCAGCCACGAAAAAGCCGTGTTTTTTCCTTTATCTCCATAGGCTTTTACCCATGCTTCACAATAGCTGGGGAACAGCCATGTCCAGGCAGTGCCGTTATGATACGCAGGCTTCCGTTTTAAATCTTCCTCTCCCGTATATTGCCCCTGGTAAGGATGTTGGGGATTGTTAATGGTTGTTCCATTATGATAAATTGCAATGGGCCGGCTCACCGGTCGGTCTGCAAGGCTGCGAAGGGCTCCTGGGACCAGCAGTTCTTCACATGCGGCCAATATCTTACGGCAAATCGTAGGATCGTAGACAGCGCCAAGTGTTACCGCAAAAAGCTGGTTTGGCCTCAGGGCATCATCGGGGTCTGCCTGTGCGGCAGGTTCTCCCGAGTCGGTGTGGAGACAGTCGGACAGGTAACCTGATTTTTCGAGCCAAAAGAGGTTAGAAATCGACGTCTGAACCCGGGAAGCCTTTTTCGTCCAATCGCCGGCATCTCCAGAGGGATCAATATGTGATAAAAAGGATAATGCGGCAAACCAGAGCGCCTGGATTTCAATGGGATAGCCTTGCCTGGGTGTGCCTGCAGGGTGATTGGTGTCCATCCAGGTAAAATGGGTCGGACTGAAAATAAGACACGATTCCGGGTCCATACGGATACCGTTGGGCGTGCCCTTCTCATAAGCGTTAGCTATGGAAAAAAGAATATGACGAATGGTTCGATCACCACACGTTGAATTAAGAAATTCTTCATTTCCTTCAACACGGACCAGATCGGCACATGCGACAAAAAACCATAACGGCGCGTCAGAGGTATTCCGGTTTCCCGCATCTTTTCCCCGGATCATATTAGGGATCGTCCCGTTGTTTTCGAACTGTCCGAACTGTTTCAGGGTAGAACGGGCCTCGTCCATTTTTCCGGCGGCAATCAACCCCCTGACAAAAATCAGGGCGTCTCTTCCCCAATCGAGAAACCAAGGATATCCGGCAATTACCGTATTCAAATCGTTCCTTTTTACTACATAATCCTCCAGAGCTGTTTTTAACGCCTCGTACGGTTTGAAAAATCTGCTTTTTTCAAAATTTTCCGGTTCCATTTCATGGACCCGGGGCTTTTGATTCGGAACAAGGGAATCTTGGGCACCCATAATAGAGGCGTTCAGCGTTACGGATTCTCCTCCTTTCAAAAATGAAGAAAAATAGCCCGGACTGAACAGATCCGAATCCGGGTCAAGACCCCGCTCAGCCTCTATGAACCGGTGTACCATATATTGCCATTCCGGCTCCCATACAAAAGACCCATGGGAAATCTTCAAACTAAGCCGATGTTCCTGATCCGGCACAAATGTGAAGCCGTCCGGATCTGATCTTACCGCACCGGGCCAGAGATGCTCCGGTCCCTGAAAAGCCTTGGTGGTCTCGTGAAAATTGCGGCTTTCAATATCCGGACGCAGGATGAGCCGGACCGGCTCATGATCTGCCAGCATTCCCTGTCGGCTTTTTCCTGAATCGCGGATAAAAACCATACGCATGGAATTTTTTCCGGGAACCATCTCCACACATATGGTCAGAAAGACATGTTCCCCCTGGCCTGTGGGCACCTGATATCGCCACACGCCTCGGGCACGGGACTGGAAACAAAAAGAATCAAAGCAATCATCGCAAATTTCCTGCGAATAGCCTTGATATACCAGCCATGCCCGGCATCGCGTGAACATTACCCATCGATCTTCGGGGATCTCGAAATCCATATTTGCTGCCAGAAGGGCATCATACCTGCTGGCAAGTTCTCCCCAGGAAACGGCCGCCCGGAGCATGCCTCCGCGACCGTTAGTGCCGAGCAGAAGGGGCGAGCGGCTCGACAGATCCTGCCGATTATAGATTCGTTTCACCGTTGCATCCTCGGACCGAGATAGGAAAAGAAGCGGCGCGTCAATATGTTGAGTATCACCTGGCGTATAAACCGACAACTTCAGGGTATACGAGCGATGGGTCTTGGGCGGAGGCAGGGGAGAAAAAAGTACAAAAAACGATCCGTGCATACACATTAGACTTTCTTCATGGGACAGGCACCGGTTTTCGTCCATGATTCTGGCGCGAAAAGCTCTCTCGGCGCGAACCATTAAAAAATGGTCCGGAGGCACCATGACTTCTCGCTTTTTATCACGGGGCCATTGCCAGGTTATCACCCGAGGTTCATTGCTGAACGGGTTAAGCCTGCGGCAGTATTCCAGGGGATTTTCCGCCAGCTTCCGCGCCGCCTTATCCGGTTCAAATTTGCCCAGATCCCGGGTGCCGTTATAAAAATTCATTACGTCCATGGCTTTGGCCCGAAGGCATTGCTGTTTAATTCGCTCCGGATATAATGCGGTTTTAGATTCTACTTCTTCAACAAGATCAATATCCTTCCGGTCAGCGCTAAAACAGAAAACCCGACCGGAATCAAGAAGACAGGAATGCTTTCCCTCAGACTTGGCAATAGCCACATTCTCGCCTGAAATAAGATCCACAAACGCAGATGATTCCATGCCTGTGGCCTGAGGATTCCAGGATGCTAACGTTTGATGGCGATCATCCAGATTCGCCACAATAAGAAGCTTTTTCCCTGAGGGCAGATGGTGACGCAGCATAACAATGCAGTTTCCATCGTCCTCCTGGACCATTTTCAGCTCCGTTCGGTCATGAAATGCCGGATGTATTTTGAGCAACGTGTTGAGGCGACGGATATGCTTCACCTGATTGGTTGCAGCGCCCCAGTTCAGTGAAGTTGCTTCATGGACGATGATCTTTTCCGTTGCATACCATTCCACCCCATTGGCAAAGCCAAAGCCTCCCTGATAACTGCAAAGGGCGCACAGTGAGGTCCGCATCCGAGCAAAGGCTTTTGATTGAGCAGCCAGACGAGGGTTATCGTGGGTTTCGGCGAAATGTACCGTTATTCCGTCACTTACGGAGATCTCATTGGCTCCCGGAAGATAGGATTCAATCTGGCTGCGGTCATAATTTTGAAAAAGCTCCGAATAGGACCAGTTAAAATTAGCTTTGTTCAAGATATCTCTGGTTACGGAAATTTTTCCTCCCAGCCCTTCCAGAAGAAAAATTGTATCCGGATACTGATCCCTGACAACAGCAACAATATACTTCCAGGCAGGAACCGGAATCATATATCCCGCATCGCACCGGAATCCGTCCACCCCCCGTCGACACCATTTAATAAAAACATTGGCCATAAACTGCCATAAGTCTTTTTGGGTGTAGTCGAGACTCGTCAGGTCTTCCCAGACGACTCCCCAGGCACCCGGCATTTCGATCTGGCCATCCGGATTCCGGACAAGCCATTGAGGATGGGTTTCATGAAGACCGGCGGCCCATCCCGTATGGTTGATGGCAATGTCAATAAAAACCATGGCATGACGTTCATGGATTGCATCTACCAGCTCTATGAACTGCTCAAGAGGAGTTGCTCTGGGGTCAAATTTCGCCAAAGCCGGATCTACGGCGGTAAAACTAAGTGCTGCATACGGACTTCCAAACCGTCCCATGCGGGCATAGGTAGTGGGGGTGGGATGTATGGGAAGCAACTGGATTATTCGGCACCCAAGCTCGCCAATAATAAAATCCAGTTCTCCTATCAGATCACGAAAAGTTCCTGATGGCGGAATCACCGTATAACCGTTTTTATCCAGAGAGCGGATCGATTCTTCATCTGTCCCGGATAAGAACTTGCCGTTTTTGTTTGGACCGAACTGCCGGACAAATGCATTATAAATGGTGTTTGAACAGCATGTGTGTGCCGGTTCCACGTTGATGGCCACATTAGAACCCTCCGGCCACACCGGGGTGATCTGGTTTTCGCTTAAAAAGAAACACTTGGCTTCAAAATGCCCCACTTCACAAAAAGGAAGAGTAATCATAAAATTTTGGTCGTCAACCCGTTCCATGGGGATGTCAAACCAGTCCCGACCCAGTGGCGGCTTATCGTTATCTACCTTTCTAGTAATTTCCTGCCTGGTGGTTTGGGCATGGCCGATGTTGGTACGAAGCCATGCATTTCCTTTTCCGGGATGTGAAAGGGAGAGCTTAAATGTCCGGATATCGCCTCTAAATATAAGAATGCGTGTTCCCGGCGCGGGTTCCTGAATGACCCAATTTGAATTAGCCATCGGGCGTCACTGTTTGGTTTGAAAATTATGATTTTTTATAAACAAAAATTGATGAACCCGTAAAAAGTCCGATTGAGACGGTTTCGTAAAAAGTTCAAATTCAAGGCATGCAAATTTTGTAATCATGAGGCGTACTTTTCGTACGTTGAATGATTGCGAAATGCAGCACAACGCAGAAGTTGGACTTTTTACGAAACCGTCTAAATTAGTATAAAATACCCGCATGGGTGTGTCAAAGAAAAAGACATCATTATTCAAGGAAGGATAGGGCTATATAGGAGAGGAAATTTTTGTATATTTCTGAACGGTTGACATCTGATTTAATAAATTGGAGATCTTTTCCCTGAGCTCATGGGCGGCCGTTTGGCTTTTAACCAAATACCCGTCTGCTTGAGAAATATTGGGATCAAACGGGTGCGTTTTGTGGGCGGTAACGATAAGTACCGGTAGGTTTGGATTTCGCGTTTTAATACCTTTCAAAACATCCCATACCAGGAATCCATGCTTTAAGTATTGGTTCAGGAGCACGATATGGGGGTTAAACGATAAAATGTTTTTCATCACAGACTCGACATCATCCGTTGTTGAAACATTGTATCCTTCACCTGCCAGACATTCTCTACATAGATCCTTTACCCACGCCTGGTCATCTATAATAAGGATATTTGCCATAAGATGCTTCAAATCTATCCGGTCACAATACACTCCTCACCTTTGACTTATCCGAGCCACTGACAATGGCATGAAGGGGGAAAAATAAAAGTAGGTATCCGCTTTCGGTGTGATTTTTCAATAAGCTTTGAATCATTTAAAGATTCATAAGTGGTCAATAGAAGAATGGATCCCGTTCCTGTGAAAAAGATTCCTGTTTTCATAATATTCCTCCTTTCTATCTATGCTTTGTCTTTTTTCAAAACAGGCTGCTCTTCCAGACAGAAGGAACGCCACTTGCAGTCGACCTGATCGCAATCGATAATTCCTCTTTGGAAACAGTCCGTATTGCCTTCAGCGCGCTGAATACTCCTAATCAGGGTCGTTATATCAAGGAAGCTTTTTTTTTCAACATCCGCTCCCCTCTTGGAGCTTGATAAGGTTGCTATCTCCTCGGTCCCCTTCAGATTTTTAGTGCTGGTCGAGCTCTTTTGATCTTTTCTGAATAGCATATATCAATTATTTTTATGTCTCAGAATTTCTATCCACGGAAAAAAATCATGGGTTATTAAAACAAAAGATCGCTTTTAACTCGGTTGTTTTAGAATAAAATGGATCACTGCTTTTTTAAAACAGTTTTGCATTATATCGTCCATGGCGAGGCAGAATGCTGTGCAATCGAAGGTGGTAGTGTATAACTGTATTCTTCGGCATAATCTATTCCGCTTCCAACATTCCATTTTTCAGTGGATACATTAATATCCTGTATTGCTTTCAGCAACTTACAATTTTTGGCGCAATCCTCCTTGGGCAGATCTTTTCTGGGACAATTTTTACATGGAGAAGAAATCATATTGCCTCCTCTAGTTAAGGGTATTCATAACATCAGGAGCAGGCCACTTTGTATTTACTATTATCAAGTTGAAATTAGCTTTGTCTATAGAGAGAAGGGTTCATTTTAATAGGCAAAGTTCCTGAGGAACGGGAACTTGTCCCGCAATAGCAGGATAAAAATTGATCCTTTATTCTTTCCAGAGGTCAACGTCGATCAGGCCGAGCTTTGCAGCATAGCGGGTCAATTCAATAGCATTGTGAAGGCCGAGCTTGTTCATAATGTTGGCACGATGGTTTTCAACGGTCTTGGGGCTGATAAAAAGTTTTTCGGCAACTTTTTTGCTGGAAAATCCCTCTGCCAGAAAGCGCATAACCTCCTGCTCCCGTGGCGTTAACGTATTGTAATCGGCATCCGTAATTTTTGCCTCTTTTAAAGGAGATTTCATAAGATTTTCAACCACCGTATGTGAAACCGAGCTGTCAAGAAAATAATCGCCTTTTGCAACAGATTCAAGCCCCTGCACAAGCCTTTCCGAGGCAGACTCTTTGACCACATATCCGGTCGCTCCGGCCTGAAATGCCTCGGCAATATAATCAATTTTAGAATGCATGCTGACAATCAAAACGCGTGTTGTGGAAAAAAGAGTTCGTATTTCCCTGGTCAATTGAATGCCGCTTCGATCCGGCAGGGATATGTCCACTATAGTCATATCCGGTTTGAGTTTTTTTGTCATTTGAAGCCCTTCTCGTCCGTTTCCGGCTTCACCAACCACCTCAAAACGAGAATCCCGCTCTATGATCGCCTTAAGCCCTTCCCTGAAAAGAGGGTGGTCGTCAATAATCAATACGCTCTTCTTTTGGGACACCATTTTTCTCCTTATAGGGAACTTCAATAAAAATTTTTGTTCCTTCCGTTGGGCGAGATTGAATCTTCATTTTTCCGTTTAAAAGGCGGACCCTTTCCTCCATACTTCGAAGTCCCATTCGCTTCTCCTTGATAGCCGATACCATCCGGTCATTAATATCAAATCCTTTCCCATCATCCTCAATGCGCAGGATGATGTATGGAAAAGAAGCGACCATTTTGAGGGTTACACTGTTGGCGTGGGCATGCTTTTTAATATTCCATAGAGCTTCCTGTATAAGTCGGTACAAATTGATTTCCGTGTCAAAAGGAATTGTAAGATCATCCATGCCGGCAGCGAAAAAATCAATGTTTATCCGCTTTTTCTCGGCAAATTCTTCACAATATTGATAAACCGTTCGAACCAACCCCAATTGGTCCAGCCCGGGAGGGTGTAAATTATAAGCAAAATCTCTGACGGCCAATATCGATCTTTTGAGAATTTTTGACAATTCCGAAGATTTTTGTCTTATCTTAAGGGATACGGAAGGCTGGCCGTCAAAAAGCGTTTCCAGACCGATTTTCAGCAGGGAAAGATCTTGTGCCACGCTGTCATGCAAATAACGGGAAATCCGCTGGCGCTCATTTTCCTGGGCCTTCATCAGTTGTTGAGTGAGGGTGCGAACATGTTCTTCTGCCTGCTTGCGCTTGGTGATGTTCATTATATTTCCCATTATAGCAGGCTTTCCTCTATATTCGATGGCAGCTGCAATCATTTCGCACCAAACGGTTTCCCCATCTTTTTTGAGCCTTTGGACCTCATACTGATACGGAACAGATTCACCCTTCAATCTTTTGGACGCTCTTTCTGCCATGGCCTCCCTGTCATCCGGGTGAATCAGCGCCTTATATTCCATTCCCAGTAATTCTTCTGTTGTATACCCATGTAACTTGGCGAATCTATCATTAACAAATACAAACCTCCCATCCTGGTGAATGAAAATGCCGGTAAGGGAGCTCGTTGTAAGCGTTTTATATTTTTCCTCACTCCACCTCAGCTCTTCCTCCACCTGCTGATATCCGATGGTTTCTTTTTCTAACTTTTTTACCCTTTCTTCCAATTCCTCATAGGTCGGCTTTTTGGGCATTTAAATATACTCCTGATTTCAAGTTCGTTCGCTTGCCCCGCCCGCCATTACAAACTCGCCAGCCAACCAAGCCCGCCCGGCATAGGTCTAAGTCGCAACGGCCAGCGGCCGGGCAGGACAAGGACGATTTCCAAATGTATCAAAAAATTATTGTCATGGAGGAAGTATTACGATAAATCAGGAACCTTCGTATTTAAAAGAAAGCGATACTCTGGCACGATAGGATATTACCTTACCATCATTAATCGTCATATCCAGTTTTGTGATTTCCGCAACTCTTAAATCACGCAGGCTTTTAGTTGCTCTTGCTACCGCATTTTCCGCAGCTTTCTCCCAGGAAGTATCACTCGTTCCCACCAATTCTATGATTTTGTAAACACTGCCACTCATGTCTGCCTCCTTCCTTTTAATTTAATAATAGCAAAGATTCAACTCAAACCGACGAGTTGTTGCTGAACATTTTGCAAAGTTTCAGGCCAAAGCGATTCTTGATATTAGGATAATTTTAAAGGTAAGCCAATTAAAAGAGTGGTTCTTCGTAATTGAAGAACCACCCCACACAAGCGCAAAAAATGTAGCCTCCAGCGCTTTTAAAATATTATTTTTAAATAACATAAAATTTTCCTCAAAATATGTCCATAAGAAGAAAGGTTCATTTTAATAGGGGAAAATCCCGATCTCCGGGCAATTCTCCCGGGAATTATCACAAATGATTTCAAGCCTTTATTTTAATGGTTTTTTTGTTGACATTTCCTGTTGCAAGGGTAGAAATAAGGTAGAAATAATTTTTGTTTCATAAAACTGAGGTGAATGATGACGGATAAATCACAGAAAAAGACAGGGCCGGAAACTTTTTTTGCGGACTGGATGAAGATGACCACGGAATTATGGGACCCGATGGCTTGGATTTGGAGCGCTTTCCATAAGACAACCGGTATGACACCGGATTCGATAGAATATGAAAAAAGGACACGAATGCAGGAATCATGGGATACCGCCCAAAAAACCTGGCAAGCATTTTCACAGGTTATGAGTGAACCGGAAACCATGGAAACTCTTTTGAAGGGAGCCGGTATGCTGCCGGAAATTTTTTTGAAAATAGCGCAAACCGGTTCGAAAACTTTCGCGAATTTTCAAAAGGAGTGGATGGAACGTACTGGTAAGTTGCAGGAATCCACCAAAACCTATAAATATGAGAACTTAAAAGAAGATGCATTCAATGCGTGGAGCCAACTATACGAACAAGAATTCAGAAAGTTTTTCAAAATTCCTCAATTGGGACTGACTCGATTTTATCAGGAAAAAATGATCCGGTCCATGGACAAATTTAACATTTATCAAGCCGCAGTCACTGAATTTTCTCGTCTTTTATTGCTGCCCATGGAAAAATCATTCCAGGTCTTACAGGAAAAGTTGACGGAATTAGCGGATAAGGGAGACCTTCCTGAAGATTCAAAAAACTATTACCAGATATGGATAAAAATACTGGAAGGCCATTACATGACGTTGTTCCAATCGCCCGAATACACACAGTCACTGAACAAGACTCTTAATGCAATGTCGGAATTTTCGGCAGTAAAAAAAGAGATTCTTCAGGATTTTCTGAATATGCTTCCTGTTCCCACCCATAAAGAGATGGATGAACTATATAAGGAAATTTACCTTTTAAAAAAGCGAATAAAAGAACTTGAAAAGAAAAAATGAAAATCCTTTATAATCTATTTTGCTTACATCAAAACAGTATGGAATATGATTCTGAATTCAAGAATCCAAAATAGAATGGGGGGTGATTTTATGACTCAACCTGGGATAGGCATTGATCTGATTCTCTCAAAACTGGCCGAGGATGCGGAAAAGGCCCGGAAGCGTGCGGAAAAGGCCCCGGAAGTATTGCTCGGGCCTCTTGAAACAGAAATCGCCACCACGCCTTGCGATGTTGTTTATGAAGAAGACCGGGTAAAACTCAAGCATTATAAGCCGACAACCAAAATTCAGCTTAAAAGACCGCTTCTTTTGGTTTATGCGCTGATCAACCGGGAAACAATGCTTGACCTCCAGCCGGGTAAGAGCGTTGTGCAAAATTTTTTACAGGAAGGCATAGACCTTTATATGATCGACTGGGGTTATCCCACTCGCAAAGACAGGTATCTCACAATCGACGATCATGTGAACGGGTATATAGACAACGCTGTGGATTTTATCCTTAAAAAACACAATTTGGACAAAATCAACCTGATGGGAATTTGCATGGGCGGTACCTTTTGTGTGATTTATTCGGCCCTTCATCCTGAAAAGGTTCAAAACCTGGTTACAACGGTCACGCCGACCCACTTCGATACGGATAAAGGGCTGTTGCATATCTGGATGAAGGATATGGATGCGGATCAGATTGTGGACACTTACGGGAATATCCCCGGAGATATAATGAATTTAGGGTTTTTGCTCCTTAATCCTGCCCGGCTGATGATCGACAAATACGTAGGATTTTTAGAAAACATGGACAATAAAAAATTCGTGGAAAATTTTGTCCGCATGGAAAAATGGATCTTTGACAGCCCGGATGTGCCGGGGGAGACATTCCGGCAGTTTGTTCAGGATTGTTACCAAAAGAACCTGCTCATCCAAAGCAAGATGGAAGTTGGCGGGCAAGTTGTGAATCTTAAGAAAATCACCATGCCCCTTTTGAACTATTACGGAAAATACGACCATCTTGTACCCCCGGAAGCCTGTGAGCCCCTTATAAGCAAAGTGGGCGGCAAAGATACCGAAAACGTTTGTCTTGATACGGGCCATATCGGTATTTACGTAAGTTCCAAGTGTCAAAAAGAATTTGTACCCAGGATCGCCCAATGGCTCAAGCAAAGGACAGCGGATAAAAAGGAGCGCAAAATAAAAAAGACGTCTCGGAAAAAAAGTGTTACAACAAAGACGGCGACCAAAACTAAACAGGCATTGAAAACTAAAAAAAACAAATAGGAAATTTTCAATACGTTGATTTTAGGGCTTCGCTCCAATTGGAATGCCGGAATATTAAGAAATTATGAAATCGAGGAGAAAATATGCTGGAAGAATACCCCAAAGAGATCACCTTGCCGGACGGCTTTGTTTGTATCCTGCGGCCAATGACCCGGGACGATCAAGATGCACTTTACCGGTTCTTCATTTCGCTTCCTGAAGATGACAGAAGAAATTTGAGAAATGATGCGACAAACAGAATTCTTATCGAAAAATGGTGTCGTTATTTAAACTACGATAGAGTTTTGCCGATACTGGCAGAATACGAAAACAGGATACTTGCAAACGCAACCCTTCACAGGGAGACATTTGGCTGGGGTAGGCATATCGGCGAAATCAGAATCACCGTGGCTTCAGATTTTCAACATCGCGGTCTGGGCTCTCTTCTCTTGGAAGAGCTCTCGAAACTGGCTCTTAAATATAATGTGGAGAAACTCTGCGCAAAGGTTATCGCCTCTCGGACCTATGTAACCCGAGCTTTTGAAAAAAATGATTTTGTTCGGGAAGCAACATTGAAGAACTTTGTGAAAATCATATATAATAAAAACTACGAAGACATTGCTGTTCTTGTCAAGAATTTAAACCAGACGTCAGTATAGATGATAGATAAAGGAGATTTTATGCGTGAAGTGGTTATCGCAAGTGCTGTTCGCACGGCTGTAGGTTCCTTCGGAGGTACGTTGAAAGATATGAGTGCTGTTGAATTGGGAAGCATTGTCATAAAGGAAGCCCTGTCCAGAGCTAAGATTCGACCAGAAAAGATCGATGAGGTCATCATGGGCAATGTCCTGCAGGCTGGATTGGGTCAAAATCCGGCACGTCAGGCTGCCAAAAGGGCGGAAATCAGCCAATACATCCCTTCGACCACCGTTAACAAGGTTTGCGGGTCGGGCATGAAAACAGTAATCATGGCTTCCCAGGCCATAAAGTCCGGGGATGCGGATATTATTGTGGCCGGGGGCATGGAAAACATGAGCGAGGCCCCTTTCGTACTGCCCCATAGCAGATGGGGTCATAGAATGGGACATGATCAGGTTATTGATGTCATGATCCAGGACGGGCTGTGGTGCTCTTTTGGGAATACCCATATGGGGATTACCGCAGAAAACGTTGCGGAAAAGTTCGGAATCAGCAGGGAAGAACAGGATGCGTTTGCCGCTAAAAGCCAGCAAAAAGCAGAAGCGGCGATCACTTCCGGTCGCTTCAAGGATGAGATCATCCCGGTTCAAGTCCCCCAAAGAAGAGGGGATCCAATAATTTTCGATACCGATGAATTTCCCAGATTTGGCACTACCGTAGAAAAGTTGGGCAAACTTAAGCCTGCGTTCCGCAAAGACGGAACCACCACTGCGGGAAACAGCTCAGGGATAAACGACGGCGCCGCGGCCCTTATAATTATGAGCGCTGACAAAGCTTTTAAGATGGGGATACGACCCATGGCCAAAATCATAGGGTATGATTACCAGGGGTGCGAACCGGAGCTCATGGGTACCGGTCCTATTTATGCGGTGCGAAGTGCTATTAATAAGGTAAGGGAAGAACTGGGTAAGGATATCGACCTTGTGGAACTCAACGAGGCCTTTGCCGCCCAATCCATCGCATGTCTCAAAGACTTGAATCTGGACCCTGAAATTGTCAACGTTAACGGCGGTGCCATTGCTCTGGGACACCCCATTGGATGCAGTGGCGCCAGGGTATTAACAACCTTACTTTATGAAATGGAAAAGAGGGATGCCAAAGTGGGATTGGCCGCTCTTTGCATTGGCGGAGGAATGGGAATTGCTACTATTGTTGAACGGGAATGGTACTATTGAGGCCCTATCATAACCCGAAGATAGTACAAAAATGGCACAATCATTATCCCTGATTTCAGGAATAGAAATGGAGCAATAGAATATGATTCTTTATCAATATCCTATATCAGAAAATCTAAAAGATGGCAGTCAGATTACCATCAGGCCCCTTAGAAAAGAAGATGAAAAAATACTGCATGAGTATTTTTTGAGACTTCCCCCAGAGGATCGGTTGTGTCTTAGGAACGATGTTACCGATCCCAAAGTTATAGAAAGCTGGATCTACGACCTTGACTACGATGTTATACTCCCCCTTGTTGCCCTGGACGGTAACCATATTGTGGCCAACGGCACCTTGGAATTTGATCCCGTTGGATGGACCAAACACCAGGGGGAAATCCGCATCACCTGTGATCCGCAATACAGAAAAAAGGGGTTGGCAACAATTCTCATCCAGAACCTGATTCGAATCGCCAAGGATTTTGGTTTGGAACAACTTACAGCTGAAATCGCTCCGACATTAGATGAAGCTTATTTTCTGTTTGAAAAATTGGAGTTTCAGGAGGCTGCTGTTCTCAAAGATTTTATCAAGGATTTTCAGGAAAATTATCAGGACCTGGTCTTGATGGTCAAGAGCATTTCGCCATCAGATAATTGAGGGATCGGGGAGTTTTTCCTTAAAATCCTTAAATAAAGCGGAATGAATGATCAGCTACGAAATTGTACACTGTATAAGTTTGTACGATGCAGTTGCTGATTATTCATGGAGCGGTTGAATTAAAAAAACTCCCAGGCCACTCAGATAATTAAACATCTATCAAATTCTATCCCTTGGATCCCAGACGCAGTCCGCCGTGGATATAAAAAACATCTCCGGCCAGGGCCTCGTTGCGATAGATATCTCCAACAAAAGCAGCAACCTCTTCCGGCTCAACCAGACGTCCGATGGGCACCTGTTCTATAATCTTATCCAGAACTTTCTGATTCATTCCTTTTACCATGGGCGTTCCCACATAGCCCGGTGCAATGGCCACGCAGCGAATCTTGTCTGCCAGGCCCCGCCGGAAAAATTCGGCTGTGATCACTTTCGGCATCACTGACATGGCAGCCTTGCTGGAGGAATAATTGATCTGGCCCGCCGTTCCCAGAGAACCGGTGGAAGAGATCAGACAGATCAATCCCTTGCAGTTATGATTGATCATACGTTCAACGCATTCCCGTACGGTTAAAAACACACCGGTCAGGTTGATATCAATGACCGTTTGAAATTGCTTCAGGGACATTTTTTTGTTAACTTTTCCGGTTTTTCTGTCCGTGGACAGCATGAGTCCATCCTTAATAATTCCGGCAAAGGGGGCAACCAAATTAATCTGTCCGAATTTTTCAATTGCAGTATCAGCCAGTTTGGCACAATCCTCTTCATGGGTAACATTACAGACCACTGAAGCGACGTCACCATTTAACGCTTTTATTTCAGCCTCGCCCTTCTCCAGAAATTTTTCAGCCACATCCGCGATAACCACCTTACCGCCGTTTTGTACCCAGTATTTGGCCAGTGCCAGACCGATGCCGCCGCCACCGCCGGTAATAACGGCAACAGATTTTTTGATTTCAAGCATTTTCCTTTTCTCCTTCTATTATTATTTTTTGTTTTTATCTTTTTTAAAAAATCTGCTCAGCGTCTCCATTGTTTCCTGAAACTGTTCGCTCTGCTTTTCTATTATTTCCTGAAATCCTTGAACCAATTCCCCCTGTGTCTCAACCTTTTTTTCTTCCAAAAGCATACGCAAGTGTTTTATGGTTTCTTCCTGAGCGGCAACTTTTTCTTTGAGACCCTCGTATTTTCTGACCAGCTCCAGATGCTCATCTTTGGGTACCACCCCCATCAGATGCAGATAATCTTTAAAGGACTTTTGAAATTTTTCTGATGCCTTTTTCCAGGTTTCCATATAGGCTGGAGTGTCTTTCTCCATATGTTCAAGACCATAGAATTTTTTGAACATACCCGTCAGTTCATCAAAACCTTCAAAGCCCTGTTGCATCCATTTTGACATGTCTTCCATTTGTTTTTGCCCTTTTGCAGCATTGATCAGAAAATTTCCCCAAAATTCCAAGAAATATTTGTCCACAACATTTACCTCTCAACCGGTTTTTTCTTGTTATTTTTTATTATAGCCATGGTATTGTCCTTGCCGGATTTAGCGACAGATTTTACAGTGGTTTTCTCTTTGCTAGATTTGGAGGCTGTTTTTTTAACGGATTTTGTGTCTAATCCGTTTATTTCTTCATCCAAATCAAGCTGATACCGTACAGGTCCCCGATAGTTTTGGTCACCGAAACGGGTATAAAGCGCACATGCGGATGTTGGATTGGACCATGAAGTTGCAATGGCCACATGACCTTTTGGGAAAGGCGTCACTTCAACATCGATATAATCCAGAGGTGCAAGGGCCGCTTCTTTCTCAACCAGATCATCACGTTCGCCATAGCAGATAAGCCATTTAATTCCCTTTTCCTGCAATCGTTTAAAATTAAGCTTTCTGCCGAAAAGGGTTACCGGAAGGGTTCCGTATTTGGAAATCGGGATGTTATAGGAAACAAAACTCTTATGGGTAATCTCTATGGGAAGATCATTACGCTCATTGCTCATCCAGTAGTTAATTGCAGCCGCTGTCTTACTGATTTTCACATCTTTATCCTCCTGTCGGCCGAACATCATCAAATCTCTGTAAAACGTGGCCACCGGTGATTCGTCCCCTATACTTTTGAGCTTATAGATCCATCCCATAAGCTTGCCGTCCACAACTTTGTTCCCATTGGGCAAGGTTTTGGTTCCGTAAGCCAGATCATAAAATCGCTGGGGCATGCTATCAAAAAAATTAGCCAGCCCCCTGCTTTTGGTTCCATCTATTGGGGCGACACAGGTAATCAGAGCATCAACCAGTCCGTCCAACTCACCGGAAAGAAGGTTGCAAACCGCAAAAAAACCGCCCTGACAGTAACCGTTCAACGTGACAGGTTTTCCGTGTATTTTTTTCACCTTTTCGCAAAATAAGCGGGTATCAAGGGCATCATCCTCTGCGGTCATCACCTGAACCGCCTCATTCGTATAGATATCCTTGAGAATTCTGATATAGGTGGGAATCCCCTGGTTTGCAAAACAATGAGTGTAACTCTTATTTTCATAGGGTAAAAAGGCCAGAATATTGGCTCCCAAAACATAAGGGGGAAGAATTAGGACCGGTTTACCGTTTTTGTTGACGTTAACCTTTTTATCCGTGGGAAGAATTTGATAAAGAATGAACCGGTCTGTTTCGGCAACCTTTTTATTATCGCCCCGTTCAAAATGAAACCCATATTCCGGTTCAATATCCTGGATGGCCTGTGGATACCTGTTGGCCATCACGTCCATCATTTTGGTCTGTCGTTCTAAATAGTCTTCTAACTCTTCACTATCAGCACAAAAAAGCGTGTTGAATATGGCGGCAACGGCGTTTTCCATTTCCTTTTTGCCGGAATTGGCCATCGCTTCCATACCGCCGGTAATGCTTTTGCCAATAAGATCAAGATTAAACGCCAGAAGATCCATATAAGATTGAACTGTCTCCAGAGGTGACGCACTCCAAAGTCTGTACTTTTCCACATTATTGAAATAGCTCATAGCAATCAAATAGGGGAGCATAAAATCATTGGTGTACTTGGCCATAGCGGTCAGATAATTTTGTGAGGCACTCATGAGGTGAGATAATGTAGAAACGTTTTTGCTAAATATATTACTAATAAAATCATCATCCTTCGGACTGCTCTTCACTTTTTTAACCATATCTGTTTACCCCTCCTCATTAAGATATTATGGGGTTCATGGCCGTGCCCCGAAGTTCCTATAGGCTGGCCATGAACCACACTCAACATTTGGCTTTATTTGCTAAAACCAGTAAAACATTTTTCCAGATTTTGATAATTTTGGTCAACTATTTTTTTGAAATCCTCACAACCCTTGTTATAGCTCTTCATCCAATCAGTTATGGCCTTTTTACCCTGCTCGGGCACCCATGTTGCTTGATCCAACAGAGAGTTTGCCATTTTTTCGTTGTACTCCCTAAACATCATCATTGCGTTATAGCTGTTGTCAAAGGCAGTTTTATTGAATTGAGCCATCTGATTAAAAATTTGATAGTGTTCCATTACGTTAATTCCTTTCCTTATTTTTTAGTTTTTTGATCCTTATCGAATGCGCTAAAAAAATCTTCCACTTTTTTAAAGTTTTCATCCACGACCTTTTTGAAGTCCTCACGCCCTTTTTTATAGGCTTTTACCCAATCATTGATCGCCTTTTTTCCTTCTTCGGGCATCCATGTTGCCTGATCCAGAATCGTGTTGGCCATAGTTTCGGCCTGCCCTTGTAGTAACGCCATGGCATTAAAGGTGTTATCAAACGTTGTTTTCTGAAAATCGATCATTTGTTTTGCAATTTTTGATGAATCCATGTTAATAATTCCTCCTGTTATTTTTTATTTTATGGTTTGAGGTTTTTCATATCAAAATAATAGCCTTTAAATTTTATTTGTCAAGAAAAAATGTTGCGTCGCAGCAATTTTTTATCTGTTTTAGATCGTTCAGGTATAAACTATTAACAAATTCAAATTATTAATAAAAATGTGAGATATACATTATATTATAGAATATAGAAAAGTTAATTTATCGCAATACAACATAAAATAAATTTGTGAAATTTATTTTCAAAAAAAGGAAAAACGGATGCCTGATAAAGTAACATTAAAAAAATATGCCAACAGACGACTGTACGACATGGAAAAAAGCGCCTATGTTACGCTCAATCAGGTGGCAGATCTCATCAGACAGGGCCGTCGGGTGGAAGTGGTTGATGCAAAGAGCAAAGAGGACGTAACCGCCTCTATTCTCACCCAAATTATTCTGGAAGAAGCAAAAAACAAAAACATTCTTTTGCCGGTACCGGTTCTTCACCTGATCATTCAATACGGTGATAATGTACTGGGAGAATTTTTCGAAAAATACCTTCAACAGATGATTCAAACATACCTTGCCCATAAACACGCGGTTGACGATCAGTTCATAAAATGGCTTGAAATGGGACGGGAATTTACAAGTACGACCCAAGAAACCATGGCCGGTTTGTCTCCCTTTAAGTCCTTTTTTGATCAATTTTCTTCTTATTCAAATGAACAGGAGCAAAAAAAGGAAGAATAGAAAAATTACTTGTCCAGAGAAGCAAGCTTTGGTTATCCCCAGAATGGATGGATACGAGTTATATTTCGGGAACCATTTGACGCAGCTCTTCATAAGAGAAAACCGGACCATCAATACACACATACTTGGTCCCGATATTACATCGTCCACAGATGCCGATTCCGCATTTCATGCGTTTTTCTAAAGTGGTAATGATCTGATGATCTTCGAAACCCAGCCTTTTGAGTCCTATGAGAACAAACTTGATCATAATGGGCGGCCCGCAGGTAACGGCCATGCAGTTATAAGAGCTTGGCGCTTCTTCGGTGAGCACTGTCGGAACAAAACCCACCTGTTCCTTCCAACCCGGAAATTCACTGTCCACGGTGAGCACCAGTTTTGCGTCGCCGGATCGCCATTCATCGAATTCATAGGTGTAGCAAAGATCTTCCGGTGAACGGGCACCGTAAATCACCAGGATATCACCGTAATCCTGACGGTTATCCAGCATGTAAAGCAGCAGTGTGCGTAAGGGTGCCATGCCGATGCCGCCGGCGATAAAGAGAATATTATGTGCTTTTAACTTATCAACCGGAAAACCGTTGCCCAGAGGGGCACGCACCCCGATCGGGTCTCCGATATTCAACTGGTGTAGTCGATGGGTCACCTCACCGGTACGCATCACACTGAATTGCAAATAATCTTTTCGAGTCGGAGGCGAGTTTATCACAAAGGTGGATTCCCCCACTCCAAAAACGGAAAGTTGCCCCACCTGCCCGGGTTGGAATGAAAATTCACGCATCTTTTGCTCGTCGTTCAAAACCACCCGAAAGGTCAGAATATTTGAAGTTTCCTGAATAATGTCCAGAATGGTCGCCAATTCCGGTTGAAAAGGATTAGATTCAAATTTCGGCATCCACTGTCTCCTTCAAAAGATGCACGATCCTGCGTATGTCTATGGATACGGGACAACTTCGGATACAGCGTCCACACCCGCAACAGGATATCATGCCGTTATATTTTTCAGGGAAATAGGAAAATTTATGGCCCACCCGGTTACGGTAACGTTCAAATTTTTCGGGGCGTGGATTATGCCCGCTGGCTTCCAGGGTGTAATGATAGAACATACATGAGTCCCAGGTACGTATCCGCTCGCCCTCAAGATCCCTGGATTCATCCGTAATGTTGAAACAATAACACGTGGGACATACAAAGGTGCAAATTCCGCAACTAATACACTTAGAGACCATATCACGCCAATAATTCATATCTTCAAAACGATCCGTAAAATCCCTTGCACTCTGGGTTAAATCATACTCTCCAATACGTTTGGCAGTTACTTGTTCTTGAATTCGCTGAGCTTTTTCTATCTGTTCAGTTGTCGCTTGTTTTCCCATGATGGGAATCAGCTTCCGACCCTTTTCATTCAGTGCTTGGATCACATAGCCGTCGTCCACCGGAACCATCCAAAGATCACTGCCCTCCCGATCTCCGGGACCGCTGCCCACCGATGAGCAGAAACAGGCACTGTCTTCGGTGTCGCACAGCAGGGTTGCAAACAGGGTTTTTTCCCGACGTTGTGCATAATACGGATCTTTATATCTGCCGTTAAGAAATACCTGGTCAAACGTATGAAAACCACGCACATCACAAGGGCGCGCCCCAAAAACAAGTGCAGAGGATGCGTCCTGACGGTCTTTTAGATCGATGCGCTGCTTGGAAGGATCATTGTCATCCTTTTGATACCGGAAACGTAATATTGTCTCTACTTGTGGAAACACCACATTTTTCGGACTTATGGTGCTTTGCCGGTCTAATACAATGACGGTGTCTCCGTGATACGGTAAAAACCGAATCCCCCATTTTTCATCTCCCATCTCAACCGGAACCCAGACATCCATTTCTTTGGAAAGACGCTCCAGCATGGCAGTCAGTTCACTTTGAGCAATAAAGATTTTTTCGGACATGGATCATTCTCTCTCAGCTTATCATCATATTCCCTTTTCACTGGGATCAAAGGTCAACAAGGGCGGCTGTTTTTGAGGGTCAATCCCGGCTTCGTAGTCCAGAAGATCCTCGACGATCTGATTCAATTTCTTTTTAATCAATGTCACGGGTATTTCCACAGGGCAGACGCGCTCGCATTCGCCACATTCGGTACAGCGTCCGGCAAGATGGATTGCGTGGATCATATGATAAAAGAATTTTTCCTTAAGATCGCAACGTTGCGAAAGCCATTTGGGAGTTCGGGTCTCCGCAATACAACTGTCCCGGCACACACAAAGGGGACAGGCATTGCGACAGGCATAGCAGCGAATACATCGGTCCAGTTCTTTCTCCCAAAATTTCAGACGATCCGGTAGCGAATACTGTTCTATCTTTTCAATATCTTCATAGGCTTGGTCATCGCCGATATGGGGTGTTATGGGTTCACCGATAAGACAATCGTAAATGATGGGATTGGGATACCGACAATTCAGGCATCTTTGTTCCAGTACCTGTTGCAGTGGAAAACGATATGTCTTTTGTACGGTTTCAACCGCTAACTCATTGCCTTGGATATCTACCTTTTGAACATCTTTTAAAGATGGCTCAAAACGCATGAGCCGGCGCCAATCCACCGTGCCTTCACAAGGTATGCCCACAATATAGAATGTTTCCCGGGTAATAAATTTTTCCTGAATTAAAGCAACCAGAGAACGGCTGTCGCATCCTTTGACACAAATGCCGATTTTTTTGCCCTCTTTTCGGACCGAAGCATTCAGCGTTTTTACTAAATAAGTACAAAGATTCTGGGAGCACAGAGGATTCCAAACCAGTTTGTTAAGATCTTTTGCCTGACGAATGAAAGACGGGGTAGCATGTAAAGAATCGTAACCCGGTTCCCAACCCAGCACGACCTCAAGTTTTTCGAAGACCTTTAAAAACTCTCTTTGTAATGTTTTGGTCTTGTCTTCCATAACTAGTTTTATTTTTTATTAATTCCTAACCCTAACCAAGCCCGAACCAAGAAATATTTGCCACTAAGGCACGAAGGATTTTATTTTGTTATTCTTTCTTAGTGTCTTGGTGCCTTTGTGGCGAGAAGAAAAAAGTTTTGCCACAAAAAACACAATTAAGAAACCATCAGAAAAATGACATCATCGCTTTAGCGTCACTTTCTCCATGAACGCCAGGATTCGGTCCCAAACCATGAATGGTTTCGGAAAACTCTGTAACCACCTGTTGCCAGAGCCGTCCTTCAGAAGACGATACCCAGGAATAACGGAATCGATCCGTATGAATGCCCATAAACGGCAAAAATTGCTTAAGGACCTCCAGGCGCCGCCTGGCATAAAAATTACCCTCGTTATAATGGCAATCTTTAGGATGGCAGCCGGATACCAGCACGCCGTCAGCACCGTAAATAAGGGCTTTGACAACAAACAGAGGATCCATACGCCCGGTACATGGAATACGGATGATACGTAAATCTGTAGGCTGGTTAAAACGGCACACACCGGCCGTATCTGCACCGCCATAGGAGCACCAGTTGCATAAAAATCCCACAATTAATAACTCTTTTTTTGTTGTGGATTCCTCTTTAGAATTAACCATGCCTTTCCCCGGCACACAACACGTCGATTTCGGCAAGGATCTGATCATCCGTGCAATGTTGTAATTGTATGGCCTTGGGCGGACAGGTAGCGTTACACAATCCGCACCCCTGACACACCGTGTCCAGAACTTCCGCCTTTTGTGACCCGTCCCGTAAGGTCTTCCACTGAATCGATCCGAATGGACAGACATCAATACATTTCCCGCAACCGATACACATACGTTCATTGACTCTGGCGATTTGTGGATCTGTTTCAATGGTGTCCCGGGAAAAAAGAGCCTGGGTTTTTGCTGCTGCAGCACTGCCCTGGGCAACTGAAGCCGGAATGTCTTTGGGACCCTGGCAGACCCCTGCAAGGAAAACGCCGGCGGTATTGGTTTCCACGGGCCGTAATTTGGGATGACTTTCCATATAAAACCCATACTCGTCATAAGAAATACGAAGTTTTTCGGCCAACTCTTTTGCTCCGACAGATGCGGCCACACCGGTTGCCAGCACCACCAGATCGGCTTCAACCTCTACCTGTATGCCGAGCAGAGTATCTATTCCCTGAACAATAAGGTGTTCTCCATCGGGATATATCTTACCGACTCGGCCTCGGATATACTGAACACCATAATCTTCCTGAGCCCGTCGTACAAACTCCTCGTAATTTTTCCCCGGAGCACGGATATCCATATAAAATACATAGCAATGACTATCCGGTATATGATCTCGAACCAAAATAGCCTGTTTGGCGATGTACATACAGCATATTCCCGAACAATACGGACGTCCGATGGAAGGATCACGGGATCCCACACAGGCAATAAAAACAATATTCCTGGGTTCTTTGCCATCGGACGGACGAAGAATATGTCCGTCGTAAGGACCCGAAGCACTCACCAGTCGTTCAAATTGCAACCCGGTGATGACATCCGGATAATGTCCGCCCCCGTATTCGCCATAAACCGAATGGTCCACCAGATCAAACCCCGTGGCAACGATGATGGCACCAACTTCTTCCACAACGGTTTCATCTTTCATTTCAAATCGGATAGCGTCAACCGGGCAAATTTTTTGACAGATTTTGCATTTTTCTTTTGTCAGATACCAGCAATATTTTGGATCAATTTTTGCTCTCTTGGGGATTGCCTGGGGAAAGGAGATATTGATTGCCGTTGTGGTATCCAGTCCCTCATTAAACCCATCAAAGGATTTTTTTGCCGGGCATTTTTCTGTGCACAGCCCGCAACCCGTACAGGCATCCCAATCCACATATGTGGCTTTTTTCCGTATATCCACTTTGAAATTGCCCATATAACCCGATACGGATTGGATTTCACTATAGGCATACAGACGGATATTTTCATGTTGAGCAACGTCCACCATTTTCGGTCCCAGGATGCACGAAGAACAGTCAATTGTGGGGAAGGTCTTGTCAAGTTTGGCCATCTTGCCGCCGATGGTGGATTCCCGTTCTACCATGACAACGTCCAATCCCCCTTCAGCGCAATCCAGGGCAGCCTGGATACCGGAAATGCCGCCGCCAATGACCAGCACGCGTTTGTTAATGGGAACCTGTGAAGAAAAGAGCGGATGATTAAAACGCAGTTTTTCCACCGACATTCGGACCAAATCAATGGCTTTTCGCGTATTGGCCTCCGTGTCCTTGCTGATCCAGGAGCAGTGCTCTCTGATATTGGCCTGTTCGAACATATACCGATTCAGGCCTGCTTTTTCCACGGCACGACGAAAGGTCACTTCATGCATACGGGGGGAACACGCCGCCACCACGACACCCTGGAGATCGTGTTCTTCGATGGCCTGCTGAATCTCGTCCTGCCCGGGTTCCGAACAGGTATACATATAATCTGTGGCGTAAACCACATCCGGATATTCCAGGGCTTTACGTGCAACCAATTCCGTATCCACTGTAGCGGCAATATTTGTTCCACATTTACAGATAAAAACGCCGATCCGCATATATTCCTACCTTAAGCACTTGTCGATTCCGTCTGGTTTTCGAGTGGTTCGGATGTTTCCTTGAAGAGATCATCAGCACTGACAAACAGTTTGTCAAGGCCGAGCTTTTTAGGATCGATTCCCAAGGCAAAACCAAGGAGCTGCGTAATATACACCACCGGCATTTGGAACCTCGTATGCCAGTATCGATTAACCTGAGACTGGCGCAAATCCAAATTCTGCTGGCATAAGGGACAGGCAACCGCTACGGCAGCAGCACCCAAACGCCGGGCCATATCCAGAATTCTTCCGGTCATTTTACCCACAATATGGTTTTGGGTGACCCCGTAGGCCGCTCCACAACATTCGGTTTTATATGGAAATTCGGGAACAGACGCTCCCATTGCCCGAAGCAGTTCATCCATGGAAATCGGATTTTCCGGGTCGTCAAATCGGGCAAATTCCGGCGGACGCGAAAGCAGGCACCCATAATAGGGTACAATCACCTTATTTCTAAGCCCATACCGTATCTGTTCACGGATTGTTTCTGGGCCGATATCCTCGTATAACAGCTGCAGTACGGAAATCGCTCGAATCTGTCCTGAAAAAGGCATTTGCAATATGTTCAGAAAGGCGTGTTCTTTTTCTTCATACTCTCTGAGGGCTCCTTTGAGGGCCTTTAGACAGCTCGGGCATGGCGTCATAACAACATCGAAGCCCATTTCTTCGGCCAATGCCAGGTTCCGTCCCGCCAAAGCCGCTCCCAGCAAAGGATCATATGAGTGTGCCGGTGTTGAACCGCAGCAGTTCCAATCGGGGATCTCTACAAGTTCAATGCCCAAAGCAGCGCACAGCGCACGGGTGGATTGATCAAACTCAACAGCGGTTCCCGTTACGGAACATCCCGGATAATAGGCGATGCGTTTTGCCGTCTGATTCATAATGCCCTCTGGCTAATCCAGGTTCTTTTTATTGCGATAATCTTCAAAACGTTTAAAAATATCGGAAACATTTTTACGCCCGCGAATTCGGTGCGGTATTATGGGAAGCTTGCCTTTCTTAAGCACCTTGGGCGCAAGATCTATGTCTGTAAAAAGCTTTTTGGCTTTAAGGTTGTATGTGGCCAGCAATCCGGTTTCAAATACACGTCCAAAGGTTTTTACGGAATTGATGAACTCGTCGTAAAAGAGTTGGATATCTTTTATGGAAACAGTACCTTCCTCAACCGAAAGAAATCGCAAGGTTTCCATAACGCGGGCAATATCGATATTGCAAGGGCACCGTGTGGTACAGGCCTGGCAGTCGGCACACAACCAGATAGAACGAGACCGCAACACGACCTCCTTTTGACCCAGCTGGATCAAGCGCATAATTTGATTGACCGGATAATCATAGACATACGTATAGGCGCAACTCGCGCTGCAATTGCCGCACTGATAGCATTTGGAAATCTGCTGTCTGCTTTCTGTTTCCACTTGATGGATAAAGCTTTCATCACAGTCCTGCGGCATCCGAAGACCATTTAAAAGTGTCATTGGGTATTATCCCTTTTGATGCATAACCTGAATTTTGTACGATCAGGTGCTGCTTCCGTTGTAACCGAAATCCACCAATAATTGTTGAAACTCATATTTTACGCGCTGATACATGCGGGAGTTTTCTATGGCAAATGCGCATTGTTGAGCAACGGCATTGGCAAACCGAATTTCTTCTTTACCGAAAGACTGATCTCCTCCGGTAAAAATGGTTAACTCTCCGATGATTTTCTTTCGTACAATCAGAGGAATGGTAAGGATTTTGCGAATGTTTTCTCTAATAATTTCTGCCCGAAATTCAATCCTGGGGTCTGTCTTTACGTCATGGATGACGACAATTTTTTCAAGTATTCCCTGATCCGTACCTCGTTTTTCCTTTATGGGTCCTATTTTTAAAAATTTTTCGCTCAAACCGTAAGATGCGGCCAGTTGCAATTGTTGTGTCTTGGTATCCAATAGACGGATCTGGGTACCTCGTGCGCCCAGTACACTTGTGATTTTGTTAACCGCAAGTTGCATAACTTTTTTTATGTTCAATGTGGAGTTGATGGCGCTACTGATTTCTTGAAAACTGAGAAGGAATTGTCGTTCGCGCTCCAGCAAATGATACATGCTGCGTCTCATAATAAAAGACACCACGGCTCGACTGGTTATGGCTCTGGCAAATTTTACATCCGTTCGGGTAAGCTCCCCGACTTTATCATCAAATAAAGCAACCACCGAAACATTTTCCTCATACACTTCGATGGGAAACAATAAAACGGAACCGATGCCTTCCGCAGTCATGGCTTTATAGTCGGGGGTTTTTTCCATCTTCCGGATGTCCCTTATGACAAAGGTATCTTCCGGAATCCTTGAAAATATACTCTCGGGGGAATCGCTTAACTCAGAATAAATGAAATCTTCACTTAAGCCGAAACTGGAAACCAGTTCCAGTTTTTTATCTTGGGAAAACTTTACTCTGATACTGCTGCGACCGAAATCGAGTGCTTGTGTTTGCCGTTCTACATGTTCTCCTTCAGGGGATTTTATTTTTATGAAACAGCCTTTAATCTTAAGCGTTTCCGTTGCAAGCCGGGTAACAAGATTCAATACCTTCCGCTCATCCGCCCCCTCGCATATGGCTCGGTTGGCTTCTGCAAATGGTGATAAGTAGTCTGGAGAGCTCATATGTTATCACTCCTTTCCAGCTAAATATTTTCATTCAGCATCTCATCAGATAATTGTGATAATTTTTCTTTAAACTTTAAACCAAATATTTCCCATGAACAACACTTTTTGAAAATATTTTAAAAAATTATCCTGAATTACGCAAAGGCATTGCAAGTCTTACCGGTTAGCTGATAGAAATTGATATTCTGATATTCTCATGAATTATCATTTTTTTAGATTTTCATTAAATTTTGGAGGCCGTCCATGTCGAGCATAAAAGAGTTAACAAGACTTATGCAGGAGCTTGACGATCAGCTTAGGGTGTGCATGCGGTGCGGCATGTGCCAGGCGGTATGCTCCTTGTTTTCGGAGACCGGTCTTGAATCAGATGTGGCCCGCGGAAAACTGGCGCTTTTAGACGGACTTGTGCAGCAACTGTTTAAAGACCCTAAGGGTGTGAACGACCGTCTTAACAGGTGCCTTCTGTGCGGATCATGTGCCGCAAACTGCCCCAGCGGCGTGAATGTTTTGGAAATTTTTATAAAGGCGCGTGCAATTCTCACGGGCTTCATGGGTCTTTCTCCGGCAAAAAAGGTAATTTTGAGGGGGATGCTGTCCCAACCCGAGATCTTTAACCGCATAGTAGAGTGGGGGTCTAAATTTCAGAAAGTTTTTACGCGACCGGCAAGCGAGCGTATGGGCACATCCTGCGCCCGGTTGGCGTCACCATTGGTTAGAAACCGTCATTTCAAACCACTTGCTCCGGTACCGTTTCATCGCATGATTCCATATTTAAATACAAACCCGGGCCGTTCCGGCATCAAAATAGCCCTTTATGTGGGGTGCCTTATTGATAAAATCTTTCCTGACATCGCCCGAGATGTTATCAAGGTTTTAAATCATCATGGCGTGGGAATTTTTATGCCTGAAGCACAGGGCTGCTGCGGAATCCCGGCAATCTCTTCAGGAGACACCAAGACCTTCAACCGTCTTGTGCGGCATAACCTTGAAATATTTGATGCCGAAAAATTTGATTTTCTGGTTACCTCCTGTGCCACCTGCACGTGGACAATTAAGGAAATATGGCCGATGATGGCAGATAAAGATTCCGGATATGTTAAGAGCAGAGTCGAAAAAATTACTCAAAAAACCTTGGATGTCAATCAGTTCCTGGTATCAAAGGTTGGGCTGGAAAATGCCAAATTTTATGATCCCGCGGATCCCGTTACCGTAACCTATCATGACCCTTGCCACCTTAAAAAGTCGTTAGGAGTATTTGCCGAACCCAGATCTCTCATCAAAGCCAACCCGGGATACCGGCTTAAAGAAATGCCTGAATCGGACCGGTGTTGCGGCCTTGGGGGAAATTTTAATCTCCAGCACTATGAGCTTTCGGCAAATATCGGGAAATTAAAATTTGAAAACATCAAGGCATCCGGATGCCAGGTTGTCGCAACCGGATGTCCGGCCTGTATGCTTCAATTCTTTGATATGCTTTCAAAATCCGGTGACAATATCACTGTTAAACATCCCGTAGAAATTTACGCGGAGTTATTTAAAAATTACCCCGGAATAAGATGTGAACCGAAAATTTCTGAAACCTGATCCCTTTAACGGTTACAAACATGTTTTCCATTATAGACATCTACTTAAAAAAATGAATTTGATAAACCCTTTTCGTTGAACACCCAACTCAATTTTCATACCCATTTCAATGGTAATAAAGAGAGAATCTGAAACAGGTCGGTTCAATTTTATTGACATAAATGCAATTGCCTGATAATGCTGCGATTACCCAGAAGGATCTTCAATGAAATCGGATTGCGAGCGAGTGCTGACACCGGCACCAAAATAAGCCGTAAAGATTCAATAAGCCGATCTCAATATACAGCTTTTAAAGCCCATGACCTCATGAAAAGCCACATGAAAATGCAGACGTTAACATTATTCCTAAAGGACACCTTTATATGAAACCTAAGATCTCCTAAAAAACAATGGGTTGAGCCATGAAAATCAAAATCATAGACAATCTGGAAGGAACGATAGAATCTCTGAGTGATTCAGAAGCGGAGAAAATCACAGCATTGATCAGGCAAAACACTCAGGACGTCAATCAAGGAGAGTACACTCCGGCTCAGATAGAAAGATTAAACGCCTTTGCAACTCCGGAGAAAATCCAGGAAGAAGTTAAGAGAGGCTACCTGGTTACCCTTTGTAACGATGAGGGAGATCTGATTGGGTTTGTGATCGTCCTGCGAAAGGGAATGAAGCTTATAATAAAAACAATGCAGGTCAAAACAGACTACTGCCGGAAGGGCTACGGTTCAATTTTATATACGCATTGCGAAAATCGACTCAAGCAAGCAGGCTTGCATGAAATAGAAGTTGAAGTCCCCAAATTTCCTCGCTCGGAGGCTTTCTACAGAAAGCACGGATTCACAAAAACCGGAAATCCCACTCCCATGGATTTGTACTTCGCTATGTTCAAATACCTTTGACCTGAAGCCTCTGTTTGTCAAACCTCTCGCCCCCTTCTTATCACCTTTTCTACGTCTTCAATTTTTGCCTTAGATATTGAAGAAAGACTATAACATTTCAAATTTTCATAACCCTCTACTTATTTATCTTTTTATCTTTCGATATCTTCCGACCCTAAAATAAATTTTATTCTCATTATTTGCCGAAATACGTCAACTTGCTTTCAAATTCATGTCACTTTTAATTGGCTTACTAAATTTGAGATGTTGGGTTGTAATATTCTCTTTTATTCTATCTAGCTGATATATAAGGAATATTGATGTCTTTTTCCCTTTATTTAGTACTTTGGAACAGTTATTGCTTTCCTTAATAACTGAAAAATTCTAACCGGATAACTTAGTACAATTTTTTATTATAATATTTAGGGGCAATCGGCTGAATAAAGGAGATAAAGGATACCTCATATGATAACTATTAAGATTGAGGACGCCAACCTAGAAGTTTTGGCAAGGATAGCCAAAGCAGCATCTCACAAATTCGATTGTTCCATGAATATCGACTTTAAAAATGGAAACCGGGTAGTAGAATTCATTGGAGATGAATTTTACAAACCTTTGGTTGCGGAAGAAGTGTTAGATATTTTTACAAAAAACAAAATAATATGAAATGATTTTCACATTATGTAGAACACAAAATTCACAATCTTTGCTTTGGGCTCTTGCTTATTTGAATTGATATACCTGTAATCTCAACAATTAATCATTTTTTTGTTTTTGCATGATTTTTGCATATCCAAGAATAATTCCATCTGGGCACAATACCCAAATGGGTCAAAGAAATTTGAGTTCTTGTGGCAACCATCCTTGATTTCCGTTCCATAATCTATCGGCAGTGATGCAGATGAGATTCAGGAGCTAATTAAATGTACCTTGCTCACTATAATTTAAAAGAAAAGCCTTTTCAAATAAGTACGGATCCAAAATATATCTGGCTTGGAGAAAATCACCGGGAGGGCATTTCCGTTTTGGAATATGGTGTGCTTGACAATAAAGGCTTCCTACTTATTACAGGCGATGTGGGTACCGGTAAAAGCACACTCATCAATGTTTTATTAGAGCGTCTTGGCAATGACACTCTTGTGGCGAACGTTACCAACCCCGTTTTAGAACAACTCGATTTTTTTAACATTATTGCAAATGAATTTAAAAGTAATACTAAATTTAATAGCAAAGCAGCTTTTTTGACTTATTTCCATGGCTATTTGAACGATTGTTACTTAAAAAATAAAAAAGTACTACTTATAATTGATGAGGCTCATAGACTAAATCAAGAACTTCTCGAACAGATACGACTCTTATCAAATATAGAAAGGCCGGATACAAAACTTCTAAATATATTCTTTGTGGGTCAGAATGAATTTATTGATCTTATTTCTAAGACAGAGAATCGGGCTTTGAAGCAGAGAATTACCATTAATTACCACCTTGACCCTCTTAAAGAAACGGAAGTAGGGGATTATATTTTTCATCGCCTCAATGTCGCAGGTCATAAAAAAAACATTTTTAATGAAAATGCCATAGCTGAAATTTTTTCTTTTTCCAAAGGATATCCGCGTTTGATAAACATTATTTGCGATCATGCATTATTGACCGGTTATACTAAAGAAGTAAAAATAATCGATGAAATGATTATAAAAGAATGTGCAGATGAACTCCTCTTACCAACTGAAAGAAGTGATCATTATAATAAAAATCTGGAAACCAGGGAAAAAAAGCTGTCTGAATTTATAAAAGAAGAATCGAAAAAATCTTCGGGAAGAAAATTTAAATATATTGCCACTTCAGTGCTATCGTTAATCATTCTCGGATTTCTTTTTTACCCGGGGAACTTAAGCCGCCACACCAGCAATATCAAAAAGTATTTTATATCGGACCTTAGCGAACAGGCAAAATTAACATCAACAAATATACCGCAAATTGCAATTGTGAAACAAAAAATAAATCCTTCTGTTCAAGATTCGGGAAACTCCCAAGATACACCTCTTCCATTAACAGACCCTGCCTCCAAAAATGATGACGAATATAGGCAAGAAGAAAAAGATATTACGGCGCTACAAAAAGCAGAGAAAATCTACAAGCTAAGCTCTACCAAAGACCTTAATCAAGAAGAACAACCGGACAAAATGCTTAAACCCCTGAACACCCTGAATATAGAGTTTATTCCCACGCAGAAAAAGATCATCAATTTCGGGTACAATTCAAAGGATCTTTCAGATAAGGGTATCGAAATATTAGAACAAACCACTAAATTAATCATTCAACATCCCAATACAAAGGTTATTATCAATGGGTACACCGACTCTATTGGGGATGATTCCTATAATAGAGAGCTTTCAAAATCCAGGGCTAATATTGTGAAAAACTTTTTTGTAGGCCGAGGAATTAGTTCATCAAGGATCAAAACCTTTGGATTGGGACAAAAGCATCCCATTGGATCAAATAAGACCTTGGAAGGAAGAATACTGAATCGCAGGGTTGAGATCAAGCTCAATGCTATTAAAGAATAATGCGTTTTCAATTCATTATTCATTCCTTTATATCGTTCCGATCCTCATTTCCTGTCTTGTATAGAATATCCAGACCCCAAAAACAGAATTTCAACTTTTCCGGTGCTGGAATTATTTTTTTTCGTGATGATTTGAAATTGTCTTGTTTTCAAACGCAAAATAATTTATGGATGGACATTAGTTAAATGCCGGAGTGGTGAAACTGGTAGACGCACGGGACTCAAAATCCCGCGGGGGCGACCCCGTCTCGGTTCGATTCCGAGCTCCGGCACCAGAAAAATAAGGGGTTTAGCAAGCGTTATTTTGCTAAGTCCTTTTTTAGTGGTGCTTAAGGAAGGTGTGTTGCGGGAAATCCTTATCATGTTTGACTTTACCATTATGCTATTTAACAGCCTTTTTGTCCAATTTGTGAATTGTGCTTGAAATTGTGCTTATTTGGGATTTTAGGTAAATAGCCTGTTTTTGTGCTGCAAACTGAAGATCCGCATCATTAACAATATTGTATCGATCAAACACGGACCGTGTTTTATGGCCTGAAATCTTAATTGCAACACCTTCAGGAATACCCGCCCTAACCATATTCCTAACTGCCGTACGTCTGAAATCATGGAATAGCTTTTTTCCGATATCGGCATCCGTGCAGGCCGTTTGCCATGAACCCCTGAAATCGCTTATAAGACCTGTGCCGTCCATGTTAAGAAATATACATAGGGGGTTAGCTTTCGGCTTTTTTTCCTTGCTTCCCATTGCCTGTTAAACACTTCTTGTAATTCATCATCAAGATAGACCGTCCGGCCATCATCGTTTTTAGTCTCACCCGGTTCAAGTCTGACAATACCATTATCACGGTCAACCTGGCTCCATGTTAACCCTGTTATCTCTGACATTCGCCATCCGGTCTTATAGGCAAACGTTACAAGGCCTTTCAAATAGTCCGGCAATTCATTCCTTAAGGCCACAAACTCACCATGTTCAAAGAATCCCTTACGAGTGTTATTTTCCTTAAGCATGGGTATATACGGCACTCGGTCAACCTTTGTGGGAGTCTGCCTTGCTCCGATATTCAACATTCTCTTTAATACAGATAATTCCCTGTTTATGGTAGCGTTTGCAGCGCCTTCCTGTAATCGGTTTTTAATATATTCCTCTATTTTAGGTGAGGTAATATCAGGCACCCTATACCCTATTTACCGGCCCGGAGGCTGGGAGCAGCCGTGTCGCTTTGTGGTCATGCGCATTCCCAAAGAACTGAAACAACCATCGAACCAACTGAAACAGTGTGTGCTTTTTGAAGATGACAAATACACGCACCGAATCTTTTGTACGAACCTGGCCGGCAAAGCCTATAAAATCATTGCCGAATATGATAAACGGGCTGATGTGGAAAATTCGGTTTAAAAAAATTCTAAACCGAATTGGCAGTTATCGCTATTCCCGTCCAAAATTCAGGTATTACATGGTGTTCGAATCCTGATCAGTAAGGTCGGATCTGGAGGTCTCGTTGAAACTCTTATTATTCCTCGTTATTGTGGGAGCCTTAGTTTATCTATTCCTGAAGTTCTGTCTTTATTTATCTCGCCCATTCTTTGGTAGGAGATTTTCATGAAGCCTTTT